>Ga0123519_10009555_pt1 | contig 14579 bp, 16 predicted proteins | sample YelNatPaOPRAMG02_FD_87396 | JGI IMG/M metagenome (GOLD analysis project Ga0123519, IMG submission 87396) | Hot spring microbial communities from Yellowstone National Park - Yellowstone National Park OP-RAMG-02 (version 2) | ecosystem: Environmental > Aquatic > Thermal springs > Hot (42-90C) ...
TGCTCTGCAGCAAGGTTTATAATAACATCACCTTGAATCACTCTTCTCAAGGCATCCACATCCCTTACATCCGCAATCCTTGTCTTATGCGGAAATGTATGACTCTGTCTCTTATCAACTATAAAAAATTCTCCCCCCGCCCCCTCAAACCTTTTACAAAGCCTGGTACCAATAAACCCAGAACCACCTATCACGCAAATTCGATTATTCACTACACTAAACTCCTTGGAAGTTTCAAAAAATTTAGAGAAGGCCCCGTGGAGGTTCCAAAGAATGAAGTTATCACACCAGTAAAAGTATTAATTATTAACTCTCCCAGTTTTCTGGCAATCTAAAAAATTTAAAAACTTTCTTTTATTTATTGATTTAGCAACTGTTCGGCTCTCGCGGCATCTCTCAAAAATTGCTGGACTGTTTCTTTGCTGTATGGATGAACAATCATGCCTTCAATTAAATTTGGTACCACAGTAACAATATGTGCTCCAGCTACAAGCCACTCAATCACGTTAAGAACCTCTCTTGTCGACCCAATTATAATTTTAGCTTTCAAATTAAGGACATCAATTAGCTGGCGTGTCTTTTTAATTTCATCGATGCAATTATATCCCATATTATTTACCCGGCCGCCAAACAAAGACACATAACTTGCGCCAGCTAATGCGGCGATCAGACACTGCTGAGCACTCATCATTGCAGTTACATTAACACGTACATTATGTTTTGTTTCGAGTTCATGTATCACTTCTAAATTCTCCATTTCGCCATTCGGTCCATGTATTGTAATCTTAACCACGATATTATCAGACCACTGAGAAAACGCTTTTGCTTGCTCTACCATTTTTTCCTTTTCATTCGTTGTAACCTCCACAGATAGTGGGTAGGGGTGGATTAATTTTGCTATTTGAATAGATCTTTCTTTAATACCTTCCATACCTCCAGTTACGCCATCTTTTAGAAGAATCGTTGGATTTGTAGTTACACCACTTATAATACCCATTTTCATATACTTCTCTATTTCTGCTATCTTCCCTGTATCAAGAAAAATTGGCATTTCACTTTCCTCCTTTTATTTTATTTAATCGATTCCCATTTCATCTCAGACACCTTCATATCAGGGTGCGATACTATGAGATGCCAAATTACAGCCTGAAAAGCTTCGGTATGAGGAGTTACAGTCTCTGAATTCACTGTTGGGACAATTACACAAGCATCTGCGACCTGCGCAGTATAGCCTCCATCTCTTCCGACAATACCAAATATTTTAGAACCAATGCTTTTAGCATATTTTAACGACTCAACAATGTTGGCGCTAATGTTCTTCTCTTCATTCCCACCCCCAACAGAGAAAACAAAAACACCGTCCTTAGATCCCAACCTGCTTTCCTTAAGCCAGTTCACAAAAACCGTATTCCAACCTTCATCATTAATCCTAGCAGTCAGTTCAGCTACATTATCCGTTGGAGCATAAGCCTCAAAGCCAGCGATCTTTCTAAAGTCGTTTACTGCATGGGCAGCATTACCAGCCCCTCCACCTACACCAATAAAGAACAATCGGCCCCCTCCTTTTCGCAACTCAATCAGCATATTTATCATTTTTTCAATCGCATTTACATCGAGACTATTAACGACAAGGTAAACTTCTTTTAAGTATTCTTTTACGTATGACATATCACCTGTTACCTCCATTTATGATCTCAATAGCTTCTTTCAAATCATTAATTCTATGATCGCAATCAACTCCTTTATTGTATGCCGTATTAATCAGAATTGTCTTACACCCAGAAGACCTCCCTGCCTCCATATCCTTCCATGTGTCCCCAATTATAAACGACCTATGCAAATCAATATGCCACTTTCTGGCTGCATCAAGTATCATTCCGGGCTTTGGTTTTCTGCATTGACAATTATCAGAGTCATCGTGCATACATACCATGATATCATCAACAGGCAATTTTTCCTTTATGAGTCTATGCATCTTATTAAGTTCTTCTATCTTCATAAAGCCGCGAGCAATATCTGGTTGATTTGTAACAAGTATATTCAGAAACCTCATTTCTTTAAAAATACTCAAGGTATTTTCAACACCTATAATCAATTCGAATTCATCAAATTTCCTTGGTGAAAAAGGCTTGCCATTATCTAAAATGACCTTATTTATTACACCATCCCTGTCAAGAAATACCGCCTTTCTCACCATCAAACTCAATCCTCCAACCTTATAACCTTCCCCGTTTTAGCAGACTCGTAAACCGCCTGTATCATTCTGTTTGCCTGATAACCATCCCATCCATTACCCAAAGGTTCTCTACCTTCTTTAATAGCTGAGATAAACTCCTTCCATTCCTCACCCCATGAAATATCCGGCCCTCGAAATTCCATAATTTCCTCATAAGGTGGACCACCTTCAGGTTTACGTTTTCCTATTCTTAGTGTCTCCGTACCATAACCGCCGCCCAATCCGTCAACAATGAGGTATCCTTCACTTCCATATACTTCAAAGGAAAACCTATTCTTCCATTGAGTCCAGCTTGTGTGCATTGTAGCCACAACACCATTATCTTTTTTAAAGATTGCAAATGCGTTATCTTCTACCTCCATATTCCAGAAATACGTTTCTGTGTAGCCAAATGCCTCATCAAAATCTCCAGCTAACCACCGAAACAAATCTACCACATGGACCCCCTGGTCTAACAACTCTCCACCACCGCATAAATCTTTGTCTGCTCGCCATTCTTTATCGTATCCTGGTCTCCCCCCATGTCCATAGCAGCACCGAAGGAAATATAATTTCCCTATCTTCCCCCCGGTAAACAACTCTTTTGCCTTTGCTATAGCTGGATGGTGCCTGTGGTTAAAACCTGTTTTAAGAATAACGTCACTTTGTTTAGCTGCATCAATAATTTGCTTAGATTCCCCGATATTTCTTCCAAGTGGCTTCTCGCATAGGACATGTTTCTTATTGTTAAGAGCAGCAACACTTATAGGCATAAGGTATTTGTTATAAGTAGCAACTATTATCACATCTATGTCTTTTCTACGAACCACTTTTCCCCAATCTGTCTCTGATTCTGTTCCAAACTCCGCAGCCAGTTCCTCTGCCCTTTTCCTATCCACATCAACAACAACCTTCAGCTTGCAATTATCAAACTTAGGTAAAGCCATTGCACGTTTCCTGCCTATAAGACCCGCTCCAATGATTCCAACACTAATACTCATCATTTTTTCTCCATATAATTCCTGCCATCTATGCGTCTTAAGGTATAGATAGAAGAACGATTTATTTCTACAATGGTCTTATCATCAAAGGTTTTCCAGTCATCCCATACCGCACTAATCAGTCGACCTGTAAGCCCATCGGAGTCCTCAGAGGCCAAAAAAACAGCCAATCCGGCAGCCATTTCAGGAGAATTTCCACCCTTCTTGCTTCTTTCAATAGCCTCTGACAGTTCTTTTTCTCCTGCTTTTTCTCCCGCCTTGATTATTTCGTTAAGCATCCTTGTATTGACCGCTCCTGGGGCAACAGCATTTACATCTATTCCATAATCTTTGACTTCCATGGCCAATGTCTCTGTAAATCTCACAATAGCTGCTTTAGAACAAGCATAGGCACTAAAGTTAGGTCTTGGTGATGTTGCTCCACCACCTGAAAAATTGATGATCTTCCCTCTCTTTTTGGACATCATAATTGGCAACACTGCCTTGCAACACCTCACCGTCCCAATAAGGTTTATATGTATGTTATCAATCCATTCCGAAATATTCACTTCTGCCAATGGTCCTATTGGACCTTGAATGCCCGCAGCATTTACAAGAATATCCATCGTCTTATATTTCCTCAAGGTGTATTCTAAAAGATTTTGAATATCTTGCTCTTTAGAAACATCCGTGATAGTACCAATCACTTGGCCCTCAATGCTTAAATCTTTTAGAGCAATGTCTATGTCGACCCCTGTGCGAGCAGCGATAGCGACCTTTGCTCCCTCTTTAAGAAAAGCCTTGGCAACAGCTTTCCCGATACCCCTGCTTCCTCCTATAATTATGGCCACTTTATCCCTAAGTTTCATATTTAGTTAGCTTAAGTTTTACCTATCTATCTAACGCTATCCATCAAATTTGCCATTACCTTTGTCCCTTCAAAATCAAAGCGATACCTCATTTCCCGGAGCCCTAATTCCTTCATCTTTTCCCTAAACTTTCCATGCTTCTCCTCAACATAAAAAACAAAAAAACCTCCACCACCTGCTCCGGAAATTTTACCTCCCAAGGCACCATTTTCTTTAGCAATCTCGTATATCTTATCAAAATGTGGATTTGACATCTTGGTGGAGATCCTTTTTTTATACTGCCAGTGCTGATCAAACATTAAACCAACATCGGTTATGTTCCCGCTCTCTACTGCCTCTAATATCTTATATCCAATCTCTTTTATGTAATGCATATTTTCCACAACGTCCTTCTTCTCCTCTTTAGCTCCACGGCTTTGCTCTGAAAGTATCTCGTCAGCGCTTCGTGAAGTATTTGTATAAAACATAAGAAGATTTCTATTTAAATCATCAATTGTTGAATCTGAAACCCGTGCTGCCCGCACATGCACCTTGCCATCTCTTTCTATATCCAATACGGTTAATCCTCCAAAGGAAGCCATGTACTGATCCTGTTTACCTATAGGCTTCTTAAGAATCTCTATCTCTAATCTACATGCCTCCTCAGCAATTTCCTTAAGAGCAATATATTCTCGCTTCATTGTGTGGAGACCATTTAGTAGCCCTACGGCATAACAACTTGAGGAACCCAATCCAGTGCCCGCTGGAACATCTGCCATTGATACCACCTCGATAGCATTTTCTATCCCCATCATTCTCATTGCCTCTTTGGCAATATCATGTTGCAATTCATCTATGTGGTTAACAATTTCGGTCTTTGAGTATTTAACCCTGACCAAGTCATCGACAATAGGCCTATTGATGCTAATAAACATATACTTGTTAATGCCCGCCGCGAAGATAAACCCTCCGTATTTCGAATAATATGATGGCAAGTCGGTTCCACCACCACCAAGAGTAAATCTAAAAGGTGTCCTGGTTATAATCATAATTCTGCTCCTTCCAATACAAGCTTATAAAGTTCTGGAGTGTCTATAGCTATTAATGAACCTTTACTGATAAAACCGTAAAGGTCACCTCTTCCTTTTATTATCGCTGGGAAAATATCATTACCAAAATCAGTGAACCCTTCATCAGGTATGTAAGAAAGAATTTCTGAGTTTAACACATAAATACCCGTATTTACCAGATTGCTTATAGACTCTTCTGGTTTAGGTTTTTCAATAAACTTTATGATCCTCCCTTTATCACTAAGAACAGCAATGCCACTCTGGCTTACATCATCTTTTTCGTAAAGTACGATGGTTGCAATTCCCTTTTTTTGAAAATGGAAATCAATTATCTCTTTAAGGTTATATTTAAGCAAATTGTCTCCATAGACTACTAAAAAAGTGCCCATGTCTGATGAAAAATTCTTACTTCCCCATCCCCACAATTCCCTGGCGATTTTTTTCACTGCCCCGGCAGTCCCCAGTAATTCCGGCTCATAAGAGTAGTCGATTTTTACACCCCATTTTCTTCCATTATTGAAATAATCTCGGATCTTTTCAGGCAGAAAATGTAGATTTATGTAGAGGTCAGTAATCCCATAAGACTTTAGCCACTCAATGTTATGTTCCAAAATAGGCTTTCCATACACCTTTACCATAGGTTTAGGAATAGTTTTAAGAATACTTCTTAATCTTTCACCCTTACCTGCTGCAAGAAGAATTGCCTTCACTGTATCTTACCTTCTTCCATCTCTTTTCTGATATACAATACCATGCCTTTTAGCCCCTCAACTATATCCACTTTTGGAGACCACCCAAGTTTAATTGCCTCAGTTATATCAGCTAAAGTCTCATGAGCCTCGCCAGGCAAATCGGGCGCAAAAATAGGTAAAATTCTAATGTTGAGTATTTCTGAAATCATATCATAAACCTCTAATACTGAATAATTCTTGCCACTACCAATGTTATATACTTTCCCATCAGTTCTTGGATCATTCATACATAGAATATGAAAATCATTAACATCATCTACGTGCACAAAATCTCTCCTCTTCTTTCCGGTGCCATAAATAACAGGTTGCTCTCCCCTCAGTAGCTTAATAATAAAGGCGCTCATCACGGGAGGAATCGTTCTTCGATAGTCCTGTCTTGGTCCATAGACATTAAAATATCGAAGTGCCGTATATCGTAAGTTGTGAAATCGTGAGTAGGCTTCTGCAAAATACATGGAAGCAAGTTTACTTATTGCATAAAAACTTTCTGGTTTAACGTCCGATTCTGGAGTAGGAAAAATCTCACTTCCCTCATACAATGCTGAAGATTCAGCATAGATAACCTTCTTCACTCCGGCTCTTCTTGCTGCCTCAAAAACATTGACCGTGCCAGCCACATTTATTTCCGCAGTTTCAACTGGATCGGCCTGGCAGTCGCTTATGCAGTTTTTTGCAGCTAAATGAAATACATAATCAACCCCTTCAAATAAAGGATAGATTTCCTTAGAGCGAATATCCAATTGATGAAAATCTACACCTTCCGGAACCTGTTTCTTCACTCCATAGGCAAGATTATCAATGCCAATGATATTATAGGTTGGAGGTTGGAGGTTGGAGGTTGGAGGTGGATTTTCTTTTGCCTCTAACCTCTGACTTTTAACCTCTAACAACTTTTCAGCTAAATTACTTCCTATAAACCCTGCTACCCCTGTGATGAGTATTTTCATTTAATAGCAACCTCTTAACTATGACCTATGATTGTGACAGATGTTTTGTGAAGGCTCTTAACCTTTTCGCCAGACTACTTGCTTTTTGTAAAGCCTCTTTATATTGCGTCTCTATGATATAACCATCGTCCATAGCACAATCTAAACAAGCTATAACTTCATCTAAGGAACTATGGGATCTATTGATATAGACCCTCATATCTTTATCTGTATTGCTATTAGCACTTTCTGCAATATTTAAAACTATTGAGTTCAAAGCTCGTTTTGTTTGATCTACTAATGCATATTTCTCTTCTGAAGGATAATTTTTTAAAAGCCGGCTGATTTCTATTCTAAATTTTCTGGCATCTTTATAGATATCCCATTCCCTAAATCTAGAACCATATTCATCATTAGTCATCGTCATCGTCATCCTCATTGTCATTGTCATTGTCATTTGTCATTGTTAACATCACCCTCCCCAATACTCCCCTGGTTTTGGTCTCTGCAGTAATCTCCTCCAGAATCCCATTGCCCATGAAAAATGCATGATCGGAAACGCACTTAGTAATTTGGGAAAGAGAAAAAGCCGTTCTTTTAATGAAAGACTTACCTCACCCTTATCAGTGCTTACAGTTCTACTTTTTAAAGCCATAGCCGCAGAAACTACAAGGTCTACTCCCAAATAGACAGAGCATATCATAAACCATAAGTAAAAAAATAAACTATTAGTAATTGCCAATATCGGCAAAACAACCAGCGACAAAAGAAAAGAAGGCGGAATAAACTGCCGCCAGGCAGTCAAACTTCCCCTCTTGAGTAAATTTCCCGCTTTAGCCCCACCATAACGATAATAAAGTTTCCATAAATCCTTGAAACTATCTCTCGGATAATAATATGCAACGATATCTTTATTGAAATAGACTTTACCACCTGCCTTTCTTATCCTGTAGTTCATATCCGCATCTTCACTGATTACAGCTGCTTCTTCGTCAAACAATCCAACCTTATCAAATATCTCCTTTCTAAAACAACCAAGATAAACCGTGTCCACAAAACCACTTTTTCTCCCTAATCTAAACTCCGCATTACCGACACCAAACGGATGCGACAACGCCATCCCTATAGCTGTTTGGGTTAAGGTTTGAGTTTTGAGGCAAAACGCCTGAGGTCTGAGGTTAGAAGTCCGAGGGGCAGTTTCTTTGGCCTCCAACCTCTCACCTCCAACCTCTAACTTTATTATCGGTTTCTGCATCCCTCCCACATTATCTGCCCCTGTTTCTATAAGTGTCTTCACACATTTTTCAATATAGTCTTCTGCTATAACTGTTCTTGCGTCAATCCTCATAATAACATCACCATTTGCCTCTTTGATGCCTATATTCAAAGCCGATGCCCTATGACCTTTGGGGTTGTCAATGAGCCGAATAACGGGTAAATGTTTGAGGTTTGAGGTTTGAGGTTTGTTTTCCTTTACCTCTAACCTCTCGCTTTCAACCTCTCGTCCCTGCCCTCTTGTCTCTGACCTCCAACCACTAACCTCCAACTTCCTGCCTTTTGTCACAAACTTTTTTACTATTTCCCTTGTCCTATCCGTGCTCATTCCATCAATGACAAGAATTTCAGTTTTATCCGTTGGATAGGTCTGATTCACTAGTTGCTCTAAACATCTTTCAATATAATTTTCTTCATTTTTAACAGGAATAATAATAGAAACTTTTTTCATAAGTTCATTGTATAGGAATTTCCATTTTAAGTGCTTGTATAATCGCCAGTTATGTTGACAGGTCTTCCTAAGTCCGCCGAAGGCGATAAGTTCACTTTTTACACTCTTTTTACAGCTAAAATCTTATCTGTACTCAAGCTTTCCCCAGTTATGGGCTGCAGATCATAGCCTATGGATTCTAAGAATTCTCAGCATTTTTGATGCACTTCGATTCCGTGAGTAGACAAAAATATCGTTGGATGGTACTTAATAAGTATTTCCCTTGCTCCCAAAAGTGCCAGATATTCCCCTCCTTCAATATCCATTTTTATATAATCTGGCGGTGGTATTTCACCATTTAAAACAATTTCATCTAATCCAACTAATTTGACCTTAAAACGACCTTCTGTCGAGAGATAACCCGTATAACTACTAGGTTCAATCCTAAAGAAAGCATTACCACTCTTCCCACCAACTGCAGCTTCAATAAGTGTTACATTATTACAATGATTAAGTTGTAGGTGTTTCTTCAAATAATGGATATTTCGGGGTAGTGGTTCAAAAGCAATTACACGACCGCCATTGCCTACTAATACTGACGCCAACAGTGTGTAAAAACCTACATGTGCTCCGATATCATAAACAAACACCCCTTCCGTAATGGTTTTGGTAAAAAGCTCTTGATGTTTGTGCTCATAGGTACCCAAACAATAGCGAGGATTACCCGAACTAACAATCCATTTCATGCCTTTAAGTCTTCCCTTCAAAATGTGCACCGCCATATTTGGAAATATAGATTCCAGAAGTAATCTTAAAGCCCTCTTAATATTCTTATTGAATTGCCTAAAATAGGTCATTACCAATAACCTCAATTATATATTTAGACCATATTTTAACTGATTTCCCAGTGTTCCATTCAGATTGAATTAAGTTATATCCTTTTTCAGCCATTTTCTTCATTTCCTCAGGATGTCGAAGTGCATAAAGCATATGCTCTGACAAAGTTTTTTCATCCCCTGCTTTATAAAGCAATCCGGTTTCTCCATGTTTTATAAGATCATATGAGGCATGGGCTCCATCAGAACAGATTACTGGAACCTTCATACAATGACTTTCATTAACAACAGTACACCAATCATCAAAATAAGACGGAACTACTGAAAAATCCGACAACGCATAAAACGCAGGCACATCATTGTATGGGACCGAATTAATCCATTTGAAATTTTTATGATGAATTTCAGCAAAATCTATTACCATATCTCTCATAGGTCCTTCCCCAATAAGCAACAGCTGAACCTCATCTGTTTTTTGTAATAACAAGTTGTATGCTTTCAAAAGAGTTTCTATTCCTTTTCTTTTTACCAGTTGAGAAATGCAGATAAACAATGGTCTGTCATCCAATAATAATTCTTGGCGCTTCAATCTTTTGTCACTTTCATTCAAGGAATATTTAGCGTAGTCAAAATGCTCCTCGTTAATAACATGTTTAACCACAACAATCTTTTCATCAGGCACTCCAAGCCGAATAGCATCACTTTTTGCTTTTGTTCCGTATACAAAAATTAAATGCTGAGCTTTTAAAAATTTTTTTGCAATATATCTAGTTGCTTCTGCTCTTAAGAGCCATATTAAATTTGGACTCCAATCTCTGAGTCCCATAATCCAGCCGATTGATGGAATATGATTTTTGATAGCAAAGTTGCTGGCTAAAAAGCATCCTATTTCAGACCATGGTGTGATTATGATGAGGTCAGGATTAACTGATCGCAACATTTTTTTAACTCCTAAATTCACCGTTACTTCTTTTGAAGCGATAGAAAAGCGAAGCCCCTTTATTATTTGTGGAATGACTAAACAATTTTCAATATTCCAAGGTCTATTCTTCTCTTTCTCAGAAAGCAAATAATAATATAATTGCACATTGTCAACCAATCGCCGTTGTATCTCATCAAATAACAATTGATGGTTTGGATACCATGCCCTACTTACTATAACAATATTTTTCATTTTGCTCCCTTTTATTAATCTGCGCGATAGTTATACCAATCCCTAACAAGAACCAAAAATAAATTGCTCCTGGAAATCCATCAATGCAATTAAACACAACAGAATAAATTACTATTATTAAAATAGAGAGACGTATACCTTTTAATAAATTTTTAAGGAAAGGATCTTGACATATTTTAGTAATTTTTTTCAAATATCTAAAAACAATAAATATAAAAATTAAAAATAACCCTAACCCAATTATTCCACCATTAAGGAACAGGCTTATCAGTGAACTATCAACATATGATGTTTCAATCGAAAAGTTGCCTAACTCTGCTGCCTTGGTAGCTGACGGTCCATAATACCCCATGCCATGCCCAAAAATTATTCTATCCAGTGAAACTGGTATCAATTGAGCCCAAACACTAATAAATCTTACATCTTCAAAAATATTTGATTGCAATAATCTATGGCTTTCTAAATGACTTATAACAGGAAGTAAAAGCAGACAAAGGATTAATAATGAGGCAGTTGCCGCAATATATCTAAATTTGATAATTTTATATCTTACAGAAGAGATTACTAAAATCATCATCAATACAATAATACCGGTTCTTGATTGGATAATTAATATTGCTATACCAGAAGTAATTACAGCAAATAAAACTAAATATTTTTTGACAAGATATTTTCTTATGCTTAATAATAAAAATATTGCCAAGTTGCAAAATAAAGAAAGCTCTATATAACTTATAAAACTAGAATTTATATATCCATGTTCAGCTTTCCACTCGTTTCCGGTAATAATCAAATAAGGACTCACATATCTAAATATGAACTGCAAGATTGCATATATATTAATAACAATAGTTATATAAACTATCAAATTAGCAATGGCTTCAATGTCTTTTTTTTCTCTAAAAGCATACAATGTCATAAATAGTACCGGTACATAGGCAAATGTGTTTCGAATAGATAAAGCGGATCCTAAAAGACCAATATCACCATAGCTTTTTGATAGAGAACTTATCATATACATAAAAAAAATCGCATAAGATAAAACTATCATATTTGGAATTCTAATATTCTGAGGCACCATTAAAAAACGAAGCACAAACACCAGCAAAACAATTATAAAAACAACGTCTTTAAAGGTAGTAAACATTTCATGAAATGGCAACACTCCTTCTAATGCCAGATAAGCATAAAAATCAAAAAAAAGCCCGTGAAACATGCATACAATAACTAAATAAGTAATGAATAATTTTCTAAATGTCATGATTAATAAATTATATGCGATAAATAAAATATGATCAGAATACAAATAATCACTGTTGGATGATTTCTATGGATAAACATCTAAGCACACTTGAATTTATTCATATTACACGCAGGTCTCCATATCTAAATTAATCATAAGGTTCGTTATGTCTTGGTATTATTGATATAGTAATCAATTCCTCGAATTACCCACGATTTGTAGGTATCAAGAGGTATTCTATTAAACCCAAATTCACTAAGATGTCTATTAACTTGCTCTTTTAATTCAGTTGAATGAACCTCGATTACAATCTTTTTAACATTGGATAGAAATTCCTTTGCGCCTTCCAAAACTTTCATTTCTGCTCCCTCTACATCAACCTTAAGAATGTCAATTCTTGCAATATTCATTGTTTGAACAAAATTATAAATAGTATCAAATTCAATAGGTATTTTAGTATAACTATCGCAGGAAGCCATTGTTGAAAGACTATTTTTATCTATTTCAGTTGGCGAAAGAACAAATCCGTTACCGTAATCGTGCTTGAAAAAATAAATGCCTCTCCCGACATTGTTATAAAGAGCTTTTGGCACAATAGTAACATTATTTATTCCATTCACATCAAGATGATACTGCAATATTTTTTGAATATCTGGAAATGGCTCAAACGCATATACGGAAATATCATTCACCTTCTGTTTCATCAATATGCTATAAAACCCTTCACCTGCCCCGACATCAAAAATAATATCACCTTTTTTAGGGACGAAGTCATCTAAAGCTGTTAAATACTCAGCTACGAATATCTCTTTATAGATTCCAATCATGTCCCCATATGATAGGAATTTAACATCTTTAAAATTTAAGAGTTTCTGATTCAGTGAATATAAGTTTCTTTTTGTTCCAAATATCTTCCGCTTTAATAATGACGAGCCTGTAAAAGATAATGTATAGACATCCCTTGCTCTTAAGATCATTTTAAATAAACTTCCGTATTGAGAGATAGACATTCATAACTCCTTACAATTATTTTTCACATAAAATAACAAGTCTAAACAGATAGCCTTTTAAAAATTTTGCCTGTTAATAACTGAAATGAATTCAATATAAACTGACGTATAATAACTGCCATAGCAGGATTTAACTCTCCAAAATCGGTGCTTCTCCAAGGGGTGAGCTGAAATAAATAATAAGCCGTGCCTTTCAAATTGCCTTGTCGAAGACATTCATAACTCCAGCGGAGAAGATGGTATACTATACCCCTGGCGGCGTTTTTCCTTATTAGGGTAATTTCTTCAGATTTGTATAATTTCTTCATCTTTGTTGATAAAAGAGTCTTTCGTAAAACATTCGTATATTCCCGTAATATTGACCCGTTGAGTATGCTTTTACTAGTAAAAGTTTTTCCATGGTGCCTAATATAAGCCAATGGTCTATTGATGTAGCCTATTTTATAATTTTCCAACTCCAGCCGAAACCAAAAATCCAAATCCGTGCATAGATACATAGATGTATCAAAACCGTTTAATTTGTTGAAAACGCTCCGTCGTATAAGAACTGTTTGTGTGCAAATATAATTTTTAATAATATGTGATAAGAATTCATCCTTACCATTTTTGACATATAAACCGGCATGTGGGATATTGGTTCGGATGATTTTATCGTTATTGTTTATAACGTAAAATCCGGAATAAACACACGCTAATTCGGGGTCTTCATCCAGTAATTTACTTTCCTGCTCAAGCATTTCAGGGTGAAGTGCGTCATCGTCATTAAGAAAAGTGATATATTCTCCTCTGCTGATCGATGCGCACTTATTCCAGGATGATGTCACACCCAGTCTTTCGTTCGTCCTGAAATATACAATCCTGGGATCATCAAATTGCTTTACTATATCATTAGTATTATCTGTTGAGCAATCATCAAGAACAACTATTTCAATGTTTGGAAGAGTTTGCCTCAACGCGCTTTTGATGGAGGTTTTAAGATATTCAGCACGGTTCCTGGTAGAAATACATACGCTAACTTTGAATATTTGCAAGATTACCACCTCCAAGTTCTATTTATCTGAGTTACCTGTTGAGAAAACATAATAGAATCTTCTTATTGTCTCAGGACCTTGTTCCCAAAATTTGATCACAATTAATTTTGGATTATGTAAAAGACACTTCAACTGATGGAAAAATGTTTTTTTGCGCATCGCTTTGAGAATAGCATTAATGTCACCAGTATTGAATTCTTCGGTTTCAACTAAAGAAATGCCTGTTTCCTGATTTCCCCTAGCCATTATTTCCTGGGTCAATTTTTGATTTATATACCCCCTCTCAATTGCAATATTATACACTTCCGTCCCAAGCATGGGTAGAAGACGCGAAAATAGGGGGGTCACATTGTATTCTTTCATAAGTTTAATGGCAAAATTTAGTGTATCATTCATTGTCTGCTTGGTTTCTCCTGGCATTCCTAAAATAAAGAATGCTTTTAAATTGAGTCTCGCTTGTTTGCATCACATGGCTGAATGTTCTACTTTTTTTAAATCAAGTTTTTTCTTGATTATATTATCAAGCACAAACTGGTTTCCTGATTCAACCCCGAAAATCAACTCTACTGACCCCTGATGCCAATAATAGACACGAAACTTTACTCATGCTGCCTGCCTCATTATATAAAACTGCTTCAGGTACTGAGCAGGGGATAGATAATTAAGCCTTTCCTGGATCCGCTGCCTGTTATAAAAGACCTCTATATATTCGGTAATATCTTTAATTGCCTCCTTCCTTGTGGCATACCTTCTATGATGAATAAGCTCATTCTTTAATGTGCCAAAGAA
>Ga0123519_10009562_pt1 | contig 14571 bp, 12 predicted proteins | sample YelNatPaOPRAMG02_FD_87396 | JGI IMG/M metagenome (GOLD analysis project Ga0123519, IMG submission 87396) | Hot spring microbial communities from Yellowstone National Park - Yellowstone National Park OP-RAMG-02 (version 2) | ecosystem: Environmental > Aquatic > Thermal springs > Hot (42-90C) ...
TCAAGCATGTCGCCTGCTTTTTTGTCAATTTCGCCTATAATGATTCGGTCAGGATGCAAGGTATCATGAATACCAGAACCCTCGCGTAAAAATTCCGGATTTGTGCATATGCCAAATTCGTCGCCACAATCTTTGCCTGAAAATTTTTCTATTATGGGCTTTACAATGTTCTCTGTTGTTCCAGGAACCACTGTGCTCTTGACGACAACTAAATGATACGCTTCTTTCTCCTTTAAGACTTCTCCAGTTTCGCGGGCCGCTTTTTCAACTTGTGTTAGGTTAATGCTTCCGTCACGCTTGCCTGGTGTACCAACGGTGATGAACGTAATGTCGGATTCAAGAATTGCCTCTTTATAATTTGTTGTGCATTTTAGTTTGCCTTGTTCCAAAGCCTTTTGTAACAGGGTTTCTAAGCCAATTTCATAGAATGGTGATATACCCTCATTTATTAGTGTCACTTTTTTAGGGTCGAGGTCTACTGCAAAAACTTTGTAGCCTTTACTTGCAAATCCAATAGCTGTGCATAAGCCAGCGTAGCCTGCTCCAATAACTGATATCTGTTGTTTACTCAAGTAAAACCCCTAAATATTATTTATATGTCAATTTATGTCGTCTTAACGTTTTAAGATAATTTTCAGCGGTTCCTATGTCTATTCGCACTTCGTTGTCCAACAGCTTCACGCTGTAGACATTACGTTGCCAATTTATTAACAATTGAATTGCATCTGTCAACTGTATCTCACCATTTTCATCTGGAGCAATATTTTCTAGAGCCTTATATATTAATGGTTTAAGAATATATAATGCAATTATCGCCAGTTTAGAAGGTGGTTTTTTGGGTTTCTCAACAACATTAGTGACTTTAAAGATGCCTTTTTCAACTTCGTAGCCTTTTATAACGCCGTATTCTCTGGGATGCTTAACCTCTTCTATCAAGAAGACTGCATCGGCATTATAATATTCAAAAGTTTTCATGAGTCTTTTAAGGTGATTGTTATTTGGAGATATAATTAGGTCGTCGCCAGCGTGTAAAAGAAACGGCTCGTTTTGAGTAAAAGTTGATGCTCGGCGGACGGCGTCTCCAAAACCATGCGGTGTTGGTTGATTCACAAAAACAATAGTTGAACTATTTATTTTTTCATAGAAATCTTGCAGTTCTTCAGCAAGGCTATCTTTATTTTTGTTCTTAAGATACTGTATAAAATCGTAGTCTGGTGAAAAGTAATCCTCTATGGCTCTTTTGCCTCTTCCGACTATGAAAGCGAATTCTCTGAAGCCTTCATCATAAAGCTGTTCGAAAACCGCGTGTAACATCGGCTTTAAACATAGTGACCCGTCTTCTCTAATACTAATTATTGGAAGCATCTCTTTGGGGGTTTCTTTTGTAGCAGGCAGAAGCCTCGTTCCAAGTCCAGCTGCTGGAATAACAACTTTCTTAATCAAATAATCACCATTTTCTACTTTTACCAATTATTTAGGTGCCGAAAAGTGTTCTATTTATCATGTCCTATAATCAAATTAAAATCACCATAATGTGGTTCTTTACTACCATTATAGTTCGGTTAGCCACTTATAAACAAGACTTAACTTTTTTGCAGTAGCCTCTAATGAATGATATTTAGTTATTAGTACCCGTCCCTCATAGCCCATCCTTACCCTAACATCATCATTCTTTAATAGATATTCTATTTTATCTGCAAGACAAGCGCTGTCACCTATTGGAACTAAAATTCCCGTTTTGTAGTTATTTATGATTTCAGGTATACCGCCTACTGGGGTTGCTATTACTGGTGTTTCACAAGCGAGTGCTTCTAGTATCGTTACCGGGAAGCCTTCAATAAAGGATGGCAAGACAAGAATGGAGGCTTTTTGATACCATTCAATGAGTTTACTTTGTTCCATGGCTCCTAGATATTTTATTTCATGCTTTCCTTTTCGATTTTCGCTCTCAATCATTTTTAGTATGTTTTGGTAATAATTTACGTTCCAATCAGGTGGACCTATTATTATAAGGCGCGTAGGATCTTTTATGCGTTGCAAAGACTTTAACAGTATGTGCACACCCTTGTCCTGTGATATCCTTCCTACGAATAAAAGGGTATTTTCGTCCTTTTGTTTTCCTGGTTTGAAGAGGTTAATATCTATGCTGTTTGGTAAGTATACTATTTTTCTTTTTGTGATTCCGAGGCTTATCAGTTCTTTTGTCATTCGTTTTGATATGGAAATGTATATATGAGCTAAGTGTTTTAGGAGAAACCTGCTTATGTGGTGCATTTTGAGAAAGTTGTAGTCGATCCCATGCAAATGCAGGATTTTTGGCTTTTTAATATGAATTGAGAAGAAAGGAAAGCTAAATTCAAGTTCATTAAAGTGGAGGATGTCATAGTTTTTTAATATGTTTGTGAATCGCCCTGGGATGAAATTTACTCCTGCAGTGACTCTATAGGATTGTATCCATTTTAAGGCTGGGATTCTATAAACGGTTATCCCGTCGATCTTTTCGGTTTTTCCCATCCATTTTGGGTTTCGTTTTTGGTCTACGTTAAATGCCATAACGTCTGTTTGAATACCATTTTTGTTTAGAGCGATAGCTAAATTTCTAACAGTTGTTTCTGTTCCTCCTTTGACTGGATAGTAGCATGGAGAAATCATTAAAACTTTCATGAATGCCCCTTTTTATTGGTGTGCATTTTCAAAAAATTCGTAAAAATGCCTTAGAATAAATTTTGGTTTGTAATTAAAATGTTTTTTACACCAATACATACTTTTTTCATAACATTTTTTTACTTTATCTTTGTTTATGATTAATTTATTTGTGGACCAGTTTAAGTTTATGTCGGTTCCTACCAGTTTTGCACGCTGGAGCATTTTAATCTGTTTTAACATCAACTCAAACTTGGTGAAAAGTAATTCGGACTCTTTAAATGGCCTTCTACTAGCGTTGGTGAGATGGAGAGGGTTACCTTTTAAATATATGCGATCCCACATTTCTTGATTGAAAAATAGCGTTGGGTGTAGACTTAGCACTGCAATTTCGCGTTTTAATATGGCATATAGTAAATGTTGATAATCGTATAGCTTACCATTCCAATCTTGAAGGAAAATATAGGGGTAAAAGGTTATCCCTTTATAATGAACTGGCTTTGAAATGGTAACATCCGAGGAAAAATCATATTTTATGCCTATATCCCTTAATGCTTCTAGATGTGGTGGTGTCCAACACATTCCAGGAGCGCGGAATGCTTCTATTTTCTTCGGATAAAACAGGTTCTGCAAAAATATTAATCCACCTTCACCTTCGATTCTTCCTGTTAGAGGATTTATATGGGCGGTCTCTCTTTCGATGGATATTTCATAAGCTTTTTCATAGCTTTTAACATCGGTATATTCTGGAATTATTGGACGAACTGAATGGCTTGAAGAGTGGTAACCAATTTCATGCTGCTTTAACATCTCAACTATTGAAGGGTATTTGCTGATTTTTTCGGCCATGTGACCCGTTATGAAAAATATAGCTTTTAATTCATATTTGTTTAAAATGCGCAGTATCAAATAAAGTGCCTGAATCTCATTTGCATTTATGAAATCTTCAACATCAAAGGTTAGGAGAATTTTATGCATCTTTCATCAACTATTTGTATGCATATAAGTATGGCAGGACCTTGTTAACCGTTACCATATAACCGAATTTTCGCAGGTATAAAATTATTTTGTCTGGTTTTTGAACAAAGGGTGTATGAAGTTCTATTATAATTCTAAAGATCTTTCCATTTTTCAATGATTTCTCGGCACCTATTAGAACTTTAAATTCAGCGCCCTCAACATCTATTTTAAGAAGGTCAACTCTTGTTAATTGCAACTTTTCGATAATGCCATCGATAGTTTTAACGCTAACTTCCTTTGATTTCGCCGTAAAACCTACTTTTTCCGCACGAATAAGCGAATGAGCGCAACTTTTTTCACTTAAAAAAAGTAAACCTTTCCCTTCATAATTAGAAAGCGCCACCCTTATTGGTATAACATTATTAAATTTGTTTACTTTCACATTTAATTTTAAAAACGAATAATTTCTTTGATCCGGTTCAACAGCAATTACAAGTCCCTTTGAACCAACTTGTTTTGCTGTTTTCACGGTGTAGAAACCTACATGTGCTCCAGCGTCAATAACAATATCACCCAATTTTGGTTTATAGAAAGTATCATAGGAAACCTTATGATATACGTCCCATTCTAAGCCATGGTCGTCTAGCCAGCAAAAAACTACATTTCCATCAGGTAATATTGTAGGAGTCGTTATCTTCCTAAATAACAGTTGATTCCAAAATTTTGACCATCTTTCTCTACATAGAAACTTAATTAGACTGAAAATCGCAAAGTATGGAAGCTTATAAGTAATTACGTTAAAAAGCATTTTTACAACTTTTCCCAACTAAAAACCTCTTTTAAGATGTTATGTGCATGTCCTAACATTCCCGTTCAACTATAATTATATATGTAGCTTAATTATTTGCGACAAAGCATCTGTAAACCGAACAGCGAAGATTGGCGCCTTATATAAATCTATCTTAGCCATTTGCCAATTTTTGGAGCGGCCAGTTTTTATTCCTTCTGCAAACGCTTTTAAAAGTAGCGCTGGCATTTTTTTATATTCTGGAATTTTTATTAAGCCTAGAAACTTTGCCATGATCCATTTGGCTAACTCACGTAAAATAAGAAGCCTGATTAGGTTTTTGTATCTGCTGTTCGAGATTTCATTAACTATAAGAACATTTCTAATGATCAAATATAATTGTAAAGGTTGAACTTTCCTAAATGAGGACCCTCTATTATGTTTAGCTGTTATTATTGGAAATACCTTAATTTTGTATCCTGCGTTCCAAATCCTCAAGCCAAGTAAATGATCGTCAAAACAGGCAAATAAATCATCAAAAATTTTCCACCTTGCATTTGACAATTTTTCAATTGCTTCAACTCTAAAGATGGAGTAAGCAGCATCCGCTGAGGTGGCGAAAATGGGTTTTTTAAGAGAATCGGGAGGAAATCCCTGTAAAGGCGTGGGTGTCTCCAGTAATTCGCTGACAAAGTCGCCCGCTGTGTCAATAGACCTTTCATCATAATTTAATATTATACCTTGAACTGCGCCTAAACTCTTATCACTTTCCATAATTTCGACAAGGCGCCTTAAGCTATCTCTTCTTGGAACAGCATCGCTGTTGAGCAAAACCACATATTTGCTGTTTGGGTCTCTAGCAGCGTAAGCAACATTGTTTCCTCCTGTAAACCCAAGATTTCTATTGAGCCTAATTAATTTGCTTTTAATGTTGCTTTCATTTAAGAATTTTTTTATTATCTCAAAGCTGCCATCAACTGATCCGTTATCAACCACGATAAGTTCATAATTGGGGTAATCCAAATCCTTTACAGCTTGCAAGGATTCTAATGCGAGGTTTATGAAGCTCAAGCTATTATAGTTTACCCAAAGAATGGACACTTTAGGGATCAAAAGAATACCTCTACCACAACTTTTCTTTCCCAACTAAAATAGCTATTACTGATTTAGAGTTCAAGAGCTATGAATTTAAATCATTGAGTACTTTGTATCACTTTTTCATTTTTCATTATTCTTATAGATTCTTTTATTTCAAGAGGCTTATTTTTTAATATTTGTTGCGCCTTTTGGACATTTAATGAAGAGTCTTTAGGCCTTCTAGCTAACCACTTGATTTGGTCTGATGTTGTCGGTATTATTAATTGCTCATTTAGCTTAAAGTGTTTAGCTATCAATCTGGCAAAGTTATATCTGCTTGTTCTTGTGGTCCCTGCTAAATGATATACCCCTGATATTCCTCTTTCCACAATCTCTATGATCATATTAGCTAAGTTTGTGTTCAATGTTGGAGAATTCCATTGATCGATCACGATCCTTACGTTATCTCCACTCTTGAGCTTCTCAATTAACCATAAGGCGAAGTTTACTTTTCCAGCTGCTGGAGCAACTCCGTAAATGACGCTTGTTCTTGCAATGCAAAAATTATCGATCATCGTTTCTACCCTCTTTTCGCCTTCGAGTTTTGTTAGTCCGTAGTAATTAATTGGTGACGGTATGTCGGTTTCTTTATACATCCCGTTTTTACCATCAAACACGTAGTCGGTTGAAATATAAACTAAGAAGCTATCGTGACTTTTGCATGAGTTAACTATGTTTTCTGTTCCATTCACGTTTATTTTCCATGCTAGTTCCTTTTTTATCTCGCATTCATCGACATCGGTGTGGGCTGCTGTATGTACAACCGCGTCAGGCTTTATTCTCGTAAATGCTTTTTCCACCGCAGCTCTATTTGTGATATCGATTTGTAAAGGTTTTCCATAGGGTGGCGCATGGATCCTAAAAATCGAATAAACTTCATGCTTCCTATTTATGGCTATTTCACACAGTTTTGTGCCTAATAATCCACCAGCACCTGTTATTAATATCTTCATTCGGACTTTCCATGCCTCCACGGCATTTCACAAAGCGCTCTTTCGGTTGCTAATGGTCTCCACCATTGCTCATTTTTAATATACCAGCTTACAGTTTCCCTTAGCGCTTCATCTAATGTGAACTTTGGTTTCCACCCTAATTCACCCCTGATTTTTGAGGAATTTAAACTGTATCTAAAGTCATGTCCCGGTCTATCGTCTACGAAAGTCACAAAATTTTCCGGCTTATTAAGAATTCTAAGGATTCTTCTCACAATTTCTATATTAGGCAGCTCGTTTTCAGCTGATATGTTATAGATTTCACCGCTTTTTCCCTTTTCTAAAACTAAGGCTAATGCTTCACAGTGGTCTATAACGTATATCCAATCTCTGATATTTTTGCCGGAGCCGTATAAAGGTACTGGCATGTTTCTTAAAGATCTTATTATTGTTTTTGGAATCAGCTTCTCTGGATGTTGATATGGTCCGAAATTATTGGTGCATCTTGTAATAATTACGTCGAGCTGGTACGTTTTGTTGTAAGCGATTACAAACATATCTGCAGCTACTTTTGAAGCTGAATATGGATTCGAGGGCCTCAAAGTACCATGCTCGTCGAAAGAACCCCAGACGGCTTGTCCGTAGACCTCGTCGGTAGATACGTGTAAAAGCCTAGCGCAGTTGTTATGCTTCCTTATAGCCTCTAAAAGAGTAAATGTTCCTATAGTGTTGTTTTTGATGAACTTACCAGGACTTTTTATGCTCCTGTCAACATGGGTCTCAGCAGCTATATGAACAACAGCATCTACATCCTTAATTAACCCGTTCACAAGATTTTTGTTGCAAATGTCTCCTTTAATGAACTTATATCTTTTGTCGCCTTTTAAGTCTTTAAGGTTTTCAAGATTTGAGCCTATCCCTAGTTTATCGACGTTGATTATCTTGTAATCTCGATAACTTGAAAGGATATAGCGGCAGAAATTGCACCCAATAAAGCCAAGCCCACCAGTTACAAGTATTCGCATTTTTTCACCTATGAGGTGGATAATTCCAGTCCCATGGTTTGCCCACCCTTGGATCCGCTTTGTTGCCATTGATCGCTACGGGAACTATGCTTGAATCGTTCCAAGGTCGCCTCTCTTCATCCGGATTCGAATAATCATATAATTTATTCACAAAGTATAATAGGTATGCAGGCTGGGGGCTTATAACCTTAAAGCCATGCCAGTACTTTCCAGGTATTTTTAAGATTTGTAATTTATGTTCGCTTAGAATAGCTTCGATCATGTGACCTTCAGTTGGTGAGTTTTCCTGATCATCATATGCACATACTTTTATTGCACCCTTCAGCAAAAGAAAATAGTCTACTTGGTCTCTCGTATGTCGATGCCAAGCTCTAATTATGTCTGGTAAGGTTATCGAAAAGTTTACTTGGGCTATCTCGTCGCCTTCGAGGAGTTTTTTCCAATCTTTTCGAATAATCTCTGTGAAAACCCCTCGTTCGTCCACGTATCTGGTGAGATCATATATTTTAACGCCTTGAAGTGCTAATTCAGTTACGTTTTCCAAACAGTCATCATCCTTGTTATATTTCTATTTCTGAGTAATCTCCAATATGCATTTTTAGGGTTTTTTGTTTTTGGTTTCTCAGGATTTTTGCGTTCCTTCCAATTAGGCTTTCTTCTAGGCGATTTACGCCCTCTATTGTGGCGTTCTCAAGGACTACACAATATTCTACAGTACTGTCTATTATTTTTGCTCCGTTGCCAATGCTTGTATATTGGCCTATGAAACTGTTTTTAATGTGGCAGTTTTGACCTATTACAGCAGGGCCTCTAATGGTACTGTCTATTATTTTTGTATCCTTCTCTACGGTAACTCTTCCCTCTATGACGCTGTTGATGACGTCGCCTTTTATTTCACGTTTTATGTATTCGTCTAAAATTTTTGCGTTAGCCACCAAAACGTCATCTTTCTTCCCTGTGTCTAACCACCATGTGTTAAGGTATTCTGCCTTTACACGGCAGCCTAGGTTGATCATTTCTTGTATAGCATCGGTTATTTCAAGTTCTCCCCGCCAAGAGGGCTTTATTTTTTCTATAGCTTTGTGAATTTTAGCTGTGAAGAGATAGGTGCCTACTATAGCGAGATTGCTCAAAGGAGTTTTTGGCTTTTCCTCCAGCTTTATGATGTTGCCTTCCTCGCCTAGAAGAGCCACTCCAAATTGTGTAGGGTTGTCCACCTCTTTTAGCAGTATCAAAGCATCCAGATCTTCTTTCAGGAACTTTTCTATTAAGGGTATTATTCCCTGACCTAGAAGGTTATCGCCTAAACACATGACAAAGTCATCTTGACCTAAGAATGGCTGAGCAGCTTTTACAGCGTGAGCCAGACCCAAAGGTTCTTGGAGAATGTACGTCACTTTAAATCCCCATAAGGAACCATCTTTAACAAAATCCTTAACATAGTGACCAGTTTCTGGGGCAATCACTATTCCCACTTCGTTTATGCCCGCTTCAGCAACATGATCTAAGACATAACCCAATATAGGTCTGTTGGCTATAGGTATAAGCTGCTTAGCTAACGTAAAAGTCAATGGACGCAGCCTTGTTCCCTTACCACCACTCAGTACAAGAGCTTTCATTTTAAAAACCACCCTTTAAATTTTCTCTATTTGTCTCAAATTCAACTACTTTAAGTAATAACATGCGCATGCGCACATGCGAAATTAAATCAACTTAATAATTTTGCAATATTCGTCCAATTAACTTTGCGCGCGCTGCTTTAAAAAGGCTTAAAAAAGTAAAAATAAAGAGTCGAATATCAATAGAAGGCTTAAGCATTTTATTAAGCTCATTTTCATTTACTGTTCTTTTCACTCGTTTTCTATTATTTACCGCTACATTTAATCCTTTCATACCATCTAGGAATCCCTTAACCATAGACATTGTTCTTAAATAATCTTTTGATAGTAACGAGATAACAATGATCATCAGAGTTTCAATAAGAAAAAGAAAAAATTTAAATGGAATGTATTTAATGTCACAGTTTTTAACTAGTAACCAGATATTGTTTCGAAAAAAATAATATTCAAAAAGCGGATTATGTTTACCAAGCGTGGCACTGACATAATGGCGTGCTTTTGCAGTGCTTAAGCAGGCAACTTTATATCCTGCAAGCCTTAACCTCCAACAATAATCTACATCATCACGGTATAGAAAAAGAGACTCGTCGAACATTCCAACTTCGAAAAAATATTTAGTTCGAGTAAGTAAGGCAGCTCCGCTAGCATGGAAAATTTCAAAAAACAACTCCCGAGAGGATGTTATTGCACTGGGCAAACCTGTAATAGATAGGTCAGCACCACAAAATGCGGTGCCATCCTCATTCATTAGCATGGGTTGAACGGCACCTAATCTCGCATCTTTATTTATAATAGTTACTAATTTGAGTATGCAATCCTTTTCAAGTATAACGTCGTCGTTTAAGAAAAATAAAAACTCGGAGTTCTTTGCGAGGATAGCCCCTCTGTTATTACCCCCTCCCCAACCGTAATTTTTATTTAGCATTAAAATCTCAAAGGGGATAATTCCAAACTTTTCTAGGCGCTCTTTAACATAGGAAACCGTATCATCCTTTGAACCATTACCTACAACTACCAAATGTAGGTTAGGATAATTATTTAAAAGAATGCTCGTTAGCGAATTATTAAAAAAGTGGGATAGTTTACTTTTACTGTTATAAGTAAGTAAAATCACCGACACTTTAGGCATAATCCTATTCATGAACCAATCACACATTGTTTTTTGAGTTTATCCATGCCTAGTTAAATAAAGATTTAAATTGTTTTTAAGCCTAGACTCAAGAATTTTATATCGCTTTTCGTAATAGTTGCTGAGCTTTTGATTCCACGACCATTTTGTTTGTTTATCAATTGTTAACAATATATCTCGTAAATAACTTTGCACCTCTTGTTGCGTTTTCAAATCTCCAAATTCATTGATAAACATTTTAATCTGAATTTTCCGCCTAATTCCTTTAAAATACGCGATTGGATGAAACATTAACGTCAATGCCCTGCCCAATGTGATCTGATATAATGTATAAAACTTTTTGTAAAGTCTTATCCATGGACATTCTTCACTCATATAAGCCTCAACTATCTTTTCAAGTAGCATTTTGTCTTTTCGAAGTTCTGAGTTAACTGAGCCTTTATGAAGCCTATACCAATGTAGCGTTTCCGGAATAACGGCCATTTTCCAACTACTTTGAAGTAATCTGAAACATATTTCTAAATCCCAATGGAATGGTAAACGGGTATCGTACACCATGTTTAAACTGTCAAAAGCTTTACGTCTTATAAGCGATGGCCCTACGTTTCCCTCCCACCCACCAATTAAACCATACTTATTAAATATTTTATGCGGTATCCAGATGTCTTCAATCCCAGCCTCTTCATTCCACACTCTAGAACCTACAACTACAAACCCTATCATAGGATCTTTCATCATGATTGACACTGCTTTTGAAACATATTCTCTTGCGATTTTATCGTCAGCATCCAGACAGAGAAAGAAATCGCCTTTAGATAATTTAACTCCGTTATTTAATGCTGCTGCCTTCCCTTGATTTTTCTGATAATAGTACTTTACTGGGTATAATTTGACAATTTGTTGAGTGTTGTCTGTAGAGCCATCATCGACTACTATAACCTCAATATTGGGATAAGTTTGGTTTAAGGCGCTTTCTATAGCATCCGGTATATAGCGTCCATAATTAAATGTTGGTATGATGATGCTAACCAAAGGAATGCTCATTTACACACCCCCAACGATTGAATTAATTTACTAATCTTCTTACTTCCAATGAAACATTATCGTCCAGTTTGATATACTTCGCAGTTGCCATTAGAGTACAATTTGCTTGAAAAATCGAATATTTTAAGATCGCTCGTGTTTAACAGGTATGTATTTGTAATTACGGCATTATTCATTATGTTTAATTGGTTAATATATATATAAGAACCAGGAAGAAAGTTGGTGACGTTTGATAAACGTCCCATGTTTACGCCGTAAATCATCATTCCATAACCATTTAGAAGACTTGAAGTTGATATGGCATCCGCGTATGTCATAGAATCATTATTAACAACGTATTTTGACATCCATATGGCGCCCTGAACTTCAGATTCGTAGAAATATCGCATAGCCCACTTGAGAAAGACGGGATCCATTCGATAGCCGCTTAAGGGTAAAGACCAGCTTTGGTTTTTGACAACCTCGTACACAAAGCCTGTTTGAAACAAGAAATAAGGTGTCAGAATTATTAAAACAAGAACTGAAAATCCAAATTCTTTTCTATGTTTAAATAGGAACTTAGCTATAAATTCGGCTCCTATTACAAAAAGTGGTGCCAAGAAAAACAACAATATGTGATAAAACCTTGTCATATTCATCGTATTTGCGAGCCCTGGAACCAAGATAAGTGCGCTGAGAAAGGTCATCGCAGCTACTATAAACAAGTATTCCTCTCGACTAAAATTAGATGTTACTTTTCGCGTAGCTAGCCCGATGAAACCGATTATTATAAATGCTTGAGTAGCATATGCAAACATTCTACTCAAGTAGTTCCAAATAGTTGGTGGAGCTTCTAATCCTAAACCTTGTAATACAACTTCTCCCCTAGACTCAATATTAAAAAATTCACTAAGCTGTGAATAAACATAATTTCCATATGAAACCAAAGAGTCGAAAACACTGGCGTTTGAAATGAAAATATACCAGGCGAACATCATAACACTGAGCAAAATAACCATTACAGAGGTTATATTTCTGATCTGGCGTTTAAATATGAGTGAATAAAGCAGAGCAAGGCATAAAAACATCAGAAAAATTTCTGCGAGCCCATAGTGGGATACTATTAATGCAAAGCTGAAAATGATAAAAAAGGTGATCTTATGGAATCTTTTTAACTCACTTTTCATGATGACAAGTAATAATAGAGCAAAGAATAAATCGCCGATCATTTGTCTATTTAACCCTAGCATTTCGGTGTAAAAGGTATTTTGCGCCATTAAGAGGAAAGATGCAACAAAGGCTTTCATACTTCCCAATTTTCTTTGCCATAATTTAAACAAAATTAGTGGCACAAAAGAAAATATTGGGGGATACAAAATTTTGTAAGTCCATGTGGGGTCTATATTTAATAAACTTGAGTAGATTGTTGGAAGAATCGTGATGCTTAACATTGAATTAAGCCTTCCATACCCTAAGTGTTGAGAGAGCGGAAATATGTGACTCCATTTGGCATTGGTTTCCGTGATTTTGAATACGGCGTATTCAACGGGTGCGTCAGATCCTAATGAGAGGATGTAGTTTGATATCAATGAAGTGTGATAAAGTAGGGAAAGCGCAACTACTAATATAAGTAGTGCGTAAAGGTTTAAGGACAGAAATTTTCGTGAGATGACCCCTAAAATAAGCGCTGCGGCAATTGCCATAATTAAGGATAGGAGAAATATATTATTCCCACAAATGTTTACCCATATGGCTCCTGTAATGCTTAAAAATGGAAGGAGTAGGAAGGGCGCCGAAAATATAATTTGCTTAATATTTTTAATATCGAAAGTTTTCGTTCCTTTTTCTTGGCAGATAATTGTCAAGGTTCCGAATATACTGAAAACATTGAATGTTATTAGTAAATGCGCCAGGGAGAGTGGATTTGATAGGTTAGATAATAAATAAAGTTCGTTTATGAGCAGCCCGACCAGCATGCAAAAAGATATGCTAAGTCCTATTGAGACGAGAATTTTTTCCAGTCCATCAAGTTCTTCTGCTTTAAGCAGTTTTAAGATGATTAAGCCGGGAATAAATGTCAGATAAATAAAAACTACGATCTGTCTGGCGACTGGCATATTAAGGACTACTAGAATGTCTGTTAATGCTTGAAAAAGTAAAAGGAATGCAGGAAATTGACTTATTTTTTGAGTTATTTGCATATCAGCCATCCGTACAGTTTCATTTCAAATTTGGATATCGTAATACACAATATTTATTAAACGCTTTATCTTAATAACTTAAAGATGATGCTTATGAGCAAAAAAGGATGTAATATTTTAGGTTCAATGCGCAACATACATACTGCAATCGTTAAAAGCCCAAAATTTCATATGTTATTTTTGATTTTAATCTTATTATTTACAGCAGCACACCTTTCAATAGCCATTTCATTTTTAGCAGATACTGTTGCTATAAGAAACTCTGGTAGGATAATAATTATTTCACCATTACATGTTGACGGAAGATATATCAAAGATTCGTTCGGAAACATAATTATCCTTAAAGGCATTAACAAAGTTGAGTTTGCAGATGACCCTGACGGGATATGGATGGGGGATACTATGTGGAAAGATGCAAATGTCAAAGCGGAACTTGATGCCATGAAAATCTGGGGAATAAACGCTATTCGTTGCCACATATCCGTTGAACTTTGGAAATATGACATTGGTCCAAATACGAATACTACGGAACATCCAATATTAAGGAGTGGAGTTAATTCTTGGAGCGACGTCTGTTCTATTTCAGCAAGAGAAGCAATAAAACGACTCTTGTCTTTTGCAGCAGAAAGAGGCATGTATGTTATTTTAGACGGATATAGCATACGATGCTATTGGACTAGGGCTGAACAAGACCAATTGCCATTTCCGCCATACCAGCAAAGTCCAAACGCTTCAGAGATTATAGGTAGTGTGGACGATTTTGTTGAGTGGTGGCGGAGTATAGCCGTTGAATTGAAGGATTATCCTAACGTGATTTTTGAGTTATGGAATGAACCTAATAGAAATGATCCTCCAACAGCGTTCAACGAATGGCTTAACGCTTCGCAGCTGTGCATTAATGCAATCCGAGAAGCGGGAGCGGCGCAACCGATTATATTTCAATGGCAAATGGGTATATGGTGTAACGTTTATGAGGATGAAAACGGAGAACCATTTGCTAGATTCGGAGACCATCTACACGGCTGGTTGGAAACAGCTATTGCCAACTTAACTGACCCTCTTGGAAACTTGATTTTCAGCACACACATATACAGAGTTTATTCAGGTTTAGGACA
>Ga0123519_10009565_pt1 | contig 14569 bp, 13 predicted proteins | sample YelNatPaOPRAMG02_FD_87396 | JGI IMG/M metagenome (GOLD analysis project Ga0123519, IMG submission 87396) | Hot spring microbial communities from Yellowstone National Park - Yellowstone National Park OP-RAMG-02 (version 2) | ecosystem: Environmental > Aquatic > Thermal springs > Hot (42-90C) ...
AAGCAAAAAATATTCTCTACAAGCAATTTGTGTACAATCTATATGGTACGCTGCGTAGAGATTTGCATGTCCTGCTCTACAGTGCGAAGAAGCATTCTATTTTACGCAGCGGGAGTAAAGCAAAATCGAGTTGAACGACTATCTGACGCCTACGCAAAGCGATTCCGCGTACCGTGTATCTGCAAAGTAGCACTTCTTAATGGTAGAGCCGCAATTGAGAACGTTCGGAGTGTTTTCCTGGTTCTGCTGGATGGATTTTTGGTAAACTATATTTAATCTTCTAGTGGGAGGATGATTGCGCGGGCAAAACCATATTTTCCAGGATGAGTCGTACTGAAAGAAGCACAGTATTCACTATGCCGGGCGAGGTAGGTGCTAGTTTGGGTTTGACCTCACGCGATGCGCACAACGGCTGCGGAATACGCACAACTCGATACTGATCGTCGAGTCGGCAAGACTGCAACATGCTCATGGCTCAGGTCATCCGAAGAGAAACCTCACCATAAATACCGTGTTCAAACTTCACATCCTACATAAGAAAAATTACTTTTCAGGCCCTCTACAATAAATAAAATTGGATTCCACTTATCGCGTTTATTGAGAGATTTACCGGACGCTTCCGTCGCAAAAAAAAGAAGAGACATAAGAAACTTGACCCACTGTGTAGAAGGAGAGCTAACACCGCAAAGCCCTGCGAAAACCTCATGCGGTGAAGTCGCGCCCTGCTGCGATCGTAACGAAGGCCATTCGTCGCCACGCGCAACGCAAGGCGAGAGACGGCTTGCGTGCGGTGCAGAACACGGAACCGGCTGTGAAGAGGATCTCTTCTTTGTCAGTACTAAAAGGCGTCGCTTTCTGGGAATGGAGCAGCTTGCCAAGGATCTTTTTGAGATAGGTGCGGTCAAGTTTGGCACATTCAAACTCAAGTCTGGGATAACGTCTCCATTCTATGTCGATCTGCGCGTTGCTGTCTCGTATCCTCGAGTTCTGAGAAGCATTGCGGCTCTGTACCTGGAGTGCTTGCAGGACTTTTCTAGCGCTTTCGACGTTATTTGCGGGGTTCCATACACTGCGCTCCCTTTTGCGACAGCAATGGCTGTGCAGGGAGACTTACCTATGGTTATGTGTCGAAAGGAGGTCAAAGACCATGGAACACGGCGAGTTGTTGAAGGTGCTTTCACACAAGGCTCTCGTTGCTTAATAATCGAGGACGTTGTTACAAGTGGTTCAAGTATTCTGGAAGTTGTGGGCGCATTGCGCGCTGAGGGTCTCAAAGTGGATCACGCGATCGTCTTGCTTGATAGGGAGCAAGGCGGGTGTGAGGCGCTTCTCGGCCAGGGAATAGGGCTCCGATCTGTTTTCCGCATCAGCAACCTCGTTGGGACGCTGCGGAATTTGAACTTGCTTGAGCCGGGGAAGGTGGATATGATTCTAGATTTTATTTGCACGGCCCGCGCAGCATCAGATGTTAAGCGCCCCGAAACAAACGTTCCATCCGCATTGCCAGTCGCCGCATCAAGTTCTTCCCCGGTGCGAGATCAACTTTACTCAATCGCAGAAAAAAAGAGAAGCATATTATGCGTTGCGGCAGACGTACAATCGACTAAGGAGCTTCTTGGAATTGCAGATGCAGTAGGCCCCCACATCTGTGTTCTGAAGTTGCACGCCGATATTATCCAGGACTGGACGACGGACACATCAAGACGCCTTCGAGAGCTCGCGGACAAACACAGTTTCATGCTTTTTGAGGATCGAAAATTCGCTGACATAGGAAACACGGTTGTTGCACAGTTCAGCGCAGGCGTACATCGGATCTCTTCCTGGGCGGACATTGTCAATGCACACGCCATCCCGGGCCCTGGACTGATTGAGGGTCTGCGCCACGCTTGCGCAATTTCCGGCAGAATGATTGGCCTCCTGTTAGTCGCACAAATGTCCAGCAATGGGAACTTGATTGACGAGAGATACACTGCTACATGCCTGCGGATGGCCCGCGAAGCGTTTCCGTTCTGTATCGGCTTCATTGCCCAGGAGCGTCTGGACCCGACAGGGAAGCTCTTTGTGATGGCGCCTGGTGTGCAACTGGATTCAAAGGGCGATCAATTAGGCCAACAGTACAATTCACCAGAGTATCTGCTGAAGCGCAAGGGTGTCGACTTCCTTATCGTTGGCCGCGGTATCTACGGGAGTGAAGAGCCAGCAAAGGCGGCCCAGATGTACAAAGAGTTGTCGTGGAGCGTCCTTCACGGCTAATTCCTAATGGGCAGAAGCAATCGTCGGCTCTCACAAAGTTCAGTAGAGCGGCGGGGGTCAGTTGCCACGAACGCTTTACGTGCGGCATCAAGATGATATTTCATTGCGAATGGAGTTCGTCGACGTCAGTTGCATCCGCAGAATGCTTCTTTGTTTCGGATATGTCCGCGGCCTGTGCCCGCAACGAATGTTCCTAGAAGTACATTTCACGGCGCCTTGAACATGTAGTTAAGATAAGCGCTCGAAATCGTCCCTGATTCGGCAGTGACTGTCCCTAGAGCTGGATCCTATGGTTTCTTGACCCTGTGGCTACAATATGCGCTCGACACCGTCGAAGATCAGGGAATCGCTCTAGTGTCGGCCTGATTTCCACCAAGTGCACTCTGCACTTTTTGAAATTTTTGGAGGACCCATTAAAAAAATAAATGCAAGGATTCCTAAGAATAGAGATACAGTCAGCTGCTTGGGATTGTGGCGCGACTTTCGCTGACGCGCACTCGTATGATCGAATCGGGGTACAGCCTTATTGTGTCCCCAGTGTGTAGCGCAGAATTCAGACCGGTCTTTGAGGCCTTCCCCTGCAGTTCTTCCATTACTAAATCCTTGCCATGCCATGATTCCACCGTCCCAAACGCTGTCGGATCCGCAGCATACACGTCCACAGACGTTCGTTGGTAATTTCTGTACACAATCGAGGAGTTCCATACTTCCGCCGACCAGCCTCGAACTCGAATCTGGTGCAATTCCGATTCTGTAACGATCGCAAGTCCCGGAAGCATAGCGCGGACTTTTCCGATAAGACGCTCGAAGCACGACAGATGTTTTTCGTATTCCTCCAGAGAATACGTAGATCTCATCGCGTTCTGCGCATGCCACATAATGTTGGCAAACTTTGTCGAATTCAGAGTCTTGATAATTTCGTTCACAGACTTTTCGCAGTCAAACCCTGGGTAAAATGCATCAAACCGAGGCCGATTCGTGATTACAAGGCCACCATCCATGCGATATACCTTCTGAACATCTCCGAGGCTGGTGCCGATGAAACCTGCGTACCGCGCGGCATCGGCCAGCCACGGTGTCCACGTATTGTGTGGTGACGAAAGCACCCGAGGCCGATACCCCCAAAATGCCCGAAACGAATGCAAACCGCCCTGAATCCACTCGAGAAGATGCTGATGCTCATCGAACCAATCAAATTCAGACCGAAGAGCTATCTCACTAGAACCGCATACAAGAGAGTGGTTGAAACAAGCCTCCGCTTTGGATCCTGCAATATTTAACTCTCTTAGCCAACGGGACACAGAAAAGTGCGAACGACCGTGGTACTCAGGATGCCACAATTCGTTCATATATAGCTTCCTGTAGAGGTCCCGTAGATCGCCTCTGCTGTATGGCGGCCTCGACAGGCCGCCCGCTGAATCATGCAGCAGGAGCTCGATGTAGCCGCAACGGTCCTGGCGTCCGCCATCCCTGCCGTGGCACGCTACCGCCAGCGGCCGCGAAAGCTTCCTCATCGCCTCAAAGTCGGGCCCGCCAACGATCCAGTGAGGCGTCAGCACGACTCTCTTTTCGTATGTAACGTCGGCATTTAACCGTTCAAGCAGACTCCCTAGATTCTCGAGATCTTCACGGGTCTCGGAAGTCGCCAGTCGGTACCAAAAACCAGCGGGCGCAGTTTGAAGCTCCTCGTGACTAGAAGCGAACGCAATGTCCGGAAAGATTGGCACAGCGTCCGCCCAGCGTCCCCAGTCATCAGAGGATATTGACAGAAAACAACGCTCTGGCTTGTTCAGAAGCGGCGCTCGCCCAGGACGTGGCAGATCGAGGGGGTATGGAGGCTTCCCCCGGAAGCGCCAATCCACTCCAAACCGAAAAACTACTTTCAGCAGAGCAAAGACGGCGAGAGCAGCAACAAGGCGCAGAAAATAAAGATGCACCACCCTGGTGAAAGCAGACATAGGTGCCCAACTCTAGAGAGCGTGCTCTCACCCAGGATTCGGGGTTCCAAATGTTTTCGATTAAAGAACTGAGCGCGTATACGACTGAAATTTAAGAACCGGCCACTCCTGGAAACAAACGCCTTTCGAAAGTCGAACGACGCCAACCGTGTTCAGTTGTGGCGATCTACCTGCCCCAGACAAGATGTTTCCAATTGACGTGCAGACGCCTCCCCGTCTTTTTGGATCGGCCACGCACTACTACTTCCAACTGTTTCTCATATAGTTCCACTTTGACAGGTTGTCCCATAAAATTCTCTCTTGTCGACTCTGGAGGCCTTCTTTCCATCACCGCACATTTCCTTATATTGATAGCGGCGTTAAAGTCTCGTTCACAAACTAAATACGTTTCTTGCCATCATTGGCTGTACTTACTAGTGCAAGTGGCCCACGAACTTTCTCCATCCTTTCCATTTGCTCTTCCGTCAGTGCACCGTTCTTTGCTATTTCCTCAGGGCTCCGCTGACACTTTCCCATCTCAACCCTCTGAAGTGTACAACCCAGCTCGTGGCGTATATACGTTGTTTGAAATTCATCTACAGGTACTGTAACAAAACGCCGTGCACGCTCCTTGTTCACTCTCGTCTTTGGAGCTGGAGTAGTCCCTTTATGGGTCTTCCAGCGCCCTGCTCCGTATGCTAATACGAGCCTCTGACTTTCATCCTCTTTGAGAGCACTCAACTCATCGAAAAAATTCGCGAACGCCCGCTGCTTCCCATTGTATAGATTCATTCGCAAACGAGCCCACCGGCGCTCGGTATACTCCTCCCACAGCGCATCCCAATGCGCAATGCGAACTTCCATGAATTTCCGAAAAGCGTCAAAGTCCGCTCCTCGGCTCGTCACCTCGCTCAAAGCTTCTAGGTGATCCTTCATTCCTGAATTCCAGCTCTCGATTTTCTTCCTCGCATTCATTATACCCGATTCTCGATAGTATCTCGCTATCGAGAACCTCAGTAGACGCATGTCTTCCCGACGTAAACTACCGTCAGTACCATCTTCCGCACACTTCGGTGCTGCGATGGTGATGATATTTGTGTTCCCAGCGTCCGCGCCAACGACAAAGTAGTTATGCTGCACTTTCTGTGTCGCTGGATCCGCCTCCTTCTTTTCTTCATCCTTCACCGCGTCAAAGACAAGGTCGTTATCCTGCACCTTTTGCATCGCAGGATCCGCTTTTTTTTTCTTTTCTTCATGTTTCTTCACGGGCGCAGCCGAGGGCGGAACTGGACGATCTTTCTTCAACCGCTGATAGTGTACATTCAAGGCTACTCCATCGGTTTCGATCAACCCAGTGAATACCTTTTGTTTGCTGACTTTGAGACGTTTGAAAGCGAAGATATTCTTCCAGTACGTCTCACGGGCTTCACCGGAGAACTCCTCCCTGCTAACATTGAACTCTGGACTGATCTCCCTAATGATGCCATGAAGGATTCTGGAGTCGATACTCACGAAATGTGACTTGATGTTGCACAACAGAACGCCATTGAAGCGCTACCCCATTAGGACAGCCTTCCGTCTCTCCCACTCTTCATTTGTCTCTACACTCAGCTTCATTTCCGCCTTGCGTTCGAGCTCTCGGTCCAGAAACACGAAATAGCGCAGAATGAGGCGATAGTATCTTTCCTTATCTTTTTTCAACTCTGATATCTTTTCTGTTGGATTCGCCAGCCCCAAGACTGTACGGTGCTCTTGTCTAGCCGCACGGATTATAGAAGCTTCATTCGTGCTCCTGTGTCACTTTTTCTTGTCGACAAATTCGATCTCATCTTCATACTTTCGATCGTTCTTGATGCCACTGATAATCGCCCATTTTCCTTTGCGAGAGATGCCCGAGTAGAGTGCTAACACGGCGTGTATCATGAAAAGTTCGAGGTTCACGATCGGTTGGTTCTTCAGATTCGTGAGGTACTTAATCGCCCCATAGTCGTAAACATCCGAGTCACCCCTGTATCGGGTACCCTCGAAGCTGTAAAAGGCATGTTTTCGTGCAGGGCGTGCACCAGCTCATTTTCCCTTCGCGCTTCCTCTGTGCCAAGCATCAGGTGACGAATAAAGGTCTTATCGAAAAACTCGTCCGGAATCTCGACCGTTTCCATGTGCGTCACTTCGCGATACACCTCACTCGCCAAATGCATCAGTCCTGACGACGCCTTGACAATACTCTTGGAGTATGACGCAACACGTCTTTCGATAGCGTCTCGCAACTTGTCCCTATAGGGATCCTTGATATGTCCAAGAAGAAAGGTTTTCACCACCATCTCGTCGCACAGTTGTCATTCATGCCGCTTACGACGTCGGGCCTCTCCATTTCGGTTCTACTTCTCTTCCTTTTCTTCTGGACCTGGTACTGTTTTTTTTCTTCTGGCAGCCAGCGACACTAAGCCTCTAGGATCGTGGACTTGCTCTTCCATAACTTTTCTTTTTTTAATTTTTTGAAAAAGAACGCTCTTTTACAGCTTGCGTCACACACCGCGAAAATTCACTTGAATGAACTTGCATGAGGGCTGAAACACAATTGAAATGAAAAAGTATTCTTTGCTACAACTTCAACGCAAATGCAACTTGTGTGTTGGAACAACAAGAAAAAGACTGGTTAGGATCGAGTTTTCCTTCAACGACACCGTGCATGTCGCGTCTCGTGACTGCCTTCTCCCCCAGATGCGCGTATCGAGCGCACCGTATAGGAAGAAAGGCAGAGACTCACGGTTCACTATCAACGTTGTAACATTATCTTCCTCCTCTATGATAAACGTTAAAAGGAGGGCAAATGTTTCCTTATTTTGGAAAGTTTACCATATAGGCGAAAGTTCCCGCGAGCTGTACGAGTCTGCTGGTGAATGCGGTGTGCGCCGCGCAGTGTACAAAATGCCATGCGCTTCCATGCGCTCAGCTGTGCTAGTAAGTAGAAAAGTCGTCAGTTACAGAGCACGTGTGTATGCCACTTGCAGATCCTGAAAAGGACAACTTCTTCACATTTTACGTGGGAGATGCAGGTTTAGATCTACTTCAAGTTATAGATTCTTCAAACCACAGGGTGACGCACCCATTCAATCACAGTCGGGGCTGCGAAAATGCAGCTTAATTGGATGCGATTTCATTGTTGTTCTAGAGGACTGTAGGCGCGGTGCTTATTGTACAGCATCAGGAGCGCGTGATCGGATCCAAGTGGATCGATTGCGTGACGTTCCATTGGCAGTCTCAGATCGAAGAGCGTCGTGGAATCGAAACCGATTCGATTTCAACAGTTCATGGAAAGAACCAAACCTTAGATTCCCTTTGGTGCCTGCATACTCGTCCAGCGCACATGATGGTTCGCGATGTAAGATATTATACAGCGTATCCCGCTGAATAAGATATCGCTCGGGGCCAGCGGCAGTGGCGATGCGACGCATCTCACGCGGTGTCATAACTTGTCCGTGTTTAGCACCAGCCGCACTCGAGATAGATTCATTCATCAGCGTGCCCCCAAGATCGTTGCAACCAGCCTGGAGAAGCCGAATAGTGCCTTCGGGTGATTCTTTCGGCCATGAACATTGAATATTGCGTATGCAATCACCCAGAACGATCCTTGATACAGCGTGCACCAAAAGGCGCTGTGCAGGTGATGGTCCATCTCTGCACTCTGCAAGGTATCGCGGATCATGTTCCCGACACATCGGTGCCTCCCAGTGAACAAACCCAAGCGGAACAAACTCTGTAAAGACTCCTACCTCATGTTGGAGAGCTCGTATGGTGAGCAAATGCCGCGCGATATGTGCCGGAGTCTCTACGTGCCCAAACATAACAGTCGCAGTCATGCGCAAACCTGCGCTCAAGCGAGCTTCCTTTGCTATTCGAATCCACTGGGAAACAGTTATCCGCCCGGGAGATATCTTATCACGGATCTCTTGTACAAGAATTTCTGCAGCAGTTCCTGGAAGCGAATCCACACCGGCATCACGCAGTAGTTTCAAATATTCGTTTGTCGTCACGCCCCGAAGCTGAGCTCCGTAAAGCACCTCCTCTGGAGAGAAAGCATGCAAGTGAATGTTTGGAACCGCTTCCTTAATGCACGAAGCGACTCGCGTGTACAAGTCCGCACTTGCGCCGGGCGGCAGACCAGCTTGGACGCAAACTTCGGTCGCGCCCAAGTCCCGTGCCTCGCGTGCTCTCCTCGCGATTTCTTCAAGTGGCAAGTAATAAGTTTCAGACTTATGCATGCCCCTTGGGGTCCTGCTGAAAGCGCAAAATCCGCAACGCTTTATACAAGCGTTCGTGAAGTTAATATTCCTGTTTATTACAAAGCTCACCGCATCCCCAGTTTGCTCTCGGCGCAGCGCATCTGCTCTTTGAATAACTTCAGCAACATCATTTGGATCCTCCACGGAAAGCAGCGTAGTAACATGTTCTACTTCAAGCCTCTTTGGAGCCCTCCTCAGGAGCTCACGAACAGATGGCAAGCTCGTCCTCAGTACCCTACAGGGCATCTTTTGTAAGGTTAATATCGTCGATTCAGTGATACGATCGCCTCGCCCGTCGCTCCCATCTGCAAACCTTGCGCGGTTCTACCTTCCACCGCGTTACGGTTACGGATGTTTGTGGCTAACTTGCCAGAAACTGTGTATTCGAGACGAGGCGTTTTGAAGTCACCCCAAAAGAGTGGCGTATGCTGGAAGCTCCCAAAAACTGCAAATGCGGCCCCGGTGAAATATTTGGAGAGGGACCGCCGGTTTCGAAAGCCGCAAGTAGCTGTTTGTTTGGAGGCTGGTCAAAGACTTTCCCAACAGGAAAACCCTCCAAAAGATACCTCGTCACTGTATTTCGATATTGCCATTGTAGGTGCGGGTCCCGCTGGCCTCGCACTGGCCGCAGAGCTATCGGAGCTGAATCTCAGTTCTGAGTTGTCACCCGTCGGGAAAGTAGTGTCTATTGTTGTTGTAGAAAAGGATTTTTCTCGACGTTGGCTTCCAAATTATGGCGTATGGGTAGACGAGGTTGAGCATCTAGACATTAAAGACTGTTTCGCTGCTGTTTGGCCGAAGGTCGCTGTCTACCTGCCGCATAAAATCATCAAAAAAAGAGAATATGCCAGGATTGACAGGCAAAAATTGAAGCAGAAGCTGACTGCGAAGTGTCTTCGAAACGGGTCTGGCATCGTTCTCCAAGAAGGCGAGGTAAAAGGTTCCGACTTAGAGAAAGGCATCCTGAGACTTCGATGCACTAGTGCAAACGGACAATTCTCGGAGCTCGAAATTCGAGCTCGAAGAATAGTTGATACAACAGGGCATAGCACCGTCCTGGTGAAATTTACGGAACCGCATCATCCAAGCTATCAGGCAGCCTACGGAATAGAGGCACTCGTTGAATCGCATCCATTTCCGCTGGATGAAATGATTCTTATGGACTATCGTGAGCCATCATCGATTCAGAGATTGCCCAAGGGACCGGATTCCTCGTACTATTCTGTACCCACATTCTTATACGCGATGCCCATGGCATCGGATAGAATATTCGTAGAGGAGACTTCTTTAACTGCCAGACCAGCCGTCCCTTTCGAAGAGCTTCGCGATAGACTCTACAAGCGACTCAAAGATCTCGGAATAACTGTCAATTGTGCGCTCGAGGAAGAATTTTGTTTGATTCCTATGGGCGGTTCGTTGCCGGACTTGGACCAGCCACTTCTAGGATTTGGAGGAACGGCAGGTCTTGTTCACCCGGCAACGGGTTACATGATGGCTAGAACTTTGAATCTGGCTCGACCGCTTGCACGTGCCATTTTTCTGCGGGAAGCTCGAAATTTGGAAACTAATCCTTGGAAAGAAGTACTTTGGACCAGAACCAACGTAATTCAGCGTGATTTCTACACATTCGGTGGCGAGGTTCTACTTGATATGAATTTGAACGAAATTCAAGAATTTTTTGCAGCATTCTTCGAGCTCCGCGAAGAAGCCTGGAAGAATTTTTTGAGTTTCCGGCAACTTTCAGGGCAGGAACGCTTGGCGTTCGGATTAGGTGTCTTTTTGAAAACAACGAACAAGGTTCGTTTCAAGCTGATTAGGAAGGCACTGCAGAACTGGCGTCCTCTTATAAGAAGCATTCTTAGCTAAAGTGAGAGATCGACATTCGCGTTTTGTTTATATCGTACGTGATATTCGTGTAACGAGCAGCAATCCAACCAGGCCCACTACACATAAGTGAGATTTAAGTGGAATTCTGAATTGCTCGCTTTTGTCTTGTCTATCGATTTTTCCTAACTTTTCTGAGGCCTTCGGCGTCGACATTAGAAGTGCAGCAAGAAAAGCATAAGAATACATTCGGAGTTTTTTCGGATTCTCGGCTGTCTTTCCAGAGGGGCTCATCCGACTCTTCGCAGCCGGATTCCAGTACGACAGCGGAACGAAGAAGAATCTCGACGCCCTCGAACAATATTTGGAATAATAAGAGATACACCATCTAACTTACTCATAGAAGCCTCCAGTCTTCTAATCTTCGTACCTGACGCATGCTCAAATGACGCATTCTTCAAGCATTCAATTTTTCTGTTTCAAGATAACTTGAGAGCGCAGTACATCACGCAACTGGATTGACGAGGAAAAAACTCGACATCGTGCGTTGACGGCTTGCTCACAATCTGATGCCGAAATTTCAATGAACTCGTCACTGCAAATATAGATTTCGCCAAAAAGACAAATCCTGATCCATTTGTGGCCATTTATGAAACGGCATTCCACTGCAGGATGATACCTGTCACGAGTTACGCTCCCAGCCGCTTCCATATCGCTTCCATTTGCATGCAAAAGTGTACCGGACTTGAATTTTCTTCGTCGTGGTGATCGCTTTCGGTGAAGAACGCGCCATCAGTTTGCTCGACGAGAACGATGAGACGTAAACCTTGCGACGTGAGCCCCAGTCTGGACTTTTCTCCGGGTCCTTGTTTCATCATGTACAAAATCGCATTTCTTAAATTCTTTTTGCTCAGAAATTTCAAGGTCTGGCGCGTATTGCGGACAGCATCTTCGCCGAAGATCGCTAAGCAGAAGCCTGTGATCGTAGGGAACGGCGCAGAGCATAGAAAAGGAAGAAAATATTGACGCGAGCCTCATATACCTTTCAAGTGCATGTACCGGGCGGTGCAGCAAGCGCCACACGCCACAGAGCATCGCTCCGAGGAGGTGTTGTTGTGGGCTTCTGCGAGCACCGGACCAAAACCCAAGTCTCGCAGCGGCGCAGGGCGCACCAGGGCTTTACAATGAGAGGGTAATAATGGCAAGCAAAGCGCAGATCGCAACTGTTGTCTTTAAATGGAATACGTCCACAAACGTGGAAAGCCGCGAACGAGAGGAAGCCATACTGAGATCAACATCCTTCGACCGCTACAGTGGAACTGAAGGGACTGAGGAGTCTACCGTATCGAAAGCCAAAAATAACCGAAAGAAAATGGAAGCAGCTGCAGTGAGTGCTCGGAAGAATTCTGTTGCCGGCAACGGGAGTAGACTTCAACGTTACAGTGCACGCTCGTGTCAGATAAATGAACGCGTCCCATTGAATCCTGATATGATTGAAATTAAAAATTGATCACGGAATTGTTACCGCAGAAGAGCGAGGAATCGCCGCGCAATATTTCAATTTGAGATCGAACACATTGCAGTTCTCCGCTAGGATGCTACTGAAAGCCGCTCGACTGTGGCATTGCGTCGTTCTTGGAGCCAGCGTCCAGCGTTCGTCACGAAGAGTAGGTCCAATAGCGGAATACTCACCTCGTCCTCGCTGTCCTGAGGACTGGCCTATAGCCCAGTTCAGCAGGGAAGCGGAGGAACTTTTGCAGCAGCTTGGAGATCAAGTCTATGACACCTTTCAGGGTAGGACGGACGTCGACGTTGAGTTTTCTCAAGGCGTTCTGACACTTAGGTTTCCGAACGGAACTTTTGTCTTGAATACGCAGACTCCGAATCGACAAATATGGCTATCGTCTCCTCTAAGCGGACCAGCTAGGTACTATTATGATCTTGATACAGGAAAGTGGCGCAACTCTAGAGACGATCATATGCTTGTGGATCGCCTTCAGAAAGATCTCGCCGTGTTTACGGGCTGCAACATTCAGTTAAATCTTTAAGCAGCGTAGCAAAAAAAGAGCATCAAGTTGCACAGTGGTTTAGAGCGTCAGCGCTCCTACAAGGCGTGTGCAGTCGCCGGTCACATTACTCTGTCTTGAATTTTTTTTTCAGTCTCTGGTTCGTGCACTGTATCAACAGGAGTTTTACTGAAGCAAGTGAACAGCGGTAAATATATTTGGAAAGAGCTTCTCTCTGCTTGGCGATCAGTTAAGTTTTTCTGTACAGCACCCACCTAATCCAGAGACCGTTTCCCCGTAGAGCAATGGGGTGCAGGACATCTGCCCTTACGAGCGGGCAAGGGTATGGCGCAAGTGCTTCCATAACGTTGTTGTTAAAGCATCCGTTTTGCAGAGCGCATTGTCTGAAATAGATCCGATTTTTTTCCTTCTTGTAGCTATGCGCAGAGCAGGTAATTCTGGAACACCTGTGCCAGCGCTCTTCTCCCGTATTTGTTTGTTATTATCACAGGCATTCAACCAACTTTAAGTATCCCTTGGATCGAAGAACCGTCGCAGAAAGATCTACTGCTGTCAATGCTCGCATGCGAGAAGCGACTTTACTTTTACATGTCAGTTCCTCTGCGATCAGATGATAGATGAACCATCTAGATCGTAGTCCCTTTGCTTAACTTCATAAATTCGAAAGGAACTAGTCGGCCTCTGTCTTCATGGATGTCACCCTCCCCAATTAGTTTATTCATCTTCAGACATTGCCTAGGTAATACAAGCAAAGAAGTCACAGGATGCGATTTTCCGTACCGTTGTTGCGAACGGTGATGAACAGACAGGGGTGGAGAATGAAAAATGTATGCTTCTATGGAAGAGCGTCACGCGTTGTTCTATGCAATATCCACTTCGTTCCGAAACGCGAGCGCTTATCCATTTGCGTGATCGCCTACACATCGCGACGCGCCCAAGTCCGTGATCCACTTTATCCTGCGCGTGATCACTTCGTGACTTCTACTTTCCAAATTCGAATATCCAGCTCATTGTCAATGTTGGATCGCGTCAATCAACGGCGGTCAAAGTGTACGCAGCTGAGAATGGAGTTCTGCTGTTACTTGTGCCAGCATGTGCTCCCCCGCTCGATGCAGTTGAAGGCATCTTCTCTGTTGCCGAACGCAGATTTGCGCTCACAGTTAAGCAGAGGAGTCGTTCGCGTCTGCGACAACTTTTGTCGACAAATCACTCTCTACATTTAGCCGCCTTGAACTGCTGTACTAGTTGTCTACTCAAGGGAGACAGGTACCGGAAAGCGTGTCCGTCCATAGATACTTTGCGACGGAGATTGCGACGGATATGTGCTTGAGGAAGTTCAAATATATACCTTGAAAAAAGAGGCGGGTTTCAATCGAAATTTGCACACAAAGCATCTTAATCCCAAGTACGGATATGGAGACGGAATACATTGCCCAAATCCAGGCTATGCCGCCAACAAGAAGAGAAGCCGATGAAGGAAACGTTCTTATTGCGCGAATATGAAGCACGCAAGCGACTTCGTGAAGAGCATATGCCGAGCGCGTTCATGAATTCTCTTTTACTAGGAGCAAATTGAGAAAAGTTCACAGGCACCATCCCTCCGATGAAAAACAAATCTGCATATATTCTGTGGGAACCAGGTATGAGTCGCGAAACGATACACATTAGCATGCATTCAAATTATATGAACAGAGAGATTCTATGGTGCACGTGATTCTAGAGTTGAACCCCGCCATGCCCCTTGCAATACCCAGGAAATCAAGATGACAGGCTCAAAGACCGTACAGGAATGCAGATGAAGCTGATCAACTTTGCTGGACTCGGTATTATCGTGAATTGAGCACTGCGAAGACCAAGAGACCTACCAGCAATAAAAATGACGGCTTCAGGATCCATTTCGACGATCTGAGCAACTCATGGAGGAGAGCGGATTGCCTCGACCGTTTCATTCAGAAAGTTAGTGAGCGAGCAAATGGCTTCTGCGGACGATCTTGCACAGGCGTTTGAAACACCGCGCTATCTTCGCCCGCGGTGTCAGCATTACGAAGGCCAGAAGCGCGCTTACGCCAACTTCTTCGATATTTTGAAAGTAAATGATCACGATGTCGCTTGGTATCATGTTAGCCGATGGCGCTGAGCATGCGCGAACACTCCAATGCTGCTGTCCTGCTCCTTCGACTGGAGCTTACAACTAGTGCGAGAACTGATTCTTCATCATGACCATCGATTTGCTCAGGACGATGCA
>Ga0123519_10009566_pt1 | contig 14568 bp, 13 predicted proteins | sample YelNatPaOPRAMG02_FD_87396 | JGI IMG/M metagenome (GOLD analysis project Ga0123519, IMG submission 87396) | Hot spring microbial communities from Yellowstone National Park - Yellowstone National Park OP-RAMG-02 (version 2) | ecosystem: Environmental > Aquatic > Thermal springs > Hot (42-90C) ...
ATGGATTATTTCCAACAATTACCCACCCATTGATTTATTTTAATTGCCAGTCCTCTATTAGAAGGGGATCAACACACCCCGTTTGCCTTTAGCAGACACCCCTCTATGAGAGGGGAATTTTGCTTATCAGCTTTTCACTTAATCACATATCCATTGCACCTGACGAAAATACCACTAATAACTAAATCTTTACTGTAAATAAGAAATCATAAAAAGTATGTCAGAGTTTTTCAGGATATATATACTTTTTCAAAAAACCCGTTTCTTCTCAGAGCCTCGTATAAAACTATTGATACAGCATTGGAGAGATTGAGGGAGCGTACCTTATCCGTGGTAGGAATTCCAAAGAGATTGTCTCTGTATTTGTTCAGGATTTCAAGGGAAAGACCAGTACTTTCTTTGCCAAATATCAGACTATCTCCACACCTAAAATCGCACATCGTATATGAGGCTTTTGCCTTTGCGGAGAAGAAGAATAGGCTGGAATTCGGGTTTCTAACGATATATTCATCGAGAGAGTCGTATCTCTCGAGTTGTAGGTAATCCCAGTAGTCCACACCCGCCCTCTTTACATCAGAGGAGTCGAGAGAGAATGCGGGCCTCCCGATTATCACGAGCACAGATGAGGTGGCTACGCAGAGTCTTGCTATAGACCCGGTATTCAGGGGTATCTCTGGTTCTATAAGTATTATCCTGAATGGGTTTTCGGGCGGTTCGAATCTGATTCTCCCATCTTCGGTGAATGTGTTATCTATCCTTTTCATAATAGTTAACCTCTACAATTGTATATTACATATTTCCTGCTTTGGCAATTCTTCGAAGAAGTTCAGGCTTACATATTTTAGTTTGTGCCAGTTACTTTGGAGTTGGGAATCTCTATTTAACTCATTGAAATCATTGGATTTTAGGCACGGAGTGTCAGGTAGAATTTACCCCAAATTTAGCCCCAAATGATCGACGGTTTGCCCATCAATCATATACTACTTGTCTTTGACTATACAGTCGAGGATATGGGGCTTATTTTATGTATCTTTTCAGTTTCTTGAGCTCAGACGGAGGCATTTGGAAGGATTGCTCTTTTGAAGGGAATCTCTTGCCCTTTACATCGGCTATATAATTATGAACTGCTTCCGAAATAATCTCTCTGAGACTTGCGTATTTCTTTAGGAATTTAAAGCTACCCCCGAGCCCGAGCATATCGTGCAGCACGAGGACCTGTCCATCGCAGCCCACTCCAGCTCCAATGCCTATTACTGGAATCCTGAGTCGTCTGGATATGGTCCTGGCCACCTCTTCGGGTACCATCTCGAGTACAAGCATTATTGCACCGGATGTCTCGATCTTCTCTGCGTCATTTATGAGTCTCTTTGCCTTGTCAGAGGTCTTCCCCTGCACCACATATCCACCCAGAAGTGATGCACTCTGCGGAGTAAGACCAAGGTGTCCCACTACGGGGATGCCTGACTCTGTCAGTCTCTCTATGGTCTCGAAATATCTCCCCTCGAGTTTTACTGCATCTACATTTGCCTCTTTGATGAATCTGCCCGCATTGCTGATAGCCTCATCTATGCTCACCTGATAACTCATAAATGGCATATCACCTATCAGAAATGTGTTTGAGATCGCCCGACTCACCATCTTTGTGTGGTGAATCATCTCATCCATACTTACAGGGCGTGTGTCGGGGTATCCCATAATGACATTTGCAGCCGAATCTCCTACGAGTATGGAGTCTATACCTACCTCGTCCAAAATCTTTGCTGTTGGGTAATCGTATGCGGTGAGCATCGTAATCTTCTCACCCCTATTTTTCATCTCCATAAGTGTATTAATGGTCACTCTCTTCTTCATTTCTCCTCCTTGATGAGTGCCTTTGCCTTTCTATATCCGTAAAAAATATATATTACAAGTCCAACCAGCAACCATACCACGAATCGCAAATAAGTGATTGATGGTAATCCGAGCATAAGATAGATGCAGCTCAATATTCCGAATATTGGTATCACAGGAAAGAATGGGGACTTGAAAGCCCTCTTTCTCTCCGGCTCCTGCACCCTCAGCATTATTACACCGAGACAGACGAGTATGAACGCAAAGAGTGTACCTATGTTTGTAAGGTCCACCATCTCATCTATATTCGTGAAGGCTGCGAAGAACGCCACAAGTACCCCCGTAATTATCGTTGTAATGTGTGGGGTCCTGAAGCGGCTATGGACCCTTGCAAATGAGGCTGGGAGCAGTCCATCTCTTGCCATCGAGAAGAATATCCTCGGCTGTCCGAGCTGAAATACGAGTAGTACCGCTGTGTGGGCGACAATAGAACCGAATGATATTATACCCGCTGCCCACGAGAGATTGTGAAAGTTCATTGCCACTGTAAGTGGTTCGGCCTTGTTGGATTGGGTAAAGGCTGAGAGCGGTATCATACCCGTGAGAACCGCTGCAACGAGTATGTAGATGATTGTGCATATAATCAAAGAGCCTATAATGCCTATTGGAAGGTTTCTGCCAGGATTTACCGTCTCCTCTGCCGCTGTCGAGACTGCATCGAATCCTATGTATGCAAAGAAGACAATTGCGGCACCGGCGTGAATTCCTGCCCACCCATTTGGGGCAAAGGGAACCCAGTTTTCTGGTTTAACATAGAATATCCCTACAATTATGAAGAATCCAAGGATGATGAGTTTGATACCAACCATAATTGCATTGAATCTGGCTGATTCCTTAATCCCGATTACCAGTACTGCTGTGATAATCAGGACTATCATTACCGCCGGTAGGTTGAATATGATTGGGATTGAGAGGATATGCGGGGCCTTGGTTATTGCATTATGTGCAGACAGAAATGAGTTTTGTATGAAATCCAGTGATACCCCGTTATTCAACTGCTCAGAGATGTATTCGTATGCCTTTGGTGAGATAGATTTAATGGATTCGAGGGATTCTCCCGAGAGTAGTCTCGATGCCGCTCGAAAGATATTCTCTCCGGAGAAGGCACTTCGATAGTCCGTAGTAAGCCACTCTGGTATGGTTATCCCAAATCCGGAGAGGAGCTCTTTGAAATACCCCGACCAGGATATTGCAACTGCCACATTTCCAACCGCGTACTCTATTATCAGGTCCCACCCGATTATCCACGCAACGACCTGCCCTAAAGTGGCATAGGCATAGGTGTATGCCGAGCCCGATATGGGTACCATAGATGCGAGCTCAGCATAACATAAAGCAGAAAAACCACAGGCGATGGCGGTGAGCACGAATGATATTATCAGTGCGGGTCCTGCACCGGGTCTTGCCGTATCTCCGACTGCCGCGGTACCAACTGTTGCAAAAATACCTGCCCCGACTATTGCACCAATCCCAAGAAGTATCAGGTCAGATGCGGTCAAGACTCTCTTCAAGGAATGTGTTCCATCCAGAGAATCTGAAATAATTCTATCGATTGACTTTTTATGGAACAAGTCCCGCAGGAGGGGCATTACCTACACCTGTTTGTTTCATATTTGAGTCTGAGGTCCTTTGCTGCCTTTACCTCATCGGCTCTGCCTATCGGTGATAGAGATGGAGTTTCCTTTACGATATCGGGATTATTCATTGCCTCGTTTGAAATACTTATCATTGCCTCGATGAATCTATCGAGAGAGTCCTTGCTCTCGGATTCTGTGGGTTCTATCATAATTGCGCCGTGGACCACGAGAGGGAAGTAGACTGTGGGTGGATGGAATCCGTAGTCTATGAGTCTCTTTGCTATATCCATAGTGGTTACGCCCTTCTCCTCCTGCTTCTTGTCCGTGAATACGCACTCGTGCATAGAAGGGGTATCGTATGGGAGGTGATAATATTCCGAGAGTCTCTTCTTGATGTAGTTGGCGTTCAAGACTGCGTACTCTGTTGCCTTTCTGAGTCCAGAGGAGCCGAGCGACCTTATGTATGCGTAAGCCCTCAGTATTATTCCGAAGTTTCCATAGAATGCCTTGACCTGTCCTATGCTCTTTGGCCTGTCGTAGATCAGGGTGTATCTATCTCCAGCCTTTTCCACTATGGGGACGGGCAGATAATCTACGAGTCTCTTTGATACACCAACAGGACCGGAGCCCGGACCTCCGCCCCCGTGAGGTGTCGAGAAGGATTTGTGAAGATTGTACTGCAACACATCGACGCCCATATCTCCCGGTCTGGCAATACCTATCAGTGAATTCATATTTGCGCCATCGCAGTAGAGAAGGGCGCCCTTTAAGTGGAGTATCTCCGCAATCTCGGCTATGTCCTTTTCGAATATGCCAAGCGTATTCGGGTTTGTAACCATAAGCGCAGCCACATTCTCGTCAATATGCTTCAGGAGCTCTTCTTTTGTAAGATATCCAGCAGATGAAGACTTTATCTGCACTACCTCATAGCCATTGAGTGCACAGGATGCAGGATTTGTGCCGTGAGCGGTGTCTGGTATGAGGACCTTCTTCCTCGGATTCCCTCTGTCCAGGTGATACTTACGCACCATCATAATCCCGGTGAATTCACCGTGAGCACCCGCGGAGGGTATCATAGTCACTCTTTCGAATCCGCCTATCTCAGAGAGATATCTCTCCGTCTCGTAAATTACCCTCAATACACCCTGCATCAAATCCTCAGGGGTGTATGGGTGAATATTTGCAAACCCATCCAGTCTTGCTGCATATTCATTGAATTTTGGGTTGTATTTCATAGTGCAACTTCCGAGCGGATACATACCCGTATCCACCCCGTAGTTCCACTGCGATAGTCTCGTATAATGTCTTACTACACTGGGTTCGTCCAATTCCGGGATTGCCGGTTTGTCGTCTCGTATGTACTTTGGGTCTATCTTTATGCCTTCAGTTTTTTCGACCTTCCCGTCTGTGCAATGTTCTAATTCGAATATGAGTGGTTCATTGGTGCTGACTCCAACTCTTCTGATTCTCTTCATTCCTACCTCCTGACAAACGCAGGCATTTATTAACACATCCCACTTCTTTGAGCAAATAAATTGTAGTAGTTCTCAAAATTCTATCGAGATGTATTTTGCACCGTCCCAACAGATATTATGTGCCGCCTTGAGGGTTATAGATGTGACGATTATACAGGGGATCCCAAAGATACCAACCGAGGGATCCGATGCCTTTATCTGCGCGAACAAGTTCAGTTTCATAGAGAACGCCTCTTTCCATTCATCTTCGATATTCTTCTTGATGATTACGAGTATGGGTGTGCTCTTATATAGAATTACGAAGGCGTATTCATCCTTTCCATCCTTATCCAGGTCAGCCATTACATAGGGAGAGTATCCAAAATTTTCGAATCTCTTTCTAATTTCAGTGTCTCCCAAAATTTCGTTTGCAAGCAGCCTTGCCCCTTTGTATTCTGGTGTATTCTGGATGAACTTCTCTATGATTTCTGGTGTCTCGAATGTAGTTGCGGTGATCTTCTCGGTCCTGATGTTTACCTCTGGTTTATCTGTCTTTGTGGGTGTAGTTGCAGATGGGCAGGAAAAGGTCATAGTCAAAAGTAGCATAAGAACTATGTTGAGAAAGAAGCCCATAATTATATAATAATCATTTTTCAGGAATTTACCAGATTAAACATCCTGACAGCATCGAAGACGCCGTTTATTATGAACTGAACCGCTATTGCTGCAAGAATCATACCCATTATTCTTATGATGATTTTCATACCTGTCTGTTTCAGGTATTTTAGGAGATATTGAGCACCTCTGAGCATAAAATATGTAATAATGCAGGTAATCAGAATAGATATGAATACAGGTATAAAATACAACCATGAGCTGGCTTGTCCCATCAAGACCATAACTGTAGATATAGAGCCGGGTCCAGCAAGCATCAGGAGTGCAAGAGGAATTAGTGCTACATCCTCCTTTTCGATTCCCTCCTGTTCCTCCTCGGGGGTCGTCTTTACTCTCGTCGTGCGTGCCCTTACCATATCCATAGCGATGAACCAGAGCAGGATACCACCTGCGATCCTGAAGGCCGCAAGTGTAATCCCGAAGGAGGAGAAGATCAATTTCCCGAAGATGGCAAAGACTACGAGGATTATCCCTGCTGCTATGCTCGCCCTCTTTGCTATACTAATCCTCTTTTCAGGGGAATCCGACTGGGTCATAGATATGAATATCGGGACCAGACCTATTGGGTCGACTACGAAGAAGATGGTAGAGAAAGCCATCGAAGAGAATACAAGAAAATCTTTCAGGTCAAAATCCACAGATCGACTATTATCATAAAATATTATTTTTTCAAAATAATAGTGAAAACCGAGCCATTAACAAATAGAAATCTAAACAGGGAGTCAAATATAGTTGCATAATTAGAATGCGGGATATAAGATAACAACCGCTTTTTTGCAGGGAGAGATTATGCTTGTTCAAAAATTATTGAATATAACACTCTCAGGGGCTGAGTGGGTATTGTATCTGCTACTTATACTCTCGGTATTCTCAGTGGCGATAATGATAGAAAGGTTCATAATATTCAAAATCCGCGAGATAAAGAGGGAGAGATTCGACGGGCTTATGAAGAGGGGGGGAGAGGGCGGATTTGATGCGATCAAGGACGAGATCAAGGGTGGAAAGAGCCTTTTCGAGAGGGTATTGTATTATACGATGACAAATGAAAGGAGTGCAGGAGACAGGGAGGAACTCCTCAATATAGTAATTGCCAGAGAGAGACTTCTGCTCGAGCGGAGGCTTGCGTTCTTGGGTACCCTCGGGAATAATGCCCCATTCATAGGTCTATTCGGGACCGTGCTTGGAATAATAAAGGCGTTTCACGACCTTTCCACAAATCAGCAGGGAGGTGCTGCCACTGTTATGGCAGGCATATCTGAGGCACTCGTAGCCACAGCCGTGGGACTATTCGTCGCCATTCCAGCGGTGGTTGCATACAACTATTTTATGAGATGGATAAAGAGGATTGTGACAGAGGCAGAGACCGCAACGAAGGAGGCATTCTTGAAGTTCGACAGGAATACTACGGAGGGTAAGAATGGCGGGTAAGTCCACAGACAACGATGAGATGATCACAGAGATCAATGTAACTCCTCTGGTAGATATAACACTGGTTCTCCTGATTATCTTTATGGTAACGGCAACATATATAGTAACGCCATCTATCAAGGTCGAACTCCCCAAGGCGAGCAACAGCGAAGAGAGCAATCCCTCTACCATTGCCATAGTAATCACGAAGGACGACAAAATATTCCTGAACGGGGAGGCGGTTACTTACGAGATACTCGTCCAGAAGATAAAGAATGCCCTCGAGGTAAATCCGGATGTTCAGGCTATTATCAGTGCCGACAAGTTCGTCTATCACGGACGCGTGGTCAATATCATAGATACAGTGAAGGGTGCGGGTATTACCAAATTTGCAATCTCGATCGAGAAAGATGAATGAAGAAAAGATTACAGGGATAATATATCTGTCAGTTTTCATCTCTCTGATAATTCACCTCTCCCTTGGTTTTGCGGTGGTTAAGGGAGGAGCGAAAAAGGACAGGAAGGAAAATATCATATCGTTCAATGTCATAAAAGAGGCAAAGAAGGATAACAAACCCGAGATGCCACGAGAGGAGATGAAACCGAAGGACGAACCTATAAAGCCAAAGCCAAAGAAGGTGGTGGATCTGACTAAGAGGGTAAAGATAGTAAAGCCCGAGGAGATAAAGGAGACCCCAAGCCAAACAGAGGAGGCTCAGAACTCTCAGAGATTCGGTATTGACAAATCCCTCGTCGATACATCGGGTAAATCCTCCGTCGGTTTTGCCGTTCCCATCGGAGAGACAATGATAGGTGACCCCAAACTCAAGAAAGGTAATACAGACACATTCATAAAGCCGGCTGAGAGGACAGATGTTGCAGCAAATATCGAGGCAATCAGTTCTATGCCAAAGGTGCTAAAGGAGATAAAGCCGAGATACCCCGATGAGGCGAGGAGACTCGGTATCGAGGGTTCGGTAGTCCTTCTCCTCGAGATAGACGAAGATGGGAATGTGGTATCTGCAAAGATCGTGAAGAAGATGGGTTATGGAATGGACGAAGAGGCAATGAAGGCGGCATACCAGTTGAAATTCAAGCCCGCCTATGCCGGAAAGACACCTGTCAGGGCAAAGATAAAGTACACATTTACCTTTATACTCGAAGACTGAAAATATCGTTCAAGAAACTGCGATATTCGCCAGAGGCTACTATTTACAGCATCTAAATCCGAGCGTATCTCTTTTCTCGGTAAGAGGTAATGTCTGATTGTTTATTGCGTTTAGGTCTGATTTGCAGGTTGTGTTCTCGGGTGAACTTGCGTAACTGCCACCCAGAATCGCTCTACCTGTAACTGAATAGGTTGTATCTGTCCACTCCCAGACATTTCCGCTCATATCAACAACTCCGTAGTAAGAAACACATTTTATATAATTTCCGGTCGGAGCGGCAGATGTTGCACTTGAATTTGTATTGCATGCATTGGCAATATAAGTATTACCGTAAGGATAAATATAATTGGAAATCCCATCACAGGCGGCAAAGAATTCATCTGATTTACAGAGCCTCTTGCCCGAATTTTCACACATCTTCTTTGCCTGATAATATGTTACATTTACAAGTGGCTTTACCCCATTTACAGATTGGACGATAGCGGTTGTACCTGTACCATCATCACTTCCAATCTCACCACTCTTCTTTGATGCCTCGAACTGGTCTATGCAACTCTTTGTCTCACTGATATATAGCATCCCCGCAGGGCAACTCCCATATTCATATTTCCTGCAACTTGCATTGTAGCAAAAATAATCCTTTTGACAGGTGGGGTTGCACTCGGATGCCAGAGTCTCACAATAACCGTTATTACAGGTATAACCAAAATCACAGGGTGGAAAGCATTTTTTGACACACTTCCCATCGATACACTCTTCGTCATTTTTACACTCCGGATCACATTTTGCCGGGGCACAGGTCAGACACACACCTCCATTGCCCAAATTCAGGCAATCCCCGTTATAGCAACCATTATTGTCCTGACAGGCAATCAGACATTGCTGCAATAGTATTCCACACTTCAAGCCTGTCGCGCACTCTGAAGTATCTTGGCAGGACTCACCACACTGCTTGCCGGGGTATTTGCAGGTGTTGTTTAAACACTCACCATTGGGAAGGCAGTCGTTATTTGACATACATTCGACACACCTCCCCGGTGTTACGGACAGGTCACACTTATAATTGCCATAACAGGGTTTGTCTTTGCTACATCCGGGTATACACTTCATATTTTCACATATCATATTAATCATACATTGATCACTTTTTAAGCATTCAACACACTTTCCGGATACAGAATCACAATATCCAGCGATACAATCATTGTCGGTCTTACACACTTTTAAGCAATTGTTTTGAACGCACTTCTCGGAACTCTGACAGTCCTCATCCTTGTCACACGCAACACACGCTCCATTCTGGCCCAGTTCGGGCTTACATATACTTTGAGAGGGTGGACAATCCCTCTGATCTTCGCAACCCGATACACATTTCTCACCTATACATATAAATCCAAGATTGCAGTCGGATTTCAGCAGACATTCTACACATATTCCGGAGTTCGTGTCACACCTTTGCCCATAGCAATCCTCATCCTTGCTACACCTGAATTCACATATCCCATCATTACACACTTTATTTTGGTCTCCACAATCCTCATTTTTGAGGCATTCGACGCACTTGCCGTTATCTCCCTTATTTGTGTCACATAGAAGTGGTGTGCAATCTCTCGAGGACCTACACCCCTCGACGCACTTGTTTGTTGAATCACATATCGTTTTTATTGGACAATTTCCATCTTGCAGACAATCGACACACTTATGTGTGGTCAGGTTGCAATACTGTCCGTTGCATTCTTTGTCGCTGGTACAGTAGAAAATACATTGACCATTCACACAATTATAATTCTCCTGACAATCTTCCTGCTTGAGGCATTGCACACATTCACCGAAAGGCTCAATAGAGGTATCGCAGAACATCTTCTCGGGACAGTCTCTTATGGATCTGCAACCTGTCTGGCACTTGTTGCTCTCACATATCTTCCCCTTTTCGCATTCTCCGTCAGTATTACAACTCGCAGTAGAAAATGTGCACTGATTCTTGTCGCAGGAATAATCTACCGGGCAATCACTGTTATAGACACATTCTACACATATATTCTTCGAGAGCAGACATTTCTTCTTCGTGCCAGAACAGTCTTTATCGTTGAGACACTCCTTTGAAGCCACATCTTCCAGAATGTCTGCGGTTGTATCTGACGCAACATCACTGATGAAGATATCGCCCTTGATATCACTATTGCTTAGGTCTGAAGGCGGAGCGTCTTCAATACCTATGTCTTGTTCTTCGACTGTATCCGAACTGCTACACCCAACAACAAGAATAAGTGCTATGACAACGAATAGAAAATTCCTGAGAATCATCTGTTCCTCCTTGAAGTACCCACACTCTACCCTTCGAAAGAGTGCAAGTCAAATATAATTACATTATTCGGAAAAAGCGCTTGAGAATGTGTTATGGTAAAGAATGCTAAAATTGTCCTCTAATTCTCTTCAAGAGTGTATCGATCCCCTGTCCCGTCAAGGCAGATATGAGGATACCATCCGAGCGCTTTATTCTCGTCTGAATGTCATCGAGTCTGTCTGCCTTGTTGAATATCAAAAGGCGCGGGATGTGGTCTACTCCCAGTTCGACGAGTATCTCCTCCACCGTCTCTATATGTTGATGCACAGAAGGACTCGAGGCATCTACGAGGTGGAGTATCAGGGAGGCCTCGTTTATCTCTTCGAATGTGGACATAAAGGCATTCTTCAACTCTTCGGGCAGGTCCTTTATGAAACCCACTGTATCAGAGAACAACACGGACATCCCGTCGGGATATACATATTTTCTGGTTGTGGTGTCGAGAGTGGCAAAGAGTCTGTCCTCGACATAAACGCTGCTCTTTGTAATTCTGTTCAGGAGCGTGGATTTGCCTGCATTCGTATATCCTACAATTGCCACGATAGGGATACCCGATATCCTCCTCTTCTCTCTGGTAAACTCCCTCCTCTGTTTGATCTGAAGTATCTTTTCGTTGGTCCTTGCAATCCTATCCTTTATCTGTCGTCTCATCATCTCGAGTTTGGTCTCGCCGGGCCCCTTCGTCTTGAAACCTCCAACGAGCCTCGATAATCCGGCATCCTTCTCTGACAGCCTCGGGAGTTCATATCTCAGTCTGGCAAGTTCTACCTGCAATTTACCCTCATTGGAGACCGCCCGTTTTGCAAAGATACTCAGGATGATCTGATTCCTGTCCTGTATCTGATAGCCTATCTCATCCTCGATGTTCCTTTTCTGTACGGGCGTGAGTGTATTGAAGAATACAACCATATCTGCGTCGTATATCTCCGTCATATACCGCAACTCTGATAGTTTGCCTCTGCCAACGAGATAGGATGCATCTGGCTCCCTCCTTTGCCATACAGAATGGACTACATCTATATTCAGGGTCTTTAGGAGTGAGGCAAGCTCATCGAGGTAATAGTTAATGTCCATATCCGATTCTATCCCGCAGCCGGCGATGATTGCCCTCCTGCCAACGGATTTGCCATTGATTCCAGCCTTGAATCTCCTCGTCTCCTCTTCATACCCCTCTATGATTTCGTAAAATCCTGTCTCTGACTCGCCCCCGTCGAGAGGGATATATTCCAATCTCTCCTCTGCACCTGGTGGCAATCGCATAACGGCGGTCTTTTTTGCCTTGCCGTTGAGATTGTTTATGACCAATAGATAGTCCAGCCTGAATTTTATGAGTAGTAGCAAATCCCTCTCGGATATACTGTTGCCAAATGAGGTCTTGATTAGTCTGATTCTCGAATAGTATCTATGCTCGATACCCGAAATATTTATGAGGGAAATATCGGTTCCATCTCTCTTGCCCAGAATCACATCAATGACTCTTCCCTCTCGGTCGAAAAGTATGTTTATCTCCCTCTGAAGCTCGAGGGAGAGGCTTATCATCTCACTGGATAACTGATTGCCGATGAACTCGTCCTTAGAAAGTCTTCTTCTGAAGAGGTATTCGAGCCTCTTCTTCTGGGAGGGCTTGAGCTGAGATGTATTTTTCCTGAGTATCCTTGCGATGTCGAAAGACCTCAAAACTTCATTGTGGCCCTGCCGAGTATATTATACGAACCACCATCGAGTGGTCTCAGGATACTGGTGGTCTCCTCTTGCAGTATCAACACCTTGTATCCAACCTCCATCCCGAATGCCACATCCATAGGAAAACCCCTGAACAGGTATTCGAGCCTCAGAGACAGGTCTGGACCATGTCCGTATGCTACCTCCTGAGAACCGAGATAGTATGTGTCGTCAAGATATGTGTCTCTCTCCATCCAGTAGCCGTTGTAACCAATCTTGATCGATGGATCGAATCCACCATTCAGATGTACATCCTTGAATAAATGATAGGCAAAGCCCATTCCCGCTCCATAGAGGTTGAATGTCTGTTTCTGGTTGTCGTATAGATATCCATATACCCCGCCACCCCAGAAGTCGAAGACCAATTCGAACTGTTGGAACAAAAACGAAAATTCGAAGAATGCAGCCACATCTCCCTGAAGACTGTTGAAGAGCAGGTCCTTGGAATCCTTCTCGGAATCCCTTATCTGTCCGGTAAGTCCGTGTCCACCTATCCCAAACGCTATCGCAAAGACCCTTGGTGGTGGCATAAGTGGCTTTAGAGGTATCCCTCTCGGTGGCGGTGGGGGAGTTTGGGGTGAATAGTATATCTCCTTCGTAAATGCCGGTGGTGGAAGGTCTATCCACGGCTTGACTATGAATGTGGTGTTCAAGAGGGTCTTTGCAGCCTTCCCCTCGGGCTGATTTGGACCTATGGAATTCAGGACCTTATGTGCATACTCCCTGTAGCCTGCAAATTTATAGACGAAGGCATATAGTATCCTGAGTGTGTTGCTGTCGGGCTTGTTTGTAATCAGTCTCCCGAGTCCATCTACTCTCTGTGCGAGGAGTTTGTAGTCCTTGACAGAGGCTTTAATCTCCTCCATCTCCCTGTCCACATCTACTACGAGGTTAAGACCCTCGGTGATATCCGCAGCTGCCGCCTCGAAATTCCCCAAAAGAAACAGGGCAAAGCCATTCATAATCAATCCCTTTGGATAGTTGGGCATCATCTTCCTTGCCTCTGAGAGTATCTCAACTGCCCTATCGAGCCTTCCCGCCGATAGTTCGGAGAGCCCGTTGGATATAATGACGTCTATATTTGGGGGTGGCATATTCATCGGCGGTGGTGATGCTGGTGGACCCGGGGGAATAGCCTCCTGTGCAAATGAACCAAACGAAACAACCGACAGAATAAATACTAAAATTGAAATTCTCATAATAACACCTCGCATTGGGGGAATACTAACAGAATTGTAATCAAATTTCAAGTCCTACATAACAAATTGGTTATTCGATTCGAGTTTTACACCTTGACAATATGCCAATATATTCATATATTCGCCTTGACCTCTGGAGGTTAGAGATTATGAAAAAGAATTGTGTTTCACCAGAATCTGTATCTGGACCTCAAATATATCATCTCCCTTTGATACCTTTCTTTATGGAAGCATTGAGATGAAGAGCCTGACTTACTTTACGGTAATAATAGTATTCCTGATTGATGCAACTCTCTCGCAAGCCAAAGAATATAACTTAAAAGATCTAATTGATTTATCATTCGAAAACAACTCTCAGTTGAGGGCAAATGAAAAAACTATCCTTGCGGGTATGAAGCAAATAGATTATTTGAATAAGGATTATCTTCCTCAGATATTTTTTGACCTCAATGTTTCTCGTTGGGATTGGGTACTGCCGAATAAGCAAAAATTGCTCGGAAATTCCTTGAACGATATATATGCGGATGTGCGAGTTAATCAGCTTGTTTATGACTGGAGTAAAAATTCTCTTCAAAAGGAATATACAGATAAGACCGTTGATATTGATAGAAACTTCACGAGAAAATTGAAGCAGTCGTTGATATTCTCCATTGCCAGATATTATCTGGAATTGTTGAAGGCAAAACGCATAGTTCAGATTCAGGAGGAGGCGATCAATCAACTGAGAGAACATCTGAAGAATGCCGAATCACTTTATAGTATTGGTAAAGTCTCTAATCTCGATGTCATAAAGGCACAGGTTCAGATTGAAGTAGCGCTTGATGAACTCGCAAAGGCAAAGAATCAACTCGATGTACAGAAGAACAACATTAATGTGCTCTGCGAAAATAGGCTCGGAGATTCGTTTGATGTCGTTGACAATATAGATGATTTATGGAATCAGTATTCAAACAAGAGTTTCAATAATGAAGGCGAGGTAGACATTCAACTCGTGCCTCATAACATTCGTTGAGCAGTTGCGAGAACAGGGGATGAGTTTGATCGATGCAATTCAAAAAGCATCAGTTGTTCGTTTACGCCCTATACTGATGACGGATATTGTCGGAATTATTGGCTTGCTTCCGCTTGCAC
>Ga0123519_10009569_pt1 | contig 14567 bp, 18 predicted proteins | sample YelNatPaOPRAMG02_FD_87396 | JGI IMG/M metagenome (GOLD analysis project Ga0123519, IMG submission 87396) | Hot spring microbial communities from Yellowstone National Park - Yellowstone National Park OP-RAMG-02 (version 2) | ecosystem: Environmental > Aquatic > Thermal springs > Hot (42-90C) ...
CTGAACTGCCGTTAATTCGTTAGCAAAACAGTGCAAAATCTTCTTAATCTTAAAAGTCGATAATTTACTGTATTTCATAGGTCTTTTACTACATTGTAGCAAAATTTCCTATGCAAGACCCAACCCCAAAATTAACCCAAGGAGACCCCTTGTATGCAACATAACCACAAAATTAAATACTTCCTCTATGCCCGAAAGTCCAGCGAAGCCGAAGACCGCCAAGTAGCCTCGATTGATGCCCAGTTGGACGAACTTCGAAAGCTAGCGAAAGGATTAAACCTTTTTGTGATCGAAGAACTAACTGAAGCAAAATCCGCCAAAGCTCCTGGGCGGCCGGTATTTAATTCCATGCTTGAACGGCTAACCAACGGCGAAGCGGATGGTATTATTTGCTGGAAGATAGACCGCTTGACCAGAAATCCCATCGACACCGGGCAGATTAGCTGGATGTTGCAAGAAGAAATAATAAAGCACATTCGAACTTACGAAAGAAGTTATTTGCCGACCGACAATGTTCTGTTGATGAGCGTAGAAACAGGCATGGCCAATCAATTCGTCCGGGATCTCTCGGTTAATGTCAAACGAGGATTCCGCAAGCGAGTAGCTGACGGTTGGATCACGGGTGTGGCGCCAGCCGGCTACCTAAACGTTTACGATCAAGACAAACGCATGAACATTGTTGCTAAAGACCCCGAACGATTCCCGCTCGTTCGGAAGATGTGGGAGCTAGCATTAGACGGTAAAAAGGTAGATGAAATTCTTGATATCGTAAACAACCAATGGGGATACAAAACAGTAAAGCGACCGAATGAAGGCGGCCGGGCGATGTCGCGAAGTGGCCTATACAAAATTCTTCATAGCCCATTTTATTACGGCGAATTTGAGTATCCGAGCGGTAGCGGCAACTGGGTTAAAGGTGCGCATGAACCCATGATCACGAAATTAGAATTTGATAAGGTTGGCTTCCTCCTGGGCGGCCGTGAAGGGCGACCAATTCCGCAAACGAGAGAATTTGCCTTCAGCTGTATCATGAGATGTGGCGAATGTCACTCGACCATAACTGCTGAAGAAAAAAACCAAGTTATCTGCCCCAATAAAGACTGCAAATTCAAATTCGCTTACGAAAGAAAATCAGAATGCCCGAAATGCGGCCTGCTGTTGTCGAAAATGAAAAACGCCACCTTCTTGCATTATGTCTATTATCACTGCAGTAAAGGAAAAAACAAAAGCTGTACTCAAAAATGCGTTGAAGTCGGTAAGCTCCATGAGCAAATAATTGATTATCTCAAAAGCATCCAAATTACTAAAAAGTATGTAGATTGCGCCCAGAAACATCTGGTTAAAGAAAATGCCAAAACCACGATCACCGAACAGGCTATCCGTGACAGCCAACAGCAAGCCTATAACGCAGTAGAAAAGAAGCTCGATGGTTTGTATGAAATGCGCGCCAACCGCGAGATTGATGAGCAAGAATTTAAGCAACTAAAAACTAAGTATGATGATGAAAAGAAAAAGTTGCTCGGCCTGCTGGGCGACTCTGCGATACATCAAGGCAAGCGACTAAAGTCAGCTGATGAGTTCTTTGATTTTTGCCATACAGCTGTAGTCTTATTTGAAGAAGCGATCGAAAAAAATAATTTGGAAGCCCAAAGAGAGCTAATCCTTAAGCTCGGTTCGAACCTAACGGTTTTGGACAAAAAGCTCAATGTTGACGCACCAGAACCATTTACCATGATCCAAAAAGCAATGGTTGCTATCCCGTCCGCGGCTGGAACTATCGAACCTAAGGTTTATGCGATGGATAAAAGAAAAAACACCAACTATGACGTTGATGTTTTATCTTGGCTCGGGAGGTGGGATTCGAACCCACGACCCATCGGTTAACAGCCGATTGCTCTACCGCTGAGCTACTCCCGAACGATATGCCATATTCACTTGTCTATGATAGTTTACCAAAAACAAGCGAAAGTGACAAGGGCATAGGGTAATATGTACACACATATGGCGATTTTAGGGATATAGGCCTAAAGTTGCCTATACCCCTTATAAACGGCTAACACGCTGATTTTTACGTGTTAGCCGTTCTTTTGAGGGACACAAGGGGCATCCTTGCTCAGAGCAAGGATGCCCCTTGTGTATACCACAAACCTTACCTCACCACCAAATTATTGCCATTCTCGGTATCTACGCACTACGGGATCATATCCTGGGGAAAATCATATTTGTTTGCCGTATCGCACAGGACTATCCCGTTGCCGTCAAAGGCCAATTCCCATCCTTTGTCCGTCTTGGCCGCGAACCACAATCCCCCGCCCATCTCGTCCGCGAACCGCACCGACCCTTTGGCGAACTTGCCGGTATCCGTCCCAACATCGATCGTGACAGCGTCAGCAGGCTTGTTATACTTCCGGCCTATCAGCTCGGCGACCACCTCCCCTGTCGGCTTGACAGCGGTCTTTCCTTGACTGTAATAATACACGGCTCCGGCCGCAGCGAGGACGACCATGACCGCTGGCAAAATATATTTTTTTCATATCATTCACGATATTAATGCTTAACCACATACAATATTACAATAACCGGCGAAAATGGTAACCATTGAATCTGATATTAAAATGGTGTATAATGATATAAAAGCGACAGAACGTAAGAGAAAGAAACAAAAAATAATGTTTTTCCTCCCTTTTGAGCTACAACCGGACGGCCGCGGGAGAAAGGCCAAAAGCCGCGGCTTTACGCTTATAGAGATTTTGGTCGTCATCGCCATTGTCGGCCTGCTTTCTAGCATCGTGCTGGTGGCTTTGAATTATACTCGGGAGAATGCCAGGATGAAAGCGTCCCTTTCTTTTGCCGCACAGATCAACCGCGTGGCCGGGGACCAGGCCGTAGGAAACTGGCCGCTGAACGAAGGTTCCGGGACCGTGGCAGACGACGGGTCGGGCAGCAAGAATAACGGCACAGTGCTCAATGGGGCGGTCTGGTCAACGGACACCCCGGCGGAAGCCGGCTATTCGCTTTATTTGGACGGAGTAAACGACTATATCCAAGTCACGGATACGGCTGAGCTGAAGTATAAAGGCGGAGACCTGACCCTGGCCGTCTGGATAAAGCCAGCCGCGACCGAGACCACCAATGGCTATGTTATCTCCAAAGCCTGGAACAACTTGGGGCAATACAACTATCAACTGCTCTATTATACTGACGGAAGGATAAACTTCCACCTTTTAGGGGCCACTGCTTACAGCCTTACCACTTCCATAAGGATACCGAAAGACAAATGGACATTCGTAGCCGCGACCGTGGATTCCTTCAAGAACGTTACTATATATATAGACGGAAAGATCCGAGCTACCGGCGTACATAACATCACCTCGTGGACCCCGACCGCCGTGGCGGATTCTAATCGGCCCCTTGCCATAGGCACGCTGTATCCGTACGGCTCGGGCTGAGCAGGCAATACCGCCTACTCGTTCAACGGCTACATAGATGACCCGCGAATATTCGCAAAAATTTTAGCTGCAGAACAGATCCAAAGACTTTACGCTGAAGGTCTGAAACAACATCACATCGCGATAGATAGGTAAAGACAGGATACCTATTGATGAATAAAGCGCGCAAAAATCAGTGCGCTTTTTCGTCATAGAAATAATGTAATCATTTTCGGTAATCTAAAAAAGTCTAATAATATGCCTATTAAGACCAAGCGGATATACGAAAAACCCGAAAAGTCAGATGGCGCGCGCGTTCTTATTGACCGGTTATGGCCGCGCGGGCTGACCAAAGAAAAAGCTAAAATAGATTTGTGGCTAAGGGATATAGCGCCCAGCAGCGGGCTGCGGAAATGGTTCGGTCACGACCCGGCCAAATGGCCGGAGTTCGAGGAACGCTATATCAAGGAGCTTAAAAACAATAAGGAAATAACGGATATACTGAAAAAGAGAGCAAAAAAAGAGACCCTCACCCTGGTTTACGGGGCAAAGGACCAAGAACGCAACGACGCAGTAGTCCTAAAAAATTTTTTGAATAAAACGCCTTAGCGCATTAAAAATCTGGGAAGGCTTTAGCCTTCCCAGATTTTTAATGCTGTCTATAATCAATAATTCACGAACCGCTTGACCGTGGCTTTGGCGCGCAGGTCGCTAAGCAGCTGGCTGGCACCGTCCGAAAGTTTCTGTTGTTTAAGTTCATCCTTTATCTGCGCTTTGGTCGCGTCTTCCTGCCCTTCGGGCAAGGTAATTTTATTGTCAGTGATGTATTGCTGAACTTCGTCGTCCGTGACATTCACCTTATCCCCTAAAAGCTTCTCTATCTGCTTCTGGATAAGAATCTGTCCTTCCAGGTCAGCTCGGGTCATATTCTGCGCGGACAGGGCGTCATCTAAAGTATACCCGTTGGTGCTAAACTGATCCTCGTATTTTTTTATCTCTTGATTGACTTCGTCCTGGCTAACCGTGACGCCTTTGGCCTTGACCTCGTCGGCAATGAGCTTTTTGTTGACCAGCATATCCAAAGTACTGGCGCCGCCCTGCTTTTCCATCTCTTTGATGACGGACAACCGGCTGATGGGGTGGCCGTTGACCGTGGCAGCCACGAACACGCTCTTATAGCGATAAGCCAGTCCCGCCAATACCAACAATACTACCAGAACGATCGCGGGGATATAGAATGACTTGGATCTTAGGAATTTTTTTACGCCTACCATTTTACCCGTCTTTGGCGATTCCGCCTGGGCGGGAGTGTTCACTGGAGCTTGATTTTCCGCTTGCTTTTGTGGTTCCATATGTTGATGATAATGATGTTTCGTACCCTTCATTAAAATTACCATAAAATCGGCTAACGGACAAATGTGATATAATAAACTTGAAAAATCGGGCCCAAAAACGGCTAAAATGAAACTAAACCTAAAATTTGACCCTGAACATCCGTTTAACAACGCCGGTTTTTGGATTATCCTGATCTTGATGCTAATATGTTCGGGTTTAATCTTCATAAAGGCGGAAAAAGCCGGGTATGAAAAGACATCGCTAGTAAAGACCTTGGGACAGGCGCAGATTAACAAAGAAACAGCCACCCCTCCCCCACCCGCGCTGGACAAGGAAGCTTATGACCAAAAGCTGATGGAGATAGCAAACCTTCCCGCCGTATCATCAACCACCCCCTCTTCCACAACATCTTCCCTCTGGCCGGTTAAGGCCGCTTACCCTGAATATGGGGCTTTGCTCCCTTTTAACCGCATCGTGGCATACTATGGCAATCTCTATTCCAAAAATATGGGAGTGCTCGGGGAATACCCCGAAGACGAGATGCTCGCCAGACTGGAAACAGAAGTAAAAAAATGGGAAGAAGCAGACCCCAATACGCCGGTCGTCCCCGCTCTGCATTATATTGCGGTCGTGGCCCAGGCCGGACCGGGACGCGACGGCAAGTATCGCGCGCGCATGCCGGACGAAGAAATAGACAAAGTGCTCGCGATGGCGAAAAAGGTTGATGCACTGGTGTTTTTGGATATCCAGGTCGGATTGAGCGATGTGCGCTTTGAGATCCCAATTCTGGAAAAATATCTCAGACTGCCGAACGTGCACTTAGGAATTGACCCGGAATTTTCCATGAAGAGTGGAGACCGCCCGGGAACGGTCATCGGGACGTTGGATGCTGATGATATAAATTTCGCGGCTGAATACTTGGCAAAGATAGTAAACGATAACCGCCTTACCCCAAAGATATTGGTCATCCACCGCTTCACCCAAGCGATGGTGACGAATTATAAAGATATCAAACCGTTACCCGAGGTTCAGGTAGTGATGGATATGGACGGGTTCGGTGGCCAGGCCAGCAAGCTTAACACTTACGAGCAATACATCCGCAAACAGCCCGTGCAGTTCACGGGCTTCAAGCTGTTCTACAAGAACGACAACGCGAACGGGCATACGATGTTCGCGCCCGCGGCCCTGCTCAAGCTTTCCCCCATCCCCGTGTATATTCAATACCAATAAACGGTTCACTCATTTTATCTATATGTGCGGAGCATTCTCAATTTTGCATCCGTTCAAGGAGGTCGGCAGGCGCTTTAACGCAGGGTATAACGATATTTACGAATTTCCCCGCTATAACGTCCGGCCGGCCCAGAATTTGCCCATCGTGATCAGCGACGGGAAACAGAACGAGCTCGTGCCGGCTACCTGGGGCCTGTCCCCGGCCTGGGCCAAGGGAAAATTAATATTTAACACGAGAGACGAAAGCGTGGCGACTAAGACTTATTTTGAGCGCCTGTTTTCCGGTTCGCGCTGCCTGGTTCCAGCCGATGGCTTTTACGAATGGCTTTCTAAAGACGGCAAGAAATTTCCTTTTCGATTCGTCTTAAAAACCCGCGATATTTTTGGTTTCGCAGGGATATTTGAGCCGGAAAGAAACGGCAAACAAATGCGGTTTTCCATCATCACGACCAAGCCAAACGAATTGGTAAAAAACATCCACGACCGGATGCCCGTGATAATTCCGCGTGAGATGGAAGGATATTACGTTGATCCCCATACTCCATCGCAAAAACTTTTCCATTTCCTCAAACCCTATCCCGCCGGCCTGATGGAAGCCTATCCGGTCTCCACACTCGTCAATTCCGCCAAAAATGATTCGCCGGATATCATTAAGCCAATATGAAAACACTCCCTTAATAACTTGAGGAAGTGTTATAGTCGCTATGGTTATTTTTTCTTGCCCTTTGCGAAATTTATCAGCCTCCTGCGGTTACTGACTACCCCGAACGCCGCTGTCAGGATTCCGCCGAATGCCAAAGCGTTATTGTTTGCCCCGGTAACTGGCGCAATCATTTTTTTTGGTACCACGGGCACTGCCACCTTCGGCAAGACAGCGACCTTTTTTTCCTTCTCTTTCACCTCCTCTTTCACCATCTGCACTTCCTTCACTACCACCGGCTCTTTCACCACGACTGGCTCTTGAACGACGGTCGGAACCTGGACTATGGTGGTCTGCGTTACCGGAGCCTGGACCGCTGGGATCGAGATCACGGAAGCCGGAGCGGGGTTCACGATGACAGGCGCGGGAACAGGCTGGGGAAAAATATTGATCGGGGGGTCGTTTTCACGGCAGTAATTATAGCCCGAATCTTCTCCGGGGCCAGATTGACGGTAATTACCATATCCACAGCCGCGTCCATATCCACTGTCACTAAACCCTTCGCGATAACGATCGTTATAATAGTTTCCGCTATCATCGGTCTGTCCACGATAACGCTCTTGAGGATAGGATCCATTATAGTAATAAGTTTCGTCGCCAAAACGTCCCGGACCGTTTGTGTACGGTTCATCATAAAAAGCTACCGCTTCAGCTATGCCTGGAACCGCAATTAACAAAGCCGTTCCCGCCAGCAATGCAAGCCCGGATCCAAAGGCGCCTTGAGGAACGGCAAAGAGACATTGTCGATGTGTCATAGATGTTACGCCCATACCGCTGTCCGACCAGCCAAAAACCGGACAGCAAGATTAGCGCGAGCAGGTTTAATTCTAAAGTACCCAGCAACCTTCAGCGACGGCACGCTAAACTCCTACTTATTTGGCTGTACACTATAAACAAACAAAAAAACAGGCTTACGCAGCCTGTTTAAAAAATTATTGTCTAATACCCTACAGATACGCGTACAGGAATAACGGAATGCTTATTATGGAGATGGCAGTGCTGACCAAAATGACATTAGCCACGAACGACTCGTCCAATTTATATTTTTCCGCGATGACAAAAGCCGTGGCCGCGGCCGGCATGCCTGAGACCAGCACGGATATAGCTTCGCTCTGGTCCCAAAATCCCAAAAGGCGCAGTGCCACCAGCATAAACAGCGGGAACATCAGCAGCTTGACCGCGGAAACCAGCAGGGTCAGGTTCAAATGGAATCGCAGGAACTTTCCGTGCAAAAATCCACCCAAAGCAAACAGGGCAATAGGCGACGCGGTCTGAGCCAACATAGCCAGGGGTTTTTGGATAATTTCCAAGGAATTCGTCCTTAGGTCGAACAGGCTTAACAATAATCCCACGGCTAGAGAAATAATAAGAGGATTCCTGATAAAATCCTTCAAGTAAGTCTTAAATTTCCTGGATCGCACTACCAGGAATTCCACGGCCAAGACGGACAACACCAGGCCGATGACCAACTGGATGGTGGCCACGCCAACCACACCGCTGAAATTGCTCTCGCCCAGCGCCTCGCCCAAAATGGGGAACCCCATATAGACCGTATTGCCGACCAGGGCGGTCAGGAAAATGCCGGCCTTGATGCTGCGCTTGAGCGGGAACAGCGACAAGCAAAACAGCAGCAAAGCGGAGAACAGGATCATCACCAGGACGTTCGTAAAAAGCAGCTTGAGCATCTCCCCGTCCCACCACTCCAGCTGCCAAAAGCTTAGGAAAATCAGTGAGGGAAGCGCGACATAATAGACGAACCCGTTCAACACGTGGACCCAGGACTTTTCCACGATATTATACCGCCGCAGCAAAAACCCGGCCATAATGACCAAGAAGATGGGCAGGACGATTTTCAGGATCTCCATCATTTTTGTTTCTGTTCCATTCGATCGTAAACGCTACATTATAATTATATCATACTTTCTGCCAGAAATAACTTGTTTGCAAATAAAGCACGCAAAACCATCCCCTCGCTTTGGCCGAAGCAGAAGGGGTAGTCTACGCTATTAAAATCAATAATAATATCCGCTGAAGATGCCGTACGGATAGTATCCGCCAAAGACATAGAACGGGTAGTAACCGCCGAAAGCATAATACGGATAGTAGCCCCCGAAAGCACGGTAAGGATAATACCCGCCGAATGCGCGGTACGGATAGTATCTGCCAAAGCCGTAACCGTAGCGGTAAGCTTTCGCTTTAGAAATGGCAAAGAAACCCGCCAAAGCCGTAACCAAAAACACCAGCATCAACGCGGTAACGAGCTTTACTGTTTTTGACATATCGATAGCACCCCCTTTTTGCTATCGCCCCAGAAGGACGAATTAATTGCGAAATGACTGACTATTCTTAAGCCGACCGTGATTCAGTCATTGATTGATCTGTTTTTTGCCGATTAATAATATCCTTCCCATCCTCCATGTCCGCCGTAACCCCCAAGCTTTAATGGACAAAGCAGAGATTATGCCAACCAAAATATTAGCAAAAGCTATCAAGGTAAAAGTGGTAAAAGACTTTACCAACTTAGCTATATAATACTTTTTTCCAGACCAGATAAGCCAAAATAAATCCTTAAACCCATATCTACTTAATACGACGACCGGCATGCGCCCATTCTTTATTGGATCTTTCGCGTAAGATTATTTTTTTAAGTTCCGGTTGAACTGAGGATTTATAAATATGGAAATGATGCCTATAACCAAAAAGAGCCATTTAAGGCTCTTTGTTGGCGTATCATCAGTAGAACCCGTAAGGATTGAACAGGCCGGAAAGTACTATCCATTGGCTGATCGGATTGTAGAATAAGCCGCCGTAACCAGGATAATAATAACGCCCTAGTCCATAGCCATAACCGCCGTAACCGTAACCATAAGGATAATAGGCTTTCGCCGATGTGGCTGATAATGCCGCAACGCCAGCCACCACGGTCACCAACACTGCCAGCGCGACGGCTGCTTTCTTGAATCTCGCCATATGTTTTCACCTCCTTGTGCGTGCATGCGGGAATATCACCTCTGTCGAAAGGGGGTAACCCCAGATTTATCATATTTTTATTACCATCATTGGGATGGTTGCTGCTGTTGCTGCGGCGGCTGTTGTTGCTGCAGCGGATGCTGCTGATTCAGGATCTCATTCAAGTGGTTATTTAACATCTGCTGGAATTGCTGACGATACTGGTCCGCCTGCTGTTGGGTGATCTTTCCCTCCTGAACCCGCTTGCTTAAGTCCGAATTGACGTCAGCCATCACTCGGTCCTTGAATTCTTGCTGACTAATGTTCTGCTGCTGCAATATCTGCCCCAACGTCTTGCCGGAATTCAATTCATTCTGCAGGTTCTGCGGGGTCATGTTCAACACTTCGGCAAGCTGCTTCAACATCGTTTCCTGCTGATTATCCATATTTGCCTGAGTTAGCTTATTAGATAGTCGCGCTGAATGGGCTTTCACTGCTGGAACGGTCATTGCCGAAAAGGCAACTATTGTTGCCGCGCCCAAAGCGTAAAGAAAAGGTCTTTTCATATAACACCTCCTTGCGGTAGTTTAATTGTCCTGCCGACCTTTCATATATATTATTACGACCCAAATAAATCATAATGTCGCCGCCTGGCAAGCATTCGGTAAGACTTCCTGGATTATCTTGACTTAGGCTAGGACATGCGGATCACTTTTTGCCGCCTCTCTTGGGCCGCAGCGGGACCTTGCCACCCGCGCGCCTGGCTTCGGAAAGCCCGATAGCAACGGCCTGTTTGCGACTTTTGGCGTGCTTCAATTGGCCATGTTTGTATTCACGCATTACCTTACCGATTTTTTCCTGCGTTTTTTTCCCGTATTTTGCCATATTAATACCGATTAAGATTTTAATCCCGCGCTGTTTTGGCCACAAGATAAAATATATGACGGCGCAGATAAATTTTCTCGTCGTCAATAACGTTGCCGCGAAAGTCTATCTCCTTTCGTAGGTTTCCGGCAATCTATAGATATCTCTCGGAACGCCTTCATTGACCTTTAACCCCAACTCCGTGGCTTTTTTAAAAGTGATGGGGTAATCATGGGTATATTTGCCCAAAACCAACTCCTCGGATATCGCCTCGATCTCTTTTCCCGCATAGCCCTTCAAACGAAGCAGATCCGCCAAGATCTCCTTGACCTGGCTTAAGGCTTTTTCCGCGGTGTCCGACAGCACCAAAGCAATGTCACTCACGCGGTCCGGATCTTTCCGACTTACTGCTTGACTAATGGATATGGCGGAAGCGCCGAAGATCTGCGGATCCACCCGGCCGAGCAGGGCCTGCCTGTCCATCACTATCTCGTCTGCGGCCAAGGCGATAAGAGTGCCGCCGGAAAACGAAAAATAAGGAACAAAGGCCGTAACCTTGCCCTTGTGAGCCGCCAGTGCCGAAGCAATCTGCTGCGACGCGACCACCATCCCTCCCGTGGTATGCAGTATTATATCAATCGGTTTCTCTGGAGGCGCGTCGCGGATCATCCCCAGTATCCTCTGCGCGTCGCGAATACTAATATAATTAGGCGCCAGCATCCCCAAGAACATAGAAGGACGTTGAGGGTGGACGAGAGGGATGACCAGGCTGCCGCGCTTATCCTGCATTGAACGGATAATGCCCCATTTCCGCCACTGGCGGAACAACTCGCCCAAATAAGAAGCCAGGAGCGGTAAGAACAACAGGATGATAATAATATCTAGGATGCTCGGGTCCATAAGCATAAGTCCTTTCTTTTCCTTAGACGGGCAATGACCCTTCCCCTATCCAAGCGGATTTTGACAGGGCAACGGGAAGTTTACGTCATTACAATCATACTCCGGCAAAAGATCTCCCTTATTATCCAATATACTAGCTAGGCCGCGTCAGTTCCGCTCGCGGCATTGCGCAAATGCATGAGACCACAAAAAGTCGGCGACTTCTACAAGGAATGTCTCAAGATCCTCAACCAAAGCCATATCCCTTTCTTGGTCGGCGGGACCTTCGCGGTCAACGTTTATTTGGGACTGAACCGGCTCACTAAAGACCTAGATATTTTCTGCCGCGCCGGGGATTATCCGAAAATCCTGAAAATATTTTCCGGCCACGGATATAAGACAACGGTACCGGACGAACGGTGGCTAGCGAAAGTCTCCAAAGGGCAATTTTATCTGGACATAATCTTCGGCTCGGCCAATGCCGCAGTGGCCATGACGGACGTTTGGCTCAGGAGTTCACAGACCGCCAAGATCTTCGGCTTGCCCGTCCGGCTCCTTCCGCCAACAGAGTTGTTCTGGTCCAAGGCTTTCATCCAGGACCGGAACCGTTATGATGGCAATGACATCGCCCACCTCATCCTTATCAAACATAAGGATATTGACTGGCGCAAGCTGCTTTCCTATATGGACCAGTTTTGGGAAGTCCTGCTTGTCCATATCTTGACTTTCCGTTTCATTTATCCTTCCGAACGTGAACTAATCCCGCGCTGGCTGATGAATGAACTGATAGGGCGTTTGCAGGACCAGTTCAAGGTTCCCGTGTCCAAGCTCAAGGTCTGCCGGGGCAGGCATTTTTCCAATAACGATTTCGCGGTAGATATTAATGAATGGGGATTTGAGGACATAACCGGTTGGCAACATGCACGGGAAAAATAAGCGCGTCAAGATAGCCGCCGTAGGCGATATCCATACCCACCATGGCAACCGAGGGTTCTTCCGCGAACTGTTCGCGGAGATCTCAGGTGCCGCCGATATTCTGCTGCTCTGCGGCGATTTGACCAATTCCGGCTTGCCGGAGGAAGCCGCGGTCTTGGCGGACAACTTTGCCGCGCTGGATATCCCCGTGCTGGGCGTCCTTGGCAACCACGATCACCAGCACGACAAAACCGAAGAAATAAAACAGATCTTGTCCGGCGCGGGCATGGTGCTCTTGGAAGACCAAAATTTCGAATTCAAAGGCTTAGGCTTTGCCGGAACTAAAGGTTTCGGCGGAGGCTTCGGCAATCACATGCTCGTGTCCTACGGCGAACGCGCGGTCAAGACCTTTGTCGGCGAAGCGGTCAACGAGTCCTTAAAACTGGAGAACAACTTGCGCTCCCTGGACACAAAAAAGAACGTGGTCGTGCTGCATTATTCCCCGGTCATCGCCACAGTTAGAGGCGAATCGCCGGAAATATTTCCTTTTTTGGGTTGTAGCCGCCTGGCCGAGACCATTGACCGGTTCAACATTTCCGCGGTCTTCCACGGGCACGTCCATCACGGCCAAGCAATAGGGCAGACGAAAAAAGGCATCCCGGTATATAATTGCTGTTTTGAACTGCTCAAACATAAACAGAATCGCCATCCTTATGTCCTTATGGATATAGGGTAAGCGTATCGGGGATTACCCGTCAATTACCCCGCAATTAAATCGAAATTATGAAAATCACGAGTCCCGCTTTCGAAAATGGAGGGATGATCCCAAAAAAATATTCCTGCGAGGGACAGAAAATCAATCCTCCATTAATGTTCCTGGGCGTCCCCAAAAAGGCCAAAAGCTTGGTATTGATAATGGATGACATTGATGTGCCGACCGCGCATCGCGCGAACGGGATATGGAATCATTGGCTGCTTTGGAATATACCGGCCGCTATCAAAGGGATCGGCGAAGGAGTGACCCCTCCCGGCATCCAAGGACACACTACCGGCGGCGAGGTGAAATATCAAGGCCCTTGTCCGCCGCGAGGAAAACACCGCTACCGATTTCAGGTTTACGCCCTGGACACGATGCTGGACGTGGACACGGAAACCGGACGGCGGCAGGACGTGCTCAAGGCCATGGAAGGACACGTGCTTGATTCCGCTGTCTTGGAAGGACAATATAAGAAATGCCTGCCTACAGACTAAGATGATACGCAAAACAGCCCCAACAAATCAGGGCCGTTTTGGATATTCGGGATTTATTAACGCGCGATCTTTTCTTCCTGCGGCAAACGCACTTCCTGGCCGTTGAGGCTTACTGGGTTGACCGTTACCTGGAAGGTCTGACTGTAATTGTCCCAAAGCGACCGAAATTCGGGATGGATAGACAACTGCTCTAATGTCCCCTGCGCGATAACTTCCCCATCCTTAAAGAAGTAAACGTAGTCAAAGAACCGGAGCAAATGCAGGCGATGGATGGTGGCAATGATGGTCTTATGGCGGAAAGCGGAGAATATATTCTCGTAGATCTTTAGTTCATTAGTCGCATCCACACTGCTGGTCGGCTCGTCCAAAAACAGGAAATCACCACCCTCGCCGTTCCCGGACTTCGCGGATAACAATCCCCTGGCAAGGGCGATGCGCTGTTTTTCCCCACCGCTGAGCGATACACCCTTTTCCTGTACGTTCGTAAGAAGCCCCTGCGGCAGGCGATTCAGCACGCTTTCCAGGCAGGAAAGGCCGATTATCTCCTGGAGCGTCTCGCGGCTGACGCGCGTATCCATGGTAATATTGTCCTCAATGGTACTATTGAACAGTTCGGGGTCCTGCGGAATAAGAGTTACGCTATTATAAAGATGGGCGAGGCCGCCGGATAATTCCTGACCGTCACAGACGAGCTTCGCTTTGCGCGGCCGGTATAATCCGCGCAGCAAAGCCAAAGTCGTGCTCTTGCCGCTGCCGCTCTCGCCGATAAGCGCGATTTTTTGCCCCCTGGATACAGCAAAACCAGCCAAATCCAAGCGATACATTTTCAGTTCCTGCCCTTCCCTCTTCTCGTAAAAAAACGATAGATCTTTCACTTCCAAGGTCCGCCAATCCTGCGGCAGGCTTAGCGCGGGGACTTGCACCGTTTTTTTGTGGTCCAGGCTGATCTCCGCGGCCGCCTTAAGAGCCGCTTCCTGCTGCACGTACTCGCCGTAACGCGAGGCGAAACTGGCAAA
>Ga0123519_10009572_pt1 | contig 14565 bp, 13 predicted proteins | sample YelNatPaOPRAMG02_FD_87396 | JGI IMG/M metagenome (GOLD analysis project Ga0123519, IMG submission 87396) | Hot spring microbial communities from Yellowstone National Park - Yellowstone National Park OP-RAMG-02 (version 2) | ecosystem: Environmental > Aquatic > Thermal springs > Hot (42-90C) ...
AGGGTCCATGCTAACTACCTTGGTTTCTCCCCTGTCATTGATGATCTGAAAGTGGGTATGATCTGATGGAGAACTATGGGGTCCATGCCACATGATATTGCCAAGGCCGATAGTATCTGCTCCAATCTCCAAGGCCATCTTGATCCCATCCCCCATGTTCCCTTTCGGCCCCTGGTTAATGGCTACCTCCGGGTTATAGAAGGAGCAATACTGTGACAGCATCTCTTTGTTCGCGGCATAACCCCCAGTAGCAAAGATGATGCACCTAGCGGCGATATCGTATTCATTCTCAGAGGATTTGGCCAGCACATGGTGTAACTCATTTCCCTTACCCCGGATGACTTTATTCGCCGGAGTACGGGTCAGAATTTGAATGTCCTTCTCTCTACAATGGGCAGCCAGGATGCGCATCATCTCGGCCCCCCTGCCTTCAATAACATGACGAACGCGAGGTGACTGGTTGATATAAAACTGGCCCAGCTTGAACTTGACCCCTTTCTCCTCAAGCCAGCGAATAGTATCTCCGGACTTATCAATGAAAGCCCGTACTATCCTGGGATTGACCTTGGACCAGTGAGACCAGCGCATGGCGACCTTAAAGAAATCCTCAGAGCGGGCATCGGTCCCCATTCTCTTCTGGACCGGACTGCCAACGCCAAAAAGATCGTGTGCCATAGCGGAGCTACCACCTGGAGAGCCCGCTTTTTCCAGGACGATGATTTTCGAGCAACCATTCTCATAGGCGCTCAAGGCAGCGGCTAAGCCGGTTCCACCGCCACCTATTATCACAATTTCTGCTTCCAGATTCATAATGCTTCTCCTTTATAAAATTCTCCCCTAATATCCACCAACTTGTTGGATAAAAAAAGCGTGCCGACAGGCGAGACAAAGAAATTTGCAAATATTGGCGAAATTTTAGTATAAATGGGGCACGTGGGTAAGAAGGACTAGATATACTGAAGATGATTTGAAGTATTACTTGGTGTGAATACCTAAGTACAGGGAGGATATTTTGGGTAAAGAAATTTCGGACTATTTGAAGGATGTATCTAATAAGATAGCAGCCGAGTACGATTTCAATATAAATATAATTGAAGTTTTGGAAGACAATTAATGCAGGCTTAATTGGATTTACAAAACAATAATCATGAGAATACCGCTTTAGGGTAAAGTCTGAATCATCCAAGTTTTCGGGTCCATGGATAACGGCGAGCTTGTCTTTGACGGTCATTATTTCTCCCTTGAAGTTATTATAATCTTTTTTGTTTACCTATCATCGTTTATTAAAATTCAAGGAATTTAAAGAGTTCCCCTTAGCCTTGGATCCAAAGCGTCTCTTAAGCCGTCTCCAACCATATTGAAGGAAAGCACCACTGCCATTATAGCGAAACCTGGCAGAAGCGAAAGCATCGGGTTAGTAAGTAAAAACCTCTGGCTGGAGCTGACCATGGAACCCCAAGCCGCAGCAGGTGGCAAAATCCCGATTCCTAGGTAGCTCAGAGAAGCTTCCATCAATATGGCGAAACCCAAGTTCTGAGTGAGAAGTACCAAGATAGTAGGGAAGGCATTAGGTAGAAGGTGCATGAACATTATCCGAAAACCACTTGATCCGAACGATCTGGTTGCCGTAATATAATCATTTTGCTTTAATGCGATAACCTGACCGCACATCAACCGGGCGTAGGTTGGCATCATACCGATGCCGATTGCGACTAAAATATTTAACAGTCCTCCCCCCAGGATAGCCGAAATGGCTAGAATCAGTAAAAGGGGTGGGAGAGAAAGAAGGGAATCTATAAATCTCATGATTATGATATTAATACATCCCTCATAATACCCGGCGAGTAGCCCTAATATGATACCTAACGCTCCGGCAAGACTCACACCTACTATACCTACAAGGAGAGAGATACGAGATCCATAAATGATGCGGCTGAGGAGGTCCCTACCGAGCTCATCCGTACCTAGAAGGTGACTTGATGAAGGTCCTTTAAGTGCCGATTTCAAGTTCTGTTGATAAGGATCATAAGGCGCAATGAGTGGGGCAAAGGCGGCGGTAAAGATCAATATAAAGATAATAAACAATCCTATCACCACCACCCAGCGCCGCATCATTACCCTTCTAAGGTAGGTGAACTGAGTGATATGAGGTGGAGTGCCTTCTGATTTTAGAGCTTTTACACTCATATGGGTGTCATCCTTTTAATGATACTTTATCCTCGGGTCTATCCAGGCATATGATATATCGACCAGCATGTTGGCTAAACACACGACCGCTCCGATGATAAGGACACCAGCCTGCACTACCAGGAAATCTTTATTGAAGGCCGCGGCTACCAATAATCTGCCCATACCAGGGATGTTGAATATCGTTTCTACCAGTACTGAGCCTCCCACAAATATGCGTAATTGCATACCAAGCAAGGTTACTACCGGAATTAGGCTGTTTTTTAAAGCATGTCTGTAAATGACCACCTGTTCAGCTAGACCTTTAGACCAGGCCGTGCGAATATAATCCTGACGGATTACCTCAAGCATGGCTGATCTGGTTTGTCGCGTCATCACTGCAATGCTGGGGATGGCCATCAATATTACTGGCATAACAGCCTGTTTTATACTCATAACAAAGTCATCGAAAGGTGATGTCCAGCCCTGGACGGGGAGCAAATGCAGTTTCAGTGCAAAAACATAGATTCCCAGTAACCCCAGCCAAAAACTTGGCGCGGAAACGCCTATATTTGCTGTTACGCTTAGTATCTGGTCGAGAAAACTGTTGCGCTTTATTGCGCAGTATATGCCTGCAGCGATTCCCAAGATGACGCTCAATAAAATTGCCAATAATGAAAGGTACATAGTGATCGGTAGGCGTTGGGCAATAAGATCGCTAATCTTTTCACTATACATATAAGACCAGCCGAGATCGCCATGAAAGACATCCCACAACCAGTTACCGTAGCGTTCGTAAAAAGGAAGATCCAACCCCATTTCCTTTCTCAACTGCAGTATCTGTTCTTTTGTGGCAGTGCTACCGAGAATCGCGGAAGCAGGATCTCCTGGCATGATTTCCACCAGGGAAAAAGCAATAAATGAAAGCACAACTAATAACACCAGCGTTTGTATCATTCTACGCAGAATATAATTCAACATCCTACTTTAGACCAATCCTGCTCAATTATATTTGTTAAATCAAGGAAGACGGTTACTCAATCATAGCAATGGTAACTGGTTTAGCAAATTTTATCATGCTGTTCCATTTTATGGAATCATCAGCATAGCGATTATTAAGAAACAGCTGAACTAAACTATCCAGGTCCTACCCGGGGATTCTGCATATTTCCCCGGGTAAGAGCCTATGGATATAATATCCATCTTATGCTTTATAAGCATCTATTTACTAAACCAGGCTTTGGCTGCATCAATGATACCGAGACTGACTGATGATAATCTGATGTCTTTGAGTTTAATATTGGTTGCCAGGTTGCTCTTTTCCACCCAGAAAAAGGTCTGCATGCAGTATTTGTCAACAGCCAGGTATTGAAGCTCCCATACCAATTTTTGCTTGGTTTCTCGATCAACAGCTGTTACCGCTTTAGCATAAGTATCTTTAAATTCCTGCGGTTTTAACATATTGGTGAATTCCACACCTGTAGCAATATTTGCGTAAGTCAAAAGAGGATCTAGCTGAGCAGAGCCCATCACATGTATCATTCCATCAAAACCTTTACCCATAAAGGCAAGATCATTATATACAGATGGTTTCAATGGATCCAAGGTAAGTTCAATACCTATATCTTTCAGGTAGGATTGAATGGAGGTGGCCCAATCAGTATATTGTGGTTGAAAAGTATTATAATGCAAGATAGTCTTGAAACCATTGGGATAACCAGCCGCAGCTAGTAGCTGCCTGGCTTTTTGCGGATTGTATGGATAGCCGATAACATTGGGATTATAACCCCAAGTGCCTGGTATGGCCCACTGATTAGTATTTGTATAATAGCCATAGCCGAAGGTATCGGCCATCGCTTTGGTATCTAAAGCATATGAAATTGCCTGGCGTACTCTCAAATCATTAAAGGGAGGTTTGGTGGCATCCCCAGCTATACTAGGTGCTTGCCCTGTAACACGCTCGATCATATAAAATTTTCCTGAGTCTAACAGGCTTTTAACTGATTTAGGTGGGACAGCCATTATATCCAGATTGCCAGCTTGCAGATCTAACTCGGCTACATTTGCGTCGGCGTATATTTGTAAGTTGACCCCGTCCAGATACGGCTTACCACCCCAGTACCCATCGAATCTGGTGTACTTTATTAAGCGGTCTTTTTCCCAGCTGACGAACTTGAAGGGGCCGGTACCGACCGGATTTTCCCCTGCCCAATCTTTGCCTCCATTGGCCTCAAAGGCTGCTTTAGATATCATTTTCCCAGCAGCTCCGCATAGTTGAGATAAAATAGTATTTTGAAATTCGGAAAGATTAAGTCTTACAGTGTAATCATCTATAACATCTATTGAGGAAACTAACTTTAGCTCTATTCTATTTGAAGTTCTGAACATGTCCAGATTCCACTTACAGACAGCGGCGTTAAAATCCGAGCCATCGTGGAACTTTACCCCTTTCCTCAAGGTAATAGTGATGGTCTTGGCTACCGGGTCAAGTTTATAGCCTGTAGCCAACCGTGGAACTATTTCACCCTGTAAAGTTTCATCGAAAAGGGAATCCAGACAATAAGAGGCAGCGCTAATATCTCTACCTATTATGTCAACTGGATATCCCAAACTGTTTGGATTAGCCTGATGATAAACTTTTAGCGTACCTCCGCTTTGGGGAATTACAGAGGGAGTAGTAGTGGCCGGAGTCGAGGTTGTCGGTGGTTTGGTGGTAGTTGTGGGTGCGGTGGTGGTGCTGGTGCCGCAACCCAGCAGGATGATGGAACAAATCAGGATGATTGCCAAGGGAATTAGTATCCTTTTCATTCTTGTATTCTCCTTATTTTCTTGAATGTTTACTTACTTATTTCTACGCATCTCGAAAGGCTCAGGTCTTCAAACTGCGGTTATATTTTTAAAGCGGCAGCTTGCCGTCTATGATCGACTCTCCGGTTTTAATATTCCGGCTGAAATGTTTAAGGAAATCCCAGGTCACTGCAGCCATGCTGCCAAACGGAAAGTGGGGTACGTTGTCCATGACAACGATGCGCGTGCGGTACACACCATCACTACTGATGAAATCCCCGAAGTAATACTCTGTGTCGTCGATTTTCGCTATTTTGCTGCGTGATACTGGAGCCCCGATCTCACGCTCGCATTTGTTCTGGCTGGATGCCGTCGCGAACGATTCATCATACGTTATCTCCCGGCACCCGTTAATCCTGAACCAGAGATTGGCGCGGTCAATATTGTCCTCCGGGGTATGCACATGATCGTCACCGTGGCGGGTTTTGGTTTCATACATTCCTGTGTATAGCGGGAGCGGCTTGCCGAAATCCGCATTACCGACGTACATAATCATCGGCATTTTCAGCATGGCAGAATGGTCAATAATCCACTTTTCAGGCATCTGCCACATAAAAGGCCACAGGTGGCAGTTGAACGCAATTCCCGCCAGCACTTCGGGGTGCCGGAACGCAAACTCTTGGGTGCGGAAGCCGGTAAAGGAGAAGCCAGTCATATAGAAACGACTGGTATCCACAGGATACATTTTCGTCACCCTGGTATAGAGAGTGAAAATATCCTCGATATCGGTGGCAGTGGGGATAACGACGATAAAGCGTTCCCGAGCGGCCAGTTCAACATAGCCACGCCCTTCGCATTCAAATGGATCAGCGTGCGGCAGGTTGAAGATGAGGGGGAACTTTTTGGTGTTATTCTTCTCGAATGCTTCTTTGGGCACATACGAAAACCAGCGGGTTCGCGGGTCAGTGTTATGGTCCTCTTTTTTAATGCCTAGGTCATCCCAATATTTAATAACTTCCGGTTCCATTCCATCTTTGTATTTGAAATACAACTTGTATGAATTGATTAAAGCTTCTCCCTGGCCACTGTTGATGAAGCGGTCAATATCCAATTTTCCACCTTCGGCGAGCATTTCCCGAAGTGTCCTTCCAGTGTTTTTATAAGGTTTATCAAAAATCTCTTTCCCCGGGTAATCGTTAGCCATTTCTATATTTCTCCACGTTACTTTGGCAATATCTGACAAAATCGCAAGAGTTGGCTGTTTCCCAAATTTAAGAGCATATTATTTGCTGGTTTTCTAAGTAAACAAAAGAATACGCTTTGATGTATCAAAGTTAGTCAATAACTTTCCCTTAATTGCGTGAATAATAATTACACTCGTATCATCAGCCCTTCTCAATTTCTTGGTATTTTGTTAAGGTTTCAGAATCTTCCGGCCAGGGGCGGGTATATCTCAATGATTTGATCTTCCATTGGCCACCTGTTTTGAAATATTCCACGTCATGTCTCCCTCGTATTAACTTTGAGATATTTCCTGTGGCAGGATCAGAAATAAATATATACATCAGCCAATGTCCAGAAGCCTTATCTCCGTCAACATTAATAACCGGTTGCAATACACAATGAGCATCTCTACCCTGCCCCATATTGCTCTTCTCAACGCGTTCTTTATAAAGAATACTAATTTCGGATTTTCCTTTAAATAAACCATGTCTCGGTAAAAGCACTGAGGCGTCTTCAGTGAAAGAATTAACTACCTCATCCCATTGCCTGGCGTTAACCCAGAACATGTACTCCCGATGTAATTTTTTAATCTCCTCGATACTGGAAAGAATTTCGATTTGTTTCTTCAATTCTTCTATGGTCACCATTGACCTCCGTGGATTAAATTAACTAACTAAACTTAACTATATTCGAATATTTTTGGATATTATTTAAATTAGTCTCATTGGATCTGGTGGACTACCCTTCAGTAGTTGGTTTACCCTTGCGAAGAATAAATCTCGAAACTTCTGAAGGTATTCACTCTCGAACCTCTCGGTTCCAATAATAAGAGGATTAGAGTCACCAGCCTTTTTTTCCAGAATTATTTTCATGTCTTTTTCGAAACCTAAATGAACTGCGTGAGTCCCAAGGCCTATATCACAATGAAATAACCTAGTAAACCTCATAAAATAGTCGATAGAGCTGTAGTAGAGATAGGCTTCATTCCAATTGTTGGGTACAGCAGTGCCACCCATCATTCCTATTGTATGGGGTCTGCCTTTATCGGTAATTGGAATGATAAAAGAGAGGCATCCGGGTGAATGACCGGGAGTAGCGATGACTTGGATGGTGGTCTGGCCTAGTATTACTTTATCTCTATCCGCCAGGAAATAATCAATCGATTTTGGCCTAGGGTTATCATAGGCAAATTCTGCTGGTCTGGTCATCAGGTAATTCCACCCAACTAGAGACATAGCTACTTTAGCATCTGGACAAACATTTGTCTTTAAGTATTGCGCACCACCGTAATGGTCTAAATGCTCATGAGATATCAAAATTAATTTAATATTAGCCGGTTCCAATCCTAACTTTCTCATATCAGTGACAAACTGAGAACAATCTTTTTCATTCCAGCCTGTATCAATCATAATCAGACCTTCGCTTGTCTCAAGGACGAAGGCTCCCACCGATCTGGTGCCAACAAAGAAACAATTGTCAAAAAGCTGTATAGGTTCCATGGGAGTGAGATCGGTTCCCGCAGGCGGATTAGTCCACTTCGGTAAATCTGGACTTGTGGAATTAATAGCTGGCTTGTTATTTGGACTTAACGCATATAAATCTGTAATATCCATTCTTATTCTATCCTTTTCTAAGAGTATCAAGAGTCTTTCATTCTTTTTAATAAATTCATAAAAATCACTGGGATTACCCTGTAAGCGAAGGGAGAAATATTGTTACACCGTTGGGATTAAAAGCCTCATCCATCTTTTTCGACCATATGTGGTAGTTGGATACACGTGGCCCGATTATCTCCAGGGGCAAATGTGTTGGTACCGCCAGATGATTATTCAGGGCATTCCAGGCAGTCTCTTGCTGCCAGGCCAGAATAGCCTCAACTGACCTAGGATCTGGACTGGGATCAAAGAATATTTCCGTTTTCCCAAGATGTGAATGTTCAACTGACCACCCAAAAAAGACTCCACCATCATCTGCGCCCAAACCTTTCTCTATCAGTTTTTTCTTTCTTTCTGCCGCCTCACCAATCCATTTAATGCAGACATCTCTTTGTCCCATTATTTGAAACCCATAAGCTTTTCCTCCAGGAGCACGTGAACGAAACGTCTCTCTGATTGAAGCACAAATCCTGATTCCGTGAATCAATAAAATCCCAGCCACCCTAGGGTCTTCAACTAACTTAAGGGATTTTCCGCCAGTTTCAGTGATAATCTGCTCTAATACTTTTTGATTGTATTCAAACTCTTCCTGGGAATTAGCCGCAATAATGACATAAAAACCCGGTCCTTGAACTTCTTTCTTTGCTTTTTCGAGGAATTGGATCTCTTTCTCGAGGCTCGAGGATACATTAGCTGAAAGCATAGCTACATTAAAACCCATCAGCTCAAAGGCGATTTCACTTTCTCCTATTTTGAGCTCAGCTTCATACATTTTATCCACAGAAGGAAAGCTGAAATACCGGATCATAAAGTGAGCTGGCATCTCCTTAAGATTATAATTTGGAGAATTTCCTTCCAAAGGAAACTCTACGGGTCCAGGCCAGTGGTACAATTTCATGGCGGACTTAGTAATCACACCACCTTCTGCCAGAGCATCTCCGCTGCCTCTTCCGCTGATTACTCCTCTTAAAGATGGTCCTGGACCATCACCGCAAAACCACTCATTGACTGAGCCAAGTGAACCCAACCGTATTAAATCGCCTGCAGGGGTTACCCACTCCATGGCAAGTTGATTTCGGTCGTCACCACTTGTGCTTATATCCATATGCCCGTGGCCTCTGATAATAGAGGTACACTGAGATCCAGAGCCTTTGATACTACAGTTAAGACCTCTTTTAAACAATTCAGCTTGCAGTTCTGCAGATGTAACATAAGGCTCCACTACGGCATACATATTTTCCTCATTGATTTCAATAATATGGTTCATTCTTCTCAGGTCTAGATAGATACTTCCCCGGGGTATCTGAGCCCGGATGAAACCTGTTGACATGGCGATGAATTGTATTTTGTGTTTGTTACATAATTTGACTATAGCTTGTACTTCTTCGGCGTCTTTTGGAAGAACTACTGCCCCTATTTCACTGTCGTGATACGAGGGCATAATCGCAGGGTCCCCACAAATATTCTCAGGTCCCACTATATTTTCGATTTCTGCGTAAATTTCTTTACTTAGGTGCATTGGTATCTCCCTTTTGAATCGCATTCTCCACTAATTCGACAATATCAAAGACTTTCAGTTTGCTCCCCGTAGCTTTAATGGCTTCATCAAAATTTTTCTCACACCAGGGACAGGCAGTTACTAAAGTTCTGGCACCTGTGGACTCTGCTTCCTCTATTCTCTCTTTGGCAGTCCAGATAGAGAATTCAGGATTGCTTTCGTTGACACCACCACCAGCACCGCAACACCAGGCATATTCTTTAATCCGATCCATTTCAGTTAGTATTAAACCGGGAATACTTCTAAGCACATCACGCGGTGGTTCGTAAACTCCATGTTCTCCTCTTCGATATTCTTTGGGTGGATCAAACATGTATCTGGTTCCAGGCATCTGTGTACCTTCCCAATGAATCCACGGCTCTCCCAATCTTCCCAACCGGCAGGGATCATGGTAGGTCACATTCAAATCTACTCTCCGACTCAGAGTCAGTTTACCGGCTTGGATGAGTTGTCTCAGGTATTCTGTGATATGCAATATCTGTAGATCTCCTTTGAGGTTAAACTTATCATAGAGCACCTTGAATGCCTGGTAACAGTCAGCACAACCTGTTACCAGCGTCTTTATTCCAGTTTTCTGAATAAGGGCCATGTTCTTCTTAGCTTGAGCAAGAAAGTCGGCTTCATAACCCATCTGATAAGCCCTGCCACCACAGCACATTTCGGCTTCGCCGGCAATTCCAAAATTGACTCCTGCTTGTTGCAGGAGCCTGGCTATAGACTGAGCTAGATTGTGCTTCTCATAACTGCTTAAGCAGCCAGCAAAATAAAATACTTCTACCTTATCTTTGGTAATATCCTTTAGATTCATTCCTAATGCCCAATCACTGCGTTTGCCTGTAACTGACACCATAGAGTTGGTTGTACGGAGACTGGTTATTACTTTCTCTAAAGCCGGATGCGTCTGACCATCCTGAACACATCTGATCCTGAATTCACTGATAGGTTCCATGACCTCTATGTCCATAGCGTAATTACAGGAGACACCACAGGCGCCGCACATCTGGCAGTTATAGACTATTTCCTTTAATTTATCGTTGTAGCTCGTCTTATTCCTTAACATCGATTTAATAGTCAGCAGCCTGCCGCCGCCGGAATAGGCGTTAAAATTATACTTCGATATACTGGGACAGACATATGAATGCTTAATTCCCCTGACTTTTTGTAGGGGGACAAATTTACAGCACGAACATCGGCAGCATCTCTCAACATAACCCTGATAATTTTCTAATGACATCTTTGTTCCTTTTTAATTAGCATATTATCTTCTTTTTGAATCTTTAAAAGCACAGCTTCCCAGGATTTAAAATATTGTTGGGATCAAATATTTTTTTTACTTTTCTTAAAGATTCCACCGTGGATGCATCCCTATTCATGATAACTCTAGTACAATGACCATAAGGCCTGGAGAAAAAAGCTCCCTTGTTTAGAAGAGACAAAGTCGCGCTAGAAATTAGCTTCTTGATTTGCTGGAGTTCACTCGAATTACCAGAGTCAAAAAAGAGATTAAATTCACAATGATAACTGGTGCCCTGTACCCCTGGCTGGATGTAAACACCAATGTCTGAAGCAGGGTAACCAAATTTGTTGGCTTCTATATTCATCGTCTCAAGTAAACTGGAGAGTTTGTTTGATAAAGTTAAGAAGAAGATATCCTGACAAGCCCCTTTATAACGCAATTTCCAATAAGGATCTTCAGAAGGTTGCTGGACAACTTTCAATAGTTCTTTTGCTGAGACTGCACCTAGGTTTGTAGTAGGTTCTATCCCAATCCTTTGGGCAACGGATTGAATGTCTTTTACCTGATATCTCACTCTATCTTCTGGAAAATATTGATATCCTGCTACATTATAGAAAAGAATCCAGGTAGGTAGTGAGCGCTTGATGGTATAATAATCTTCAGGCCAGTTCAGCGCCATAATTGCGGCAAGGTTAGTATTATTTAAAATAAAACACTCGTTAACCAGCCTTAACCGAATTAGCCAATGGGTGAGTTTCAACAGCCTGTCAAGAAATGAGGAGCCAACCAGAAACGGCTCTTCCAGAGTGGGGAGAATTTCGCACCGCATTGATGCCCATGTCGCGATACCCATGGTCCCCTGCGCTCCCTGGAAAAGCCTGTGCCAGCATGTCGAGCCCGGTCCATAGGGAGCTTTTTGCACTGCTCCGGCTGCCCATTGCTCTTCTATGGTTCCTGGTCCCGCTGCTTGCCCAGTTCTAAATTCATCACCTGTTCCTAAAATCAAACCCAAGCAAGCCAAGGGGTCGGAGATATCCCACTGATATTTGGGCATGATGACAGGTTCCCTTTCCAGAAGACTGCCGACAACTGATTTGTTTTTTCGAGGTAGTAGGGGGAGATTGAGTCTGATTCCTTGCTGCTGAACTGCTGGTATTAATTCAGCAAAAGTCACTCCTGGCTCACACATAGCCACTCGATGATACCGGTCAATCCTCATAATTTTTTTCATTCCACTTAAATCCACAATCACTGCCCCCCCAGTGCTCGGAACGGTATCACCCTTGAAATGGGGAGGGCCTGAACTCACCGTCACCAGTGGAGTCAGATATTCATTGGCGAGCTTCACTATCTCCTGCACATCTTTTATATTTCTGGGCTTTACAATTAGCGCAGGCTTTATTGGATTTAAAAAACTATTATCATGAGAATACTGCTGCAGGGTAAAGTCTGAATCATCCAAGTTTTCAGGTCCAACGATAACAGCAAGCTTGTCTTTAACGGTCATTATTTCTCCCTTGAAGTTATTCGCTATCTTGTTTGCTTAAATTTACTTCACTAAATTAAAAGAATCCTAATAAAAGAATATTTTTTGTGACACTGCCTTTTTATTTTTTATCACTCTATCATAATTGATAATCAAAGTCAAGTAACAATTTATATATGAATTTTACTTATAATTGAGAAAAGTATTAAAATATAATTATTATATATTTGGAGGAAAAAGCGTGGTTATTGATGAAGAAATGAAAGGATTAACGGATATCGAGAAAGATGTCGATTTCGAATTATGGAAGTCTTTAGACCACGCTCATTCAGCGATCTCTAGGTCTCGTGAATTGGAGTTGAAACAATATGGCATTACTCCTGAGCAAGCTGGGGTACTACGTACAATTATAGAGAAAGGTGGTTTTACAACGAACGCAGAGATAGCTGATATGATGATTCGGCAGTATAATTCAATCGCAACCCTAGTAAACAGAATGGAAAAAGCGGGATTAGTCAAAAAAGAGAAACCCACTAACGATAAAAGGTTTATTGTGTCACTAACACCAAAAGGAAGAAGTATTTGTGAAAGGATTACAATAAATTCTGTTCACATGGCATTTTCTGGTTTGGGCCCGGATGAAAAACAGAAATTGGATTCATATTTAAAAAATATTGTGGAAAAAGGCCGTAATATGCTTTTGTTGGATCAAAAATTACCGTTTTTATCCTAATTTTGGAGATATTTGCATGTTCAAAGCAAATTAAGTTAAAAATAGGAAATTAGACCAATCTATGTAGCTGGGACATAAACTTCCAGTATTATTGGTATTTATTTCATCATACTCGGCAGGAATAAGGCGATCTGTGGGAAGACCAGGGGGTGTACCCGTACGGTTGGACATTTTCGGTTAGGAAGGTCTGGCAGGGTAATTTAGCGTGCGTCTGACCAAGCACCAGACTTTCATATTCATCAGGTGGACGGGATCCCAGGGATGAGTGAAGTCTCTTTCGATTATAGATCTCCTCAATGAAATAGGGAAGCCTAGTTACCACATCTCGGAAATCCTCGCACTCACATTGATTCACCTCGTACTTCAGTGTCTTAAAGAGGCTCTCCATCGGGGCATTATCATATGGATTACCGGAGCGCGCCATGCTGATTACAAAGCCATATCCGGTCAATTCTTCGACATATTCGCTCGAGGCATACTGCACTCCCTGGTCGAAGTGGTGAATAGTGCCGCAACCGGAATGCCGGCTGCCAATGGCCATACGCAGAGCCTCCGATGTTAATAGAGCATCAAGGTTGGTTGAAACAGCGTATCCAACCACCCGCCGTGAGCAGGCATCCAGAACAGCCGCTAGGTACACGAAGCCCGTATGGATGCGGATGTAGGAGATATCGGAGAGCCATACCTGGCTTAAGCGTCTGACGATCATCCCTTTGATGAGATTGGGATATCTTCGAAACGGATGCTTGGAATCGGTAGTCTTTACCCATTTACGCTTCATCCGACAGATAAGGTCACTCTCTTTCATCACTCGCAGCACCTTCTTGTAATTAACCCGGAGACTGTCGCGCTTTAATTACTCGGTAACCTGCCGGTACCCATATCCCAGAAACTCCAGACAGATGGCTTCAATCTTGCCTTTTAAACCCGCATCAAAGTCTTGAGGTTTAGTCCGGTAGTAGTAAGTGCTTCTCGTCAATTGCATCATTTCACATCCTTTCTGGATGTAGACCCCCAGACAGTCCTGTACCCTGATGACTTCCCGTTTCCAGGTTACCGGTTGACGTTGTTCTGCAGCCCCTTATTCAGGATCTCATTTTCTAGGGCGAGTTTGCCAACCAATCTCTCCAGTTTCTCTACTCTGTCTTTTAAAGCCCCTTCTTTGGTCGGCTCATTGTTAAATTTGCTACGGCTGTACTGCTCTTTCCAGTGATATAGCAGGCTGGAACTGATATTATGCCGCAGGCAGAGCTGCGCGGCGCCACTTTCACCACTTAACAACTCATCAACCACTTGCCTTTTGAATTCTAAACTGAAATTCCGTACATTCCTCATGGCAAGGTCCTTTCTCCCTCTTATTTTATCAGATCCTGCCAGACCTCCTAATCTTCCTAACCTATTCTGTCCAGTTTCAGGGCTTCAGTCCACCATAAGAAAAACCACTAGCAACAAATCGGCAAAAATAAAAGGAATTACGCCGCGAAAATAGTGTACATGGGAATGTCCGGCACAACTCCTTTTACCATGATATTACTCCGTAGACCGTGGATTTTGCAATCGGTTTAAATTCAAAGCAGATAGTGATAGACTTTCACCCAAGAGGTGAAAGAGAATGAAAGGTTTTCGTGGGCACTTAGCAGTTATCATTGCTGGTGGACTGGAAGAAATTGTAACCCCCTGGGCTGGAGCCAGCATGCTGGTTGAGACATATCGGAGATA
>Ga0123519_10009578_pt1 | contig 14560 bp, 16 predicted proteins | sample YelNatPaOPRAMG02_FD_87396 | JGI IMG/M metagenome (GOLD analysis project Ga0123519, IMG submission 87396) | Hot spring microbial communities from Yellowstone National Park - Yellowstone National Park OP-RAMG-02 (version 2) | ecosystem: Environmental > Aquatic > Thermal springs > Hot (42-90C) ...
GTATCTTCACTGTTTGAATTTTTTTGATTTTTCTCTATATAATACTGAAAATAATACATTTATGGAGGTGTGATGAACCAGAATTACGATTTCAAAAATATAGAGACTAAATGGCAGAATGAATGGCTAAAAAATAAACTTTTTGAAGTAAATGAAGATAGCTCAAAACAAAAATTCTACTGCCTTGAGATGTTTCCTTATCCATCAGGAAGAATTCACATGGGACACGTTCGTAACTATGCAATTGGTGATGTTATTGCAAGATACAAGAGAATGAAAGGCTTAAAAGTGCTTCATCCGATGGGATGGGATGCTTTCGGACTTCCTGCAGAAAATGCTGCAATAAAACATGGAGTGCATCCTGCGAAGTGGACATATGAAAACATAGATTATATGAAAAACCAGCTCATAAAACTTGGCTTAAGCTATGACTGGAGGCGTGAGGTTACTACTTGCAGTCCTGAATACTATAAGTGGAATCAATGGATATTCCTTAAACTTTATGAACGAGGTCTTGCATATAGAAAATCATCCTTTGTTAACTGGTGTCCTTCTTGTGCAACTGTGCTTGCTAATGAGCAAGTGATTGATGGCGCTTGCTGGAGATGTGAAACTCAGGTTGAGCAAAAGGAACTTGAGCAGTGGTTTCTGAAAATCACGGCCTATGCTGAAGAACTTCTTAAAGACTGTGATAGACTTACTGGTTGGCCCGAAAAAGTGCTTACCATGCAGCGTAACTGGATTGGGAAAAGTGAGGGAGTTGAAGTTGATTTTCCAATTGAAGGCTTGAATGAGGCTTTAAGAATCTTTACAACAAGACCAGATACAATTTTTGGTGTAACATTCATGTGTCTGTCTCCAGAGCATCCTTTGGCTGATAGACTCTGTGAAGATAAAGAGGCATTAAGAAGAATAAGGCAGTTACAGCGCGAGCCAGAGATAAAAGAAGGAATTTTTACAGGTAAATACGCTATAAATCCTCTAAATGGAGAGAGAGTCCCCATCTGGATTGCCAATTTTGTTCTTATGGAATACGGAACAGGAGCAATAATGAGTGTTCCAGCCCATGATCAGAGAGACTTTGAGTTTGCTGTAAGATATGGAATTCCAATAAAAGTTGTCATAAAACCTAAGGATTCTGAACTTTCAGAGCCTCTTAACGAAGCATTTGAAGATGAAGGTGTAATGGTTAATTCAGGAGAGTTTTCAGGGCTTCCATCCTCTGAAGGCAAAAAAGCAGTTGCAGATTACATTGAGAAAAAAGGGCTTGGTAAAAAAACTATTAATTACAGACTTCGTGACTGGGGAATTTCAAGACAGCGATATTGGGGTACCCCTATCCCCATAATTTATTGCGAAAAATGCGGAATAGTTCCAGTGCCTGAAAAAGACCTGCCAGTGATTTTGCCAGAGAATATAAGCTTAACAGGTAAAGGTGAGTCTCCTCTTAAGTATGTTGAGGAGTTTTATAAAACTAAATGCCCCCGTTGTGGTAAAGAGGCAAGAAGAGAAACTGACACTATGGATACATTTGTTGATTCCTCATGGTATTTTGTAAGATACTGCTCCCTGCAAAATGAAGATGCATTTCACAAAGAAAAAATAAAATACTGGATGCCTGTTGACCAATACATTGGTGGAATTGAGCATGCAGTGCTTCATCTACTTTATGCAAGATTTTTTACAAAGGTGCTCAGAGACATTGGTATTGTTCCTTTTGATGAACCATTTGAAAGACTTCTTACACAGGGAATGGTTTGCATGGAAAGTTACCGTTGTCCTGAGCATGATTATCTCTTTCCAAAGGAAGTAAAAGATGGAAAATGCATTCATTGTGGAAGTTCTGTCACAGTTGGAAGAGTTGAGAAAATGTCCAAATCAAAGAAAAACATTATTGACCCTGATGAAATGATTGAGCAGTATGGAACAGATACAGTAAGGGTCTTTACCCTCTTTGCAGCACCTCCTGAAAAAGACCTTGAATGGTCTTCTCAGGGAGTTGAAGGTGCTCACAGATTTTTAAAAAGAGTGTATGCTCTTATTTTTAAACACAATAAATGGATAAGAGAGATACATATAAGTGAGTCAGAGGCAAGCTCCATCGGAATGACAGAGGAAGGTCATGCTGAACCTGCTTTTTATTGTCATTCCGAGCCCAAACGTAGTGAGAGCGAGGAATCCCCTATCTCACCTATTATCAGCCTAATCCACCGAACAATTAAGCGTGTTACTCTTGACATAGAAAAGGAATACCAATTCAACACAGCAATCGCTCGTCTGATGGAATTTGTAAATGAAGTTTATGGATATGAACCAAAAACTGAGGAAGAACGCAAAGTATTCAAGTTCGCCATAAGAAACTTTCTTATACTTTTAAGTCCCTTCGCTCCTCATATTGCAGAGGAACTCTGGAGAGAAATTGGTGAGGAGGGTTTTATTTTAAATGAACCCTGGCCCACATATGATGAAGCACTTGCCCGTGAACAGATGATAGAGCTTGTGGTTCAGATAAACGGCAAAGTTCGTTCAAAAATAATGATTCCTCAAGGTATGAGCGATGAGGAAATAGTGAAAATAGCCCTTGATGACGAAAAAGTAAAACAGTGGGTTAATGGAAAAGAAATCCTCAAAGTCATCCCTGTAAAAGGCAAGCTTGTAAACATCGTGGTAGCAAATTGAAAATTCAATATTCCAAACACGCTCTTGCCAAAATAGAGGAGAGAAAAATTGATAAAACTTTAATTGAGAGAGTTTTGATTAATGCAGAGCTAACCTTTTATGATATTGTAAATCGTACTTTCGTAGGCATCTCAAAGGTTAAAATTCAGGAATTTGAAACTAATCTTGTAGTAGTTTATACTAAAAGTGAAGAGAATTTTAAAATAGTTACTGTTTATCCTTGTAAAAACATAGAGAAAGAGATAAAAGCTAAGGAGAAAAACAGATGGATAAGAATATAAAAATATGGTTTGATGAACAAGAGGATATTCTTTATTTATCCCTGAAAGAGGGAATTGCAATAGATTCTGAAGAAGTAGCCGAAAATATCAGAATTGAGTATGATGAGAAAGGTAGTATGATAGGTATTGAAATTTTAAATATTTCACGAATGTTAGCAACTTCTATTGCGAAACATCTCAAAGACATTATAATAATTAAAGCTGAAAATCCTGTTTGATTTTATGAAGCTCATTAATGAAATCGCAGAAAAATATAAAATTTCCTTGATTTATCTTTTCGGTTCACAGGCTGAATTAGGTGAGAGATATCTTCATGGTGAAGATATAAAACCTGAGCCTTATTCTGACCTTGACATAGCAGTGCTTTTTGAAGAAATTCCTGAAAACATTATAAAAACCTACGGTGAACTCTATCGTGACCTTTGCTTTGTCTTTGAACCCTTTGAGATAGACCTTGTTTTTATGCATGAACAGGATTCACTTTTTCAGTATGAAATTATAAAGGGCGTACGCATCTATGCAAAAGATGAAGATTTTGCCGATGAGTATGAGGAGCTTGTAATGAAAAAGGCTTCTGATTTAAGTTTTAAACAAAAAGAATTCATAAAAGATGTATTAGAGGCAATTGAAGATGGTTATTTCCAGTTTGAATATAAAGCGAATAGTTGATTTAATTGGCTTTATAGAGGAATGTCTTAATGAATTGAAAATTTTTCAAAGCATTTCAGAAGAGGAATTTCTCTCTGATAAAAGAAACCCGGCTTATGTAGAGAGCTATTTAAGGCGAACCCTTGAGGCTATGTTTGACATTAGCAGACATATCCTTGCTAAAACTTATGGATATAAAGAGCTTGAATACAAAAAAATCGCCAAAGAATTAGGCAACAAAGGAGTAGTTAATCAGGAACTGTCAGAAAAACTTTTCTTGATGGCAGGTTATCGTAATAGAATGGTACATTTTTATAGAGAGATTACTCCATCTGAACTGTTTAATATTGTAAGGAATAATTTAACTGATGTGGAAGAATTTATAAGACAGATAAAACATTTTATAGAGTCATACAGCAAGGAGATTAAATTATGAAAAAAATTTTTATCACGGCATTACTATTTTTAAATCTTTTAACACTAAGTTGCGGATATACCATTCACACAAAAGCTGACCTGCCTTTTCAGGAAATATATCTGAGAAAAGTTGACAATCTCACCCTTGAGCCAGGGTTACAGGATAAAATGAGAAAGATTGCTTATCAGGCACTTGTTGACAATGGTTTTACAATCACTTCTTCCGCTGACAGAGTGCTTGACATCCAGATAAAAAATTATCGTCTGGTTACTCTTTCAGAGATAGGGCTTAATACAGTTGAATATCAGATTATAATTGATGTTAAAGCAATTCTTTACGAAGGAAAGGAGATAAAGAAAGAATTTGCACCGGCTTCACCATTTACAACATTCTTCAGAACAACAAGAGACTTACAAAGCATCATTGCAGACAGAGACCTTGCAATTGAGTCTTTAATAAGGGATATATGCGATGATATGGTAAGAAAACTTATTTTTGAGACAGAGGAAAACAAAAAAGAAGAAAATCTTCAAGAAATTCAATAAAAATTATGCTTGAAATAGAAAAACTTGAACAGGAAATAAAAGAAAAACTCCCAAAAAGAATGTATTTTTGCTATGCTCAGGATACTTTTCTTCTGTTTGAGGTTACAAGGCTTGTCCGTAAAAACTTTGACCCAGTAGTAATTGAGACCTATGAATCTCCTGAAGAACTTGATATCACATCTTTCGCCTCACCATCTTTATTTTCTTCAAAAACAGTTCTGCTAATTTACAACTTTGAAAAAATAAAAAAGACTGAAAAAAGAATTGAATGGCTCAAAAAAATTACATCACAGGTGCATAGCTCTATCAGTCTTATTCTTCTTTGTAATGCTTCATATAAAGAAATATCTGATGAGATAGCCTATTTAAAAAAAGATAAAAACTCTCTCCTTTATAATCTTGATCTAAAGAAAGAAGATTTACCAACATGGATAGCGTATAAGGCAAGTCAGAATGGCATCACGCTAAAGCAGGATGCAATTTACTATTTGATAGACATAACAGGAGGGCAGCCGGGTTTAATTTCGTCTGAGATAGAAAAAATATCGCTTTTGACAGATAAATCTCACATTGGGCTTTTTGATATTAAAGATATTTTGACAGAACTTGGTGAATTCACAGCCTTTGATCTTATTGATGCAATAAAGAAAAAAGACAAAGAAAGAGCATACAGGTTGATTGATAAACTCCAAAATACAGAGCCAGATATGATTTTGGGTGCATTAAACTGGTATTATACAAACAGAGTTAATGCAGACCCAAGTGTTTATAATCTGCTTTACAGAACAAATCTTTCATTAAGGCAGGCTCGCTCTTGCAGCCTTGAGATGCTTTTATATGAGTTGCTTAAAGATTAAGATTTATGCTACTTTAACACATGGAAATGGAAGCAAAATTAAAAAAAGCGTTTATAAATTTAGAAAACTACCATGATAAACTTCAAATAGAATTCGCCTATTTATTCGGCTCTTATGCTGAAGGTAATTATGCTCCAACAAGTGACATTGATCTGGCAGTTTATTTTGTTTCAAATCCTTCCTTGGATGAAGAGCTTTCCTTACATGTTTTTTTAACAAAGCAGCTTAAAACTGACAAAATTGACCTTTTAGTATTAAATCGGACAAAAAATTTGATTCTTCTTGAAGAAATTATAAGAAAGGGTAAAGTTATTTATGACAGAATTTCAGAATTACGAAAAATGTTTGAATGTAAAGTTATTCACAATTCAATTGATTTTAAAATCCAGAGAAAAGTTTTTGCAGGAAGATGAGAGAATCAATCAGAGTCAAGATTGAAAGAATAGAACGTTCTTCAAAATGACACTTCATTTTGTCATTCTGAGGGGGCTCAACGCCTCCGAAGAATCTCTGATTTACTCCGTTATAGAAAAAAGAAAAGATTCCTCGGCACGGATGTGCCTCGGAATGACCAAAAAACATAATGATTAGGAAAAAGGAGAGATTCCTCTTTCCGCGGTCACTCTATTAGGAATGCCCCCTCTTGTCACCCCCAGCGATAGAGAGGGATCTCCTCATTGGAAACGATGTGGATTTTGCGCTCCGTTCGGAATAAGAATTTGTGAAGAAATTCTTAAAAAGCTTCCTGATGTAAATAAATATTTAACTTATATTAAAGACTTTATGAATTTCTGATTCTCTCAGCCCACCAGATAGCTTTGTCAATCAGTTCATCCTCATCAATAAACTGATGCCTTCCGTTAAGGATTACTAGAATACCATTAACAAAGACATCTTCAATGTCTGAAGCTTTTGCAGAGTAAATTATTGTGGAATATATATCATAAACTGGCTGCAAATGAGGTTTTCTAAGATTCATAAGCACCAAATCCGCCCTTTTACCAGTTTCTATGCTTCCAATTTCTTTTTCAACTCCCAGTGATTCTGCTGCCCATATTGTGAGCATTTTCATGCAGGTTTTTACATCAAGCACAGTCGGGTCTGCTGTTATTCCCTTTTGCACCTTTGCAGCTATTGAGATTTCTTCAAGGAGGTCAAGGTTGTTATTGCTTGCTGCACCATCTGTCCCCATGCTAACTTTCACACCTTTTTTAATCATTTTTGCCACAGGTGCTATCCCACTTGAAAGCTTAAGATTGCTTTCTATGCAGTGGGAAACTCCTATATTTCTCTCTGCCATAATGTCAATCTCCTCATCATCAAGCCACACTGAATGGGCTGCGGTTATTCTGCCTTCAAGAAATCCTATATTCTTCAGATATTTGACAGGTCTTTTACCATTATTTTTAAGGCATTCTTCAACTTCATGAAATGTTTCACTTAAATGAATATGAATGGGCACATTATTTTTCAATGCAAGTTCTTTTGATTTAAGAAGTGTTTCCCTGCTACACGTATAAATGGCATGAGGTGCAACTGCTGGCAGTATGAGTTCATCACTTTTGTATTTTTCAATGAATTCCTTTGCCTTGGCAAGATAATCATCAGCACCTTTGCCTGAGGCTGTGGGAAAATCAAGAACCCCCTGCCCTACAACAGCTCTTATTCCAAGCTTTTTTGCTGCCTGAGCAATTGCCTCAGTGAAGAAATACATATCATTGAAAGTTGTTGTTCCACTTTTTAGCATTTCAATGCATGCCAACGATGTTCCATCATGGACAAACTCAGGACTTAGAAATTTTGCCTCCTTAGGCCATATATGCTCTGTAAGCCACTGCTTAAGAGGCAGGTCATCGGCAATCCCTCTGAATAAAACCATAGCAGCATGGGTGTGGGTGTTTATAAATCCTGGCATCAGTGCTGAATAGGAATTGCCATAAACAGGAATTGAAGGGTCTTTATATTTCTTTAAAATTTCTGTAAACTCACCAACATCCTTAATTCTTCCATCTTCAACAACCAAAGCACCATTTTCAATTACTTCATCTTTCTTATTCATAGTAAGCAGATACTGTGCTCTGACTATAAAGGTTTTTCCCACACCAACCTCCTAAATTTTTATCAGAATAGCCATTGCAGTAAAGATGAATACAGTTATGCTTATATAGCCATTCATGTTAAAAAAGGCTATGTCAAGTTTTGAAATATCATGCGGCTTTACAAGAGAATGCTCACGAATAAACAAAAGGGCAACTAAAGCCATTCCAATCCAGTAAAATATGTTAAGCTTAAAAATTAAACCTGTTATAGCGAGAAAACCCCACGCAATAAAATGAAATAGCCTTGCAAAGTATATCGCCTTTTTAACACCAAAAATTCGGGGAATTGAATATATCCCGTATTTTTTATCAAACTCCACATCCCAGAGTGCATAAAGAGTATCAAATCCTGCAAGCCAGAATATTACTGTAAGCACCATTGAAATAATTTCCCAGTCAAAACTTCCCTTTATGGCAATCCATGCTCCAAGAGGAGCAAGTGCAAGAGCCAAGCCTAAAACAAAATGGCATGCCCATGTAAATCTTTTTGTATAGGAATAAATAAAAAGTATAAAGATTGCTACAGGTGAAAGTTTAAAACACAGGGGATTAAGCATCCATGCAGAATATATAAAAACTGCAAGACTGACAACAGTGAATAAAAAAGCCTCCCAGAGTTTAATTTTTCCTGCTGGAATTTCTCTCTGAGCAGTTCTTGGATTGAGGGCATCAATTTTTCTGTCAATTATCCTGTTAAATCCAAAGGCAGATGCCCTTGCTGTAACCATTGCCACAGTAATCCAGAGAACTTTTTCAAGTTCTGGAATTCCTCCTGCAGCAAGCAACGCACCTGCAAAAGCAAATGGAAGGGCAAAAACACTGTGCTCAATTTTTATCATTCTTAGATATAAAACAGCCTTATTTAGCATTGACATAAATAAATTATAACATGATTTATTTTTTACCACTCACCCACTTTTCCAGTAATGGAACAACTCAGAGATTCTGAGGGGTCATTGAGACCCCTCAGAATGACAAAAAGAGAATCCTTCCGTCTTCTTTTGTCATCCTGTTAATGCCCCTCCCGCGCATTATTCTGAGTGCATCCAATTTCCTATTATTCCGCCTGTTCCTGTTATTCCGAGGAACCCTTTTTCTGTCATTGCAAAGAGCGTTCCCTTTTCTGTCATTCCAAGGATTGTTTTTTCTTGTCATTCCGAACGGAGTGAGGAATCTCCTCCTCTATGTCTCTATAATTCAACAAAGTGTATTCAAAAGGATACATTCAACCAGAACAAAAATCCTTAAAATTCAATACTCGCCCTCTGGCAGAAAAATTGCATAGTACATTAATGTTGTTCTTTAACAGTTTTTTCTGTCATTCCGAGGCACGAAGTGCCGAGGAATCTCCTCCCTCTGAGCAGAAGAGACTCCTCGCTATCGCTCGGAGTGACAAAATGCGCTGTCATTCCGAGGAGCGACAGCGACGAGGAATCCCCTCTTGACAGGGGAGGAGAAGTGTGATAAACTATTCAAAAACTTACTCAAAAAGGAGGTGAGAGGTAAACACGGTGCAAGCAGTAGGGAGACTCTTCGGGACGATGTCCCTCAGAGTGACAGAAAATAGAGTAATTCCGAAATGAGTTACCTATCCTGTCATTCCGAGGAACGACGAGGAATCTCCTGCAGGAGTCATCCCGAGCGATAGCGAGGGAACTCCTAAGCGTCCTTGTGAGACGATAGGCAGTTTGTCATTCCTAGGGCTTTAGCCCGAGGAATCTCTTGTCTTACCACCGTCTTTGACGGTGTAACTGAACTAACCGATGGAGGTTAGGAAGTGAAAAAATATGCAAGTATTTTAGCTGTATTGGTTCTTATTCTTGGCTTTGCAGCCATTTCTTACTCTGCACCAGCAGAAATTCCCTCAGACACAACAGCAGTAATCGCAAAAGGCAAAACCCAGATAACCCTCGGCGGTGAGTTGAGATTCAGAGGAATGTATGGAAGCAATTTAGCAGTTGTTGATGACAAAGAGGCAAAAGAAGGGACAGGTACAAAGAATGGTGTTGAAACAGGCAACACTTCTTACTATGATTACCGCGTAAGACTCAATCTTGAAGCAAAGGTATCTCCTAATACAACAGGATATGTAGAAATTGAAAGTAACAGAACATCAGATAACAAGAGTGAAAATGTTAATTGGGGTTCTGGAGCTAATGGACCAAGGGGTGTTTATGGTGTTGGTAACTGGCATGATGAAAGCAATCTCTACATTCGTCAGGCATGGATTCAGTATCAGGGTAGTGGACTTCTTGGTGTTCCAGCCGGTGTAAAGGTCGGAAAACAGCTCATTAAGCTTGGTTATGGACTCTTCTTTGACCACACCTACTATGGTGACGACGCTATTCTTGCATTCGTTCAGCCAGTAAAAGAGCTCACCATTGCCGCTCACACAATAAAATTTAAAGAAGGAACAATCAACTATAATGATGATGCCACTGCATATGGAATTCTTGCAGCCTATGCAGGAAAAGGCTGGGGCTTAAGCGCTGATATTACCTACATTGATCATCAACAGTACGGAAATACTCTTATTTCTCCGAGAGATAATACCCCACTTCATCTATGGAATTTTGGTTTAAGCGGAAACTATGATGATATCGCAGGAACAGGTCTTGACTTCAGAGCAGATGTTGAGTTTCAGACCGGTAAAGTTGATTATCCTACAGTAGATGATACAAAACTCAAAGGCTGGGCAGCATTAGCAGGTCTTGACTACAAATTCAAGAGTATTCCATTAACTCTTACAGCTGAGTACGCAATTGGTAGTGGTGATAAGAAGGAAGGTAGCAATGATAATAAAAATCAAGCATTCATCACAGCACTCGGACCAGAACAGCACTACACATTTGTTTACGAATATTTAACTCCATCAGCATGTAATTTTGGTTCTTCTTATAGTAAGTTAAATGGTCTCTGCAATACTCAGTATGTAAAACTTGGCGGTGCCTATGACATTACAAAGGACCTCAAAGCTGAGCTTTATGGTTACTGGTTAAGAGCTCATAAGGCAGTTGCTATCAATGGAGCAACTGACGCAAGTGGTAACGCTCTTACAGACAAAGATCTTGGCTGGGAAGTTGATGCAAAGGTAACCTATAAGATTGACAAAGGTCTCACTTACTGGGTAGAAGGTGGATACTTCTGGGCTGGTGATGCTTACAAGCTCGGCACAGGTGGAAACAACAGAGACGCTGATGATGCCTGGGCAGTAAGACACGGTATCCAGCTCAACTTCTAATTGACTTAAAGAGGGGCTTCCCTCTTTAAGTCATCCCGAGGCGTAAGCCGAGGGATCTCAAACACTGCACCGTGTTTGCCAACCATAAAGGCGGGGAATTCACCCCGCCTTTTTTATTTGCTCTTTTTCCTTTTTCATTCCAGTCACTTATTTTTTGTCATTCCGAGGGGCTCAATGCCCTGTACTGCACCCCATTTTTGAGGACACTTTTTAGTCTTCCAATTTATAGAGCCTCATGCAACATTTCTCTGCTGCTCCCTGTAGTATTTTAACTCATACTCCTCTGGTGATAAATATCCTAAAGCACTGTGCACATAAAGCCTGTTGTAACAATTCTTTATCCAATACTTTATTATTTTTCTTGCTTAATCAAGGCTTCTAAACTCATTTAGCCATATCAATTCCTCTTTTATCGTCCTTATTACCCTCTCAGTGTCAGCATTCCCTTTAGGATTGTCATAAGATGTAAATATTTGCTCTATTCCAAGCACTGCCATTTCCTTCATAAATGCTCGGCTTGTTGGTTGACTGCCATTATCACTAACAAGCTTTAATCCTCTGCTTCTTACCCCGTCTTGAAATTCAGCCTGTAATGCCTTATCCAATGCAGCCATCCATTCAGCCGTCCTTCCCCTTAATGATACTTCCCAACCCACTATTTTCTTCGTATACCAGTCAAGCACCACTACTAAATATGCCCGTCCAATACAAGGTATCATAAATTTGGTCATGTCAATTCCCCAGATTTCTTTCGGTCTTTGAGCTCTGGGCTTTCTTCCCTCAGATTTCCTTTTAGCTTTATGAACTGTCTGGCTTGCAAGTAATCCATGCTCCTTCATTATCTTGCTTACTGTCTTATGATTAATCAGAACTCCTTCCCTGTGCCTTAACCATGCTGTCACTCTCCTGTATCCCCAAAATGGATGCTCACTTTTTATAGCTTTTATTTCCTCTAATATCTCTAACTCATTTATTTTATTAGATTTTTCAATCTCTCTGAGATTAATAAAACTATAATACCTGCTTCTTGATAATCCCGATGCTTTACAAGACTCTTTCACTGTATAGCCTTCTTTGAGTAATTGCTTAACCAATTCTATTTTCTCCCTAACAGTTCTTCTGTTTTTTTTAATATCTCTATCTGGATTGCCTGTTTCCCTATGATTCTCTGAAGCTTGTCTATCTCTGCTCTGTAAATGCTTTCATCAGCACTACCACTGTTAAGAGCTTTTTTTCCACCTTCCAAAAATTTGTCTCTCCAGCGATAATAAAGTCCTTGACTTATTTTGTGCTCCATGCAGATGTCAGCTACAGATTTGACTCCTTTAATTCCTTCCAAAACTATCGCCATTTTTTCTTCTGCTGTCCACTTCCTTTGTTTCATTTATACTGCCCCCCTATAAAGTCTTTTCTTTCTGCTTATGCAGAAAGTTTAACCTCTACTAATTGACCGTGTCCACTTTTGAAGGGGTTCAGTATATGTAATTCAGCATAGACCCACCCAGAGGCATCATCAACCATCGCTACAAGCCACCAAGGCTCACTTACTCCCTCAATCCAACGGTGTTGTGATGAATCCATCTGGACAAGCATTCCCTCTCTTGGCATCCTTCTACGTCTCCTGTACATCCTCTTTCTCTTGTTCTCTTCATGTAATCCTGCATCAATCAGTATCTTCCTTACTGTCTCATAACTTAGGTCAATTTCATGATTCTCCTTAAGTTTATCCTTAAAGTGGAGTATGTTAAAGTCCCAATAGAGTTTCTCTCTCAAATTCAGAATACTTTGTCTTAGTTCCCCAGTAACTTTAAGAGCATTTGCATGAGGAGTACTCTTACGAAATAGTCCTTCAAATCCTTCATTCTGAAATCTCTCCTTCAATCTCAAACATTGTCTGTAACTAAGTCCAAGAATCTCTGATGCTTGCCTAAGAGTGATACAGCCTCTTAGAGCTTGAGTTAAAACTTCATATCTTTTCAACTCTTCCTCCGAGATTAAATAATACTTTTTCACTTTTTCTTCCTCCTTTAGTGTCAAATCCTAAAAGAGGAAGAATAACACTAATGTGACATTTTAATTTAGTAATAACGTGTGACATTTTATTATTGTAACCACAATGACAGAGAAAAAGGTTGACAAAATAAAGAGAAAACAGTTATATTGCAAAAGTTTTAGGCGCGTAGCTCAGTGGGAGAGCGCTTCCTTGACGCGGAAGAGGTCGTGGGTTCGATCCCCTCCGCGCCTACTCAGTAAAATAAAAGCTTCCTCTGTTCTCTCAGAATTTAACAGCTTTTATGTGCAAAAATTGAAATCCTCTCCAAGTTTACAAATTGAGAAATTTCAATGGTATATCGGATGAGATTCCTCACTTTGTTCGGAATGACACCCCCTTTCTGTAACCCAAAACAATAGCAAGGGGGACTACTAAAAGGAGTAAATTCCTCGCTGCATATTGGAATGAGAAGAAAGGCGTCGCCCCGTATTACATAGCAATATCACTGCTCTCTGAACTATTCACCCCTGAAAATTTTAAACACACCTTTAGCATATTGAACCACAAAAGAATTTGCTTAAAATTTTTGTTTAATGTTAAATTAAAGAAATTTTTGAAAGGAGAAGAAGCATGAAGTATTTAAAAATTTTTGTTATCTTTACAATTTTTTCACTTTTTTTTGCATGCAGTAAAAGTGATGAAGTAGTTGTAAAAGCAGGCTCATCAAAACTTACAAAAAAAGAACTTCAGGAAGATATTAAAAGTCTTCCACCACAGACAAAAGCATTTCTTGCCTCACCTGAAGGCGTTAATCGTCTGAAAGACGAACTGATTAAAAGAGAAGTTTTATATGAAGAAGCAAAGAAAAAAAATCTGGCCAAATCAGAAGAATTTAAAAGAAGAATGGAAGAATTCAAAAAGATTACATTAATCAATATGTTACTTGAGCAGGAAATTAAAACACTCCAGCAGGTCACTGAACAGGATGCTAAGGAATACTATGAAAAAAATAAAGACATGTTTATTAAGCCGGTTGAAGTCAGATTAAGTCAAATTGTAGTAAAAAATGAAGATGAAGCTAAGAAAGTTTATGAAAGAATAGATAAAGGTGAAGAATTTAGCAAAATAGCAAAAGAACTTTCAAGAGATGAGAAAACAAAAGCATCTGGTGGAGATATTGGATTTTTTAAAAAAGGTCAACTTAATCCCCAGATTGAAAATGTTGCATTCAGCCTAAGAAAAGGACAGGTCAGCATGCCTCTTACTTTCAAGGGAGAGCTTTATATTTTTAAAATTACAGATGTCAAGGGTAATCCAATTGATTTTGAACAAATAAAAGGACAACTCATTGAACAACTTAAAGCAAAAAAACAGCAGGATTGGTTTAACACTTATATTGATGATTTGAAAAAGAAACATAAAGTAGAGATTAATGAAAAAGCTTTACAAGAAATACTTAATCAGTCCTTAATTGGAGGGAAATCTATACAACCACAGCAAAATAAATAATTATTTTCCAATGCAAAACTCACTAAAAATTAAATTTAGAATTTCTTCAGTAGTAACAACTCCAATAATCTGACCCAGAAAGCCAAGAGCCTCTCTGAGAAACATAGCAGTAATCTCAAGAGGCTCTTTATTTTTAAAACTTTGAAATGCGTTTTCTAAAGCATTCAATGCACTATCAAGGGCTAATTTGTGCCTTAGTTTTGTTACCACTAATCCCTCTTGCTCATACTTGCCTGAAATGGTTGTCTTAAAAATAAGCTCTTTTAATTCTTCTATTCCTTCTCCTTTTA
>Ga0123519_10009580_pt1 | contig 14556 bp, 12 predicted proteins | sample YelNatPaOPRAMG02_FD_87396 | JGI IMG/M metagenome (GOLD analysis project Ga0123519, IMG submission 87396) | Hot spring microbial communities from Yellowstone National Park - Yellowstone National Park OP-RAMG-02 (version 2) | ecosystem: Environmental > Aquatic > Thermal springs > Hot (42-90C) ...
GAACACGCCGTGGTCCACGCGCAGGTGCCGCGAGACCAGCTCCGCGTGCCCCCCTGTGATCGCCACCCGTGCGGCCGCGCCGATCTGCTCCCGCATTCTCGAGACCAGCCCCTCAACCAGCGCCGCAGTCCCGATCACCGCCCCGGCTCGCAGGCACTCCCCGGTTTCGCTCCCCACGGGCCCGGCCGCGTCGCCCAGCGGCACTCGTGGCAGCGCAGCCGTCATTTCGGCGAGCGCTCGCAGCCCGGTGTCCACGCCTGCCGCAATCGCCCCGCCGAGAAACTCGGACTCGGCCGACACCGCATCCACTACGGTCGCCGTACCCAGGCTGACAACCACGGCTGGCGCGCCCACCTGCCGCACCGCCGCCACGGCCGCGGCCAGCCGGTCGCCTCCAAGCCGCTTCGGTTCCCGATAGCGGTTGACCAGCGGCGCGGGCGTATCCCCGCAGACGACAAAGCACGACCAGCCGCGCTGCGCGACCCTGTCTGTCCACCGCGACTCCAGGGGGGGTACGACTGAGCAAAGGGCGACTGCGCACGGCCCCTGCGACTCCCCGGCGAGCCGCTCCAGCGCGGCCAGCCCCTCGTGCGGCTGTGCCGTGGGATGCACCGACACCTGCACCACCTGGGTGCCGTTCCAGACTCCGACGCGCGCCGTCGTGTTGCCGACGTCGGCCACCAGCAGGCGGCTCACCCTGTGCCTCGCGCCCGGTAGTGCATCTCCAGGCCCTTCGACGCCACCAGCGACCCCGCGTACGCCATCACGAACAGGAACAGAGCCCGGCCGCCCGCGAGCGCCAGTGCGGGTCCCACTCCCTGGCCCTGCAGCTCAGGGCCGGCCGCGATCGCCTCCGGCAGCGCCGCGAACGCAGCGGCCGCCAACCCAAAGACCACCAGCAGAAGGGCCAGGCCCACCGCGAAAACCAGTGCGCCCACCCACCTTCCCGCCCGGCTCTCGGCAACGCCTTCGCAAGCCATTTGGATCTCCATCAGACCCCGGCGTGATTCTAGCAAATCCAACCGGCCCCCGCAACAAAGGGCCGCCCCGCCCGGTCGAAGGTGAACCCATGGGTCGCGCTGAACACACCTGCTGACCGCGACCAGGGAGGTAGGCCGGCAGATGACGATGTCGCCACGCGAGCGCGTGCTCACCGCGATGCGTCGGCAGCGGCCGGACCGCATCCCCAAGACCTTCGGCCTGACGCCCCCCAAGGAGCTGGAGTTCCGTCAGCGCACCGGCTGCGACGACTACGCCGAGTACTTCGACCTGGAGCCGCGGTACGTCGGCATCGCGCCCACCCGCAACCCGCGCGACTTCTCCGCGTACCTCGGCGACGTTCCCAATCTCGACCACCACGACGAATGGGGGGTCGGGGCCGTCTCGGCCGGCTTCCACCACTTCGAGCGCATGGTGCCGCCGCTGCGGAAGGCCCGCACGCCGCGCGACATCGCCTCCTATCCCTGGCCCGACGTCCTCGCGCCCTACCGGTGGCAAGAGGTGCCCCGCCAGATTCGCGCGTGGCAGGACCGCGGCTATCCCGTGTCTGTCAGCCCGCCTGGCTCGTGCGGCGGCTCCCTCTTCGAGACCTCCTGGTACCTGCGCGGGCAGACCGAACTGCTCATCGACCTCTACGATAACCCCGATCTGGCCACCGCGCTGCTGGACACCGTCAACAACACCATGATCGAGGGGGCCCGGCGTTTCGCCAGCTTCGGCGCCGACATCATGCACCTGGGCGACGACGTCGGCTCGCAGCGCGCCATGCTCATGAGCCCCCGGTTGTGGCGCCGGTGGTTCAAGCCCCGCCTGAAAGCCCTTGTCCGCGCCGCCAAGATGGTGAAACCCGACATCCTGGTCTTCTACCACAGCGACGGCTTCATCGAGCCCATCATCCCCGACCTCATCGAAATCGGAATCGACATCCTGAACCCGATCCAGCCCGAATGTATGGACCCCGTGGCCCTCAAGCAGAAGTACGGCGACCGCCTCGCGTTCTGGGGAACCGTCGGCACCCAGACCACCATGCCCTTCGGGACGCCCGAGGAGGTCCGCCGCGTCGTTCGCCACCGCATCGACACCGTCGGCCCCGAGGGCCTCCTCTTGGCGCCCACCCACGTCCTCGAGCCGGACGTGCCCTGGGAGAACATCGTCGCCTTCGTCGAGGAAACCCGCGACTACCCGCCGCTGTAGCGCCGCGTCGGCCCCGAGGCGCGCGGCACCTCTAGCCCTTCATCCCGCTCAGCGCGATCCCCCGCGTGAAATACCGCTGCCCGGCCAGGAAGATGATGAGCACGGGGATGGTGACGATGACGGTGCCCGCCATGAGTAAGTCCCACCGCGTCGTGTACTGGGTCTGAAATACCTGAAGGCCCACCTGCAGCGTCTTCATCGACTCCTTGCTCATGACCAGAAGCGGCCACAGGAACTCGTTCCACGCCGCCGTGAAGGTGAACACGCCCAGGGTCGCGAGGGCCGGTTTGGACAGCGGCAGGATGATCCGCCAGTAAATGCCCGCCTCCGAGCACCCATCGATGCGCGCGGCGTCCTCCAGCTCCCGCGGCAGCGTCATGAAGAACTGCCGCAGCAGGAAAATGCCGAACGCGCCCACGGCCCCCGGAAGCACCAGGCCGGCGTAGCTGTTCAGCAGCCCGTGCCCCCCGATTCCCATGAGGTCGTTGCCGCCCGCCAGCGGCCACCGCTTCAGCAGGACGAACACCGGGACCATGGTCACCTGGCTGGGCACCATCATCGTGCCGAGAACCAGGATGAACAGCACGTTCCGACCCGGGAACCGCAGCCTCGCGAACGCATACGCGGCCATCGAGCAGAACAGCAAGTTCGACGCCGTCACCGCCACCGAGTAGACTACCGTGTTCGCGAAGTAGCGGCCGAAAGGAGCGGCCTGCATCGCAAGCCGATAGTTCGCCCACTTCCACGTCCCCGGCAGCCACACCGGAGGAAAGTGGAAGATCTCCGACTCGGGCTTCAGGGAGGTGGAGACCATCCACAAGAACGGCAGCAGCGTCGTCGCCGCGCCCGCCGCCAGCAGCAGATGCAGGGCCGTCGGCCGCAGGAAGCGCCGCCTCATGTGTACTCCACCTCCCCGCCGCGCAGCAGCCGCAGGTTCACCATCGAGAGCACGAAGATGATCCCGAACAGCGCGAACGCCATCGCCGACGCGTACCCCATCTTCAGGAAGCTGAACGCATTCTGGAAAATCTGGTGCACGATCACCGTCGTCGCGTTGTTCGGCCCGCCGTTGGTCATCACGTAGACCTGCGCGAAGACCTGCGACGCGCCGATCACAGAGACCACCAGGATGAACGCGGTCGTCGGCTTCAGCAGCGGCCACGTGATCGAGCGGAACCGCTGCCACGGCGTCGCCCCGTCGATGATCGCCGCCTCGTACAGGTGCTGCGGCACGCCCTGCAAGCCGGCCAGATAGATCACCGTGTTGTACCCCAGCCCCTTCCAGATCGACATCGCCGCGATCGCGAGCATGGCCTGGCGCGGATTGGCCAGCCAGGTCTGCGGCGGTATCGACACCGGGCGGCCCACGATCGCGCTGGCCGCCCGCGCGAGGAGCTCCAGCCCATAGTTCAGCAGCCCGTAGTTGGGATCGTACAGCCACATCCAGACCATCGACACCGCAACGAGGCTGGTCACCACCGGCAGGTAGTAGGTCGTGCGGTACAGCGTGATTCCCCGCAGCCCCGCGTTGAGCAGCACCGCCAGCCCCAGCGCCAGTGCCATCCCGACGGGGATCGTGGCGATCGCGTACTGGGCCGTGTTTCGCAGCGCCAGGTAGAACACGCCCTGCTCCGCCAGATCGCGGCCAAGGCGGGCGTAGTTGCGCAGCCCAATCCAGTGCGGAGCGTGGATGATGTCGTAGCGGCACAGGGAGAGATAGAACGCGGCTGCGACGGGGATAAGCACGAACACAAAGAAGAGCGCGAGCCCCGGGGACAGGAACAGGTACGCCGCCCGCGCCTCGCGTCGGGCCGCCGCGCTGGGCCTGGCCGCAACCCGGCCCTGGCGGCGCGGGCGCGGGTTGGCGCCCATGCGCGCCAGCCCGAAGATCGCTCCGGCCAGCATCCCGCCAACCCGCAGTGCCCGGCCCAGGGTTCTCATTCCTGTGCCTCCCGCTCGGCGAGCAGCTCGTCCAGCTCGCGGGAGTAGTCGCGCAGCGCTTGCTCCGGCGTCTTCGTCCCGTAGATGGCCGCCTCCACTGCCCGCAGCAGGCCGGTGCGGATCTCGAACCACTCCGGTATCGCCGGCAGCGACTGCCCGTACTTCTCCATGAGGGATACGAAGTCGCGCAGCTGCGGATTGTTCCTCATGAACGCGGCCGCCTCGACCGCCGACCGCCGCGGCGGGATGAAGAACAGCGTCGCGTTGTACGCCGCCAGGTTCTCCGGCTCCATCAGGAAAGTCATCAGCTCCCAGGCGAGGTCCTTGTGCCGGCTCTGGGGCGACATCGCCAGCCAGTCCGTGTACACGGAGATCACCCGTCGCTTCCGCCGCGGCGTGGGCGCGATCGCCACCTCGGGCAGCATCTCCGGCGCGTATTTCTTCACGTTGTAGATCCCCATCTGGTTCATGATCTCCATGGCCGCCTTCTTCGAGGCGAACACAGGGACTGAACCTCCCACCTGCGGCATCCCGGCCGTTGGACACACCCCGTACTTCCGATACAGGTCGACGTAGAACTGGAGCGCCTCCACCGCCTCGGGACTGTCAAGGAGCGAATGGCGCCCGGCGTCGTCGAAGATGCGACCGCCGTTCTCCCACAGGAACTCCACGAAGATCTGCCACGTCACCGGCAGGTTCATCCCCGCCAGGTCGAACACGGGGCCGCGTTTCACGGTCATGCGGCGGGCCGCCTCCGCCAGCTCCTCCCACGTGTCCGGCGGTCGCCTGAATCCCGCCTTCTCCAACAGATCCCGCCGATAGATCAGCGCGCGCGGGGCCGACAGGTACGGCAGGCCGTAGACGTGGCCGCGGTAGACGCACGTGTTCCACGACGCCTCGTAGAAATCACCCCGCGCCCCCCAGCGCGCGACGCGCTCATCCAGCCGCTCTGCCATTCCCCGGTATGCCAGGCCGCCTACGTACTCGGCCCCGACCTGGTAGACGTCCGGCGCCACGCCGCCGGCAAAGCTGATCGTGAGCTTCTCGTCCAGGTGGGTCCAGGAGACGTACTGCGTGTTGACCTTCACCCCCGGGTGCGCCGCCTCGAAGCGCGGCACCAATTCCGTGTCGATCAGCCGCCGCGTGTCCTCGTTGAAGTCCGCCAGCCACAACTCGAGCTCGACCGGCCGCGACCGCCCACCACACCCCCAGAGGATGAGCCCGGCCCCTGTCGCGACCAGCAGCGCAACCGCTGCCGCCAGGCGCGTCACCACCACCCCCCATGCGCCTTCACATGGAACAGGGCGGCGAGCGCGAGGGTGACTGCGGCGTGGTAGTGCTCGCGGTTCGCCAGCACCTGCGACATCCGCCACTCTCGCCCGCGCCCCGGCGCCGCCGGCCGCGTTGGCAGCAGCATCGGCACGCGCTGCGCCCATTCGCGGTGCGCCTCCCCGTAACGCGCGCGCAGGTCCCGCTCCTCCGCCAACACCTGGCCCGCGTAGAGGACGACGAAGAGCGGGAACACGAGCACCCACGCCCATACCACATTCATCATTATCGAGAACCCCAGCGCGGCGACCAGGCTGCCCGCGTACAGGGGATGGCGCACAATGCGATAGGGACCACCGGTGCACAGGCCGCCGCCCTTGCGCAGCACGCCGGCGGCCCACACCCGCAGCGCAATCCCGGCCAGCACGACCCCGGTTCCCACCAGGTTAGCGATCGGCGAGGGCCTCGCCAGCACAAGGGCGAGGATGGCCAGCGGGATGTGGGCGTGGATGCGCCTCGCTCGGGAGACGACCGGCACGGCTCACGGTCCCCACGGCAACCGGCCAAAGGCCTCGATCCGCCACCGCAGCAGCGCGAGCGTCGCAAGAAGCGCCCCTGCGACCCGCAGCTCGTGGTTCCGCAGCACTGCCGCCCACGACCCGCGGCCTGCCGACAGCCGCCCCCGCGGTGGGCGAGGCAGCCACCGGTTCACCCGGCGGCAGTAGTCCGCGTATTCCTCCCCGAAGAGCCCGCTCAGGCGCTTCTCCTCCCCCAGCACCCGCGCCTGCGCGTACAGCGCGAACACAAGTCCGTAGGCGACGACGAAGAACCACCGCCACGTCAGCAGCGTCAGGCCCAGGCCGACGAAGAAGCGTCCGATGTACATGGGGTTCCGCGTCCACGCGTACGGGCCCGACTTGACCACCGCGACGTTCTTGTGCAGATGAGCAGAGGCCCAGATCTGCACGGCCTCGCCCGCCAGCGCCACCGCCACCCCCGGCCACATCGGGACCCGGTCCGCGAAAGCCACCAGAGCCGCCGCGGCCGGCACTGCGAGGACAAAGCGCAGCCGCGTCGCCACCGTCTGGATCCGCGCGAGACGGCCTGATCGCATCCAGCTCGCGCGGGGCCCGACCACACGGGGATCGTCTTGCACAGCCATCGCAGTCGATTCTATCCGCGGCTCCCGCCGGTGTCAACCGCACAGGCACTCGCCTCCCCCGACAGGAACGCCGCGGGTTGCGGCAAACGCAGAATAGGGGGGAGGAGGGGACAACCCAGGAGGCACTCATGTCCGACGTGCTCGAGAAGCGCCGCCTCGGCAAGACCGGGCTGGAGGTCACCGTGCTCGGTTTCGGGTGCATCAAGTTCCCGCATATCTCCGCGGAACAGGCCGCCGCGACGCTCGACCGCGCCCTCGATCTCGGCGTCAACTTCATCGACACCGCCCGCGGCTACGGCGACAGCGAGGCGAAGATCGGCCCGGTGCTCAGGCGCCGCCGCAAGGAGGTATACGTCGCGACCAAGAGCGGGCAGCGCACCGCCAAGGGCATGATGGGAGAGCTGGAGACGAGCCTCAGGAACTTGCAGACCGATTACCTAGACCTCTACCAGGCGCACTGGGTCTGCAACGACGAGGCGCTCGACCAAGTGCTCGCGCCCGGCGGCGCCCTGGAGGCCCTGCGGAAGGCGAAGGAACAGGGAAAGATTCGCCACTACGGCATCACGATGCACCGCGACCACAGGGCCATCCGCCGCGCCATCGAGTCGGACCTGTTCGAGACGATCATGCTGGCCTACAACGCGCTCGACGAAGAGGGCGTGGGCATCGATCTGATCCCCCTGGCCGCCGACCACGACATGGGCGTCATCATCATGAAGCCGCTCTCCGGCGGCCGCCTGGTCTCCCCGCCCGGCACCGAGCGGATCGACGGCCTCGACCCAGTGGTGGCCGGCACCCTGCGCGGCATCGTCGCGAACCCCAACGTGAGCTGCGTCATCCCTGGTATGGTGAGCATCGACGAGGTAGAGCAGAACTACCGCGCGATCATCACCGCGCAAGCCTTCGACGAGGCCGCGCGGCGGCGGCTCTTCGAGGCCATCGCCTCGATGAAGAAGGAGTTGCGCTACGGGCAGCTCTGCCTCGGCTGCGCCTACTGCATGCCCTGCACCCAGGGCATCGACATCCCGAAGGTGTTCCGCGCGCTTTACATGCACACCAGTTACCCGGAGGACCAGAGGCACCTGGGCAAGGAGCTGTACGACTCCCTCGCGATCCCGGCCGATGCCTGCGTCGAGTGCGGCGAGTGCGTCCAGCGCTGCCCCGCAGGCATCGAGATCCCCCAGCGCATGAAGGAGGCGATCGCCGCCTTCGGTGCCCGCCCCGCGCCCTGACCGGCGCGCTGGCCCAACGTGCGAATGCGGGCGGCACCGATCCCCTCGGCGTCGGCGTCCGTCGGCCCACGCCTGTCCTGTCTGGATTCCTGAGCGGTCCAGTTGGTTCTCCTAGGACAGCCCGATTCCGGCGCCGCGCCCCGCAGGCGAACGCCTGGCGTCCGCCGAATTCCCCCTGCTGTCATGGCGTTGTCAGAGCGCGAAAACTACCTGCGCACGGCCGCCTTCCAGGGCGGTGAGTGGATCCCCATCAGCCTGCACATCTCGCCGGCCTCGTGGACGCAACTGGGGCGGGACATGGAAGAGGTGGCCCTGCGCCATCCCCTTATCTTCCCTGGCTTCCAGCCCGGCCAGCGCGAAGCCGACCCGGCCGACTATGGCCCCGTGTACCGCGAGGGAGAGCGTTTCACCGACGCCTGGGGCTGTGTCTGGCACAACACCTGGGGCGGTCTCGAAGGCCAGGTCGTGGAGCATCCGCTCGCCGACTGGTCTGCCCTGGCCCACTGGCGCCCCCCTGATCCCCTTGTCACCGGCGATCGCGGCCCGGCTGACTGGGCCGCCCAGCGCGAGCGCGTCGCCGCCTGCCGCCGGGCCGGCGAACTCACCTCCGGTGGCGTCCCCCACGGCTTCTTCCTCATGCGGCTGTGGTACCTCCGGGGCTTCGAGCGCCTCATGGCCGACCTGATCGAGGGGCCCCCGCAGCTCGACGCGCTCAGCCGCCTGCTCGTGGACCACAACCTCACCATCGTCCGGCAGTGGCTCGACATGGGCGTCGACATGGTGGACTTCGGCGAGGACCTGGGCGCGCAGACCGCGTCTCTGATCAGCCCGGCCGCCTTCCGCAGGTGGGTGGCGCCCGCCTATCGCCAGCTCATGCAGCCCTGCCGCGCAGCCGGCGCCCACGTCTACCTCCACAGCGACGGCCACATCCTCGAGCTCGTCGATGATCTCATTGCCTGTGGCGTCACCATTCTCAACCCCCAGGACCTGTGCAACGGCATCGACAACCTGGCCTCGCACGTCAAGGGCCGCGTCTGCATCTCGCTGGACATCGACCGCCAGCGCATCGTCCCCTTCGGCACGCGCGCCGAGATCCGGGAGCTGATCCGCGAGGAGGTTGTCAAGCTGGGGTCGCCCCGTGGGGGATTCATGTTTGCAGGCGGCATCTACCCGCCCACGCCGGCCGAGAACGTGGACGCTCTCTGCTGTGCGCTCGAGGAATTCCGCACCTACTGGTGGGACGGGCGCGGCGGCTAGCCGCCCGCGAAGCGGATCTCCCGGCCCTCTTGCACCGCCTCCGCCAGCGCCACCGACTCCACGGCCTCCTCGGCCGAGGGCGACGGCCGCCGCCCCTCTGCGAGCGCCGCGATGAACTCGGCCGCCTCCCCGTAGAAGCCGGCCGAAAGGTGCATGGGGTCGGCCGGGTAGGTATGCGACTCCTCGGCTTTTCCCTCGCCCCACAGCGTCGCCGATCCCGGAACCTCGATGTCGGGCCACGCCTTCCAGGGCAGCTCCGAGCTGATGGAACGCCCGCGGCCGTACAGCGTGTAGCTCTCCTCGAGCATCCCGCAGGTGGGCAGGATGTCGCAGCGCGCCCGCCCGCCCGACTCAAACTCGATTTCCACCAGGAAGTTCAGCGCCCCGGAGGCCGCCCGCAGCCGTTGCCCCCGGGCCCATCTCATGCCGCCGAATGCCGCGGCGCCCAGGGCGCGCACGCAGTCCAGCAGATGGATGCCGGTGCCGAAGGCGAACTGCTCATCCCTGCGGTCGACCCTCAGCATCCGCGCGTGGATGAGGTCGAACGGTCCGTGCTCCCGCGCCCAGCTCAGCGCCTGTCTCGTGCTCGGGGCCCATCGGCGGTTGAAGGCCACCATATTCGGCGTCCCCGTCCGGCGCGACAGCTCGGCCAGCGCCTGCGCCTCCGCGAGGTCGCGCCCGGGAGGCTTCTCGAAGATCACGGGCACGCCGCGCTCCATCACCCGCCCCGCCACCTCACGCGTCGCCTCGATCGGAACCACCACCCAGCATGCGCCCGGCCGCTCCGCCTCGAGCATTTGGTCCATATCCGTGTACGCGCGGGCGAACCCGAACTTCTCGCAGAACAGCCGGGCCCGTTCTGCCCTCAGGTCGCATACGGCCGCCAGCTCCGCCTGGCCCGGGTGGCGGTCCCGATAGTGCGCCAGCGCCGGCCCGTGGACCGACTCGGAGTGGTTGCCTGCGCCGATCAGCACGATCCTGAGCATCTCGCCTCCTTCTGCCCTCTCCGGCCGCGGCCTGGTTCGTTCGCGCTCGCCCGCCTCCTGCCGGCCCGGCGACGGCGCTGCTGCGCCCGGAATGCTGGCGCTTCGCACCGCCGGGCGCAATTCATGTCGCGCCTTGGCACACAGTCGCCCAAGCAGGGACAGGGGGCGACGGCGCGGCGCCGCAGGCAACAGGTGAAGGAGGCGCGAACGTGGTATTGATAACCACGGCGGAGGCGGACCCTGCCCCAGGAGGAGGGCGGCGGCCGGGCCGCGCGGGTCCGGTGTGTCGGCGGGGGACAAGGACCTGTGAGACCAGAGCTTTTTTCGGGTACCTATTCTTGGGGTTCCCCGGCCTGGTTTCGACTTCTCCCTGTTCGCCTCACAGAGGGGCTTTGGGGCCGGGGGCCAGGAGGCAACTGATGCTGTACATACCTAGCGTTGTCGAGCAGACGCCCCGCGGGGAGCGGGCGTGGGACCTGTTCTCCCGCCTGCTCCAGAACCGGATCATCTTCATCGGCAGCGAGATCAACGATACGGTCGCCAGCCTGGTGATCGGTCAGCTCTTCTATCTCCAGGGCGAAGACCCTGACAAAGATATCGAGATGTATATCAACACGTTGGGCGGCGAGGTGCCGGCCGGCCTGGCCATCTACGACACCATGCAGCTCGTCCGGCCCGACATCAAGACCTATTGCGTGGGCAAGGCCTGCAGCATGGGGGCCATCCTGCTCGCCGGCGGAACCAAGGGCAAGCGGGCGGCCCTGCCCAACTCGCGGGTCATGATCCACCAGCCGCTGGGCGGCGCCTACGGCGCGGTCAGCGACGTGGACATCTTCACGCGGGAGCTGCTGCGGACGCGCGATCGCATCAACGAGATCCTGGCCTACCACACCGGCCAGGACGTGGAGACCATCAAGCGCGACACCGAGCGCGACCGTTGGATGACGGCCGAGGAGGCCAAGGAGTACGGCATCGTCGACGAGGTGTTGACGATGCCCGCGGCGGCAGTGCGGCAGAAGGCCGCTTCCGAGGAATAGCTGGTGCGCCGCACGGGGGAGGTTCGTTGATGCGGACTCGCAGGCCGGAGCCCCAGTGCTCCTTTTGCGGGAAGACTCAGACCGAAGTTGGCGGGCGGCTGATCGCCGGCGACGGTGTGTTCATCTGCGCCGACTGCACCGCGCTCTGTCACGAGCTGCTCCAGGAGGATCAGCCTCCTCGCGTCGCGCCGCGGGAGGCTGCCCTGGACGTGGAGATCCCGACGCCCAAGGAGATCTACGACTCGCTCAGCGAGTACGTGATCGGACAGGAGCGCGCGCGGCGCGTCCTCTCGGTCGCCGTCTACAATCACTACAAGCGCATTCAGATGCAGTCCCGCGACGACGACTCGGTGGAGCTTCAGAAAAGCAACATCCTCCTCATCGGGCCCACCGGCAGCGGCAAGACGCTGATGGCCCAGACGCTGGCGAGGATCCTCGACGTGCCCTTCTGCATCACCGACGCCACCACGCTCACCGAGGCCGGGTACGTGGGCGAGGATGTCGAGAACATCCTCCTCAAGCTCTACCAGGCGGCCGACGGCGACATCGAGCGCGCCCAGCGCGGCATCGTCTACATCGACGAGATCGATAAGATCGCCCGCAAGAGCGAGAACCGCTCGATCACCCGCGACGTCAGCGGGGAGGGCGTCCAGCAGGCCCTCCTCAAGATCCTCGAGGGCACCATCGCCAACATTCCGCCCCAGGGCGGCCGCAAGCACCCGCAGCAGGAGTACATCCAGATGGACTCGACCGATATCCTGTTCATCTGCGGGGGCACCTTCGAGGAGCTCGACACCATCATCCGCCGCCGCACCACCGGCGAGCGGCGCTTCGGCCTGCGTGCCACCGAGGGCGGCCGCACTGATCCCGCCCTCGGCGAGGTGCTGCGCCAGGTGCTTCCGGAGGACCTGCTCAAGTTCGGTTTCATCCCCGAGTTCATCGGCCGACTGCCCGTCGTGGCGACTCTCGATCCCCTGGACAAGAGCGCCCTGCTCCGCATCCTCGTCGAGCCCAGGAACGCCCTCGTGCAGCAGTACCGCAAGTACCTGGAGTGGGACGGCGTCGAGCTCGAGTTTGCCGATGACGCCCTCGAGGAAATCGCCGAGCAGGCGCTCGCCCGCGGCACCGGCGCGCGCGCCCTGCGCACCATCATTGAGGAAGTGATGCTGGACATCATGTACGAGGTCCCCTCCCGGCGCGCGCGGGGCAAGTGTGTGGTCACCGCGGAGGCCGTCCGCCGGCAGCAGCCGGCCCGGCTCACCGATGCCATGGAAGCCGAGGCCGCGCGCCCGCCGGAGGCCCAGGCCGCCCCCAAGCCGAAGGAGCGCAGAGCCGGATAGCACCCGGGCCTGGGCCGGAGGCACAACCAGTCCGGCCGCAGGAGAGTTTTGGGGGAAGAGCAGCCCGTGGGGACCACCGTGGTCCCCTGGGGCGCGCTAAGGAGTGTATCGTGACAGATCTTAAGGATACCAAGGTCGTATCCTCTGAAAATACCGAGCGCGAGGCGGGGCCGGTCCCCGACGAAGTGCCCGTGGTGCCCACGCGGGGCGCCGTGATATACCCGTACCTCGTGATCCCCCTGTTTGTCGGACGCGCGCGTTCGCTTCAGGGGCTCGAGGTGGCCATGAAGGAGGACCGCCGCGTCGCCCTCATCGCCCAGCGCGACGCCAACGTCGACGATCCCAGCCCGGAGGACCTTTACACCGTCGGCGCCCTGGGCGAGGTCGTCCAAACTCTGCGCCTTCCCGACGGAACCGTGCGCGTGATGATCGAGGGCGCCCAGCGCGTCCGCGTCCTGCGCTATGTTCACACCGACCCCTACCTGCGCGCACAGATCGAGGTGATCGAGGAAATCGAGGAGCCCGGCATCGAGACCGAGGCGCTGGTGCGCAACGTCATCTCGCAGTTCGAGCGGCTCATCAACCTCGGCAAGAACCTCCCGACGGAGGCGCTGGAGTCGGCGCGGGGCATCTCCGACCCCGGCCGCCTCGCCGATCTCATTGCCTATTACGCCCAGATTCCCGTCGAGGTGAAGCAGCAGGTCCTGGAGGCCGCGAACCACCGCGAGCGCCTCGAGATTCTGGCCGCCACACTCAACAAGGAAATCGAGATCCTGGAGGTCGAGCGCAAGATCAGCTCTCGCGTCAAGAAAGAGCTGGAGGAATCGCAGAAGGAGTTCTACCTGCGGGAAAAGATGAAGGCGATCCAGCAGGAGCTGGGGGAGCGCGACGAGCGCACCACCGAGATCGACGAGCTCCGCAAGCGCATCGCCGCGGCGAAGATGCCCGAGGAGGTCGAGGAGCGGGCCATGAAGGAGGTCGACCGGCTCGAGCGCATGCCGCCCGCCTCCCCCGAGGTCGTCGTCGTCCGCACCTATCTCGACTGGCTCATCTCCATGCCCTGGAGCGTCCGCTCCGAGGAGAAGCTCGATATCGTCGCCGCCGAGAGAATCCTCAACGAGGACCACTACGGCCTCAAGAAGGTCAAGGAGCGCGTCCTCGAGTTTCTCGCCGTCCGCAAACTCGCCCAGACCGTCAAGGGCCCCATCCTCTGCTTCATCGGGCCCCCGGGCGTCGGCAAGACCTCCATCGGCCGGTCCATCGCCCGCGCCACCGGGCGCAAGTTCGTCCGCATCTCGCTGGGCGGCGTTCGGGATGAGGGCGAGATCCGCGGCCACCGCCGCACCTATGTCGGCGCCCTCCCCGGCCGCATCGTGCAGGGCCTCAAGACCGCCGGCACCCGCAACCCCGTCTTCATGATGGACGAGGTGGACAAGATCGGCATCGACTTCCGCGGCGATCCCGCCTCCGCACTGCTGGAGGTCCTCGACCCCGAGCAGAACTACGCGTTCAGCGACCACTACCTGGAAGTGCCGCTCGACCTGTCTGAGGTCATGTTCATCACCACCGGCAACCTCACCGATCCCATCCCGCCCGCACTCCGGGACCGCATGGAGATAATAGAGTTCCCCGGCTACATCGAGGAGGAGAAGGTCAAGATCGCCCAGCTCTTCCTCGTGCCCAAGCAGCTAAAGAACCACGGCCTGACGCCCAAACAGCTTCACTTCACCGAGGGCGGCCTGCGAAGCCTGATCCGGGAGTACACCCGCGAGGCCGGCGTCCGCAACCTGGAGCGCGAGGTCGCCGCCATCTCGCGCAAGGTCGCCAAAGGCGTCGCCCAGGAGAAGATCAAGTCCGCCCGCATCACGGCCACCTCCCTGCGCCACTACCTGGGGCCCGCGCGATTCCGCTTCGGCGTCGCGGAGAAGGAAGACGAGGTGGGCGTCGCGACCGGACTGGGCTGGACGGAGTTCGGCGGCGATATCCTCTTCATCGAGGTCACGTTGATGAAGGGCCGCGGCAACCTCCTGCTCACCGGCCACCTCGGCGACGTCATGCAGGAATCAGGCAAGGCCGCCTTCAGCTACGCTCGCTCCCGCGCCGACGAGCTTGGCATCGACGAGGACTTCTACCGGCGCA
>Ga0123519_10009582_pt1 | contig 14556 bp, 12 predicted proteins | sample YelNatPaOPRAMG02_FD_87396 | JGI IMG/M metagenome (GOLD analysis project Ga0123519, IMG submission 87396) | Hot spring microbial communities from Yellowstone National Park - Yellowstone National Park OP-RAMG-02 (version 2) | ecosystem: Environmental > Aquatic > Thermal springs > Hot (42-90C) ...
ATGAGAAAGATAATCGAAAAGGAGAACTTAATTAAATCAGAGAAACTGAAAATTGAGGAAATAATAAATGAAACAGAAACCAGATTAAAGGGAAATTATTTTGTTGAAGTTTTGAGAGTTGAATATTTCGAGAAACTCGGTAAATTAAATGAGGTTATTGAGCTTTTAAAAGGAATTATTGATAGGAACAGGAAAAATTATTATGCATGGGAAAAATTATTATTGATACTTTCAGATAAAAAGGATTATAAAGAGCTATTTAATTATGCTAAAGAATGTAGTATCGAGTTCAATATGTCTTATCTGGCGAAAATTATGTATGCAAGCGCTGCTATTGAAACTGGAGAATTTGATATAGCAAAGGAAGAAATTAAAAAAGCAAGAATACTATCAGGAAATCAGACTAATGCATTAGTTCAGACGATGATTATAGAGGCAGATCTTCATTATAAGAAGAAGGAGTTTGAAAAAGCATATGGAATTTTTGAAGAGGCTTTGAAATTAGATCCTGAAAACAATATTGTACTTAACAATTACAGCTATTATCTTGCTGAGAACGGAGTAAATCTTGCTAAAGCTGAAAAAATGATATTAAAAGTAGTGAAAAAGGATCCGAAAAATGCTGTTTTCCTGGATACTTATGCATGGATACTTTACAAAAAAGGAAAAAATAGAAAAGCATTCGAAATAATGAAATATATAATAGATGAATTGAGTGGTGATGATCCTGAGTATTTCGAGCATTTTGGATTTATTCTTAAAAGGGCGGGGAAATTCAATGAGGCGATAAAATACTGGAAAATTGCATTCGAAAAAGACAATAGAAAAGAAGATCTTTTAAAAGAAATAGAAAATTGCAGAGCAAAATAATTATAGCAGGATTTCTAGTTATAATTGAATTGATAGTAACAGCTTGTTCTGTTTCAAAGAAATCCACCGGGTATATCAATGATTCCGGAAGGAGTAAGGATGTAGACCGAGTTATATTAAATACATACAGTAAGAATATTACTGATCTGGGTTTTTATATACAGAAAGGTAAACTTCAAATGAAAGAAGGAAATAAAAAAATAAACTTTTTTTATTCTGTAAAATATGGCAGAAAAGATGTGTATTTAATGTCAATAAAAGCATTTAACGGATATGAAGCATTAAGGATATTCATAAATAACGACACGATTCTTATTAATGATAGAGTAAATAAGGAATTACTCTATGGAAGTAGAAATGATTTTGAAAAAATGACAGGCATTCCTGTTGAATTTTTAAAAATATGTTTTGGTGATATTGTTGATTATACAAGAGGAAGTGTTAGTAATGTAAAAATTGATGGTAATGAACTTATTATAACAGGTATAATTTTTGGAATAGAAACAGTAACAAATATAAGCACTGAAAACTGTAAGGTAAGTAAAGTTAAATTATCAAATGTTTATAACAAGGAAGAGATAACTGTTGATTATAAAAAATACAAAGGGGATGGTCATAAAATACCGGTTGAAACTATTATATATGATTCAAAAAGGTCTGTACAATTAATTATAAAAAATCAGAAATTTATTGTTCCATGGTATGGTGACATTGATTTCGTTCCAGGAGTAAATTATAAAAAAAGGCACATCTGAAGAAATGAAAATTAGAATTTATATATGGTTGATCTTTCTTTTTTTGGAAGCCACCTTAAATGCTCAATCAAAAAAGGAGCTTGAAGAGCAGAAGAAAAGGACGTTAGAAGAAATTGCATATGTAGATAAAATAATAAAAGAAACTGCAGATAAAAAGAGTAACAGTCTAAATGATTTAAGAATACTTAATAATAGAATTAAACTGCAGGAAAATGTGATTAAAGAATTGCAAAAGGAAGGAGAAATAATTAATGAAAGAATAAAATTAAATGAGTTTGCAATAAAATTAATGGAAGATGATCTGAAGAAAATAATAAAGGAGTATGAAAAGGCTATTTTAAATACATATAAAATAAAGAAAGGACATCCCTTGCTGGTATATGTAATTTCAGCAAAAGATTTTAACCAGGGTTATAAAAGATTTAAATATTTGCAGCAACTAAGTAAATTCAGAAGAAATGAAGCTGAAATTATTATGGAGTTAAAATATGAAATAGAAAAAATAAAAAGCAGGCTTGAAGAAGATTATAACAATCTCAGACAGGTTAAGATTAATGAAGAGAACCAGAAAGAACAACTATATAAAGAAATTAAAAAGAAGCAATATTTAGTAAAAGATTTGACAAAAAAAGAAAAGGAATTAAAACAGGAGCTTGAAAATAAAAAAAGAATAGCACAAAGAATTGAAAATGAAATAATGAAAATTATAGAAGAAGAAAGAAGAAAGACCAGGGTAAATGAAATTACACCGGAAATTAAACTAATAAGCGATAATTTTGAAGATAATAAAGGAAGATTACCATGGCCTGTCGAAAAGGGAATTATAACAAGTAGTTTTGGGTTGCAAAAGCACAAAGAACTTGCTTTCGTGACCGAAAATAACCCCGGAGTTGAAATTACCAGTTATGGCCCTACAAAAGTTAGAAGTGTTTTTAAAGGAGAGATTTCAAAAGTTTTAACAATTCCAGGTGCAAATATGGCTGTAATAATTAAACATGGAATTTATTATACAGTTTATCAAAACCTTGTAAATATTAAGGTAAAAGCTGGTGAAAGAGTAGATACAAAACAGGAAATAGGAGAAGTCTATTGGGATGAAGGAAAAGGGGGAAAGGCAATTCTAAAATTTATGATATTTAAAGATAAAATTAAACTTGATCCAGAGCAATGGATATCGAGGAAATAATATTAAAAATTTTAAACTAAGACTTTCTTAGAATCTAAAGGATGAAACAATTTTTAAAAAATGAAGTATAAAGTTTATGTTTGAAAAAGGAACAATGAAAAAGAAAATAAAAATAAAATCTGAATTAAAGAACTTAAGAATAGTTGAAAGGGTGGTAGATGAACTTTCTGCTGAAATGGGTATAGATAGCAACAATTATGGAAAAATTATAGTTTCAACAATGGAAGCAGTAAACAATGCTGTAATACATGGAAATAAATCAGATATAAAGAAAGAAATAGAGATTAAATTTAATTATGAAGAAAACAAATTAAAAATTACCGTTGAAGATGAAGGAAATGGCTTCAATTATAACAACATACCGGATCCGACTTTGCCGGAAAATATTGAAAAAATCACTGGAAGAGGGGTTTTTTTGATGAGAAAATTGGCTGATGAGGTAAAATTTAATAAAAAGGGAAATAGAGTTACTTTAATTTTTAATATTAAATAATAGTGAGGTTTTTTTATTATAATGTTAAATACAGGATAAGAAAAAGCAGGAGGGTAAAGGAAGTATTAAATAAGGTCATCAGGAAAAATGGTTTTATACCTGGTGACCTTAATTATATTATAACGAACAACAGGATAATTAAAGAATTAAATTATAGATACTTAAGACATAATTATGCAACTGATGTTATAAGTTTTAAATTTGATAAAGGGAAAAAAATTAATGGAGAAGTATATATAAGTATTGAAAAGGTAAGGGCTAATGCAAAAAAGTATAAGGTTTCAGTAAGAAATGAATTAATGAGAGTATTAATACATGGAACCCTTCACCTTTGTAATTTTACTGATTATAATATAGAAGAAAAATTGAATATGAAAAAAGAAGAAGACTACTGGTTGAATAGTATGAATGATTAATATGGAATTCTATTTTGATATAGTCGTTATTGGAGGTGGGCATGCTGGATGTGAGGCAGCACATATTGCTGCAAAAATGGGGGCAAAAACTGCATTAATTACAATGGACATGACAAAATTTGGCCAAATGTCATGTAATCCTGCTATGGGTGGAATTGCAAAAGGACAGATTATCAGAGAAATTGATGCCCTGGGAGGTATGAGTGGAATTGTTACTGACAGGAGTATGATTCAATTCAGAATATTGAACAGGTCAAAGGGACCTGCAATGTGGAGCCCAAGAGCGCAATGCGACAGACAATTATTTTCAAGAGAATGGAGAAAGGTGCTGGAAAGAACAGATAATCTTTATTTGTGGCAGGAGCCTGTAATTAAAATATTAATTGAAAATAAATCAGTAAAAGGGATAGAAACAATATCGGGTACGAAATTTCTATCAAAAGCTGTAATAGTCACTGCAGGAACTTTTTTAAACGGATTAATTCATATAGGGTTAAATCACTATCAGGGTGGAAGGACAGGAGAATTACCATCAATTGGTTTAAGTGACCAATTACGAGCAGAGGGAATTGAAGTTGGAAGATTGAAAACAGGAACAAGTGCTAGAATTGATGGAAGAAGTATTGATTTTTCAAAAATGATTGAACAAAAGGGAGACGGCGAAGGAAGATGCTTTTCTTTTATGCACAACAAGTACTATATAAAAGGAGAAAAAAGTTGTTATATCACATATACAAATGAAGAAGTTCATGAAGAGTTAGAGAAGGGTTTAAAATTCAGTCCACTATTTACAGGAATTATTAAAGGCAGAGGTCCAAGATATTGTCCGAGTATTGAAGACAAAATAGTAACATTCAAGGAAAAAAAATCTCATCAGATGTTTATTGAGCCTGAAGGATGGGAAACATGTGAATATTATATAAACGGTTTCGCAAGCAGTCTGCCACTTGAAGTACAGCTTAAAGCCCTGAGAAGAATGCCCGGATTAGAAAATGTTGAGATATACAGGCCTGGATATGCTATAGAGTACGATTTCTTTCCTCCAACGCAGTTAAAACATAGCCTTGAATCAAAAATTATTAATGGATTGTTTATGGCAGGACAGGTAAATGGAACAACTGGTTATGAAGAAGCGGCAGCACAGGGGATTGTTGCCGGGATTAATGCTGTATTAAAATATAAAAATCAGGAACCATTTATCATGACAAGGGATGAATCATATATAGGTGTACTTATTGATGATCTTGTTATTAAAGGAGTAGACGAGCCATATAGAATGTTTACATCAAGAGCTGAATACAGAATTTTATTAAGGCAGGATAATGCAGATGAAAGATTAACTAAAAAAGGATATGAAATAGGTACAGTAGATGAAGAAAGGATAAAAAGACTTAATGAAAAGGAAGAAATGGTAAACGAAATTATTGAATTTGTAAAAAGAGAGAGTCTGGAACCTGAAAGGATTAATGAATTTCTAACAGAAAAAGGAACTTCAAGTTTAATGCAAAGAACAAAGGTCGTAAATATAGCATTAAGACCGAAGATAAGACTAAGAGATTTACTCGAGCGTATAAAGAAGGCGAAAGATCTAAAGGTTTTTAAATCGGAAAGAATAGACGAAATAATGGAATGCGCTGAGATTAAAATAAAGTATGAAGGGTATATCAAGAGGGAAAGGCAGATAGCAGATAAAATAAAGAGACTGGAAAGCCTTAGAATACCAGCTGATATTAATTATAATGAGTTATTTTCAATATCAACAGAAGGGAGGCAGAAATTAAACAGGATAAGGCCTGAAACAATAGGACAAGCAAGCAGAATTAGTGGAGTTTCACCGGCAGACATTAATGTTTTACTAATGTATTTGGGAAGGTAAATGTTCCACGTGGAACAATTTTTTATTTTTAAAAATTATAATTATGATTATTACTGGAAATTTAATTGATATTTTCAAAAGGAACATATATCCTGCTGAAATTGAAATTTATAATGGAAGAATTGAAAAGATAAAGAAAATAAGTAAAAAGGCAAAGGATTTTGTTTTACCGGGATTGATAGATTCTCATATACATATAGAGAGTTCAATGTGTACACCCGGGGCCTTTGCCGAGGAAGCTGTTTCACGTGGAACAACTGCCGTGGTGTCTGACCCTCATGAAATAGCAAACGTACTTGGAGTGGATGGTATCAATTTCATGTTGCACGATGCAAATAAAGTTCCTTTGAAGTTTTTTTTTGGAGCACCTTCGTGTGTACCTGCAACTCCTTTTGAAACTTCAGGTGCCACAATAGGAATTGATGATATTAAATTACTGTTGAGCAGGCCCGAAATAAAGTTCCTTGCAGAAATGATGAATTTCCCTGGCGTTATATACGGCGACGATGAAATCTTAAATAAAATAAAAACCGCCCATCAATACGGGAAGCCTATGGACGGACATGCACCGGGTTTGACAGGCGATGATCTAAGAAAATATATTGAGGCAGGCATTTCAACTGACCACGAATGCGTGACATTGCAGGAAGCAAGAGAAAAATTATCCCTTGGAATGAAGATCATAATCCGGGAAGGGAGCGCCGCAAGAAATTTGGAAACCCTTAAAGAACTGATTAATACCAATCCGGACATGGTGATGCTATGCAGCGACGATTTGCATCCCGAAATGCTTGTGAAAAGACATATGAGCAAAATTGTTGCACAACTTATTAATGAAGGCTTTGATATGTTCGATGTAATTCGTTTATGTACATTAAATCCCTCACAACACTATGCTCTTGAGACGGGCCTTCTCAGAGAAGGAGATCCGGCAGATTTGATAATTGTTGACAATCCCTTCCGGATGAATGTTCTGGAAACATGGATAGATGGGGAAAAAGTCTTTGATCATGGAAGAATTCTTTTTAAATATGAAGGAGCTCCATCTGTAAATAAATTCAATTGTTCTGAAATAACAACAGGAGAAATCGTAATAAAAACAACTGGAGATAATATACGGGCAATTGAGGCTTATGACGGTCAAATATTTACAAAGGAATTGATATTACCAGCAGGAAATACTTCATTTTTAACCCAAAATCTTGAGGAAGATCTCCTTAAGATTGTTGTAAAAGACAGATATAATGATTCACCTCCTGCAGTTGGTTTTATTAAAGGTTTCGGGCTTAAAAAAGGTGCTATGGCAGGTTCGGTGGCCCACGATAGCCATAACATAATCTGTGTTGGTGCAAATGATTATGATATAGTAAATGCTATAAATGAAATTGTGAGACTTCGCGGAGGTCTCTCTGTTGCAGCAGGCAGCAACATCAGATCACTTTCCCTCCCCATCGGGGGAATAATGTCTCCCAGACCGGTGAAAGAAGTAGCCGACGAATACGAAAAGCTTTCAAAGTATGTAAAAGAACTCGGATGCCCCCTTGAAGCTCCTTTTATGACACTGTCTTTTATGGCTTTGCTTGTAATACCTGAACTTAAACTTAGCGACCGCGGTCTTTTTGATGCAAAACAGTTCAAATTTGTTCCGCTTTTTATTGATTGATTTTAAGAACTAAAGTGTTAAAAACCAATTTTTTCCACTCCATTAACCTTATTGGCAGTAAGTAATTTTATTTAGTATTTTTGAATGGAAATAATTGCCAATGCCTATCGATCCGTCATCAATACTGCCTGTTCTCCCTTCAAAACCCGGGGTCTATCAGTTTATGGATTCTTCGGGAAAAATAATATACATTGGTAAAGCACGTAATCTAAAGAAAAGGATAAGCACTTATTTTTCAAAAATTCAGCCAGGTAAAACTGCAGTAATGCTTAGTCATGCAGCTGCACTTCATCATATTGTTACCGAAAATGAATCAGACGCTTTGCTTCTAGAAAATAACCTGATTAAAAAACACCAGCCCAGATATAATATCCTTCTTAAAGATGATAAAACTTATCCATGGATTTGCATCAGAAAAGAATCTTTTCCAAGAGTTTTCAGTACCCGTAAGGTAGTTCGTGACGGCTCAGAATACTATGGTCCCTATACTTCAGTGCAAATGGTAAAGACAATACTCGACCTTGTCCGTCAGTTATATCCGCTGCGTACATGTAACCTGAATCTCACAGAGAAGAATATTAAACAGGGTAAATTCAAGGCTTGCCTCGAATATCATATTGGGAGATGTCAGGCCCCATGTATCGGATTGCAGTCAGAAAAAGATTACAACTTAAGCATTTCACAAATCCGTGAAATAATTAAAGGAAACATTTCTGAAGTGATAAGCCATCTTGAAGGGCTTATGCATTCATATGCTTCTGAACTTAAGTTTGAAGAAGCCCAGAGAGTAAAGGAAAAAATCGAACTTCTTTCCAGATACAGAAGTAAATCAGTGATTGTGAGTCCGTCAGTAAGAAATGTAGATGTTTTCGGGTACGCAGGAGATAACGGCAGGGCATATATTAACTTTTTAAAAGTTCATAATGGTGCTGTTGTACAAACTTTTACACTTGAAATCCAGAGCCGTCTGGAAGAGGCCAAAGAGACACTTCTCGGACTTGGTATTACTGAAATAAGGCAGAAAGTGTCAAGCGATGCCCGGGAAATAATAGTGCCGTTTTTACCTGATTTTCCCGAACCTGGAATAAAATATATTGTTCCATCAGCAGGGGATAAGCGAAAACTTCTGGAACTTGCTGTGAGAAATGCAATGTATTACAGGCAGGAGCAACAGAAACGCAAAGAGGAGAGAGAAAGAACAGTTAGTATATCTTCGAAGCTTGAAAAGGTTAAAGTAGATCTGCGACTTCCATCTCTCCCGCAACATATTGAATGTTTTGATAATTCAAATATAATGGGTGAAAACCCGGTTGCAGCATGTGTTGTTTTCAGAAACGGAAAACCCTCAAAATCAGAATACCGGCATTACAATATTAAAACAGTAAAAGGACCAGACGATTATTCTTCAATGGAAGAAATAGTATACCGCCGTTATCGCAGAATGGTCGATGAAAACCAGCCTCTGCCTGACCTTATAATAATTGATGGGGGGAAAGGCCAGCTGAATGCTGCATTAAAAAGCCTGGAAAAATTGAACCTTGAAAAAAAGATACCTGTAATTGGTATTGCAAAAAAACTAGAGGAGATTTATTTTCCCGGTGATTCCCTGCCTTTTTATCTTGATAAAACTTCAGGTACTTTACGCCTGATCCAGCATATCAGAAATGAAGCTCACCGTTTCGGGATTAATTTTCACAGGAAAAAGCGTTCAAAACAAATGTTACTTTCGGAGCTTGATAATGTTAAAAATATAGGTCCTAAGACTAGGGAGATACTTAGAAAAAATTTTAATTCAATCGATGAAATTAAAAATGCACCTGATGAATTGCTTGAAAAGCTCATTGGAAAACACAGGACTAAAATTATACGCAATCATTTATTAAATTATCCCCGGAGTAATATATATATAATTGAAATCAATTTTTCCTGACTCATTCATAAATATTCAATTCAAAGAATACATTATCAATATAAAGTATAAGTTAATTAATAGTCAGTTTTATATTTAGAGAATTTTCAAGTTTTACTTTAAGAACATCAGGTCTTTCAAGGTGAATTGCTTTTATGCCAAGTTTTTCGGCAGAACCGGCATTAATATCTGAGTCATCTATAAACAGGCATTCATCCGGATTTAATGTATATTTTTCAAGAAATATTTTGAAAATTCGTGTATCGGGTTTAGACGCATTTAGCCGTGCCGAAATTTCGCCACCGTCAAAATATTTGAAAAAGTCATATTTATTCCTGACTTCATCAAAAATGTCATCAGGGAAGTTTGATAGATAATATAGGCTGTAACCTGTTTTTTTAAGCTCAGGAAGGATTTTAGTATTGTAGTGGATAGGAGATATTATTTTTAGCCTTAAATCAAATATGCCCCTTATTTTGCTTTCAGGAAGGACAGATTTACTGGCTATAATTTTAATTGCCTGCTGGGTAGTAATGTCACCATTATCAAGTTTCAGCCATTCCTGGCTGTAAAAAATATCGTTAAGAATCAAGCTTATTTCAGGTTCTTTGTAACCTGTATTTCTTAAAAATTCAGCAGGTTTCCAGTTTATCAGAACATTACCGAGATCAAAAATTATTGCTTTGATCATGGATTTTTCATGCTTGATGGCTGGCCGGTAGCTTCAAGTACATGCCACCACAGTTCACCATTGACATCTATTCTTTTACGCTGTGAGGTTGCTAGTGGAATAGGAATCAGGGTAAACATATCATTCCAGTATCCTACAACAAAGTCTGTTCTGCCTGCCATTGCTGCATGTACAGCATTTTGGGCCAGAAGGTTGCAGAATTTGCTGTCGTTAGGAATGGCAGGGGCGCTCCTGATTATATAACTTGGATCAATATACCTGAGGCTGAAAGGGAATCCTTTATTTGTAAATTCTTCAGTTATCTTTTCCTTAAGGTAAATGCCAATGTCTTTGTGTTTAATGTTACCGGAAGCGTCTCTTATTTCTTCTGTCTTTTCAAACAGGTCCTGTCCGGCACCTTCAGCCACAACGATTACTGCATGATGCTTTTCTTCAAGTCTCTTTCTCAGAACTTTAAGAAAACCTCTTGGTCCGTAAAGATCAAAAGGTACTTCAGGTATAAGCACAAAGTTTACTTCTTGAATTGACAAAGCAGCATGAGCGGCTATAAATCCTGAATCACGGCCCATAAGTTTTATAAGAGCTATACCGTTATAGGCTCCAGCTGCTTCATTATGAGCATTCCTGATAATATCATTTGCAATGGAAAACGCTGTCTCAAACCCAAAAGATTTTTCGATATAACTTATGTCATTATCAATTGTTTTAGGGATTCCGGCAACTACAATTTTAAGGTTTCTCTTGGTTATTTCCTCATGAATAGCATGTGCTCCTCTAAGTGTTCCGTCACCACCAATGCAGAAAAGAATATTGACGTTTAGAATTTCCAGTGTATCAACTATCTCTGACGGATCCTGATGCCCCCTTGATGAACCTAAAAAGCTACCGCCGCTGAGATGTATGTTGCTGACAAGTTCAGGAGTAAGTTCTATAACAGGGTGGTTGTATTTAGCTACCAGACCTTCATAACCATATTTTATTCCAAGAATTCTTGTAACGCCGTACCTGTAGAATAGCTCATATACAAGACTTCTGATAACGTTATTTAGTCCGGGGCACAAGCCTCCGCAGGTGACAATTGCAACTTTGGTTTTGGCGGGTTCAAAAAATATATTTTCACGGGGACCAGCTTTTTCGAAAGATAGTGGAATTTCTCCCTTTTCGAGACATAGTTTGAAATTAGCAAGAGATACATCATAAAGAATCCTTTCATCTTCTTCAAGAAATTTGAAAAGTGGGGTATAATTTTTTACTGTCTGAAGCAACGGGGATTTTATATTCGTTCTGCCAAGGGTTTTAACAATAAAATCTTCGTGAGTCATATGTTTAATTTTATTTATTATTCAAGGCCAATTCTTCACCCTTAATATATTAGATAAACCTACGCATTAATAGACTCCTTTTACCTTTGTTTTAATTGCATAAAGGCTTGTACTTGCAGTAATAAATAAAGTTTTTCTGTTTTTTCCTCCGAAACATACATTTGCTGTCCATTTTTCAGGTACAGGTATATTAAGAATCCTGTTTCCCGACCGGTCAAAAACCGTCACGCCATTTCCTGTAAGGTAAATATTACCCTGGTTATCAATTGTCATACCATCTGATCCCATATCACAGAAAAGTGTTTTATCTGAAACAGTTCCGTCGGGTTTTATTTTATATTTCCATGTTTTTTTTCCTCCTATGTCGGCAACATAAAGTATTTTACCGTCAGGTGTGCCAATAATAACATTAGGTTGAACCAGAACATCAATAATACTTATCGGTTCTTTACTTCCGCTGGGCAGTTAATATACTCATTGTTTGTCCTGATGACGCTCCGTATGATCCCACCAGTTTCTTCTGTAAAAAGGATCTGTGAAATATATATCCCCGTTGGGGGCGATCCATAAATCATTTGGGCCATTAAAAAGAGCATTATTATACTTTTTTGCAACAATTTCAATCTTTTTATCAGGAGATATTTTCCAGAGTTCATTCTTTTCATCGGCACATGCCCAGAGGTTTCCTTTATTGTCAAAAAACAGTCCGTTTGCCCTGCCAGCCGGTTGCATAAAGGTTTCAAGTTTTCCTTCTACTGTCCAGATCATAATCCGGTTATTTGGCTGGTCGGTAAAATAAACGTTACCCTTTTTGTCTGCTGCCGGACCTTCGGTAAAAGCAAAATCTCCTGCTAATTTTGTTAATTCAGCACCAGGTGCAATAATAGTATTTTTGCTTTTATCCTGGCTTTCTGCGTTTGGTAAGAAACAAAATACGCCAAAAAACAGTGATAAAAGTTTGAATGGATTCATATGAGAAATATTATAACGCTTTGTTTTTCATTCTGTTTATGTAATCGTCAATTTGTTCCGGCTTTTCAAAACCTATAATTATCATGTCTACTGTACCAAGACCAAGAACAAATTTCAGTGAAGCGTTAATTTTTTCGGAGTCGTCTTTAAATTTCCCGTTGCCGATTAATTTCATTCCGATGACTCCTTTCCCTGAATCATGTATTTTTTTAATTACAGGTATGACTTCTTCAGGATCTTTGCTGTCCATACTTTCACCGTATGGATTTATTCTTACATGTACAACATCAACCCAGGGACTTTCTGCTGCTGCCTTGAGTGCATCGAGTGAATGTACAGAAACACCATGAGCCCTGATTATTTTTTTGGATTTAAGGTTTTCAAGGCCATCCATGAATTTTTTCTGTTCGTCGGTCCATTTTCCTGAGGTCATGCAATGGAGTTGTACGATATCGATATAGTCGGTGTTAAGTTCTTTTCTAAATCTGTCAACTACTGTTTCGGCATCGGGTCTTTCCGGTTCTGGGATTCCTCCTCTGAGCACCCACATCTTGGTACCAATTACGTATGATTCACGGGGATAGGATCTTAGCGCATCTCTTGTAAAGGGGTGTGTACCGTAACTGTCGGCGCAGTCGAAATACCGTATCCCTTTTTCATATGCGGACCTGATTACATATTCAGCTACTCCAGCCCTTGTTATATTTGAAGACCTGTTATAGCCGCTGTATCCTGTTCCCATGCCAAGAAGAGTTGTCTTGATACCAGTTTTACCCAGAGTGATTTTTTGAAACGGATCAACTCCCGGAAACTGGTTTCTATTGCTGAAGAAAGGTAAATCTCTGCTTAGAAGAACTGTACCGGTTCCTGCTGCTGCTAAAGTGAAAAACTGCCTTCTTGAAAACCTTTTTGGTTTCATAATTTTAATGTTTTATGGTGCATTGTAAATATAAGAAAATTTACAACTGATAAATTTTTTCAGCTGAATGTTTCTAATATCAATCTGAATAAAAACGTTTTAAATAATCTGATATGTATTTTTCTGTATAGAAAATAGTCTGCAAAGCAGTCAAGAAAAATAATACAAAAAGTTAGTTAGTCTTGTCAAATAAGTCATTATTCCTTAAGGACAAGTACTTTCAGGTTAGAGGGATATTTTGAATCATGATATATTCTGTGTGTAGCTTTCTGAAAATCTTCTTCGCTGCATTTATAAATATTCACAAATTTTTGAGGGTTCCGGTCAACCAGCGGGAACCATGAATTCTGTACCTGAATCATTATCCGGTGTCCCTTTTTGAAAGTATGAGCAATATCAGGCAATTCATACTTAATTTCAGTGACTTTTCCGGGTACAAAGGGTTCAGGTTTTTCAAAACTATTCCTGTATCTGCCTCTGAAAACCTCTCCGCGGACAAGCATCTGGTATCCACCAAGGGGTACATGGATCTCTTTACTTTCAGGTGCCTTTGTATCGGTAGGGAAAACATCTATAAGCTTGACAACATAATCTGCATCAGTCCCTGTGGTTGAAACGAATAGATCTGCAGTTAACGGACCTGTAATTGTAACATCTTCTGTAAGAACATCTGTCTGGTAAACCATCACATCCGGGCGTCGGGATGCAAAACGCTGGTCGTCGGTCATATATTCTGCAGTTCTTGAAGAGTGAACATCTTCAGTATAAGGAACAGGTTTCATTGGATCGGAGACATATTCGTCAAAGCTGGTTTTTACTGCAGGGGCTAAAAATGCAAGTTTTCCCCCTGGATGGAGATATAGTTTACCCTCTTTTACATTAATCGGTGGCCATGTTTCAAATTCTTTCCATGTGTTGGAGCCGGTAATAAATATGGTTGCTTCAGGGAATTTACCATTACCGTTGCCTGTCAGATAATAATCGAAAAATTCTTTTTCAAGCTTAATAAACTTTTCGTTTGCATCCAGGCCCCAGTAAATATTGCCGAGATTTTCTCCCTTTCCGAAAGCCCACTGGCCGTGTGACCACGGTCCCATTACTATAGTATTTGGAAGTGTTTTTGGGTTTTGTTCCTCAATTGCCCTGTAAGTGTGCAAGGCCCCGTAAAGATCTTCAGCGTCAAACCAGCCTCCCACAGTCATCACAGCAGGTGTTATGTTTTTCAGATGTGGACGGGGATCCCTTGCTTTCCAGAAATCGTCATAATCGGGATGTGCAAATGCATCATTCCAGAATTTAACACTATCGCCGAAAAATTTTGGTGAAATATTTTTTATAGCACCCAGAGACAGGAAAAATTCATAATTGTCAGGCACAGCGTTCCAGTTAAATGGAGGAAATCCTCTTCTTGTCGGGGTCCGGAACTGATGTCCGTTGTGATAGAAGAATGTGAAGCAATCGACCAGGAAGAATGCCCCGTTGTG
>Ga0123519_10009587_pt1 | contig 14550 bp, 12 predicted proteins | sample YelNatPaOPRAMG02_FD_87396 | JGI IMG/M metagenome (GOLD analysis project Ga0123519, IMG submission 87396) | Hot spring microbial communities from Yellowstone National Park - Yellowstone National Park OP-RAMG-02 (version 2) | ecosystem: Environmental > Aquatic > Thermal springs > Hot (42-90C) ...
ATGTAGCCTTCCCTCGGCCCCCGCCGGATCTACCAGCGTGCGTGCCCGGATGACTATCGGGCGTCCCCGTCCATGGCCGGGTTACCCCACCACGCCGGCCTTGTATCCGGTTTCTGTTCGTCGAGTCCGAGTTTTGCCTGCGGCTTCCTTCAGATTCCGCCTCGCGACGGACACCCTTGCCTTGGCTAACGGTTCCGGTCATCACGGCCCGCAGAGGACTCTCACCTCCTGGTTACACGACATGCCTGGCGCACCAAGCGACCTACGCGAGTCGCCCCTGCAGTGCCGGGCGCTCGGTAGGGCCAAAACCCGCATTCGCCTTGAACGTGAATACCACTCCATCTGCTGTAAAGCGGAAGCTGAGGGTAGGCGTGAAGGGAGTCTCGTAAAAGGCCAGCTTGAGCACGTACGTATCCTCGGCGGCCCAGGCGCCGGCGGCGGCGACGGGCCGGAGGGTGGGGCTGTCGAGGGTGGTGGCGCCCATGACCCAGGCGCTGGTGCCGCACTCGACCTGGTGCTCGCCACGGGGGTCGCGCACGGTGAGGACGCAACCATCGGTATCAAAGCGGATAGAAATGGCTTCCACCTTTTGCTCGTTCTCGGCAAAGACATACTCCCGGCCCGACACGCTTGCAGCCAGGGGTGACGAAGGCTGCCCCTGCGGCGCGCGCAGCCGCAGGCCGGCCAACCGGCGTGCCAGCGGCTCAGCCGGGCCACCTGGGAGCGGCGCCGGGCCCATGGCCGGCAACAGGTGTTCCCAGGCCAGGTTGAGCACGGCTTGCATGTCCTGCACCCCGCTGGTGATGGCCAGGACAGCATCCTGAGCGGGCATCACCACGCAGAACTGGCCGAATGCTCCATCGCCGCGGTAGGCGCCATGGCGGCAGCGCCAGAACTGATAGCCGTAGCCCTGCTCCCAGTCGCTATCCGGGCGGCTGCCATTGGTGATCTGCGCGGAGGTCGCTTCGTCTACCCACGCTTCCGGCAGGATGCGTGCGCCCTGCCACATCCCCTTTTGGAGATACAACTGGCCAAAGCGGGCAATGTCCTCGGTCCGAACGCTCAGGCCCCAGCCGCCGGTGTTGATGCCACGGGGGCACGTCTCCCAGGTGGGGCTCTCGATGCCCAGGGGCGCGAACAGGCGTGGGCGCAGATACTCCAGCAAGGGCACACCGGCCAACCGTTGCACAATGGCCGACAGCATATAGCTGGCGCCGCTGTTGTAGAGGAAATGAGTGCCCGGCGCATACGCCACCGGCCGCGCCAGAAAGGCTCGCACCCAGTTGCCATCCTCGCACGTGTGCAGACGCTCCGTCGTATCTTCCGCGTGCCCCGTAGACATAGAGAGGAGGTGCCGCACGCGCATGGCGGCCAGATTCTCGCTCACCTCGGCCGGGGCATCCTCGGGGAAGAAGGGCAAGACGGGGTCATCGACCGACAGGCGCCCCTCCGCCACAGCCAGGCCGACCGCAGTGGAGGTAAAACTCTTGCTCAGGGAAAAGAGCATGTGGGGGTGCTCCGGGGCGTAAGGCGCCCACCAGCCCTCGGCTACGACGTGACCATGGCGCAGGAGCATGAAGCTGTGCAACTCCAAAGCGCTCTGCTCTGCCGCCTGCACAAAGGCGAGCACGGCGGACGATGGGATTCCTTGCGCCTCTGGGGCGCTGCGCGGCAACTCTACTCCGGACACAAGCCACCTCCTGTGGTTGGCAACCGCTGTTTTCGGTCCTTTGGACGGCATAGGGTACAGTATACCCATCTCCCGCACTCTGCGGTAAAGAGGCCACCAGATGGGCACACACCTCCTGTGGTAAAGGGAGAGGGGAGGCAGGTTTGTTGGGCGGGTCTGAAACCTGCCCAACAAACCTGCCTCCCCTCTCCCTTTACCACAAGCCTGCCTGCAAATCAGTGTTCGGTGGTGAGCTGACGGACAAACTCTTCCGCTTGGTGATCCCAGGCGCGGGCGCTGACCTGGAGACGGGGCTGCCCATTTCCCATCACAGCGACCGTCACCTGGCCGCCCCCGCCGGTGAATGCGAGGCTCTGGCCCTGCTCGGCCGCAAGCGAGAGCCCCAGCTCCTCGGCGAAAAAGTCGCGCGCACGCCGCAGCACTTCCGCAGGCGGCCGGTCGGTTTCGGCCTCAATATGGATGACGCCGGCCATGGCCTCGGCCCGGTTCTTGACGAACTCTTGCGCCTGGGCATGCCAATGGCTGGTCACCACACTGACGATATTGGGCCGCCCGGCATCAACCCGCACCACAAGATCACCAAACGGATCAGAGAAGAGCAAACGATTCGGCTCGCGCCGCACCAGCGCCATGTCGGGCGCCGCTTCTTGCCCAAAATAGCGCATAGCCCGCGCCCTTAGCTCATTGACCGGGAGATTCGTTTCAGTCCAATACTTCACGTGCCACTTCCAGTTCGGGACTCAGGTCCTCGACAGTCTCGTGCCAGGGCTCCAAGGTTGCCGCCTGGCGAGCGGACGTGAGCGAGGAGTCGATGGCCTGGAGCAGCGGCGTGATGCTAAAGGGTTTGCTCAGGATATGATCGGCCAGGCGTCGCACATCGGGGCCAGCAGGGGAACTGGAAACGACGATGACAGGGATCTTGCGGGTGCGCGCGTCGGTCTTGAGCAACGCCAGCAATCCCTGCCCACTGTAGGTGCCCAGCTCGATATCCAGGGTGATCAGGTCGATCCGGTGACGCTCCAGGGCAGACAGCGCAGCAATAACGTGGGGCGCCCACATAACCTGATAGCCGGCGCCCACCAGAAGCTCCTGCAACATGTCGGCGATGACGGCATCATCTTCAACAACCAAGATTCGCGATGGCTCGAGCACTGTCGGATACCTCATGCCCAGTTTCGCCCATGACGGGCCAGGCGATGGACGCCCAGGAGCCTATCCGGCAACCCTGAGATATGCAGTAACCACAGGCTCCTTTCACCAGGATCGCCCGCTAGGCCCACGGGGCCAATTGTATGGCTCCAGCTTAGCAAGAATTGTGCCATAGGGCAGGAAAAGTACAGGAATTTGACCAAAAAGAGCCGATTCTATGCCATGGTGGCACAGAAATTGCTCAATGCATCCTGCCCAAGCCTGAATAGGGGCGCGCAAGGTACGAGGGTTGCAGCGGGGAGGATACTCATGGCCAAGGTGATCGGGATCGACCTGGGGACGACCAATTCGGTAGTCGCAGTCGTGGAAGGTGACCAATCGGTGGTGATACCCAACTCGGAAGGCGGCAGATTGACCCCCTCGGTTGTCGCGTTCACCAAGACCGGCGAGATCGTTGTCGGCGCCGCCGCCCGGCGGCAAGCCGCCATCAATCCCCAAAACACCGTCTACTCGATCAAGCGCTTCATGGGGCGCCGGTACGAGCAGGTGAGCGACGAGGCCAAGATGGTATCCTACCAGGTGGTGGCCGGTCCGGCAGGGGATGCGCGCGTACACATCCCGCAGATGGACCGTGACTATACCCCTCAGGAAATCTCCGCCATGATCCTGCAAAAGCTGAAACGAGACGCCGAATCGTACGTGGGCGAGCCGGTGACGCAGGCTGTGATCACCGTGCCGGCCTATTTCAATGATTCGCAGCGCATGGCCACCAAAGACGCCGGCCGCATCGCCGGGCTCGAGGTGTTGAGGATCGTCAACGAGCCGACCGCCGCTTCGTTGGCCTATGGCCTGGAGAAAAAGGAACTGGAGACTATCATGGTCTTTGACCTGGGCGGGGGCACGTATGATGTGTCGATCCTGGAGGTTGGCGAGGGTGTCATCGAGGTCAAGGCAACGAACGGCGATACGCACCTGGGCGGCGATGATTATGACGAGAAGATTGCCAATTATGTCGCCGACGAGTTCCGCCGCGAGCAGGGGATCGATCTGCGCCAGGACCAGCAGGCGCTGCAGCGGCTGCGAGAGGCATCGGAGCGGGCCAAGATGGAGCTCTCGCTGGTGCTGGAAACGGAGATCAACCTGCCTTTTATTACGGCCGATGCGAGCGGCCCCAAGCACCTGCAGACCCGGATCACGCGGGCCAAGTTCGAGCAACTCACAGCCGATCTGACCGACCGCTTGCGGGGGCCGTTCCAGAACGCCCTGAGCGATGCCGGGCTGACGCCTGCCGATATCCGAGAGGTGGTGCTGGTGGGTGGCTCGACACGGATGCCCGCCGTCTCAGCGCTGTTGGAACAGTTATTCGGTCAGAAGGAGATCCATCGCGGGGTCAACCCTGACGAGGTCGTGGCCGTGGGGGCGGCGCTGCAGGCCGGTGTCCTCACAGGGCAGGTCCAGAACATTGTATTGCTGGATGTGACGCCCCTCTCGCTGGGGGTAGAGACGTTGGGCGGCATCATGACGACATTGATCCCACGCAACACGACCATTCCAACCCGCAAGACCGAGATTTTCTCAACGGCCGATGACGGGCAAACTGCGGTCGATATCCACGTGCTGCAGGGTGAACGCGAATTGGCTGCCGACAATATGCCGCTGGGCCGCTTCCGGCTGGAAGGCATCGCGCCAGCGCCGCGCGGCGTGCCGCAGATCGATGTGACCTTTGATATTGACGCCAACGGCATTCTGAACGTCACAGCTCACGACAAGGGCACCGGGCGCGAGCAAAAGATCACCATTACCGCCTCCACCAATCTCAGCAAGGCCGATATTGATCGTATGGTCGATGAGGCGCGTGAGCATGCAGCCGACGACCGGCAACGGCGAGAGGTCATCGAGGCACGCAATATGGCTGACCAGGCCATCCACTCGCTGCGGCGCAATTTGGATGAGCTGGGGGCCCAGGTTACACCAGAGGAGCACCAGAGTGTGGAAAAGCAGATCGAGCGACTGCGCGAGCTGGCGCAGGGGAATGATGCGGCGGCGATACGGGCAGCCATCACGGACCTGCAACAAACAATGTACCGCGTCTCGGAAAAGGTCTACGCCGGCGCCCGACAGCAGCCTGGTGCCGGTGAGCCCGGCGGCGAAGGTGTGATTGAGGGAGAGTTCCACCCGGTTTGAAGGCGTAGGGCGTGTGCATCACCACGCAACCGGCGCACCAAGGCGGGCGCGCCACCAGCTCGCCTCGACTCAGGAAAGGATTTCGGCGACGGACTGGGGGGCTAGCCCCGTTGGGTTTTACAGGGAGGTTTCAGGGTGTTCTCGGAAAATCCAAGCACGCGACACAGGGTGGTTGTGACGATGACCCGGGGCGACGAGACGGCACGGCGCTTTGGCGACCCGCTCCAATTCGAGTATCTGGGTGGTACCGTGCTGCAAGGTTCAGTGCGAGGCCAGGGCAGCGAGGGTGCCGACAAAGCCTGGGTCCAGGATGGCCACAGTATGCAAAACAGCAAAAGGGGCAACCGCTGATCGGAGCGTTGTGTCCAATCAGGCATGGGCGACTGATCAAAAAGGAGGCGCCGCGCTGTGTCCTCAACCTGGGCATGGCCAGCACCCCACGGTGAGCCGGAGCTACCGGCATGGGACTCGCTCGCCAGGGAATGGCTGGAGGGCCGGTTGGAGCCCAAGCTGGAGCTGCGCTGGCGGCCAGAGATCCTGGCGGCGCTGGAAGAATTGTATCTTTGGGAGCCCTATGCAGCCCAAGATGGATGGAGAGGATCAAGGGAGATGAATCATGCCCATATTGCCCTGGGCATCCCCGGCATGGACAAGGATAGCGGGGCAAGGGTCAAGAAGCAGTTAGAGGCAGCGCCCGGCGTATACGGGGTGACGGTGTGGGAAAGCACGCAGCAGATTGATGTGGATTACTCGCCGGCGCTGATCACCCCGGCTGCCATCGAGCAGGAAATCCGGCAGGTAGGCTTTGAGCCCGTCTACATGCAATATGCCCAGCGTTGGCCGGGATGACTCGTGATGCGTAATGCGTGATGCGTAAGGTTACCATGACATGTTGCTCGCTGCTCTTCGTGACGCCCGTCTACTACAGAGGAAGTGGGGCAGTGAACACTGCGCCATGGCGACCTTACGCATCACCGGGACGCATTACGCATTACGTTTTGGCACAGAGGTTGCTTGGCGGGCCTGGCAAGTGTGATGGGTTGGCCGCCATGCAGCAACATTACGTCTTGCGAGAGGCGACATGCTCACTTTACAAGCTCTGCTGCTATGGATCGCTATGGGGCTGATGGCAGGCTGGCTGGCCAACCGGGCCGTGGGCGACGTGCGCTATAGCATGACGAGCGAGATCGTTACCAGCGTTATTGGCGCGGTGTTGGGCGGCATGATCTTTGTCGCCCTGGGCCTGCGGTTGGGAGGCGCATTGGGCAGCGCTGCCGTGGCCCTGGCAAGTGCAATCGTGTTGCTCATGGTCATCCGCACCGTCCGCGTGGCCTGAGGGCTGGCGGTGCAGCAAGCAACGAGGGACGTTGACAACCCTGGGTAGCTCGGTATAGCGAGCCGCCAGGGCGAAACTGGGGCTGACAGACGAGTGATGTGCCCTGCCATCCCCGGGCAGGCACGCAAAAGGATGGAGGAAGTATGAAGGTCCGCGAGCTCATGACGACAGAGCTGGTGACGGTGCGGCCATCGGCCTCGATCACTGAGTGCGCCCGGTTGATGCGCGATGCCGATATTGGCGATGTGTTGGTGACAGAGGATGATCGCCTGGTGGGCATCATGACGGATCGCGACATCACCGTGCGCGTGGTGGCCGAGGGTATGGATTGCACCAAGGCATTGGCCGGCGACTTTATGTCGGTGGATTTGATCACAGGTATGCCCGATTGGGATGTCGATGACGCCGCCGACATTATGGCTGAGGAGCAGATCCGCCGTCTGCCGATCGTACAGGATGGCCGGTTGGTTGGGATCATATCGCTGGGCGATATCGCCACACAAATCATGGAAGAAGAGATCGCCTGCGAGGCGCTGGAAGAGATCTCCAAGCCAGCCATGCCCCGTATCGGAGAGATCAGCCGGTAGAAAAGGCGAGGCCAAAAAGGGAAAGAGGGAGAAGGAATGCTGAGCATTCCTTCTCCCTCTTTCCCTTTTTTATGCCTGCTTTTGAGACAGGGGAAGCCAAAAGAGAAAGGTGGTGCCCTGGCCGGGTTGGCTGTGGAAGACGATATCCCCGTGGTGCCGCTGGACGATCTCGCGGCTGATATAGAGCCCAAGGCCCATCCCCGTCAGGGAAGAGCTGCCTTTGCGTGTGCCGCGGTAAAAGCGCTGGAAGACGTGGGGCTGATCCTCGATGGCAATGCCGATGCCCCAATCGCGCACGCTGACCCAGGCGCGCTGTTCCTGGGTCTGCAGGGTGACCTCGATGGGCCCACCGGAAGGCGAATACTGAATGGCGTTCATGAGCAGGTTACCCAGCACCTGCGCAAGGCGCATCCCGTCGCCATCTATCCAGACAGGCTGCTGCGGGGCGCGCAGGCGCAGGGCATGCCGGCTGGTGGTCATCTGCAGGCGGTCGACGGCATCGGAAACAAGGGCCGCCAAGTCCACCCGCTCATGCTGAAGCTCGAGGCGCTGGGCCTCGATACGCGAGATATCGAGCAACTGGTTGATCAAGCTGACCATACGCTCGACCTCGTCATTGATGATGCGCAACCCCTTGAGGTCGCGTTCGTCGGCTTGGGCTTCCTCAGCGCGCCGCAACAGCATCTGAGCGTACCCCTTGATGGAGGTAATGGGCGTCTTGAGCTCATGCGATACGACCGAGATGAAATCATCCTTTTCCTGCTGGGCCTGGTGAGCCAGGGTCACATCGCGGAAGGTAGAAACGACACCGTGGATGTGGCCACGACTATCAACCAGCGGGGAGGCGCTCATGGCGACCACGCGCGCCTGACCCGCTTCCGTTTCTAAATGAAACTCCTCGCCGACGCGTGTCTCGCCCCGCAGGGCCGCAGCCACGGGAAGGGTGGAAGGCTCACAGGGCTCACCGTTGATGGTGCGGAAACGGAACCAGGTAGCCTGCTCGGCCAAAGATAGACCCAAATGCGAGGGCGAGCGCCCCAGGATGCGGATGCCAGCCGGGTTTATGCGCAACAGTTCGCCGGCAGGCCCATGAATGGAAATGCCATCAGCTGACTGGGTAATGATCGAGTCCATCTCGGCGGTGCGGGCGCGCAGGCGGCGATCGCGCTCTTCCATCTGCCGGGCCATGCCGTTAAGCGCCTCGGCCAGGGCTTCGAACTCATCACCAGTATGGAGGGTGATACGCTCGTTGAGCCGGCCATTCCCCAGCCCCCGGGCGTGCTGGGCCAGCCGCATTACAGGCCCAGCATACCAGTTGCCAACCGAGACGGCTGCCCCCAAGGCCAGCAGCATCAGCACGGCAAAGAGCCCCAGCTCATAGGCCGCCTCCCGGCGGACGCCCGCCAGCACACCGTCGGCAGGCTGCTGGACCGCCAGCGCCCAACCAGTCTCTGGGATAGGCAGCGCAGCCCCTAACTGAGATTGGCCGTCAACCGGGTCGCGGATGCCCTGAATCGGCGCAAGGAAGCCCTGTAGCGCTTGACGCACATGGTTGGCGCCCTGTGAAGCAGAGCGCCGGCCCCAGGGCAGCCCAGGGTCGAGGCTGCTAAAGATACTCATGGCCTGACGATCGTAGAGGGTAAAAGCATAAGGACCCTGTTGGCTGAGGGCCAGCAGGCGGCTGCCCATGGTCTGGGCGCTGAGCGTTACCCCTGCGGCGCCCAAATACTCCTTCTCCTCCCAATGGGGCACGAGCACCTGCACAACCGGCTGATTATCGGCATCAAGAAAAAGATCGGAAACCAGGGGGACTTGTGAGGAGGCAAGCTGCCCAACCGTAGGAGCGTGCAGCACCGGCTGGACACCGGCGGGCGCGGCGACAACGATCTGCCCATGCGGATCAAGGACAAAGATAGCCAGATATTCGCCAGAGCCAGCATGCCACAGGCGGTCGAGCGCAGCTTCAGCTTCTGCTGGCTGCTGCGCATCAACCGAGAGCGCCAGGCGAGACCAGTCGATCGCCCGCTGCAATTCGCTCTGGACAATGGCAACAGCCGCCTGGCCGACGGCACTCCCTTCTGTGAGGACAGCCTGCTGTCGCTCGGCATAGCGCCTGTAATCATTGGCTGCGAGCAGCGCAAAAGCCGGAAAGACCACCACCAGGAAACTGAATACCAGCTTGGCGCGCATGCCCAGCCGTATCTGGGGCCACCTGGGGAGGCGAATTTTCAGCCGCATCCAAGTTGTCCTTTCCGCTCGCAGCGCTATTTTAGCATAGGTTGTATGTGTGGTCAATGCAGACTCGCAATACGTGATGCGTAATACGTAAGGTCGCCAGGGGACGTAATAAGTAATGCGTAATCAGTAAGGTGTCACTGCGGCGAGCTCGCTGCTTCGCGGATTCTGAGGTGGGGCCAGCCAGAGCAAGAGAAGCTCTGCCATAAGGTAAAGTGTACTTTGCCGCTTGGCGACCTTACTTATTACGGTTTACTTATTACGGTTTACTTATTACGCCCCTGGCGGCCTTACGGATTACGGTTACGAATCGCTTTGGCACGAAGGTTGCTCCCTGCCAACCATAGAAAAGCTTAGGAGGACCGCATGAACCTGAAAGATATGGAGCTCAAGCCAGAACAATTGCGCAAGGTTTCCGACCCGGCGCAGTTTCATTTCAAAAGCACCGCTGACCTGGCCACGCTGGAAGAAATGATCGGCCAGGACCGGGCCCGGGCGGCGTTGGATTTTGGGCTGAGCGTACCGGGCGCGGGGTACAACACCTTTGCCCTGGGCCAGGTGGGCACAGGACGCTGGGCACTGGTCAAGCGGATGGTGAATGAAAAGGCCGCCAAGCAGCCGCCGCCCCAGGACTGGCTTTACGTCAACAATTTCGACAACCCATCAGCGCCCATTGCCATGGGCCTGCCCCCTGGCACGGGTTGCGAGCTACGCAGGGACATGGATGACCTGGTTGAAAACCTGCGCCGCGAGATCCCCCGCGCCTTTGAGAGCGAAGAGTATGAGCGCCAGAAGACGCGCATCGGCCAGGAGTTGCAGGAAAAGCAAAGCCAGATCCTGAAAGAGATGGAACAGCAGGCCAGGGAAAAGGGGTTCGGCCTGGCGCAGACGCCTATGGGTATGATGCTGGTGCCGCTAGAGCACGGCAAGCCCCTTTCGGAAAGTGAATACGAGCGCCTGCCAGAACAGGTGAAGGAGCAGACCGAACAGGCCGAAGCCTCTCTGCAACAGCAACTGACGAGCACGCTGCACCGGGCGCGGTCCATGCAGAAAGAAGCCCAGGATGCGCTGGAAGAACTCGATCGCCAGGTAGCGGCATATGCGACCGGGCATTTGATCGATGATCTGGAGGCCAAGTATAAGGATTTTCCCCCCATTAGAGAGCACCTGGAAAAGGTGCGCAAGGATATCATCGAGAATGTCGATCTCTTCCGGCCCGAGGCGGCGCAACAGGGACCGCTGGCGCAGATGATGGCCTCAGCCCGGGAATCGAGCACGAACCGCTACAAAGTGAACCTGATTGTAGATTCCTGCCAGCAAAAGGGTGCGCCGGTCATCATCGAGACCAACCCGACTTACTACAATCTGATTGGCGAGGTGGAACAGGAGGCACAGTTCGGCGCCCTGGTGACCGATTTCACCAAGATCAAGGCCGGCGCCTTTCATAAGGCCAATGGCGGCTACCTGCTCCTGGAAGCGCGCAATGTGCTGATGAACCCCTTCGCCTATGATGCGCTCAAGCGTGTGCTGAAAGACGGCAAGATCGAGATCGAGGAGATGGGGGCGCAATATCGCCTCTTCAACACCACCACTCTCGATCCGGAGCCCATTCCGGCACAGGTCAAAGTGGTGCTCATCGGCGAGCCGGAGATCTATTACCTGCTCTATGAGCTGGATGAGGATTTCCGCACCCTCTTCAAGGTCAAAGCCGATTTTGGTAACGAGGTCGACCGCGATCAGAGGATGGTGGACGAGTATGCCCTCTTTGTGGCCACTACCGTGCGCGACCAAAAGCTGCGGCCCTTTGGCCCAGATGCAGTGGCCAAGATCGTCGAGTACGGCTCACGCCTGGTCGAGGATCAGAAAAAACTGGCGACCCGCTTTGCCGAAGTATCCGATATGATCACCGAGGCCAGTTACTGGGCCACACAGGCCGGGCACGAAATCGTCACCGCAGACGATGTAAAGCGAGCCATCGACGAAAAGATCTACCGCTCCAATCGCATCCAGGAGCGCATCGAGGAGATGATTGAGCGGGGCATGATCATGGTCGACACGCAGGGGGCGGTCACTGGACAGGTGAACGGCCTCTCCGTCTCGATGCTGGGCGACTATGAGTTTGGGCGGCCCAGTCGCATCACCGCCCGGACCTATGTGGGCAAGGGCAATGTGGTCAATATCGACCGCGAAGTGGAGATGTCGGGTCCCATCCACAACAAGGGCGTGCTGATCCTTGCGGGCTATCTGGGTGGCCGCTACGCCCAGGATCTGCCTTTGAGCCTTTCTGCGAGCATTACTTTCGAACAGAGCTATGAAGGCGTGGAGGGTGACAGCGCCTCATCCGCCGAGCTGTACGCACTGCTCTCCAGCCTGGCCGACGCGCCGATTCGCCAGAACCTGGCGGTGACGGGCTCGGTAAACCAGCGGGGCGAGGTGCAGCCTATCGGCGGCGCCAATGCCAAGATTGAAGGGTTTTACGACGTGTGCCGGATCAAGGGGCTGACGGGCGACCAGGGGGTGATGCTGCCGGCTTCGAACGCCGATAGCCTGATGGTGCGCGAAGATGTGGTGCAGGCGGTGCGCGAGGGCAAGTTCCATATCTATGCCGTCAAGACTGTTGATGAAGGAATCGAGCTCCTGACCGGGGTGGCGGCCGGGCAACTGGAAAACGGCAAATACCCCGAAGGATCAATCAACGCCCGGGTGCGGCAGCGGCTGACGGATATGGCCAAGATAGCGCAACAATTCGCCGCCGAGGAAGAGGAAAAGCCAGAGCGGGAGCGCGAGGTTGCCGGCGTGCACATGGAAAAGCTGTAGGAGCTTCACGTTGAGGGAGCACACGAAAAGGGGGGGCGGTTTTACGCTCCCCCTTTTCGTGTGCTCCCTCAACGTGAAGCTCAGGCCTGCCCCAACACGCAGATGGCGCCCGGGCGCTTGACGCGCAGGGCTACTATTTCGAGCACGCGGAAGTGGTGCTGCATGGCCGTGGACTCGAGAAAGGCGATGGTCAAGTCTTGAGAGATAAGCAAGTCCATATTCTCGGGCCCCGGGGCCACCAGCACAGCCGTATTGGCCGGCAGAGCCGGCGTGACATAGACGCCGCCCCCCACCAGGCGTTTGACCTGGTCGATCTCCAAGACGCCCGTATTGCCGAACACCCGGTTGAGCAGCACAAAGAGCTGCGGCGGCACCGCCAGGGCAAAGGGACCGCGGAAGTGGTGCTCCACCAGGGCACGCAGGGCGTTGCTCACAGCGGCAAAGCCCCCACCGGCCGCGTCCCAATCGCCAAGGGGCACGCGCAGGCGGCCGGTCGCATTGAGAAAGCCCTCCTGCCCCAGCTCATCATAGCCGTTGAAGATCAGCTGATCCTCACTGCTGGTGACAGCAGAAGCCGCGACACTGGGTGCGGTCGTATCCAGCGGCATCGCTTGCAGCCGGGCCGACTCCAGGTCGCGCCAGTTGAGGGAGAAATCGCGGTAGAGGATGGGCAGCGACGCGAGCCGACGGCTGTTAACCTGGACGATATCGGTCTCTTCACTACCAAGCAGGCTGATGCGCCCCTTTTCTTCAGCGAGATAAGTGTCGGCCGCAAAGCTCTGCACGCCCGGCCCCAGGGGGCCAACGACCGTCAGGAAGCGGCGCGCGACCAGGGTGCGGCGAGCTACCTGGACGACGGCATCATCGAAGGCTTGCCACTCGACCGGTGTGAGCGGGGCCTGCGAGCGCATGAGATAGTCCGACATACTCAGCTCCCTCCTAACCCTGAGCCTGGCCCAAAAGGCTGCCGACTGTGAGTCGGTTGGCGTTCCCCTGGGCGCCCCGATAAGGGGGTGGCGTCTCGCTGGGGCCGGAGGGGCTGGCGCCCGAGATGATATCGGCCACATTCTGGGGCGCATCCTGCAGCTCCTGGGCCTGGTAAGGGTCGAGAATGGCCAGGAGCTGGGTGAACTCGGCCACATGCTCCTTTTCCTCGTCGCGGATATGCGCCAGCACAGCCTTGGCGCGCTCATCGTCTGTTGCATCGATGTGGGCCTGGTAGAGGTTGGTGGCATCGAGCTCAGCCTCGATATCCACGCGGATGGCGCGCACCAACTCAGACAGGGTCATTTGCCGCGGTGTCAGCTCGATATAGGGATCAGTAGACATGAGAATCATCTCCTTTCATGTAAAGACGGCTATCAACGTTCTCAGGCCAACTGGGGCGTAGGCTGGGCAACCAGGTCGCGTACCTCATCACCCGTGAGCTCTTCCTTCTCCGCCAGCCGGGTTGCGATGCGATCGAGGGCGTCACGACGTTCGACCAACACGCCGCGGGCGCGCTCAAGGGCCTGCTTGAGCAAGCGCTCCACTTCGCTGTCGATCAGATGCGCCGTATCTTCGCTGTAGGGGCGGGGCCGCCCGAGATCCTCACCCAGGAAAACGCTACCGCCCTCCGAGTCAAAGCTCACCGGGCCCAAATCATGGCCCATACCCCAGCTGGAGACCATGCGATGGGCGATCATGGTGGCCTCGCGCAAGTCCGCCTCAGCGCCGGAGGTCTTGGTGCTGAAAGCAAGCATCTCGCTGGCGCGCCCGGCCAGGAGCACGGCCAGGCGGTCGAGCATATAGTCCTGCTGGTAGATGTGCTGCTCGCCTTCGGGCAATTGCTGGGTAATGCCCATGGCGCGACCACGGGGCACGATGGTCACCTTGTGGATTGGGTCGGCACGCGGCAACACCACGGCCAGCAGGGCATGCCCGGCCTCATGATAAGCCAACAGGCCCTTTTCCTCGTCGCCAATCGCCATGCCCTCGCGGCGGAGGCCCATCAACACTTTGTCGCGAGCATCCTCGATATCCGCATTATCGATGACCGTTTTGCCAGCACGGGCGGCATTGAGGGCGGCTTCATTGAGCAGGTTCTCCAGGTCCGCGCCAGAGAAACCGGGAGTGCCACGAGCAATCTCATCCAGGTCCACATCAGGCCCCAGCGGCTTGTTGCGAGCATGCACCTGGAGAATGGCCATCCGCTGGCTGCTGCTGGGCAGGTCGATGGTGACCCGACGATCAAAGCGGCCGGGCCGCAGCAGAGCAGGGTCCAGGATGTCGGGGCGGTTGGTGGCCGCCAACACGACCACGCCCTCGTTGGGCTCAAAGCCATCCATCTCACTCAGAAGTTGGTTCAGGGTCTGCTCGCGCTCATCGTGGCCGCCGCCAATGCCGGCGCCACGCAGGCGGCCGATGGAATCGAGTTCGTCGACAAAGATGATGCTGGGGCGGCTGCGCTTGGCCTCCGAGAAGAGGTCGCGCACGCGGCTGGCGCCGACGCCGACAAACATCTCCATGAAATCCGAGCCGGTGATACTGTAGAATGGCACGCCCGCTTCGCC
>Ga0123519_10009596_pt1 | contig 14533 bp, 7 predicted proteins | sample YelNatPaOPRAMG02_FD_87396 | JGI IMG/M metagenome (GOLD analysis project Ga0123519, IMG submission 87396) | Hot spring microbial communities from Yellowstone National Park - Yellowstone National Park OP-RAMG-02 (version 2) | ecosystem: Environmental > Aquatic > Thermal springs > Hot (42-90C) ...
CATACTGGTCAAAAATAAATACAATAAGATAGCACTGGTGGCAGGCAGTGATTATGATTCGCGTAGCACTCTAAAGTTCTTCAAAAAAAAATATGATGAACTTGCAGCAGGAAAACAGGTTGAATTAAGAATATTTGAAATAAATGAAAACAATTTACAGGATATACTGAAAAATTTTGCTTTGTTCAATCCCGGGTGCCTGGTTCTTTTTTCACGGACAAAGATTGCTGCTTCATTCTTAAAAGAACTGAAAAAACTGAATTTTTCATTGCCTGTTTATGGAAACCTTTATCTTGCAGGCGAAAACAGGCAATACATGGAAGAGATTCAGAGAACAGGCATAAAAATGCGAATTCCTTTTATGGAGAGATCTCCTGAAAAATATAAATGGTTCATGGAAACATACCGGAAGAAATACAGTGTTAATCCCGGTATCTCTGCCGAACTTACATTTGATGCTTTTTCGATGCTGGCAGATGCTGTTTCTAAAAACCGCCCCGACAGGGAGTCAATTCAGAATTATCTTATGAAAAATAAGTTTAAAGGCATAACGGGTGATATTATGTTTGATGAACACGGGAACAGAGTTGGGCCGTTTAAAATTATTGAATTCTGAAGTAAGACTCCTTATCTTTGAATAAAGATTTTAATTGAATGAAGAAAGTATTTTTGTTTGCAGCCGTAATTCTGCTTGTTATTCTGCAGGGGTGCAGGGAGAAAGCAGGAAAAGGTAAGGCAAAGTCTGAAGACCTTGCTACAATAAGAACTCTCGGGCTTGCTTATCTTGAAGAGTTCAAGCATGAAGAGGCAGAGAAGGAGTTCAGGAAATTTATCAGACTGGCTCCCGACCAGAAATTCGGATATGCCAACCTGGGTTTAACACTTTTGAGGATGGGCAGGTATGAGGAGGCTAAGGAACAGTTGTTTAAAGCTATAGAAATTGACCCGAAAGATGCGGACGTAAGACTTATTCTTGCCACTGTATATCAGATGAATGATGAAGCCGAAAAAGCTCTTTCGGAACTTCGGACAACTTTAAGCTTTGCCCCCGGGCATATTAAAACGCTTTATCAGATTACCGAAATGCTTGCTGGTAAAACAGATATTGAATCCAGAAACGAGCGTTTGAAATACCTTTTAAGCCTGTCAGAAAATGCTCCCGGAAATATTGTTCCGCTTTTAAGCCTTGCGGAATTTTATATTAAGGAGGGAATGGCAGATAAAGCTATTGAACAACTGGAAAACATACTTAAACAATTTCCTGAGTTTCCGCCTGAATCAGTACCATTTTACGATAAGACTATTGCCCTTCTGAAAAAAGGAGATGTACAAAATGCCCTCATTCAGTTTACAATCTTTCATAATTATATGAAAGTATATACACCCTATCAGGCAGGTATGGTAGATCTAAAAGGACCCGGAGGTTCACTGATAGGCTTCCCGCTTATCAGCTTTACTCGCCCCGACCTGATACCTTCAGAAATGTCGCTTGAGCCGGGAGAGATTAAATTCACTGATGTTACCGCTGTGGCAAATATTAACCTCAATATCGAATCCGGTAAAGAAGAGGATTATATAATTAATGTTGTGAGGACTACCGATTTTGACAGCGACGGGGATATTGACCTCTATGTTGCAGGATATGAAGCTTCATCAGGTTCATCACGTCAGTGGTTGTTCCGTAATGATATAGGCAGATTTACAGATATTGCACAGGCAGCCGGACTGAAAACTTCAGGAAAAATAATTTCGGCGGAATTTACAGATTTTGACAACGACGGTTTTCTTGATCTGTATGTGATTAGGGAGGAAGGGAATATCTTGTTCAGTAATGCCGAGAAAGAAGTTTTCAGGGACATAACACACAAAACAGGCCTCGGTGGAATTGCAGGCACACTCAAAGCCCTTTTTCTCGACTCAGACCATGACGGAGACCTTGATATATACGAATCGTGCAACGGAATTAACCGCTTATACCGTAATAATGCTGACGGGACATTTACCGATATAACCGAAAAATCGAAAACAGGAGGGGAACCATTCAAAAGCCTGAGCGCATCTTTCGGTGATTTTGATGAGGACGGAGACATTGATTTTGTTGTGGTAAATGAAAACGGTCCGGTTGAACTCTATTCAAACCAGAGGCAAAATCTTTTTAAGAATATCACGGAAAAGTCTGGTCTCGCATCAATAAAAGGTGCATCTTCTCTATCAGTGGCTGACTACAATAATGACGGTTATCTGGACCTTTTCATTTCTGCAACAGATGGTTCGCCGGTGCTATACAGGAACAAAATGAACGGCACTTTTGAACCTGACACCAGATCGGATGATGCATTTAAGTTGTTAAATAACATTAAGATACATCGTTCAGAATTCTTTGATTATGACAATGACGGTTTTGATGATCTCCTCATTGCCGGAGAACCTGTCGAAGAGGGAAAAGCAGCAATCCTGATTTTTAAAAACGACGGTAAAGGAGTATTCAGTTATGTGCCAGGCCTTATTCCGGATACGGTCACACAGGCTTTACAGATAGCCCTGTTTGATTATAATGATGACGGTGATATGGATATACTTGTAGCAGGCGGCAGTAACGGAGTAATACTTCTCAGGAATGATGGCGGCAACAGTAATCATTTTATAAAAATGAGACTTGTAGGCCTTCGCACAGGAAGCGCAAAAAATAATTTCTATGGTATTGGTGCCAAAGTTGAAATCAGAGCGGGAACACACTATAGCTCCACGGTAGTTAAGGAGCCAATTGTGCATTTTGGACTGGGAAGCCGTGAGAGAGCGGATGTTATCCGTATAACATGGACAAACGGGGTGCCTCAGAATATCTTTATGCCAGGCAGCGATCAGGCTCTTATTGAAGCCCAGACGCTTAAAGGCTCATGCCCTTTTCTTTATACATGGAATGGTGAAAAATTTGTCTTTGCAAAGGATATCCTCTGGAGGAGTGCACTGGGAATGCCGATGGGCATTATGGGTGAAAAGACATCCTATGCATTCCCCGACGCTTCGGATGATTATATAAAGATCGATTCAGAACTGTTAAAACCAAAGAATGGCAGATATGTGATGCAATTCACTTCAGAACTGTGGGAGACGGTTTATACAGATATGCTGGAACTGGTTACCGTGGATCATCCCGACTCTGTTGATGTGTTTGTTCCTGAACAGTTTACCCCGCCTCCTTTCCCCGGACTTAAAATTTATGCTGCTACCAGAAAGATTGAATTGCGTTCAGCAAATGACGCGGACGGGAACGACATGCTTCCCTTTATCAAAGCCCCTGATGATGTATATACTCCTGGTGTAAAACCAGGAAAATACCAGGGAATTACAGAAATGAATGAACTGATAATTGATCCCGGAGAGTTAAATACTTCCGACACTTTATGTCTTTTTATGACAGGATGGATTTTCCCTACCGATGCAAGCATAAATTTCTCCATTTCACAATCGGACAAAATAAAAACTTTTGCTCCCGAAATTCAGGTATCAGATGGTGATAACGGTTGGATCACCATCGACACCCCCGGTTTCCCGATGGGTAAAGATAAAACAGTAGTTTCATGTTTTCCGGGTTGCCTGTTGTCGGGAGGTAAAAAGTTAAGGATAATTACAAATATGGATGTCCACTGGGACTATATATTACTTGCGGAAAAAGTCTCAAACTACCCTTCGGTTATAAAAACTGTCAAACCTGTATCGGCAAATCTTCATTACAGGGGATTTTCAGAAATGTATCGCAAAGGAGGCAGATACGGACCACACTGGTTTGATTATTATAAGGTCAGCACAGAGGTTAAATGGCGTGATCTTGAAGGTAACTACACAAGATATGGTAATGTACTGCCTCTTCTGAAAGAGCCGGATAATCAGTATGTAATTTCCAATGCCGGAGACGAAATTACTGTTAAATTCGAAATACCGGAGATGCCTGCAGGTAAAAAGGGATGGAAAAGAAGCTTCTTTATCAGATCCGTTGGATGGGTAAAAGATGGTGATCTGAACACTGCAACCGGCAACAGGGTAACACCTCTTCCGTTCCACGGAATGAAGTATTATCCTTATGATGATGAAAGTTATTATCCAGATGACCCTGTATTGAAGACATATAATAAAAAGTACAACACAAGAAAAGTTACAGACAAGCCTTTCGTAAATGCTTTGAAAAAATATGCCATCAGATAATCTAAATACAGATAGAAAGGATTTCTGTAAAATCAGAATTATCTTATTCTGCCTTCTTTTGATTCTGGTTGCTTTAACACCTTCGGCAAGAAAGCAGGCTTTTGTGTTTACAGATATTGCAAGGAGCGCAGGAATAGATTTCAGATACACATTCGGTGACAGATCGTATGTAAATATTCTTGAAAGCAGCGGTTCAGGCGTAACGGTATTCGATTACAATGGCGACGGACTGATGGATCTTCTTTTGCTAAACGGCACCTATATCGAGGGTGTTTCCGACCCCTCGGGCAGGAAATACCGTTATTCCCATAATGAACTTTACCGAAATAACGGGAACGGAACTTTCACTGCTGTGACACATCAGGCCGGGCTTGACCGTACTTTCTGGAGCATGGCAGCGGCACCCGTTGATATTGACCATGACGGAGATATGGATCTTTACCTTCTGAATTACGGGCCCAATGTCTTTTACCGGAATAACGGCAACGGCACATTTACTGATATAACTGATGAAACCGGACTTGCCGGACCTGATACACTTAATGGCTTTATTAAATGGAGCATTGGTGCTTCATTCTGGGACTTTAATAATGACGGACGGCTTGATGTTATGGTAGGTAACTTCCTTGCCTTTGATCCAGACTATGTGTCACCATATAATCCTGATGCTATGCCCCATCCTTCAGAATACAGAGGGCAGGCTTCCATGCTTTATGAGCAGCAGCCTGACGGGAGATTTGTTGATGTAACAAGAGAATATAACCTCTGGTATCCCGATTCCAAATGCATGGGACTGACAATATTGGACTTCGATTATGACGGTGATATGGACATCTTTCAGGCAAATGATCATCAGCTTAATTTCCTGTTCAGAAATGATTCGGGAAAATATTCTGAAGTTGGAATAGAAACAGGAGTGGCAGCAAATACTGATGGGAAAGGTACCGGTTCCATGCATGGCACTCTCGCTGACGTTGACGGAGACGGACTTATTGATATACTGGTTACCGACCTTGAACACGGGGCACTTTACCGAAATCTCGGTAACGGTCTATTCGAAGATATTTCAGTAAGAAGCGGGATAGCAGGATTCCTTAATGGAAAAGGTGGATGGGGAGCCGCTTTCCTTGATTATGAAAATGACGGGGATCCTGATATTGTAGTTGCTACCGGAACGGGAGAAGAACTGATCCTTCAGTATCCTCTTCTTCTTGAGAATGACGGCAGGGGAAATTTCAGGGATTCAGGGAAAAAACTCAGCAACTATTTTAAGGTGAAAAGGTCAGGCAGAGGGCTGGCAGTATGGGATTTTAATAATGACGGACTTGCTGATATTGTAATTAATCATGTTGACCTGAAAGCAAAACCTGCAATTTTGCAAAATACCGGAAAGCCTGATAATAACTGGATCGGGATTACATTAATATCAGAAAAAGGGATTACTGAAACTGCAGGAGCCAATGTGTTCATAACGACTAACGGCAGGAGAAGGGCATTTGTCTATCAGTGGGCAACAAGCTACCTGTCGAATAATGATCCGAGAATACTGGCAGGATTGGGCAAAGCCGGAATTGTTGAAAAGATTGAAATACACTGGCCCGACGGAGCCAGGGAAACATATTGTAATATACAGGTGAACAGATATATAACAATTAAAGAAGGTTACGGAATAATTAATTGATTTAAAAATAAATAATTATGACTGAACAGAACATTAACCGCGTTGTGGATCTTACTGATCCTGAAAAGAATGTCATATACAACATGACATTTGAGGAAGCTGTGGAGGTTGTCAGAACCGGCAATGCTGAGGCCGTCCGTAAGATTGACGGGCAATTTGCTATAGTTGCTGTAGATGGTAAAACGGTGAGAATGGCACGCTCACTGGGAAGGCCTATGAGATATTTTATAGCTAAACGCCCTGATGGTCCCAATCTCATTATCGCAGAAAGAATAGATAAGATTTATGATTATCTTAAAAAAGAAGGGCTTGACGACCAGTTTCATCCTACTTATACCCGAATGGTACCGGCGCATTACATCACGAGAATAGACCTTCTGGGTTGCCCTGACCCTAATCCTGTATATTCGAGGTTTTTTACACCCGAACGGAATAAAAAAGAATTTACATCACTGCAACAAATTGCCGAAAAGTACATAACTGTATTATATGGTGAAATAAAAAAGTGGCTGCTTCATCGGGCAACTACAGGCCCCATTGGAGTAACTTTTTCGGGAGGAGTTGACAGCGGATCAGTTTTCCTGCTCACATATTATGCCCTTCTTGAACTCGGACAAAGCCCTTCGCGGCTTAAAGCCTTTACTCTTTCAGTAGATGGTGGCGGAGACGACCTGATGCAGGCACGGCAATTTCTTGATAAACTTAACCTTGGATTTTTCCTCGAACCACTCGAAATCGAAGCTTCATCACTGGATTGGAAAGAAGCCGTGAAAATAGTGGAAGACTATAAGCCACTTGATATTCAGATGGCAACAATGTATCTGGCTCTTCTGAAGGCAATACGCAGCAGGTATCCGGAATGGAAATTTATAATTGATGGCGATGGCGGGGACGAAAACCTTAAAGATTATCCTATCGAGGAAAATCCGGAACTTACAATTAAGAGCGTATTGAATAATCTGATGCTTTATCACGAAGGCTGGGGAGTTGACTCAATAAAGCATTCATTAACATATACCGGAGGATTGAGCAGGGGATACATACGGTCATATGCTCCGGGGGATGTACTTGGATTTGAAATCTTCAGCCCGTATACCCTGCCCAATGTTATAGAGGTATCGGAAGGTATACCCTTTGTGGACCTTACAGAATATGACCATAACAGGCTCTATGAACTTAAAGGGAAGATAGTGTCTGAAGGCATAAAAATGTTTATCGGTATGGATATGCCGGTATTCACAAAAAGGCGTTTTCAGCATGGTGCAATCTCGCCGGAAGGGTTTTCAAAATATTTTCCTGCCAGGGAGATTGAATACCGTAAGACTTTCTTTTCATACTATGAATGAAATTTCCTGAGAGAATTATTTCAACCGACATTATAATATCTTCACGTATCAGAAGGAACAGGGTTCAGCCGTATGAACCTTACGCGTGGCTTATTGAAGATGAAAGAACTTTCTCCGGGAAAGTTGAACCTGTGGGTGTTATATTCCTTACAAACAGGGAATGCCCGTATAAATGCCTGATGTGTGATCTCTGGAAAAATACTACAACAGAGAGTGTCCCGCCAGGTGCAATACCTCAGCAGGTAAAAATGGCTCTGGAGCAGATGCCAGGCGTAAGACATCTGAAACTTTATAACAGCGGTAGTTTTTTTGATCCTAAGGCAATTCCACCCGGAGATTATCCTGAAATTGCATTGCTGGCAGGGAATCTTGATACTGTCGTTGTTGAAAGTCATCCGCATTTCATCGGAGATAGTTGTTTGCATTTCAGAGACTTATTAAAACCTGAGCTTGAGGTGGCCATAGGACTTGAAACTGTGTGTGAACCGGTTCTGAAGGCTCTGAATAAAAAAATGTCGCTTGATGATTTCAGAAGGGCTGTAAAATTTCTTTCCAGTCACGGAATACGAACGAGGGCCTTTATCCTGCTCCGTCCTCCGTTCATGACAGAGGAGGAGGGTGTTTTCTGGGCTGAGAAGTCTGTTGACTTTGCTTTTAATAATGGGGTCGAATGCTGTACTGTAATTCCGGTCAGGGGAGGCAATGGAATAATGGATCGGCTGGCTGAAGAGGGGTATTTCCATCCCCCTTCAATAAAGTCTCTCGAAAAGGTGCTGGAATATGGCATCAATCTGGGTGCAGGAAGAGTCTTTGCCGATACCTGGGATCTCAATCTTTTTTCATCATGTCCCCACTGCCTTGAAAAACGCAAAAAGAGGATTAATGAAATGAATATCCGGCAGGCTCTTCTGCCGCCTGTTTTATGCCACTGCAATGACGAACCAGAAACTTTAAATACCATGTAACAAATGAAAAACAAGGTAAAAAGCTACAGAAAAATTCTTTCATTGTTTTTGACTGTATTAATCTTTTCTTCCTGCACTTCGTCAAAGTATCTTCCGCACTTTGCAGGGTGGGATTATGAATATATGAAAAAAGCAAAGAAAGAGATAAAGGACACATCGTCTTTTTTGTATTCTTCTTTCAAAAAACTTGTGGCCGACGCTGAAAAGGAAATGACTCGTGGGCCCTGGTCGGTTACTTTTAAGGATGTAGTACCACCCGGAGGAACAAAACATGATTATATGAGTTATGGTCCATACTGGTGGCCTGATACCACCAAACCTGACGGACTTCCATATATCAGACGCGACGGGGTTCGAAACCCTCAGAGTGGAGTCGATCATCAGCAGCTGGGCAACCTGTTTGACGGAACTCGTAAACTTTCACTTGCATGGTTTTTTACAGGTGACCGGAAATATGCACAGCGGGCAGTTTATCTTCTTAAAGTCTGGTTTCTCGAACCAGAAACCAGAATGAATCCCCACCTTGAATATGCACAGGGAATCCCTGGTATAACCACGGGAAGAGGAATAGGAATCATTGATTTCAGGGGTGTTTATTCTCTTGTGGATGCAATTTCTCTTTTAAGACTTTCAGGTGAACTCAACGACAGTGATTTTGAAGGCATAAAACAATGGTTTTCGGATATGTTCCTGTGGCTTACCACAAGCAGCAAAGGGCATGATGAAGATAATACCAGAAATAATCATGCAGTTTCATACGATGTTATAGTGAGCAGTATAGCAAAGTTTCTGGGAAATGATGAATATGCAAGGAAAAAAATATCTGAAATTCCTGTTCGGCGCATAGAACCTATGATTGAGGCAGATGGGAGGCAGCCTGAAGAACTTGTACGAACAAAGGCATTCGGATATTCTGTATCGAATCTGGGAAATTTCTTTGACGCCGGTACCATAGGATTAAAAGAAGGAATCAACATTTTTACTTATAAAAACAGTAAGGGAGCTTCCATAAGAACTGCACTTGATTTCCTTATCTCTTATACAGGCAGGAAAGAGCAATGGCCATGGGATGAAATAGGCGAATGGGAACAGACGGAGAACAATCTGGGGTTGATTGTGCGCTCAGCTGCAGTTATTTATAATGATGAACAATACAGGAGGATATGGGAAGAGACCTTCAGGGAGAGGTTGAAAACCAGCTGGAATCTGCTGGTAACACCAGATCCATAATAACCTGAATAAAATAATTTTATTATTTTTATTTCCGGTACAAATTTTAACTGATATTACAATGAAAAGACTTTTTTTGAGATGTCTTGTGTTATTATTCCCGTTCTTTTTCTTTTCAGTATTATTGAACGGGCAGCAGGTAACGGGAGATTTTCCTTTCCGGAATCCGTCGCTCAGTATAGAAGAGCGTGTTAACGACCTTGTTTCGAGGATGACCCTTGAGGAAAAAGTTAGTCAGCTTGTTCATACTGCCCGGGGTATACCGAGCCTGGGTGTTCCGGCTTATAACTGGTGGAATGAAGCTCTTCATGGTGTTGCAAGGGCAGGTTTTGCTACGGTTTTTCCGCAGTCAATAACAATAGCCAATTCATGGGATGAAGGTCTTATATACAATGTTGCGAGTGCAATTTCGGATGAAGCCCGTGCAAAATACCACGAGTTTCAGCGGCGCGGTAAAAGAGGGATATATCAGGGTCTTACATTCTGGTCACCGAATATTAACATTTACAGGGATCCGAGATGGGGAAGAGGACACGAGACATATGGCGAAGATCCATATCTTACGGGAAGGCTGGGTCTGCAGTTTGTTAAAGGTATGCAGGGCGATGACCCGAAGTACCTTAAGACAGTTGCTACTGCGAAACATTATGCCGTACATTCAGGACCGGAACCTTTACGTCACTCTTTCAATGCAAAAGTGAATGAGATTGACCTGCGCGAAACCTATCTACCTGCTTTCCGTACCCTGATAGTCGAAGGAGGCGCATATTCTGTGATGGGGGCGTATAATATGTTCAGAGACCATCCCTGCTGCGCCAATCCTGTACTGTTCAATATTCTCAGAAATGAATGGGGCTTTAAGGGATATGTAGTATCAGACTGCGGTGCAATATCAAATTTCTACAGGTTTCAGGGATACTCAAAGGATGCTGCGGAGGCAGCTGCACAGGCAGTCAAGGCGGGCACCGACATTGAGTGCGGAAATGATTACCTGAATCTGCTTGAGGCTCATAAAAGAGGGTTGATAACAGAACAGGAGTTAGATGTTGCTGTAAAACGAATCTTTACTGCACGATTTAAGCTCGGCATGTTTGACCCTGACTATATGGTGCCTTATGCACAGATACCTTTCTTTGTTAACTGTTCCGACTATAACAACACACTTGCAAGAATAGCGGCACAGAAATCAATCGTTCTTCTGAAAAACAGCAACAATATCCTGCCACTCAAAAAAAATCTGAAGTCAATTGCAGTAATTGGTCCGAATGCTGACAACTTCGAATCACTCATCGGAAATTATAATGGAATTCCCAAAGAACCGGTAACAATTCTGAAAGGTATTCAGAACAAAGTCTTACCTGCAACCAGAGTTATTTACGAAGAAGGATGTGATCTTGCTGAGGGAATTCATAATCTCACTGTTATACCGTCGTGCTATCTCCAGACACCCGATGGAAGGCAAGGCGTTCTTGGAGAATATTACAATAACAGGGACATGAAAGGTGATCCGGTTTTTACAAGGGTTGATGATAATATAAATTTTTACTGGGAACATCTTTCACCCAGGGCTGATATGCCCGATGATGATTTTGCAGTTAAATGGACTGCTTACCTTGTTCCCCCTGAATCCGGAAAATATGCCCTTGGAAGCTGGGGGTCATCGTTTTATGAAGTCTATTTTGAAGGTAAGCGGGTTATATCTTACAGAAATGAGCATCATGCTTTTCACCGTGAATATTCAGTTGATCTTGAAGCAGGCAGGAAATACAAAATTGAGGTTGTTTACAAGAATTATGGCGGAGATGCCGATATGAAGCTTTTATGGGCTCCGCCGCGCAGGGACATGCTTGAAAGAGCAGTGGCAGCCGCACGCGAAGCTGATGTTACAATACTTGTGCTCGGACTTTCCCAGAGACTCGAGGGAGAGGAGATGAGAATAGAAATAGAAGGCTTTAAGGGTGGTGACAGAACTTCTCTGAATCTTCCCGCTACACAGGAGAAATTATTTGAAGCAGTAGCCTCGACAGGAAAGCCTGTGATAGTAGTTCTTACCTGCGGAGGACCTGTATCGGTAGTCAATGAAAATGAGAAGGCAGCAGCAATACTTCAGGCAGGGTATGGCGGGCAACAGGGTGGAAATGCCGTGGCTGATGTACTCTTCGGCGATTATAATCCTGCAGGTCGGTTGCCCGTAACATATTACAAATCGGTAGACCAGCTGCCTCCTTTTGAAGATTACAACATGAAAGGAAGAACATACCGGTACTTTACCGGTGAACCTCTTTATCCGTTTGGATACGGTCTGAGCTATACCACCTTCGCATACAGCAATCTCGTTCTGCCTGAGAGTGCAAAAGCCGGCGAACCTGTCAAAGTGAAAGTGACAGTTACAAATACAGGTAAGATGGCGGGTGATGAAGTTGTTCAGCTTTATCTGACCGACGAAAAAGCTTCTACACCTCGCCCCATAAGACAACTTGAGGGATTTAAAAGGATAACACTTCAACCCGGCGAAAGCAAAGAGGTGGAATTCATTCTTGAACCCCGCCAGTTTTCGATAATTAATAATAAAAACAAAAGAGTAATTGAACCAGGTTACTTTTTAATTTCTGTCGGAGGTAAACAGCCTGGTTTCAAAGGATACCTCGACCCGCAGTTTACCCAGGTACTTAGTGGAAGGATAAGACTTACAGGAAAAGAAGTATTGTTTGACAACTGAGGGCAGAGTACCCGTTCAGGTGTAAAATATAATCGGATAGCTTTTGGGATAATCTCTTATTCTGTGTTTTCTGCTATCCGGTTTATTTTCTTATGAATTTATAAACTTTTACCGTATGTGGTAGCAGTTCGATGTAAACTGAAGTTTCCTTGAGAGTCAGGTCTTTATGTTCCCAGAGGTCCCGTATGCGGTAGTCTGCGAGTGTAAGCTGGGGTGGTCTCTGTCCGCCAAAACCTTGGGGTGGTGTTACAGCTACTCCCGGTGCTGGTGCTCCGGCAGCACCAGCTTGTGCCGGAGGTCCCATACGGGCTGCTCCTGTTGCGCTTGTTCCAGCAGTACCTGTTGGCGGCCTGAACCTGCGTACCATGGTTCTGATCCTGGCTAGTTCCTCAAAGTTGACAAGAATACTCTTCTTCTCATCACTCCTGTTAAGCAGGCATACCGCCTTTTCATTGTTTGCCAGTGGTTTAACCCAGATCTGATAACCGTAGTCGTCGCGGTAACATGTGGCCTGAACTCCAAGTGTATCCTGATTGACAGCGATCATCTCCTTATTCATCAGAATGGATTTTGTTTCGGGAGTCATATTTGAAAGGTCATTACCGGCAATAAGAGGTGCTGCCAGCATACACCAGAGAGAGAAATGTGTTTTATATTCTTCGTAGGTCATGCCTCCGTTGCCCACTTCAAGCATATCGGGGTCATTCCAGCCATCAGGACCGGCATAACGGGCCAGGTCTTTCTGCTTTTCAAAGATGCTTATCATGCTGTTCCAGTTATCGCTGATGTCACCTGTGGTTCTCCATAGATGGCCTACTTCGGCGCCCCATTCCCAGGGATTGTTTGAACCCCATTCGCAGATGCTGAAAACTATTGGCCGTCCGGCTTTGAAGAGCGCATCTCTCATCAGAGTATATGAAGCTTTTGCATTCTGAGTACTGCTGCCACACCAGTCATATTTGAGGTAATCAACACCCCATCGTGCATATGTCCGGGCATCCTGAAACTCATAACCCCGTGAACCAGGACGCCTCTGACAGGTAACAGTACCTGCCGAAGAGTAGATTCCGAATTTCAATCCTTTTGAATGAATGTAATCGGCAAGATACTTCATCCCATGGGGAAATCTTTCAGGGTCAACAACTATCTCACCGTTTTCATCACGCGAAACCTGCCAGCAATCGTCAATAACAATATACTCATAGCCTGCATCTTTCATGCCACTGCTTACCATGGCATCTGCCATCTTCATAATAAGCTCCTCACTTACGTCACAGTGAAATTTGTTCCAGCTGTTCCAACCCATTGGCGGAGTTTTTGCCAGACCTGTAAATTTCTGAGCCGGTAAAGAAACAGCTGTTAAAAGAACAAGAACAGAAATGAAAAATCGTTTCATGATAATTATTTTTTATAAGGTTATTAATAACTTTTAAACTTCATATACATAAAATTAATCCTGAATAATCTGCTCCGTTTAAGGACGTTTCAGAATGCGCTTAAAGAAAATGTAAAATTAATGATATTTACCGGTATATGGTTAATGATGAAATTTGAAAAAAATATAAATTATTATTTTTATGCTGATTTTTTTTTACCGGGTTAATCAGGCATATGATTGATGAAACGAGGGTAATAATTTCAGGTACAGGGTGTGCACTTGCCGATTACCTGTATACCGACATCAGTTTTGACTCACCCCAGTTCAGGAAATATCTTTCGCTGAAACCCGGTGATGGCGGTCTCAGCCCGGGAAAACTTGTTTTTACTGAAGAACTTGAAAAATTTGCATCGGCAAAGTATGTTAATATTTTAGCTGAGATTACCGGAGACCAGGAACCGGAAACCAGCAACATAGGGGGAAATGGCATCGTGCCGATGATACATGTTTCCCAGCTTCTGAATGAGACAGGCTTTGAGGTAAAATTTTACGGAGGTACGGGATGTGATAAGACAGCCATATTGATTTATGACCTGCTGAAACAGACTCCTCTGAATACATCATGCTTTAAGATTGTAAGCGATAAACCAACTCCTTATACTGATGCTTTTTTTGACCCTTCATATAATAACGGTCAGGGTGAACGCGCATTTGTAAACAATATTGGTGCTTCATGGGATTATCTGCCTGAATTTCTTGAAGAAAATTTCTTTTCTTCAGATATTGTTTATTTTGGTGGAACCGCACTTGTTCCGAAAATTCATGATAATCTCACAACATTGCTTGAAAAGGCAAAGAGAAATAATTGTATAACAGTTGTTAATACTGTTTTTGATTTCCGCAATGAAAAACTGAATCCGTCTTCTCCATGGCCTCTCGGGAATACTCCCGAGAGTCTTAAACTGATTGACCTGCTGATTATGGGTAAAGAAGAAGCTCTCAGAATAAGCG
>Ga0123519_10009598_pt1 | contig 14531 bp, 10 predicted proteins | sample YelNatPaOPRAMG02_FD_87396 | JGI IMG/M metagenome (GOLD analysis project Ga0123519, IMG submission 87396) | Hot spring microbial communities from Yellowstone National Park - Yellowstone National Park OP-RAMG-02 (version 2) | ecosystem: Environmental > Aquatic > Thermal springs > Hot (42-90C) ...
TCCACCGTGCCGCAGCCCTCAAACCCGGGCTTGTCGGGGATGTACTGCGAATCGGCGTCGGCCTGCATGGCCGCGTGGAAGTCGCCGATGCCGTAGGTGAGCGCCGCGTAATCCGTCCACTCCTTGCGCTCGCAGATGCGCTGGAACCGCGGCGTGCCTGGAATCACGACGCGGGTGGTGTGGAACGCCTGGCCGTACATGTCCACAATCTGCTTCACCGTGGACACCCACAGCGGCCCCGAAAGGCCGTTGTCGCGCATGCACTGGTCGTAGGCCTCCACGCACGGCTGCGTCTCGCCATACACGCCAACGCCCATGATGACGAACTCCAGACGCGGGTCGCCGTCAAACCGCTGCCCCAGCGCCCGCACGAAGTTGGCGTATTTCTGCAGATACGCCCAGTGCCAGTACTTGGGAATCTGCTCCGTGCCGCACGTGAGCACCGCGTCGGGGTAGCGGCTCTGGAACCAGGATGGGACCATCAGCCCGCCGGCCTGTCCGGCGTAGGTCTGCAAGTGCAGCGCCGCCGGCTTGCCCTTGGCCCACTGCGCCGCCAGAAAGTTCTCAATCAAATCCCAGCGGTACTGGCCCTCGCTGGGCTCCAGTTGCTTCCAACTGAAGGTCATATGCCCGCCCACGATGGGCCACTGGCTCGGGTCCAGGTTGGCGCTGTCGCGGGCGATGTACACCCCCGGGCGCGGCGTTGCAGGGGCCGCGTTGCTGCGGATGCCCTGCGCCGAACTGTAGTTGCGCCCGCTCAGGCCGATGGCGGTGCAGCACAGCAGCACCACCGCGATCCAGAGGAAGCGAGATCGGCGAGTTTTCATTTGACAATCGCTCCTGGCATCGGATGTGAAGCCTCTAGGATACAGTCTATTCGGTTTGGTCATCGCAACAATGGGGAAAAGGTACTACAAACGCATCGGGGCGGGCCACGGCCGGCGGTGGACGCAGCGCGCCCCGTGGGAGGCTCACCAACTGTAACGCGGCAGGCGGGCGCGCGGATACGCCGACTCGGCTCCAAAGTTCGTTCGCGCCTGACAATGCGGGCACAGCGATCCCGCGGAGTCGTAACCGCGAATAACACGAATCCACGCGAATGGAAAACGGAAGAAGACAGGTGTGGAAAACCCGCCCTACGCCCTGACGGGCGAAGCCCTGGGGGTCGCCAGCCCCGAAGGGGCTTCGTGCCCGTAGCGCGGGGGTTTAGCCCCGCGCGGTCTTGCCTACCTCGTCTCCTCGTTCCCCAACTACCATCGCGCCAAGCGATCCCGCGGAGTCGTAACCGCGAATAACACGAATCCACGCGAATGGTCTTGGTACGGGCAACCCGCCACCACGGGTGGCAAAACCCGTAGGGCGGCTTTCCATAGCCACCCGCCCGCCCCCTCGCCCCGCCGACAGAACCGTAGGGCGGCTTTCCATAGCCGCCAAACTCCAGGGTCGGGTATGGAAACCCAACCTACGGGTAGGGGAGGCACGTAGGGCGGCTTTCCATAGCCGCCCGCCCGTCCCCTCGCCCCGCCGACAGAACCGTAGGGCGGCTTTCCATAGCCGCCCGCCCCCTCGCCCCGCCGACAGAACCGTAGGGCGGCTTTCCATAGCCGCCCGCCCGTCCCCTCGCCCCGCCGACAGAACCGTAGGGCGGCTTTCCATTGCCGCCGGTCGGGTATGGAAACCCGACCTACGGGTAGGGGAGGCACGTAGGGCGGCTTTCCATAGCCGCCCGCCCCCTCGCCCCGCCGACAGAACCGTAGGGCGGCTTTCCACAGCCGCCGGTCGGGTATGGAAACCCGACCTACGGGTAGGGGAGGCACGTAGGGCGGCTTTCCATAGCCGCCCGCCCGTCCCCTCGCCCCGCCTTGCGGGGAGAGGGCTAGGGTGAGGGGTGGCCCGCCCGCCCCCAGCCCCGCCCGCGACGAGAGGGCTAGGGTGAAGGGTAGGGCACGGAAACCCGCCCATCCACACAACGCGATTGACAGAATCACACACCCACCGTATAATATACTCGCTGCGGGCGAATAGCTCAGTTGGGATGAGCGCCTCGCTTACACCGAGGAGGTCACAGGTTCGAACCCTGTTTCGCCCACCTGCAAGCAAGGCCGCCACCCAAAGGCGGCCTTATCGCTATCCGCGAACAAACGAACGGATTCGCGGATGATCCTGCCGGTAGGGATATGGCGGAGCGCATCCTGGTCGTGGAAGACGATACGAAGATCGCCGACCTGCTGCGGCGCGGCCTGGCCTTTGAAGGCTACGCCGTGGACGTGGCAGCCGATGGCGAGTCGGCGCTGGCCATCGCGCGCGACCGCGACCCCGACCTGGTCATCCTGGACCTCATGCTGCCGGGCATGAGCGGGCTGGAGGTGTGTCGGCGCCTGCGGGCGGGCAGCGACGTGCCCATCCTCATCCTCACGGCCAAGGGCGCTGTGGCCGACCGTGTAGCCGGCCTGGACAGCGGAGCCGACGACTATCTGGTGAAGCCCTTCGCCTTTGAGGAACTCCTGGCCCGCATCCGCGCCCTCCTGCGCCGCCGCCAACGCGCGGAGCAGGAAGAAGTCCTCCGCTTCGCCGACCTGACGATGAACACCTCCACCCGACGGGTAACCCGCGGCGACCGCGTCATAGAGCTCACGGCCAAGGAATTTGACCTGCTGGAGTTGTTCCTCCTCCACCCGAATCATGTCCTCACCCGCGACGTCCTCTACGACCGCATCTGGGGCTACGATTTCGGCGGCGAGTCCAACATCCTAGAGGTGTACGTGCGCTACCTGCGCGCCAAACTGGAGGCGGGCGGCGAGCCTCGGCTCATCCACACCGTGCGGGGGGTCGGCTATGTCCTCCGCGAGGAGTAAGGCCATGCCCATTCGCGCGCGGCTGACCCTGTGGTACGTGGGGCTGCTGGCGTTTGTGCTGGTGATTTTTGACGTGGCCGTGTACGCGGTGCTGGCCTACCGCACCTACGCCGACGTGGATCGGCAGGTGCAGACCCTGGCCGATCAGATCGTCATGTCCATTCGGGCCGAGAACAATCCCCTGTCGGTGCTGGTGTCGGGACGGGTGCGCCTCCCGCCGATGGACGCTTTCTCCACGCCGGACACGTACTGGCAGATCGTTCGCGCCGATGGAATCATCGCGGCGCGCTCGGCCAATCTCGGCGACCAGAACCTGCCCCTGGACAGCGAGACCCTCCAGAAGACCGGCCAGGGCGAGAGTGTCCTGGCCACCGTTCGGGCGGGCAATGCGCGCGTGCGCATCTTCAGCACGCCGCTGGTGGTGCTCCGCAACAACGTCGGCACGGTCCAGGTGGGCGCGTCGCTCCAGAGCGTGGACGCCACGCTTCGGCGGGTGGCAGGACTCCTCACGGCCGGCTCGTTCCTGGCCATCCTGGCGGCGGGAATCGTGGGGTTCGCGCTGGCGCGGACGGCCCTCCGCCCCATTGACCAGGTAACCCAGGCGGCGCTGCGCATCACCCGCGCCGAGGACTTGAGCCGCCGCCTGCCCGAGCCAACCGTCCAGGACGAGGTGGGCCGCCTCACGGCCACCTTCAACGAGATGCTGGGGCGGCTCGAAGACCTGTTCCGCGCGCAGCAGCACCTGGTGGCCGACGTGTCGCACGAGTTGCGCACGCCCCTGACGACGATTCAGGGCAACCTGGACCTGCTGCGGCGCGGCGCGTTGGAAGACCCCGACGCCCGCCGCGAGGCCCTCCGCGCCATAGAGGTGGATGTCGGCGCCATGTCGCGCCTGGTTACCGACCTGCTCCTGCTGGCCCAGGCCGACGCCGGCGTCAAACTGGAATTCCAGCCCGTGGAATTGGACACCCTCCTGCTGGACGTGTACCGCCAGGCGCAAAGGCTCTCCCAGGGCGTCAGGGTGAAACTGGGCGAAGAGGATCAGGCGCTCGTGATGGGCGACCCCGACCGCCTCCGCCAGTTGCTGCTCAACCTGGTGGACAATGCCCTGAAGTACACGCCCCCGGGCGGCGAGGTAACCCTCTCCCTCCAGCGCGAGCCCGGCTGGGTCTGCATCTCCGTCGCCGACACCGGCATCGGCATCCCGCCCGAAGACCTTCCGCACATCTTTGAGCGATTCTATCGCTCGGACAAAGCGCGCACCCGCGGCAAAGGCGGGACGGGCCTCGGCCTGGCCATCGCCAAGTGGATCGCCAAGGCCCACAACGGTCGCATCACCGTGGAGAGCGCCCCCGGCAAGGGCAGCACCTTCACGGTCTGGCTCCCGTCGCCCGCCTGAAACGGCACAGCGTTAGTACGCCTGGTTCTCCATGACCACCGGCAGGAAGCGGCGGAAGATGCGCACCAGCCCGTACCAGTAGCCCAGGTTCGCCTGGTAGTTGGTGCTCGCCATCGTGCCGATGACCGTCTGCCCCACGGTGAAGTGGGCCACGTAGTTGGACGACGTGGACGTGCCCCCGCCGTTGCTCGTCGCTGGCGTGAACCAGTCCAGCCGGTAGTTGGACGAGGTCATCGCCACGGCCCCCAGCGCCAGCGCCACGGCCACCGCAAGGAGCAGCCCCATGCGCGCGAATCTGCGTCTCATGGCCACCCTCCTAGTACAGACTGTGATGGCCGAGTTGGATGCGCACGCCGCCCAACTGGATGTAGGTACTATCGTCTGGGAATTGCAAGTTGAACCACATGCCCAGAATCCCCTGGTTTGCCGACAGGGCATTGTTCACCGTTAGCGTGTAGGACGTCGCCGTATTGCTCTTGCGGTCAGTGTGGTCAGAAACGAGGGTAGCCCAGTCATCCGCACTCGTTTGCTTTGCCAAGAATGTTGAGGTGATATACGCCTTGCTCCCGTCCTGGCACTTGTAGTATACGGTTATGTTCTCAACGTCCACGGGCTGGCCGTACAACACGGCAGGCAAGACGATGGAGAGATACACCGTCTTGCTGCCCGGCTCGGACCCGCGCCATATTTGGACCGATCCGTTTTGCTGCACATCCCAGCGAGTCGTGTCGCTGCTCAGATTCTTGATGATCTGCGTGCCGGGGATGAAGACATACGAGTCGGCCTTGGTCTCAATGGAGCCGTTGTTGTTGATGCGGATTTCATCCTCGCCGCCGTCCCCGCCAAACCCCTCCAGCAGCGGCCCGGCGCCATCGTTGCTGATGACCACCGAGGCGTCGCTGCTGTTGGCGCCCGCGTGAAGCGCAATGCCACTTGCGCCTCCCGCCACCGCCTTCATCGCCGGCCCGCTCAACCCCGCGCCTGCACTCCACGCGTACACGCCGATCCCGCCGCCGGAGTTCTCGCCCGACACCCCCGCATGGTTGTTCGCGTCGCTGCGGCCGTGCACCGCGTCATGGCCCTTGCTGTACGCGTCCAGCCCCCAGCCGCTGCCGTGGTTGAACACGTTCAGCACCGCGCCCGACAGGCTCTCGCTGATCACCGCCCTGGGCCGCAGGCTCCACGCGTACGGCACCGCGAAAATCGGCTGCCGAGGCGTCATCTCCGCATCGCTGCCCACCTTGATGCCCAGCCACACCTGCCGCCCGTTCAGGTCCGAGGCCTCGCAGGTATCCATGTACGCGTTGAACAACCCGTTGACCGCCGTAACGGGGTCTGCGTCTGTACAAAGTGCCGTACCACCTGTAGCCGCGTCATACAAGGTCATCGTGACGGTACGTGTGCCATTGATGGGGTTGCCGTTGCGGTCCAGCAACCGCCCTTGAATGGGAATCACATCATCCATAGCGGTCGCCACGCCCACGTCGCCTTGAGGCAGAACGTCGTCGTCCTCCCCTGGCCCCTGGGCCAGCGTCAACCCCACCGCTCCCGCCAAGACGAGAGCCGCCACCAGGAAAACCACACCCTTGAGGATCCGCTTCCGTTCCATGTGCCTACTCCTTTCGTTTTGTGGGGCGCAGTGCGCCTGGGTGGATACGCCGCACAAGCGGCACACAAACGATTGGGGAGAGCCATTTGGTGTGAGGAGAGCAGCCGCCAGGCCGCCCTGCAGGTCTGCGATGCTCCGCAACGGGCGTGCGACGAACCGTGGCAACTCCGAGCGTATTCTAGCACAAATCCTAACGCTTGCAAGGCGGTTTCGGGTACGTCGCACCCGCCCCGCCTTGCGGGATAGGAGACCCTAAAGGTCTGCGAGACCTTTAGGGTCTTCGCAATCCCCTCGCCCCGCTCCGCCGCCAGCACACGTAGGGCGGCTTTCCATAGCCGCCATGTGGGGAGAGGACCAGGGCGAGGGGGGCACGCAGGCCCACGCACCTCACCCCCGGCCTTCGGCATCCCCCTCTCCGCCAGCGGAGAGGGGGAACGAGGGGGTGAGGTCAGCCCAGCCCGGCGCCTCAGCGCCAGGCGGCCCCGCGCCCTGTCCCCTCGCCCCGCCCCGCCGACAGCACACGTAGGGCGGCTTTCCATAGCCGCCATGTGGGAGAGGACCAGATGGGGCCGGATATACCTCTTGTCCCATTGACCTCCGCGCGGCCCAGTGCTATAATGGGTGCGTAGGGCTGCCCCCCGAAACCCGCAGCCCTGCGGAGTAGCGGCCATGCGAACCCTGGACCTGAGCGCCTGGAGCCAGCAGGAACTCATGTACCTCCTGATCGGCACGTTCCTCGCGATCATCGCGCTCATCGTGGCATTGCTCGTTTACCTGCGCCGGACGCGCCCGCAGCCGACAAAGGCCGACGTGGGCGAGATGGCCCCGCCGCCCGAAATCGTGTTGCGGCGCCGCGGATGGGCCGGGCGACTGGAGGTCATCGTCGGCGGGCGCACCTACCGCCGCATCAAAGATGTGGATGACCCCGCGGCGCGCAGGGCCATCCTGCTGGCTGCCGGAGACCTGGTCGCCTTCGCCGAGCCGGCCGCGCCGCCCGCACAGCCTGCGCCCCGCCCCGCTGCCCCCGAAGAGCAGCCCGTGCCCACCGGCAAACACTACGCGCCGGCGCGCGAACTGGCGCAGCAAGCCTTCCTCGCCCAACTGGAGAAGGCCAATCTGGCCGCGCCGCAGTCCCAGGGCTGGCTGGCCGTCCTCGGACGAGGGCTTGGCTCGCGCATCGCGTCCGGCGGGGCCGGCAGTTCCTTCGTGGACGAGATTGAGGCCATCATCCAGCGGCGACGCAAGGAGCAAGGCATTGACGTGCAGGTTCACCTCCGCACCGACGGCCAGGGCATCGTCCGCGTGGAGGTGGACGGCGTGCTGTACGACAGCCCCGCCGACATTCCAGACATCGCCATCCGCGGGTTGATCCGTGCTGCCGTGGGGGAGTGGGAGGCGCGCTTCTAGCCCCGCAGGCCCGTCCGACGGCGCCATGCTCAAAGCCCGCTCCGGCTGCAGCCCAGTGAAAGGAGTAGGGAAATGGGTACCAATGTGTTGCGCCTGCGTGGGCCCCGCGCCCGCATCGCCCTGGCCTGGGTGTCCGCCGCGGTGGGCGTCGCCCTGGTGCTGGGCCTCGCCGCCGAAGCGATGAGCGCGCCCGCGCCGCAGGCCCCGACCGGAGCGGAGATCGTGTTCCAGCAAGCGCCTCTTGCGCCGCCCGAACCCTATGAGCCACATCCCCAGGGCGGCTATATCCCTCCGTCGGTAAACCTCTCGCACTTCCACGCCACCTGGGATGGCCCCGCGCCTGCGGCGAACCTATCGCGCTTTGACTGGCGCGAGCACGGAAAGGTAACGTCGGTCAAGAACCAGAACCCCTGCGGCGCATGCTACGCCTTCGCCAGCATCGCCGCCTTTGAATCCAAACTCCTCATTGACAACGCCGGCACGTGGGATTTTTCGGAGAACAACGCCAAGGAGTGCGACTGGTATGCCGGCTCCTGCGGCGGCGGCAACTACTACCGCATGGCGAGTTTCTTCTCGCAGGCCGGCACTGTGCTGGAATCGTGCGACCCCTATGTGCCTTCCGACGTGCCCTGCACCACGGGCTGCCCGTATCAGAAGACCCTGCTAGACTGGCGCGTCATCTCCGGCTCAGAGATGCCGGACACCAACACGCTGAAGAACTACATCATGACCTACGGGCCGGTGATGACCACGATGTACGCAGGCAGTTCCAACAACGCCTGGCAGCGGGAATTCAGCGCCTACGACGGCAGTTACACGCTCTACTACACCGGATCGGGCAACCCCAACCACGGCGTGCTCATCATCGGCTGGGATGACTCGCTGCCGCACGCGGGCGGAACCGGCGCGTGGATCGTGAAAAACTCGTGGGGCACGAACTGGGGCGGGGCGTGCGGCTTGGGATCGGAACGCGGCTACTTCACCATTGCCTACGGCTCGGCGAAGATCGGCTACAACTCAGCCTTCCTGTACCAGTGGCAGGACTACGACACCGCCGGCAGCATCCTATACTACGACGAAGCCGGATGGCAGGGCACTGCTTGGGGCGTCGGGAGTACCACCTTGTGGGGTCTGGCCAAATTCTACCCTCCCGCGAACACAAATGTGACCCGCGTGGAGTTCTGGACGACCGACAAGACCACCGACGTGGATGTGTACCTCTACGGCGACTTCAATGGGACAACGCTCAGCAATCTGTTGGCCCAGAAGTTGAACAACGCCTTCAACGAGCCAGGATACCATTCGGTTGCACTGGACGCGCCGGTACCGGTCAGCGCCGGGGATGACGTGATCGCCGTGGTGAAGTTCACCAACCAATCCTACACGTATCCCGTGGCCTCCGACCGAGACGGGCCGCACGAGACCGGCCGCACGTATATCAGCCCCAACGGGACATCGTGGACCGACCTGGGCGCCCACTATTCGCAAGATGTGGCCATTCGCATCCGCACGTCATCACAGGCGGCAACCACCACGACGCCCACGGCCACGCCCACCGCCACCCACACGCCAACCCCCACAGCCACCCGCACGCCCACCGCGACGCGCACCCATACGCCTACCCGCACGGGCACCCCAACCCACACGCCCACCGAGATGCCCACGCCCACCATAACCTACACGCCGCGCCCCACGAACACGCCCGGCCCATCGCCCACCTGGGTGCCCGGCGCGCAGGCGAGGCTGTGGCTGCCAGTCGTATTCCGACAGTGGAACCTGACGCCTTTGCCGACGGGCACACCGACGGCGACGCGAACGGCCACAGGCACCGCCACGCGGACACCCACGCGCACGCCGACGCGGACGCCAACGAGGACACCGACAAGAACGCCGACGCGCACGCCGACCGCAACGCCCGGCGGAACGCCGCAAGGGCTGCACGTGCTGGACAACTACTCTCACTACGTGGACGAGGCGAATTGGCTGCACGTCGTGGGCGAGGTGTTCAACGACACGGCCGACGATCTCTGGCTGGTGGAGGTTCCCATCGCATTCTACGATGGCAGCGGGCAGATGATCACCGCGAATTTGGCATGGACGCCACTGGACGACGTGCCTGCGGGGGAGACAACCTGCTTCCATGCCCTCCTGCAGAACCCGACAGGCTGGGCGTACTACGAGTTCGGCCAGCCCGACGGCCTGGTGATGGGGGAGAAGTGGCCCAATCTGACGTTCTTGGCGCATTCTGGGGGTTTGGACGACCTCGGCTTGTACCACATCACGGGGCAGTTGCGCAACGACCACGGCTCCACCGTACGATGGGTGCAGGTGGCGGGAACGTTGTACAACGCTGGGGGCATCGTGGTGGGGTGCGAGCCGGCCTTAGCGGACCCGGAGGACCTCAACCCATCGCAGGTCGGCGCGTTTGACATCCTATTCTTTGGGCGCGATTACTCTGACGTTGCGTCGTACAAACTCCAGGCGGATGGCGATCCGCAGTAGGCAAGCCCGCGATTCGCCACAGGTTCGGCATCCGTTCCGAGCCACGTCCGGCCCTCCGGGCGTGGCTTTTTCAAGGGAACTGCGTTATAGTCTATGGCGTCGGGTGTTTTGACAGCCGGCCGCCGATAGGCTACACTCACCGCCGGAGGACTCGGATTCCCATGGACAATCTCTCTCGTGCCCATCGGCGCCGATGGCAGCGAATCGGCGCTCTTGTTTGGGTTTGCCTGATCGCGGCGCTGGCCACCGCGCCCGTGGCCTCGGCCGCCGTGCAGCCGCTCTCCATCCGCCAAATCGCCGAGCAGGGCGACACCGGCATCGTCGGCACCGTCGTCGGCCTGACCCCGCATTGGAACGCCGCCCACACGCTCATCGTAACCACCGTTACCCTGCGCGTGGAGCATGTGCTGAAGGACAGCACCGGGCGGGTTTCCAACCAGCCCGACGACCCGCCCACACCATACTCCTTTGACATCCCGGGCGGCGAGGTGGACGGGCTGGCCCTGGGCGTCTCGGACGTGGCCACCTTCAATGTGGGCGATCGCGTTGTCCTGTTCTTGCGCGACACCGACCTGCGCACCGTGGGCGGGTTCCAGGGCCGCTTCTGGATGGAGCGCGGCCGCGTGTACCGCGAAGACCTGGCGCCGATGCCGCTCGCCGACTTCCTGCGGGAACTCGTCGGCGTCCCCGGCGTGCGCATCCCCGACGCGCTGTGGGCCGAAGCCGCGGCCGCGCCCGAAGAAATCGGGGCCGCGCTTGCCGCGCCCGTCATCACGAACATCTCGCCCACCTCCGGCCCCGCCCACCAGGACTACCTCCGCACGTCTGGCACAGGCTGCGCGACGACCTCCACGCTGGTTACCATCAACGGCTCCGGTTTCGGCGCGACTCAGGGCAGCGGCCGCGTGGAGTTCCTCCAGGGAGGCAGCAACCGGATACCGGGCTGTGTCGTGTCGTGGTCCGACTCGCAGATTCGCGTGCGCGTCCCGGGCGGCGCGTCGTCGGGGCCGGTTCGCGTCGTAACGGCGGGCGGCACCAGCAATGGGGTGAACTTCACCGTAACCTACTCCTACGCGGGGGCCAAATGGTCCAAAGGCGCCTACCCCCAGCCCATGCCCAATTTCTATTATGTCAACCCAAACACGACCGACATCACCGATGAACTGGACGCCGTCCTGGCCGCCATGAACACCTGGAGCAGCGTGGCGGGAGCCGATTTCGTCTTCCGCGACGGCGGCACGACGACCAAGTCCGATGCCGCCGCCGACGGCCAGAACGTGATCTCGTGGGTCAACCGCGACACAGGCTCCATTGCCACCAACTACTTCTGGTGGCAAATCTCCAAGCCCACCGAGATTGTAGAATCCGACATCGTGTTCAACGACCTGACCTACGACTGGAGCACCAACGGCGCGCCCGGCACCATGGACGTCCAGAACATCGCCACCCACGAGTTGGGCCATTCGCTGGTGCTGCTGGATTTGTACGGCTCGGCCGACACGCACAAGACCATGTACGGGTTCGCCGGCGCGGGCGAGACCAAGAAGCGCTCCCTGGAAGCGGAAGACGAGGCAGCCATCGCGTATGTGTATCCGGCGGCATCCACGCCCACCCCCACGCCGACGCCAACGCTAACCCCGACGCCCACGCCCACGCGCACGCCCACCGCGACGCGCACGCCCACCGCCACCCGCACCACGACGGCGACGGCTACGCCCACGCGCCGCCCCACGAACACCCCCGGCCCATCGCCCACGTGGGTGCCCGGCGCCCAGGCGCGGTTGTGGCTTCCCGTCGTCTTCAGCCTGCAGAGCCCGCCCGCCACGCCCACCGCGACCCCAACACCAACGCCCACGCCAACCCGCACCGCGACGGCAACGCCCACACCCACCCGCACCCCGACCGCCACGCGCACGCCCGCGCTGTCGGAACTGGCGCGCGACAACGGGGCAGCCGAGGCGTACAATGAGGCCTACACATCCGGCGACGCCGTGGCCATCGTGCTGGAAGCCGCGCCCGACCTGTACCCGATCCGGCCCGTGTCGGTGCGGGCGATGCTGTACCCCGTTGGCGGCGCGACGAGCGTGATCGTGAAACCGCAAATCTACGCCATGAGCGCGGGCACTCCCGGCCCCCTCTTGGCCGAAGGCGCTCCGCAGACGATCACGACCTTCTATCCGAACTGGGCCACCGTGGATCTCTCGTCGGCGGGACTCGTCTTGCTGAATCCCCAGCCGGTGCTCGTCGCCATTCGCTACCAGAGCGGCACCGTGGGCACAACGCCGTCCATCACCACGGACTCCTCGGCAATCATCCCAATGGGGGCGAACTTCTACGACCGCGGCCTCGGTTGGGAAGAGCACTATGCGTTCTGGCAGGACCCCTGGAGCGTGGGCTACAACATGATCCGTCTGGTGGTGCAGACCAACGTGCAATGAGCGCGGGCCGCCCTACCGCGTCCACCGCCATAGAGGTAGGGCGGCTTCCCATAGCCGCCGCAGCGGGCCAGCACGTAGGCCGGCTTTCCATAGCCGCCTCACTCGCGACGAGCACGTAGGGCGGCTTTCCATAGCCGCCACAGCGGGCCAGCACGTAGGGCGGCTTTCCATAGCCGCCACAGCGGGCCAGCACGTAGGGCGGCTTTCCATAGCCGCCTCACTCGCGACGAGCACGTAGGGCGGCTTTCCATAGCCGCCTCACTCGCGACGAGCACGTAGGGCGGCTTTCCATAGCCGCCGCAGCGGGCCAGGGAGGGGCCGCCCTCACCTTTCGCGGCGCAGTCTCGCCCGATCGCCCAGGGCGCGCCGCACAATCTCCCGAAAGCGCGCGATCTGCTCATCCGAGGCGAAGCACGTCTTGGGCAGGAAGACCGCCCCCTGGCGCGGCAACAGCAACAGGAAATCGTGAGGCGTCTCCACCACTTTGGCGAACGTGTCCCACGTGCCCGTCTCCTCGTTGCGCCCCCGATCCGAGGTAACGCGCTGCACGAACCCGTCGTCGGAGAAGATGTAGAAGATGCGCTCGTTGTTGGCCCGCTGGCGGGCGATGACGCGGGCGCCCTGCCGCCGCAGCGACACCCACAGCACCGCCGGCACCAGCAGGAACAGCAGGATAGGAGCCTGGGCCAGCAGCGCCCGCCCGAACCCCATGGCCGCGGCGTCGCGTATGGCCAGGTACATCGCGTACACAATCGCCACGGCGGTCATGGTGAGGATCGCGACAAATGTGGGTTGCGTGAACAGCAGGCGCGTGGTAGCGCGGATGTAATCCGTCAGGTCAAAGCGGAGTTCCACCTCTACGTTCTCGCTCGGCATGGGGCCTCCTACGGGCAACGTCCCTCGGCGGGGCAGTGGCATTGTAGCAGCGCCGTCGCGGGGCGTCAATTCGCGTCCAGGCCCGACGTTTGGCGGCGGGGCCTGTTGCGGCTATACTTGCGCCATGACGCAGGAACCCGACTACTACGCCATCCTACAGGTGCACCCCAACGCCGAGCCGGAGGTGATTGACGCGGCCTATCGGCGGCTGGCGGCCAAGTATCACCCCGACGTGAACCCGAGCGCCGATGCCACCGCCCGCATGCAACGAATCAACGAGGCGCACCGCGTGCTGAGCGACCCATCGCTGCGCGCCGCCTACGACGCGCGCCGCGCCCGTGCGGTATCGCGCCCCGCGCCGCCCGACGCCCCGCGCGCCGACCTGTGGCAGCAGGCCCGCGGCATCATCGGCGGATTTCTGGTGCTGGTGCTGTTGGGGGAAATCTATCAGCGCGTGGGCGGCCGCGGCCTTCTGCTCATCCTCGTCCTCGGCGGCGTGTTCTATCTCCTGTGGCAGTCGCGCCGCGTCTTCTAGCCCCGCCGCTACGACCAGAACCGCACCGCGTCCACCATGAACGTCTCAAAGTTGATGGTGCCGCGGTAGAACTGCAAGGAGTAGTAGGCGATGTCGGCGGCGCGCAGGCCGGGCGACGAGTCGGCGGGGAAATTGACGAATCCCGCGCCCCACGGCGTGCCCCACTGCCACGTCAGGTAGTCGCCCGAAGCCAGGTTGCCCAGGATGAGGAAGTAGTACATCGGGTAGATGGGCACGGTGCTCCCAACCTGCGTGCGCACGCCCCCGATGCACTTGTACGCCTTGATGCCCGCGCCCGACATCTCAAACTCGGTGTAGTTGTCGGCGTCCCTCACCGAACGGAGCACGAATTTGGCGCTGGTGGCCGGGTAGAAGAACACGAGCGCCATCTTGTAGCGCGGCAGTTTGCCCGGGTCTGTGCAGCGCAGTTCGGCGGGGTTCGGATTCGCGCTCGTGGACTGCCAGACGTACAGCCAGTGGGGGTACATGCTCACGCTCCAGCCCGACCCGGTGGCCGCGCCGGGTTCCGCGGCCCACGCCCAGCCGTTGGCGCCGATGGGGCTGGCGGTGAACTCGGCGTCGTGGACGTTGGGCGACGAGGGTGCGGCGACGCGGTTGTACCATCGGGATGCGAGCGACGCCGGGCCGAAGGCGTTGTCCAGGCGGTCGTGCGCGTGCTGGATGGTCTGATCGGGGCTGGCGAGGGCCGCGCGCGACGCGACGACCAGGGCCTGGTCGGGCGGGTCGGCCGGGTCGGCCCAGACCTCCACCAGCGCGCCCGGGGCGAGCATGGCGGCGTCCACGTGGGTCGCCACGCGCACCGACGCGGTGCGGCGGTCGGCGTCGCCCCAGTACTCCACCACGGCGACGCGCGCGTTGGCGTCAAACGAGCGCACGATGGCTTTGCGCA
>Ga0123519_10009599_pt1 | contig 14531 bp, 15 predicted proteins | sample YelNatPaOPRAMG02_FD_87396 | JGI IMG/M metagenome (GOLD analysis project Ga0123519, IMG submission 87396) | Hot spring microbial communities from Yellowstone National Park - Yellowstone National Park OP-RAMG-02 (version 2) | ecosystem: Environmental > Aquatic > Thermal springs > Hot (42-90C) ...
AAAAATAATTATAATGAATAATGAGGATTATTATTTGTATTTGAATACATTAGAAAATTTGAAAAAAGAAATAGAATTGGAAATGCAAAAAGAAATGATTAAGGGGGAATAATGGAAAAAAAGAATACAATTAATACAGTGGGTAGAAAAATTACGGCATCAGGATTTAGTTCAACAACCTTACCTTCTTTTTGGTATTCTCCAGAATTGACAACTGAATCGTGGTTACTACCAAAAAGTCGACAAGAAGTTTTGAAATGGATTCGTATATTTTTTAATTTGGAACCTTTTGTTCAAAATGCTATAATTGCTCATGCATTATTTCCTTTTTCAAAATTTGATTTAGTAACTAAGGATGAATCAATTACTAAAATTTATAAGGATATGGTTTTCAATAAAGATTTTGATTTGTATGAATTTATAACTCAAGCAGCATTATCATTTGAGAAGTTTGGAGAATTTATTGCTTTTGGTAATTTAACTAAGGAAGATGGCTTATATAAATGGAAAAGATTTATTTTATTAGAACCTGAATTGATAGAGATTAAAAGTGATTTGATAAGTGGAGAATTAATATTTGAAATGATTCCTCCTACTGAATTGAAAAGACTAGTAACATCTATGACAGATGAAGAACTTAGAAATTCAAAAATTCCTCAAATAGTTATTAGTTCAATTAGAGACGGAAAAAATATACCATTAGATTCTGCAGTGACTTCTATAGTGGCTAGAAAAACAGATCCTTCTGCTATAAGAGGAACTAGTAGAATACAATCTTGTTTTAAAGTTTTGATATTTCAGGATTGGTTAAGATTAGGTCAAGTAGCTTATTATCAAAGATTTATATTTCCTATTGAGTTGTGGTCAATAGGAGATATGGGTAAGGACATACTACCTGATGATGATACTTTAGAAAGATGGAGAACTTTTTTATCATCACAGATGATACAACCTCCTTATTCTTTAGTTGTTCCACCATTTGTAAAATATGAAGTTCAAAGTGCTGTGGGTAAATTATTACCCGTATTAAATGAATATACTTATATTCACGATCAATTATTAGCAGGATTAGGAGTAACTAAAGAATTTTTATTTGGAGGAGGAATATCTATTACTAATACTAAAACAATGGCTTATCAAAAATTAATAAAATATTATCAATCGGTAAGAGATTTATTTGAAAGTTGGATGATAAATAAAGTATTTAGGCCTGTTGCTGAATTGAATAAATTTAGAGATAAAGATAAAAATTTAATTTTACCAGAAATTGTTTGGTATAAATCTTTAGATATTGAAGAAGAAGAACAAGAAAAGAAAGAGTATTTAGATTTGCATAGACGAGGTTATGTTAGTACAAAGACTCTTTTTAGTAAATTTAAAAATTTAGATATAGAAAAAGAAGCAGAACTTTTAAAGAAAGAAAGAGGAACACTTTTTGATAAAGAAAATAGATTACCCAAAGAGTCTAAACCTTCATTGAGTACACCTCCTACTGGAGAAACAGAATTAGGTAAAGAATTGGAAGGGTTAGGTGAAAGGTTAGGTGGTGGAGGAGAAGTTGGTGGAGGAGAAGTTGGTGGAGGTTTGGCTCCCACTCCAGAATTAGGTCCAGGAACTCCAACAGAATAAAAATCATTTGTCGATTTCGATTTCTTAAATAGGAAATTTTTCCTGTTTATGTTATGAATTGTAAGGATATGGTGTAAATTTATGGATGTTGAAACTTTTGTGAAGAAGAATGTTGAGATTATTATTAATTTAATGGGTGAAGCATTAGATTTAGCTCGAATTAGTGGAATGTCAGATAGAAGTTTCAATCAATTTCAGGTTTCTTATAAAAAGAAATGTTTTGAAAAAATTAATGAATTAGTGAAAGTAGCGAAAGATGAAAAATTGGTGGACGAATCTTTTAAAATTGAAATGGGGAGTAAAGATGTCATTACAAAAGATAGGCGGAATTAATAAAATAAGGATATTGAAATCAAAAAAAGATTTCAATGATTGTTTATTAAAGAAGGGAAAGAAAAATGATAAAAAAAATAGGAAGTTTGATTAATTTAAACGTAGTTTCTAATTTTAAAAGGGCTTCTTTTGAAGTTGAACCCTATAATAAAGATTTTTTATATTTTAGTGCTAGAGCAGTATCTGCTTATGAAACTTCGGGTTTTAATGAAAATGGGGATGCTTTTTTGTGGGATGAACTTTTAAAATCTTATAAAACTTTTATAGGAAAAAATTTATTTTTAGATCATGATACTTCTCCTTTGAATACTGTTGGTAAAGTGATAGATGCTTATCCAGTAGATGAAAAAGATGGAGAAAAGTATGTAGAATGTTTATGTAAAGTAGATAAGATAGCTTTTCCAAGTTTAGCTCGAAACATTGAGACTGGGGTTTTGAATAGTGTGAGTATGGGTGCTTCTGTAGATAAGTCAACTTGTTCAGTATGTGGTCATTATATAGAGTCTGAAATATCCCCTAGATGTGAACATATGCTTAAATTGAAGAATGAATTTGTAGCTACTTGGGATTTTCCAAAAGCTTTTATAACTAAAGGAAGACCTATAAAAGCTTTTTTTATAAATGAAGGAGTTCGATTTACTGAATTATCTATAGTTACTAATCCAGCTGATTTTGGTGCTTTAGTTAAAAAAGTAATAGCATCTAAGATAAATGAGAATGTGGTAGTTTATGAGAAAAAATCAAGTCCTGTTTATTCAGTTTGGAAAATTATTACTCCAGAAAAAGTAGTTTTTTCGTTTCCTGTTTATAAAATTGCTAATTTGAGTAAGCTTAACTATTATAATTCGAGTAAATTTGGAGAATATCTTAAGAAAACATCGATTAGTAAAATAGTTCAAGATTTAAAGATTGGAGGTAATTTTATGGATAATATAAAATCCAAAATAGAAAAAATACTTGAGGCAGAAAAAGAAGAAGAAAAAATGAGTGAAAAAGAAGATATAAAGATTTTAAAAGGCATATTGAAAAAATTGAAAGATCCCGAAAAAAATTATTTAGAAATTATTGAAGATCTTAAAGAAGTTTTAAAAAATGAGGAAGAGTCGGCTGATACTGAAAAAGGTGATGTTGAATCTTTAAAAGAAGTTTTGAATGAATTTAAAGAATATTTTGAAAAAACTTCTAGTGGTGAAGAAGTTTCTATGGAGGAGAAGGGAGAGGAAAGCGTAGAGAAAGGTACAGAAGAGGAAGGTAAGGAAGAAGAAGGTAAGGAAGAAGAAAAAGAAGAAGAAGGTGAATTAAAGGGCGAAGATTTAGATAAATTATTTAAAGCTGAAAAAGAGGCTCATATGGAATCTTTATTAGATTTAAATGAAAATGATTTAGATGTTTTAAATAAGGTAGCTGCATTTGGAGAAGGAAAAGAAGGTAAACCTTTAACTGATGAAGAAAGGTTAGCAAAACATAAAGGTAATGAACCCTCAAAAGAGTTTAAAAAAGAGGAACCTAAGAAAGACGAGGTTAAAAAAGAAGAACCTAAGAAAGACGAAGGTGAATCTAAAGAAAAGAAAGAAACTTTTGATATTAAATATTTAAAAGATTCAGGAATTTTTCCAGTTGATAAATTTGAGGTAGCTGGAGAAATTGGAGAAGTTTCAGCGGGACCCCTTGGAAAAGTTAAAAAAGTTATTTTAAAAGATTCAACAGGTCAGGTTTATGAACTTTACGTAAAATTAATGAAGAAAGGTGAAAAGATTTCATTAGAGGAAGAAATTACTTTGGAAGATAAGAGAAATATTTTAGGTAAATTGGGGGATGTGTCTAAATTAAGTGATGAAGAGATATCATCCTTATTTAATTCATATATAGGATTCAATAATGGTAATGTAGAGGCATTTCAATCTTTAATTACTTCGATAGCTAGTATGAAAGAAAATTTATCTAAAATAAAGATTGAAAGTGATTTGAAAGGTAAGTTTTATAAATGTAGTTATCTTTTAGAGAAAAAGATGGAATTAGGTGAACTTATACCTGATTCTGAACAAATTAATAAGTTGGTTATAAAAGGGGAATCTTTTATAAAAGCTAGAGATATTGTTGTAGAAGAAATGAAAAGTAAAGAATTGAAGAGATTGATGTCTTTGCCAACTAAAGAGATAGAAGATATGTTTTCTCAATATCAAAAGAAATCGGTAGCTAATTCATCTTTTAATATTGAGGGATTTGTGAAAGGTTCTTATAAAGATTTTGAAACTGATCCAGATGAAGAATTTTTGAAAAAATTACCTTGGCAATAAGCCAAAATATTAAGGAGGTATTTATATGTTACAGGTAATAAAAGAAGTAGAAAGATCAATGGGATATGTTCCGGCTACGGATGCAAGTGGAGTTGAATATCCTATTCTTGAAGGTCAGCCTTTAATGCTTACTAGTGATGGTAAGATAAAACCATATGACGGTACTACGGGTACTTTTCCGATGGGATTAGCTGCAGAGTCAAATGTTCAATTTCCTCTTCAGGGGAAACCTTATACAGCTGGTTATGGGTTTGATTATTCAAGATTTAACAGAGGTGGACTTATAAGTTTCTTTTTTGCAGGAGGAATGTTTGAGCTTGCTTCAGATGTGAGAGGAGTTCCTTTTGTTGACACAGATACTTATGAAATTAACAAGCCTGTTTATGCTAATCCAGATGGTAAAATAACTGCAACTTCAAATTCTGGTGCTAATCCAGAGATTGGTAAAGTTATGAAATTTACCGTAGCATCTGGTAAAGTAGTTTCTCTTGTGATTAAGTTAACAATATAAAAAATTTTATTTAAGGAGGTTTTTTTATGGATGATTTAAATATTTATGATAAGGGTGTAGATAAACGAGAAATTGAAGCTCGTCTTACACGACTTTTATCTACTCCAGGTGGATTACAGAAAGTTGGTGCGCAAATGCTTTCACCTCTTAAAAGGGATTTGCTTTTTGAGGGAAGGGGTAGACAGATATTGATGACCTATAAACTTGCTGTAGGTGAGGAAGCTTATTTTGATGCCGATGTTGATGTTCCTGCAGCTGCAATATCTGTTGAGGGTTTACCTCAAGAGCTTGAAGTGAGGTCAGACAGAATCTTAATTATGACTTCACCTATATCAGTTAAAACGGTGATAAGATGGAATGAATCTAACTATCGTAAGTTTGATATACTTAATAGGACTCAGGAACGAGCCAAAGCGAGTATACAGTTTCAGGAAGATTCAAGAATATATAATCTTTTGAAATTTGCATCAAATCTTACGAATCAGGGTAAAGTTAGATCTCTTGAGGGAACAACTGCAGAGAGTTTGAATCCTTCAGTTATTCCAGAAACAGCAGGTAGATTAACTCAGGAGACTCTTGTTACTGCTATAACGACTCTTAGATCTAAACTTTTAGTTGCAGGTAAAATACTTGTCAATCCTCTTAGATCTAAAGATCTTATGCTTTTCAATACTGCTGTAGGTGGAACTGGTGGAGCTGGAATATTTGCTCCTAACTTTCAGGAACAACTTTTGAAAGCGGGTAAGATAGGTTCTATATGGGGAGTTGAGATTGTAGAGTCTATCGTTATTCCTGCTAATGAAGTTTATGTTCTTGCACCAGCAGATTATTTAGGTGTGATAGCAATAAGAACTGATGTAGAGATTAATACCTTAAAAGATCCAAATCAGAATGCTGATGTCTTTTCAATATGGGAAGACATAGGAATGGCAATAAGGTTTGCAAAAGGTATAGTTAGAGTAGATGTTGCTTAATTTTTAATTAAGTGGGAGAAGAATTACTTCTCCCACTTTTATTTTTGAGGAGGTAATGATATGAAAATGAAAGTTAAACAGTTTTTATCCTATGGAGACTTAATAATTCACGATGTGAAGATTGATAGTAATCCTCTGATGTTGAAATATGGAGAATATATTTCTGACGATATTATAAAAAATGCTAATTTTCAAAAATCTATGAAATCTGGTATAGTTAAAAAATGCATTGATAAGGGATGGATAATAATAGAGAAAGAGGAGAAAAAAGAGGATAAAGAAGTAAAAGAAAATATTGATAAAGCTAATAGTAAAAAATAAATTATTAAAAAAATATTAAGAAAGGGACTCGTCAATGAAATGAAAAAGAGTAGTTGACGAGTTTTTTTTTAAGGAGGAAATAATGAAATATAGGGCTACAAAAAAAATAGAAATTTCAGATCTGAGTGCAGATCTTGATGGTGATGGAGTAGAAGCAATTATATCTTTAGATGTGGATCAATATATACCTGTATCTGAAATTGATCCAAAAATGTTTGAAAAATCTTTACATTCAGGTGCATTAAAAAGATGTATTGCAAAAGGTTGGATTGTAGTTGAACCTGATGTAGATTTTGGGGAAGATGAAATTGATGAAATGGGAGTATCAAAAGTTCTTTCAAAAGTTGTTAATTGGATTATTTCTAATGATGTTAGTATAAAATATAATAGTTCATCTTATAGTGGATCTATAGGACAAGATATTGAAGTACAATTATTGGTTACGGATGGAGATGGAACTATTGATATCTTTTCCAATAATACAAAAGCTGTTGTATCTTATTCTGGTTCAGTAGATACTTCAAAGATAACGCTTAAAGATAATAATGGTAATATTATTACGAATGGAGGTACTACTCCTTATTCTAATAATGGTATAATTTCTTTAAAAATATCTAGTTCGATGGCTCAAACTGTCACATTAACTATAATATCAAATAATAGAAATTTGCAGATACCGAATTCAGATACACAAATAGTTATTTCTTAATAGGAGGATAGAATGGCAAAAAATACATTAACAGTTACAGATGTAAATGCTCAACTTCGAGAAGCTCCTGATTTTGATATCCTTACAGTTGCTCAATCAAATACAGATTATCTTCATGGGGATGGTTTTTGGCCACTTTATATGGATAAAATGGCAAAGGTTACACCAGGGGCAGGCTTGAATATTCAAGTTGCTGATTATTACGCCTTAGTCGATGGATACAAACTTTTCACAAGAGGGTTAAGAGCGCTAAATTGGAATAAATATGTAACAATAGGTATTCCTACAACTAAAGTTGGAACAGGTGATTTTTATCTTTTGTTAAGGCCTAAACTTCTTAAAACCGTTGATTTAGACGGGGATGGAATAGCGGAAACACCTATTAAAGAGCATGGAACGGGAGAATTCTATTTCGATACATCTATTCCTAGCGATGGAGCTATACCTGTTGCGAAATTGAATATACCAACTGGAACAACTCAGATTACAGAAGCAATGATTGACAACTCAGTAAAAGTTTGGCTTCCAGATATTCAAAAAAGTTTAAGGGAGATGAAAAAATATATAGATGAAGCAGTTGAAAGAGCAAAGCGTGAAATCTATGATTTTATTTTAGGTGAATATACTACTCAAGTAAGAGATGAAATTGCCCAAGGTAATGCTACAATCAGAGCAGAGTTGGATGCAAAATGTAGTGCTCTTCAAAACCAGATAAATGATTTAACTGTTTCTGTTAATATAATAAGGCAAAGTTTATCTGATTTTCAATTTTATGTTAATGGAAAGATTGCTGCACTAACAACTAAAACAGATGCTTTAAGTCAAGCAATTGCTGATTTAGGCAATGCTGTTTCTGAAAATACTGCTTTTATACAAGAATTGAGTAGTAATATTAGCAATATTGAAGGTGATATTGTAGCGCTTCAACTTGAAAATCAAGTGCAAACTCAACAAATTCAGCAATTACAAACACAGACTGGAATATCTCAGGGTATTTTTGATTTAGGTAATGCTATTAGTTTAATAAAGACAAATTGGTCGATCCAGCAAATTCATAATTTAGGTATAAATCAATTGTATAAGGGTTATACAGATATTCTAAAAGATACTAGTAATATTGATGCTACTTCAATTAACTATGCTCTTAATTCAATATTAACAAGAATTCAAGCAGTAAAACCATTAAAAGGTTTAATTTCTTGGTGGAAATTTGATGAGGGAATGGGAAATGTAGCATTAGATTCATTTGGGTCTAATAATGGTATCATTTATAATGCAACTTGGGTTGATGGAAAAGTTGAGAAGGCTTTGAATTTTAATGGATATAATACTTATGTAAGTTGTGGAATGAGTGATACTCTTAATTTAAACGTTTTATTTACAATAGCAGCGTGGATTAAACCTAATAAATTTCTTTCCTATATGTCTTGGGTAGCAAGAAATTACGATCAATATAGGGCAACAATGGGAGGATATGCTAATCAATGGGGTTTAACATGGTTTGATGGTTCAATATGGCATGATTTATGGGGTGGTTCATTAGATATAGGGCAATGGAATCATGTCGTGATAGTAGTCAATGGAAATGATTTTAAATTTTATAAGAATGGAGCTTTAGATTGGTCAACCACAGCTACTAATAACATTGCTTCCTTATCTGGAAGAGAATTTAGAATAGGTAATCAATGGGGTAATGGAGAGTATTTTGATGGTATCATAGATGAAGTAGCAATTTTCAATCAAGCGTTGAGTGCAAGTGAAGTTTTTCAAATATATAATCAAGGAATAAGTGCTTTATCAGGAACATTCACACCAGGAACAGTAATAACTAAACCAGTAAATTATGGAATAGTTCCTACGAAAGCAGTTGTTTCTGTTGTTGGTAATGGTATTACTCCTTATATCTCAAGAGACAATGGAACAACTTGGACACAGGTGACACCAGATACAGAATTCACTTTCACAACTGAACCTTCTGGAAGTGATATTAGATTGAAGTTCACATTAGATACGCCTGATAGTTATATTGATAACTACGGATTATTTGTTAAATAAGATTGACTAAAAACACGTAAAAAAATAGACTCGCTAACGAAATGAAAAAAGTAGTTAGCGAGTTTTTTTTTAATTTAAGTTAATTTGTAATTGTTGATTTTATTATAAGGATTGATTAAATGATAGCATTTAAATATCTTTACCAACACGTATATAATATAAAATAAGGATATATGATACGATTAACCTATCACTGTAACTTAAAAGGTAATAAAGAGAAACTAGAGTTTTTCGAAAAGCAATATAAGTATGCACAAATAATAGCTAGATATTACCTTTGGTATGTTAAAGCAAATAAAGAGTATAGAAAGACAGAAATACATAAAGCTACCTATAAAAAAATAAGATCTAAATATCCTTTTCTATATAGCAAATTAATACAACACGTTAGGGATAAAGTTTTAGCTTCTGTTAAAGCTAGAAAACTTTACAAAGTTAAAAAGTTAAACATTCCTTTAATTTTCGATTATCAAAATTTTAACATAGAATTTAAAGAAGGTTATTATAATGCTTGGATAAGGTTTTGCAAAAGGAATTATCCTTTGGAAGGATTAAGAACCCTTAACAAGTTAAAAGAAGTAGTTAAAATAAAAGAAATCCAGATAAAGAAGATAAATAAAGATTGGAGAATTTATTTTGTTTGTGAAGTAGAAGAGAACAATAATGTTAAAGGAAACCAAAGATTAGGAATAGACATAAATATTAAAAATATAACTCTTTCTAACAGTAAACGTTTTAACTTAAAACAATATGTTCATAAGAAAATAGAATACAGAAAACATAAGAATAGGGATAAAATTGAAAAATATTCTAAAGATTTCTTCCACAAAATGACTTCCGAACTAGTTAAATATCTAATAGAAATGGGAGGTTCTCAAATTATATTAGAGAATCTAACTAATATTAGAAAGTCAAGTTCTAGAAAAGAAGGAACGTCTAAAGGGAAAAATGTGAATTATTTAATCAATAATGTATTTCCTTTTAAGATGTTTCAGACTTTTCTAGAGTATAAATGTAAGTTAAATGGGATAGATGTTAAGTATATTAATCCAGAGAATACTAGTAAGACTTGTGGTTTATGTGGTTCTCTAGATACTTATAGACCAAAACAAAGTCTATTGGTTTGTAAATCTTGTGGAAGAAGATTAAATGCAGATCTAAATGGAGCTAGAAACATCTTGAGGTTTTCACTTCAAGATGGGTTACTGAATCATTCTAACCCGTCTGAGCTCCTTAAACAAACAGACAAGCCTATCGACTTGGTCGAGGGTAGATAATAGAGGAAAGAATGGCTGATGAAATTTTTGATTTAAATACTCAAACTGCTAGAGGTGTAGTAATTTTATATGCTAAATATAATGATCGATATATACCTGTAAAAGTTTTAGCTGATGGTACTTTAGAAAGTAATGTTAGTATAAATGCATCAGATATTCAAATTGGTGCGATAGAATTAAAAGATTCAGATACAGGAGATCGAGCTAATGTAGGATTAGATCAATCCAAAAAAGCACTATATATTCAATCAGAAAGTTTAAATAATGAATTACAACTAATTAATGGAAATTTAGGAAATATTGGAAATGAAGTTTCTCAGGTTAAAGATAAATTAATTAGTGAAGGTATAACTTATAAAGAATGGATTTGGCCTACAGAAGAAATCAATATTACATCAATTGGATTTGTTGTATTGAAAGCTATTGATTTAAAATTAGTAAAATCCAAAACATTTTATTTTAAAAATGTGGGAAGTAATGATATTTACTTAAATTTATCTTTAAGTGTGAATGATGAAGATTTTTATATTGTTTTAAATAATCAAAGATTAAGTAGTGGAAATTATGCAATTTTTACAGAAAGTAATCCTTATATGTCTCTTAGGATTGAAGGTAAAGTTGATTCAGGAACAGGTATATTAAGATTATGTGGATATGGGTTAGGAGGATAATTCATGCCTATTCAAATTTTTGATGAAAATAATCAACCTGTTACTAATGTTAATGTTGTTGTTAGCAATCAAACTCAATTATTAGATAGTCAAAATAATTTAATTAATCCTGCCAAAGAAGATGGTAACCTACAAATATTGTCTAATAAAATAGATACTAATTTATCTACGAGAGCTACTGAAGTTACTCTGCAGAGTGTAAACACTAATTTAGAGGGGATAGCCCCAAAAATTGACGCTATAACAGCTCAACTAAGCACACAAGTAAGAGGGTTATTTGACAATAATGGTAATCCTATAACATCTATTTTAGTCCCAATATTTGGATACAGAGGAATTTCTAATGTTAATATTTCACTAGATCAATACTTAACTTTTAACAAACGGATATTTTATTATTTCATTGCTCAAAATGTTAACGCTAACGATACTAAGATAATAGCATTGGTTAATCCTTCAAATAGCACTAAGACATTTTTTATTAGAAGAATCTCTATAGCAAGAAATTTAGATAATAACAATAGTGTATTTTTCTATATTAGAACTAATGCTCAAGGTATTACTGGAACACCTGTAAATCAAAATAATATAGTATCTACTTTAAGCGGTGGTACTTCTGTATCAAATATTTACACTACTCCAAATTACACGAGCGCGGGTAGCACAAGATTCGTGATAGGTTTAAATGCTTATGAGGGTAGCAGAGAATCAGTATTTGAGTTTGGGTTTGGTTTAAATCCCGGTGAAAATTTATTCATGATCGGTAACGCTACCTCTAATGGTACGCCTTGTTTTATTACTATTGAGTGGGCGGAGGTTTAAATGTTCGATGTGATAACTTTAGATTACTCACAGTTCATAGACATAGTAACAAAGAAAAGGGCAAGAATACAGTATATTGAAAGGGAGAATCAATATTGCTTATTTGCTTATGATGGGCCTATTAAATATTCTACTACCATTTACAGGCAAGATCCTAATATAAATGGATTTGATTGGACGCAAGAACAAAATAATTTAAATGATTTTGAAGCAAATCATAAAGAAAATGCGAATAGGCCTATAAGAATAAGTCCGGTAGATGGAGATAGTAAATTTCATCCTTATTTACTTGAGATACTTGATAATCAAAGTTCGGGAACAATTGAAATAGATTTTGGGAGTATTTATAATAAAGATGTAGAATTGAGAAGAGTAAGACCAAGACCTGTTCAAGCAAAAATGGGAGATAAAGTTCATTTTGAAGCGTGGGTTAAAGCTGGTGTTTTAGGGCCAGATCCAGTTAAAGTTAGGGAATTTGGAGAAACATTGCTTGAAGGTGGGGATGGATGGATAGGAGAATGGTATGAAGGAATAGGAACTGGTTTGATTCCATCTTATGTATTTTTGAAATTAGTATATGAGAAAGGAACAGATTTAACTTATAGAAGATTTTATATTGATGTAGAAATCGTTGTGTAGGAGAAACGATGATAAGAATAGATGGAATTTTGCATAAATTCATAAAGAGGGCTCAATTAGAGCTTTCAAATCAACCTATTCCAAAAGGATTAATATTAGTATTTGAAGGATTGGATGGGAGTGGCAAATCTACTCAGGTTAATTTATTGGCTAAAATTTTTGAAAAAATTGGAAAAGAAGTAATTATATCTAAATGGAATTCTTCTGAAAAAATATCCGATATAGTAAAAGAGTTAAAAAATAAAAGAGATTTAAAACCTCAAACTTGGGCATTATTAGAAGCAGCAGATTTGTATGAACGAATTAGGAAAGATGTTTTACCTGTTATTTCTAAAGGAGGAGTTGCTATTTTTGATCGTTATTATTATACTGCATTAGTTAGGGGTACTATAAGAGGATTAGATTATGGTTGGGTAGAGGATTTATATAGGTATATACCTGATCCTGATTTTATTTTTTATTTTAGGATTAATCCCGTAATATCTATGTCAAGAGTAATTAAGAGATCCGAAAAGTTGAGTATGTCAGATCTTTTAGATATTGATGATGCTTTAAAGTTTTATGAATCGGGTCAAGATTTATCTCTTCATCAAAATCCTGCAATAAATTTTTATTTCTTTCAACAGAAAATGAGTTCTTTATACGATAAAATTTTTAAAAAATTAGAAAATAGAGTATGTGTTTTAGATGCTTCAAAAGATATTTTTTCAATTTATGGAGATATATTAGAGTTTTTAAGAGAAAAAAAAGTTTTATCTGGTTTTAGAAAATATAAAGATATTATTTATTATGTAGAATTTCCTAGGGGATCATTTAGAGTAGTTGGGGATAATAAATTGATTATGCCTTGTGATTATGGGTTTATTCCTAATACAGTTGGAAATGATTTTATGGAAGTGGATGTTTTGGTTGGTTCAGAAGATAGTGATTTTGTAGTAAAGATTTATCATTTTAATAAAAGGGATGAATTTTCAGAAATTAAATATGCATTAGGATTTTCGAATGAGAATGAAGCTCTTAATTGCTATTCTAAGATTTATCCGAACAGAAAAATTAAATATGAAATAATAGATTTTGCAAATTTCAAAAAAGAAATTTTAGAATCTAGTGTAGATACTACAAGTAAATTAGTTGAAGATTTTTTGAAGTCTTATTTTGTAAAAGAGGTGTAGAGTGAAACCTAACGTAATTGAGATTAAGGTTAAGAAAACTTTTTTAAAAAGAAGAAAATATTTGTTAATAATAAAGTATGGTAAAAAAAATAAAGTTGAAAATAAAGAAGATTTTGAAAAATTTTAAGTAAAATTTTTGGAATTAAATTTAATTTTAAAGATTTTGATTTGAATAGTTTTCCTTCAGATTTTTATTATTTTATAAAAAAAGTAAGAATTAATGGAGAACTTCTTTTTGAAGTTAAAGATTCATTAGATAGATTTTTTTTATGTGAGTATGGAAGAAAAAAATCTGTTGAAAAAGCTTTTTCATATTTAAAAGACATTTGTGGATTGGAGATAGTTGATGAAAGTAACAATAAAAAGAATTAGAAATAATGATGAGTGTTGTATAGGTGAATTATATATTGATGATAAATTTTTTTGTAATACTTTAGAAGATACAGTTAGAAACGAAAAAATTTATGGTCAAACTGCTATTCCAGCAGGAAATTATAAAATATTTTTGGATTTTTCTCCTAGGTTTAAAATTAATTTACCTCATATATTAAAAGAAAATGGCAATGAATTAGATACTTTTAACGGAGTTAGGATTCATAGCGGAAATACTTCAAAAGATACTGAAGGATGTATATTAGTGGGTGAATGGGATAAAAAAGATAATTTTATTTCAAATAGTCGAATTACTTTAACTAAACTATTAAGAACTTTTGAGGGTAATTATCCTATATCTTTGGAGGTTATAAATGGATTTTAATGTTTACACTAAGGATGAATTTGATCTTTTTTTATATGATTTGAAAGTAGGGGATGTTTTATTATTTAAGGGTGAAGGTTGGATTTCAAAGGCAATAATGTGGTTTTCAGATAGTGAATGGAGTCATGCAGCTATATATGCAGGAAATGGATGTATTTATGAATCAACTGAAACAGGAGTTGAATTAAATTCTTTGAAAACTAGGGTAAATCAATGTGAGAGAATATTGGTAAGAAGATATGTAGAATTTTTAACAGATTCAGAAATAGAAAAATTAACTCAAAAAGCTACTGAGTTAGTTTATGAAAGTTATGATACATGGCAACTTCTTGGTTTAGGTTTATATTTTCTTTTGAGAAAATTA
>Ga0123519_10009603_pt1 | contig 14530 bp, 7 predicted proteins | sample YelNatPaOPRAMG02_FD_87396 | JGI IMG/M metagenome (GOLD analysis project Ga0123519, IMG submission 87396) | Hot spring microbial communities from Yellowstone National Park - Yellowstone National Park OP-RAMG-02 (version 2) | ecosystem: Environmental > Aquatic > Thermal springs > Hot (42-90C) ...
GCGTGAGGGTCTGATCGATGCGCAGGGCGATTTCCTCGCCCGGCGCCATGCGCCCGTCGGCAAGGTGCGCGGCGATGATCTTCTCGGTGAGGGTTTGGGGCATCAGGGGATCTCCTCTATCTCACTGGCTGCCGGCCGACTGGGTGCCGGAGGCCCTTCAGGTTCGGGACGGTCCGGGTATGGTGCTGCGCCCGTTGCCCGGAGCAATGCCCCAATCAGGGGTGAGGTGCGGGGCCGGTGGGGCTGTGGCCGCCCGCAGGCGGCCACAGCCCCACCGGCCCCGCACCTCACCCCTCCGGGTACGGGCCGGGTGGATGCGGAGCGTGCCGCCCGGCCGTTGGCCGGAAAAGGCCCCTGGCCCGACCGCGAAGGGCAGAGGGCTAGCGGCGGTGGCCGTTGCCACGGCGGTAGTCGTTATAGATGTACATCAGCTCCTTGTCGAAGAGTGAGCGCTTGACCTCGACCGCCATGCGCCGGGCGCGGGCGAGGATCTCGTTGGCTTCCTCGTCGCTGAGGGTGATGCCGAACTCTTGGAATTTGAACTTGACCATCTTGGAACCCGAGTGCTTGCCGATGACCAGTTGGCGTGTCTGGCCGACGGCCTCGGGGGCAAAGGCCTCATAGTTGCGCGGGTCTTTGAGCACGCCGTCGGCGTGGATGCCCGACTCGTGGGCAAAGATGTTGTCGCCGACGATGGCTTTGCAGACCGGCAACGGCCGGCCCGAAGCACGCGCCACGTACTCGGAGAGCTCGCGGAAGCGGCTGGTGTCGAGGCCGAGGGGCATGCCCATGATGTATTGGAGCGCCATGGCCACCTCTTCGAGGGCGGCATTCCCGGCACGCTCGCCCAGGCCGTTGACGGTGACGTTGACAAAGCTGGCCCCTGCCTGCACACCCGCCAGGGCGTTGGCGGTGGCCAGGCCAAAGTCGTTGTGGGTGTGCATCTCGACCGCCAGGCCTGTCTCGCTGATGATGGCCTTGATCCGCTCATAGGTCTGGAACGGTTCGAGGATGCCCAGCGTGTCGCAGTAGCGCAGGCGGTCGGCACCGCACTCGCGCCCGGCGCGGGCGAACTCGAGCAGAAACTCGGGGTCGGCGCGCGAGGCATCCTCGGCGTTGAGCGAGACGTAGAGCCCGTGCGACTTGGCAAAGTCGACGCTGCGCTTCACGGATTCGAGCACCCAGGCCCGGTCGCGGTGCAGCTTGTGCTCGATGTGGATGTCGGAGGCAGAGATGGAGATGGCAACGGCCTGGGCGCCCGTCTGCAGCGAGGCTTCGATATCCGAGATCACCGCCCGGTTCCAGGCCAGGATGCTGGCCGGCAGGTCGAGGGCGACGATCTCTTTGATGGCCTCGAGCTCGTCGCCGCCCATGGCCGGGATGCCGACCTCGATCTGGGGCACGCCGATCTCGGCCAGCAACTGGGCGATGCGCACCTTCTCGCTGTTGGCAAAGACGACGCCAGCGGTCTGCTCGCCGTCGCGCAGAGTTGTATCGTCGAGCCAGATTTGAGCCATAGTACCCTCCTGAGTGGCACTCCGGCGGGCGCGATCCACCGGAAAACAAAAGAGCCCACCGTTCGCTCCCCTCTTGGAGCGCTTGGTGGGCATCTCTGGCATGCCGCCCCCGCAGGCGGCCTGGTGCGCGGGCCAACGCCCGCGCCTGCGGCCCGACGCCTGCAATTCAGGCGTCGCAGCTAGGGAATTACGATACCACAGGTCACGGACTCTGTCAAAATTGGGCAAGCGCGGATCTGGTCACACTCGCGCTGGGGGCCCTTGGGGGAACGATCAACAGGGATGGACAGGATGCCCGGGATAGAAACCTCATCCTGGGCATCCCATTCATCCCCGTTTCTTCAACCCCCCGTGGCCGGTCTTCTCTACGTCGTTCAGCGTCTCACGGAGGGTGATCTCGATGCCGTCGCGCAGCTCGCGGCGGCTGGTGAAGCGCTTGAGCCGCTCGACGAGCAGCGCCGTCAACCGTTCGCCGAGCGCGCTCACCGCCCGGCTCGACGGTTTCTCGCCGTAGGCGAACCAGGCAGCGACCGAGTAGCCCAGGGCCATGGTCGTGCCCGCGGCGATGGCGGTGCCGAGGACGTAGCCGGCCACCGGCACCAGGTCGACGAGCTGGTAGAAGAGGGTGCGGCCGAGCAGCCCCGAGCCGAAGGTGACGACGATCTCCCTGGCCCGCGCCGGGCCGAGCGGGTAGCCGAACACCCGCGCCAGCTTGAGCGCCATCGCCACCTGGATGGCGGTGATGGGCACGAACGAGGCGAAGGGGATGGAGATGGGCGCGGTGATGAGGTTGGCCGTGCCTGCGGCGGCGCAAGCACGCAGGATGGTGTCGGAGGCCAAGGCCCAACGGGCGCCCGGCGCCAGCTCGGCCAGCGTCGCCAAGAGTTGCGGGTCGGCCTGCAGGATGGCTACGAGCAGCCGGTTCAGGTTGAGGCGGTGGGTGGCCGAGGTGGGGATGATCTGCTCGGGCTTGAGCTGCAGGGCCTCGGCCGCGGCCTTGACCACCGCTTCCTCGCTCCCACGCACCAGGTCGATCTTGTTCAGGGCCACCACATAGGGTTTGCCCAGGCCCACCAGTTCGCCGTAAAGAAAGGCCTCGTCTTGCGCGATGCCGTGCGAGGCATCGAACACCAGCACCACGAAATCGGCCTTGGCGGCCGCCTCGATGGCGGCCGCATGCCGGCCGGCCGCGGCCTGCGGGCCTTCGGGGCCCACGGGCGCCTCGTTGGCCCCCGGCGTGTCGACCACCCAGAAGGCGCCGGCATCGCCGCGCAGGGGGCTGCGGGTGGTGCCGGGCACGGGGCTCACCTGGGCCTTCGGCGCCGAAGGCCCGACCAGCGCGTTGTAGAGCGATGACTTGCCCGTGTTGACCGGGCCCGCCAGGCACACCGTGCGGCGCCCGGCAAAGACCGGCGCGTACTCTTCGCGCACCAGAGGCAAGAGCCGCTTCAGCTCGCCCAGGCCCATCTGCTCGAGCAGGCGGCCGGCTGCGGCGCCTGCCTCCTGATCGGATCGGCTCACTTCCTGCAGTCCTCTCTGAATCGCGATGCGGCTGGCCCTCATTGTACACCAAGAGGCAGAACCTTTCGAATGGGGCGGGGCGAGGGAGAGTCATGCTGAGTATCCCAGGGCTGCGAGAGCCCTGGGCCAGGCAAAGGAACGTGCTGCGACCAGGGGCAGCAGCCGGGTCTTGAGCTCCGCTCGCTCCCGGCCCAACCCGCCAACCCCCCCAAACGGTTTCGCACCGGGTGGGGTGCGGAGCATGTAGCCCGGTGCCTGGTCCGGCAGCAAAGGGGCGCCAATTCCAGCGAAGAATCCTCGCTTGCCGTGGCACCAAACCCCTCCAAGCCTGCCGCCATGGCTGGCAAGGACTCTTCGCTCGCTTGGCGCCGGGTTGATGCGCGGCATGCCAGCCGGCAGGCGCCCGAGGGCCCTGCGCCTGTTGCATGGCAGACGATGCATCCTACTCGGCGACGAGCACCAGCCGGCTCTCGGCCTCGCGTTCGACGTCCTCGCGCGCAAAGAGCATGGGGTGATACTCGCCGTCGAGCCAGGCCTGCACCTGGTCGTCGTAATGGGGGCTTGCGGGCCGGCCCGAGGTGCCCGGCACCAGCAGGCTGCAGGCGCCAGATGGGTCGGCCATATCGACAATGAAGCGGTAGGAGGGGCCGATCACCGCCTGGCCGGCGCCGCTGTCATAGAAGGTGCAGCCGGTCGCGCAGACCGTGGTGTGGTCGCCACCCAGAGGGTATGGTCCGCGATTGAAGAAGCGGCGCAACAACCCCACCTGGCCCAGGGGGTGGCCATAGGTGAGGGTGTGCAGCTTGCCCCAGGCCCAGGCGTGCGGGTCGGGGCCGAGCTGCTGGCGCAGGTCAGCGGCCGCCTGGGCGAGCGCCAGGCGCAACACTTCGTCGCGCGTCTCCCCATGGCCCAGGTCGAACCAGTGCGAGCGAGCGTCGGGCAGAGTCGCCTGCAGCCACTCCCAGGCGCGGAAGCCAAAGAGGCTGCCATCGGCCAGGAGCGGCACCGGCCCTTTGCCGGTGTAGCGCTCGGTCAGGTCACCCAACCTGTCGCGCAACATGAGGGTGGCCAGCCGCGGCACCAGCGCCTCATGGATGGCGGCGGCAGGGCTCTCGGCGCTCAGGTGCCCATCCCACTCGTGAAGCATCTGCACCAGCGGGGCCAGCTCGGGGTCGTGCACCTCCAATTGGCCGACGTAGCTCGCCACCAGGCGCGCGCCGGGCGATACCTGGTCGGTCTGCACGCGCTGCGCCCAGGCCACATCGATGGCAGAGCACGCCTCGATCATCTCGGTGATGCGCTGGGCCCGGTCGCCCGAGCAGTAATCACAGGTGATGGGGTAGGGATAGTCGCCGGCCGTGGGGCGGTTGTTGGCGCTGGCCACATAGCCCTGGGGCGGGTTGTACAGGTGGGGCAGCTCATCGAAGGGGATGTAGCCGGCCCACTCGTACTCGCCCGTCCACCCAGGCACCGGCACGCGCCCGTCGCCCTGCCTGCGGATGGGCACGCGGCCCGGGAACGAATAGGCGATGTTGCCGGCGCGGTCGGCGTAGACCACGTTCTGTGACGGTCCCGTCCACGAGCGCAGCGCCGCGCGGAGGGCCAGGCAGGTCGCGGCCCCGCTCAGGTCGTGGATCAACTGGGCCATCGTCCCAGGCTCGAAGCACGTCCAGCGCAGGGCCAGCGGCTCCGAGCCGGTCGCATGGGGAGCCAGGCCATTGATGACGGGGCCATGGCGGGTATGGACGACCTCCTCGACGGTCACCCCCTTGCCCCGCACGCGGATCTCCTCGCGGCGCACCGGCGCATCGTACCAGGCGCCATCGTACTGGTACTGCGGGCCGCGGCCGGGGGCATGGCGCAGGCGCTCGATGTACAGGTCCTGCACGTCGGGAAAGCCGTTGCTAAAGCCCCAGGCCACATGGCCATTGTGCCCCACCACCAGCCGGTAGACGCCCGGAAAGGTGGCGCCCGTGGCGTTCAGCCCAGGGGCCACCAGGTGGTTCTCGTACCAGAGCGAAGGGATGCTCATCTGCTGGTGCAGATCATTGGCCAAGAGCGGCATGCCCGAGGCGGTGCGCGAGCCTGCCACCACCCAGGCGTTGGAGCCCAGGCCGCGTTGGGCCGGTGGCCCCGCCAAGGCCCGGGCCTGCTCGGCCAGCTCCTGCGCCTCGCGGCCGAGGCCGGCATAGTCGGCGCCCGGAGGCACCACGCACGGCCAGCGCGAGCAATAGTCGGGCTCCAGCTCGGCGGCCAGTTCGGGGCCAAGCCGCGCGGCCAGTTGGGCGCGCAAGAGCTCCGCCTCCCAGTTCACCGAGAGGTTCCAATAGACCATCATCGGCCAGGCGATGGTATCGGTCACCGTCCAGGGCTCGGGCCGGTAGCGCAGCAGGGTGAACTCGATGGGCAATGGCTCGCTGGCCAGGCAGGCGTTGACCCCATCGGCAAAGGCCTGCAGCTCGGCGCGCACTTCGGGGGCCAGGAGCTCGGCCTCCTGCTCGGCCACGTGGCGCAGGCCGAGGATGCGCAGCAGGCGGTCGGTGGGGAGGGCAGCGGGCCCCAACACCTCCGCCAGCCGGCCCGACGCCAGGCGGCGCTGGAAGTCCAATTGCCACAGCCGGTCCTGCGCCTGGGCAAAGCCCTGCCCGAACACGACGTCGAGCATATCCTGGCCATAGATGTGGGGCACGCCCCAGCGGTCACGGATGATCTCGACGGGGGCGTGCAGGCCGGGCACACGCAGGGTGCCGTCGACGCGCGGTTGCTTGCGCGCGCAGAGCCACGAGAGCCCGGTGCAGACGATGGGCGAGAGGATGCCTTCGCGGCCAGACATGAAGCGACCCCTTTCCGCAGCGGATTGCCCAGAGGGCACAATTGGGCACCCTCAGCACAATCGGTGCCAGGAAAGGGGCCGCAGCCCGCTCAACGCGGCTTGAGCTGCAGCCGGGCCTCGGCCTCGCGCTCGACCTCGGCCCGCGCCCACAACATGGGGTGATAGCCCTTGCCGAACCAGGCCTGCATCTGATCGTCGTAATGGGGGCTGCCGACGTGGCCCGACTGGCCGGGCGCCAGGAGCCCGAGGGCGTGCGGCAGGTCGGCCAGGTCGGCGATGAAGCGGAAGGGCGGGCCGACGAGGGTCTGGCCCTGCAGGTCTGCGCCGGCCACGCCGGTGGCCCAGATAGTGTTGCCATCGCCGCCCACCGGGTAGGGGCCGCGGTTGAAGAGCCGGTCGAGCGGCGTCACGCGGCCCAGCAGGTGGGCGCAGGTCAGGCGGTGCAGGCGGCCCCAGGCCCAGCCGGCAGGGTCGGGGCCGAGCTCGGCCTTGAGCCAATCCACCGCCTCGCGCAGCGCCCGGCGTGCCACCTCGTCGCGCGTTTCCCCATGGCCCAGGTCGAACCAGGGCGACTGGGGGTTGGCCCACACCTGCTCCAGCCACTCCCAGGCGCGGCAGCCGAAGAGGCTGGCCTCGGCCAGCACCGGCGTGGGGCCCTTGCCTTCATAGTGCTCCGCCAGCTCGCCCAGGCGGCCGGCCACCAACAGGTGGATCATGCGCCGCACAAAGACCTGGTACACGCTCGCCGCCGCGCTGTCGGCGGCCAGATGGCCGCCCCACTGCCGCATCATCTCGACGACGGGCGCGAGCTCTGGGTCGTCGACCTGCAGCTCGCCCAGGCGCGCCGCCATGAGGCGGGCGGAGGGCGAGAGCTGGTCGAACTGCATGGCCTGCACATAGCCCACATCGACCTTGGGCTGCGCCTCGATCAGCTCGCGGATGCGCTCGGCGCGGTCGCCGGTGGCATAGTCGGTGCCCAGGAAGTGGGGATAGTCGTCGCCTACCACGCGGTTGTTGGCGGTCACGATATAGCCCTGGGCCGGGTTCCACAGGTGCGGCAACTCGTCGAAGGGAATGTAGCCCGACCACTCGTACTCGCCCGTCCAGCCGGGCACCGGCAGGCGCCCGTCGCCGCGGGTGCGGATGGGGATGCGGCCGGCCAGGGTGTAGGCGATGTTGCCTTCGGTGTCGGCATAGACCGTGTTCTGCGCCGGGCTGCCCCAGTGGCGGAGCGCTTCTCGGAACTCCTGGCAGTTGCGCGCCCGGCACATGCGGTAGACGGCGCTGATCACCTCCTCGGGCTCCAGCGCGGTCCAGCGCAAGGCGAGGGGCTGCTCGCCGGCCAGGTGGGGCGAGAGGCCGTTGATGATGGGCCCGTGGCGGGTGATGACGACCTCTTCCACCGTCGGCTCGCCGCCGCGCACGCGAATCTCCTCTCGGATCACCTGCGCATCGAGCCACTCGCCTCGGTACTCGTACTGCACGCGGCCGTCGGCGCTCGGCCGCAGCCGCTCGATGTAGAGGTCCTGCACATCGGGGAATCCGTTGGTGAAGCCCCAGGCCACGTGGCCGTTGTGGCCGGCCACCACCCCGGGCACGCCGGGGAAGGTGACGCCGGTGACCTCGAAGCCGCCACCGGCCAGGTGGTTCTCGTACCAGATGGCGGGCGCCGTGAGGACGAGGTGCATGTCGTTGGCCAGGATGGGCGCCCCCGAGGCGGTGCGCGAGCCCGCGATGGCCCAGTTATTGGAGCCGAGGCCTTCGGTGGCGGTGGGGCCGGTGAACGGGCGCGCCCGCCTGGCCCGCTCCTCGGCCGAGCGGCCGAGGCTCGACCCATCGATGCCGGGCGGGATGATGTATGGGCAGCGGGTGGGGTAGCAGGGCTCGAGCTCGGCCTCGCGCTCGGGCCCCAGGCGGTCGACGAGGCGGGCGCGGATCAGCTCCATCTCCCAGTTGGCCGAGAGCGTCCACGCCATCATCTTGCCCCACGCGACGCTGTCGGCCACGGACCACGGCTCGGGGCGGTAGCGCAAGAGGAGGAACTCGATCGGCAGCCGGCCGCGGCCGATGCAGGCGTTGACGCCGGCGGCGTAGGCCTCCAGCGTGGCACGCACTTCGCCGTCGAGCCTGGCCGTCTCCACTTCGGCCAGGCGCCGCATGCCGAGGGTGCGCAGCCAGCGGTCCACCGGCAGGGCCTCGCGCCCCAGCACCTCGGCCAGGCGCCCGGCCACCAGGCGGCGCGAGTACTCCATCTGCCACAGGCGGTCCTGGGCGTGCACAAAGCCCTGGGCGAACATCAGGTCGTGCTCGTTCGCGGCGTAGATGTGGGGCACGCCCCAACGGTCGCGGATCACTTCGACCGGCGCTTCGAGGCCGGCCAAGGTGATGGTGCCGCAGGTCTGCGGCAGGCGGCGCCGGCTGAGCCACTCCAGCGCCCGGCAGAGGACCGAACCACACAGCTCTCGCACGTCGGGCATAGCCACACCTCCTGATCGCTGGCGGCGCCGGCAGCCGATGGGGGCGCGCCAGTTGCGGCCAAGCTCGCCCAGCCCGCGGATACGCACTCTACGCTACACTTCCAGTATAGGGCCGGGAGTCAGGCCCGTCAAGTGTGTTGACAGCGGGGTGTATAATGTATGATGAGGGAAAACAACGGCATAGCCCTGCACCCGGACCCAGCCCTGGCAACTCTGATGAAGAGGAGTTCGACATGCTTCGCCTTCCTGCTCGCCCTGGGCGGCGTGTCCTGATGGTGCTGGCCTTCCTCACCCTGGTACAACTGGGCCTGACGTCGGTGGTCCGCGCCGAAGGAGACGTGTGCACCTACGTGGTGCAGCGCGGCGATACGCTCTTCAGCATCTCGCGCCGCTTCTGCACCACCGTAGCCGCCATCGCCCAGGCCAACTGTATCTGCAACCCGAACCTCATCTTTGTGGGGCAACGCCTGGTCATCCCGGCCCAGTGTGTGCCGGCCTGCCCGGAGGTATGCGCGCCGGCCTGCCCGGCAGCCTGCACCCACATCGTGCAGCGTGGAGAGACGCTGACGGGCATCGCGGCGCGCTTTGGCAGCACGGTGTTCGCGCTCATGCGCCTGAATGGCATCCGCAACCCCAACCTGATCTTTGTGGGGCAGTGCCTGCGCATCGCCAGGTAGGATCTACAAACCGGCAGAATAGCCCCCTTGGCCTTGCTCAGGGCAGGCTCTTGTGGGCGTCGCGGGCGCCGTGCCAAGATAGCATGGATGGAGAATGGCTCAACCGCTCGACCTGATCATCCGCAACGGCGTCGTCGTCACGGCCAGCGAGGCCCGGCGCCTCGACGTCGGCATCCGCGGCGGGCGCATCGCCGCCCTGGGCGCAAGCCTGGCCGGCGGGCCCGGCTTCGACGCCTCCGGCTGCTATGTCTTCCCCGGCTTTGTAGACTCGCACGTACACCTCCAGCTGCGCGTCGGCGATATCGTCTCTACCGACGACTTTGAGAGCGGCACGGTGGCGGCAGCCTGTGGCGGCGTGACCACCGTGGCCGATTTCACGGGCAACGCCCGCGGCGACGACCTGGCCGAAGCCGTGCGTGCCCGCTGGGCCGAGGCGCAAGGGCGCATCGCTGTAGACCTGGCGCTGCACCTGACCCTGGCCGATGCCAGCGCTGGGAACCTGTCGGCCCTGCCGGGCCTGGTTGCCGAGGGCCACACCACGGCCAAGCTCTACATGACCTACGCCGGCCTGCGCCTCGACGACGGCGAGCTGCTGCAGGCTCTGGCCGCCTGCCGCAGCCACCGGGTGCTGCCCCTGGTGCATGCCGAGAACCACGATGCGGTGGCCTTCCTGACCGCCGCCCTGCTGGCCGCGGGCCACACCGAGCCACGCTACCACCCCCAGAGCCGGCCGCCGCTGGTAGAGGGCGAGGCTGCCAACCGCGTGCTGGCCCTGGCGGCGCTGGTGGATGCGCCGGTCTACATGGCCCACGTCACCTGCCGCGAGACGCTGGCCGCCATCGCACAGGCACGTGCCCGCGGCCAGCGCGTGGTGGCCGAGACCTGCCCGCAGTACCTGGCCCTCACCGACGCTTCCTTCGAGCAGCCGGGCTTCGAGGCGGCCAAGTACGTCTGCACGCCGCCCCTGCGCCCCGCCGGCCACCCCAACGCCCTCTGGAGCGCCCTGGCCGAGGATGAGCTGCAGATCGTCTCCACCGACCACTGCCCATGGAATTACGGCGTCGAGAAGCAGCGCGGCAGAGAGGCCTTTAACCTTATCCCCAACGGCCTGCCGGGCATCGAGACGCGCATCCCCCTCCTCTACGGCCTGGGGGTGGCCCAGGGCAGGCTGCCGCTGCAGCGCTTGGTGGCCGTCGCGGCCACCGAGCCGGCCCGCGCCCTGGGCCTCTACCCCCGCAAGGGCACGGTGGCCGTGGGCTCCGACGCCGACCTGGCCATCCTCGACCCCAGCGGCGCCACCACCCTCCACGCGGCCAGCCTGCACCAGCGGGTAGACTATACCCCCTACGAAGGGTGGACGGTGCCCGGGCGCCTGGTGGCCACCATCTCGCGGGGCGAGGTCATCGTCAAAGAAGGGGAGTTCGTGGGGCAGCGGGGCCGGGGTCAGCTCCTGCGCCGCCAGCCCTCGCCCTGGGCATAGGGCCACGCCCGCCGGCCGGGCCTTGCTGCGGGGCATGGGGGCTGGTGCGCGTCGCATGCAGTTCACTCCTGGGGCAGACGCGAGCCCTGGAGGTGCCGAGCTCCTCGCGCTGCGCGGGCTCGGCCGTTCTTGCCGGGCCGGACCCCCTAGCGCTCCCCCGCAGGGGGGATAGGCTGGCTGGCGGCACCGACGAGCAAGCTCATCCCCCCTTCGGGGGACAGCCTGCCCTGAGCAGCGCGAAGGCGGCTCTTCTACGGGTTTGCAGGCACGACCTTGTACTACAACCGCGCTTGCCCATCGGGCCGTGCATGCCATCCGGGCATCACGCTTCGCACGTGACCGGAGCGGAAGCCTTTAGGGGGTTTTGGCGGGTTGCGCGCAGCCGGTCCGCCCGCGGGCGGGCCGGCTGCGCGTAACCCGCCAAAACCCCGTCCCGGGTCAGGGCCGGCCAGGCGCGGAGCAGGTTTGCCGGCTGCTGCCGGGTGCAGGTTGGACCAAATACGGTTGCAGTGCTAGCCTGGCCTTCTCTGCCAGAACAGCCGGCGCAGCTTGCCCCTCAACCGCTGCCAGGCGGCATCGGCCTGGCCCGCCTCGCGCGGCGAAGGGGGCACCGCCGCGTAGGCCGCGCGCACATAGGCCCGGCCGATGGCCCGGGCCTCGCCCAGCGCCCCGCCCGCCCATTCTCCGCGCGCTTCGAGCGCCCGCCCCAGGCGTTCACAGAACTCCAGGGCCGTCTCGCCCGTGGCCGGGCCCAGCCGCACGCGCTGCGCCGCGCGCAGCATCCGCGCGTACGTCTGCCGGGCCAACTGCGCAGGCGCAGCCCGGCGCTGGGCCCTCAGCCTGCGGGCTGCCCACCAGAAGAGCCCTGCCAGCGCCAGGCCCGCCCCGGCCAGCACCCCCAGGGCACCGGCCAGGGTGCTCGCCGTCCAGCCCCCGCGCACGTGGGCAGCCGCGGCGGTAGGCAGGGGCGCAGCGCCGCCCGGGGGCCGCGCAAAAGCCGCCCGGTAGGGCGTGGGCTCGAACTCGACCCAGCCATAGCCCGGGAAGTAGACCTCGGTCCAGGCGTGGCCGTCGCGCTGGGTCACGGCGTAGGCGGCGCGGGCATAGTCGTACTGGCCCATGGCAAAGCCGGCCGCATAGCGCGCCGGCACCCCCACCGCCCGCAGCATCACGGCCATGGCCGTGGCATAGTAGTCGCAGTAGCCGCGCCGGGCCTTGAAGAGCAGATAGTCGGCCACGTCGTCGCCGGGGGGCGGCGCTGGCATGTTCAGGTCATAATCCAGCGCCCGCAGGTACGCCTCGACTGCCACCGCCTTGTCGTAGGGGGTGCCGGCGCCCGCCACCAGGGCGCGGGCCAGCTCGCGCACCCGTTCAGGGATGGCCGGCAGGGCCAGGTAACGCGCGGCGATTCCGGGCGGATAGTCGGTGCCGGCGCGGCGGAGCTGCTCCACCGTCGGCGACGGGAGGTAGGAGACGACCGTATACCGGTCCGCCTGCAGCGACAGGCCCACCAGGTCATCGGGGCTGCGCCTGACCAGGCCACAGGGCTGGCCGGCCGACACCGGCTCGTTGGCTGCCGGCGCCAGGCCGAGGGCCGGGCGCACGAGCGTGAAGGTCTGGGTCAGCACCGTGCGCGGGCCCGGCGGCGAGGCCAGAGGCTCCCCGGCCTGGCGGCCCACCTCCTCGATCGGGCCGTTCTCCCACCCCCGGCCGGTGTAGCTGTCGTAGGTCACCTGGCGCCAGTAGTGTTGGGGCGTATTGCCGCCCTGCCCCTCCCCTTCAGGGGGTGGCGGCGGGTCGCTGGTCGCAACATAGAAGACCAGCTCGCGCGACAGCTCCACAGGGCCTGTCAGCTCGTGGCCCTGGCCGTAGCCCCCGGCTGGCGGCCGGCCGGCCACGGGCTTGCGGGCGGCGAAAAGGCGGTCGAGCCGGGCGGTGACCTCTTGATAGGGCCCGCTGGCGTAGCGCCAGAAGAGGTCCACCGGTTTCCGCCAGGTCAGGTAGGGCGTGGCCAGCGATGCCACCACCAGGAGCGAAGCCAAACCAAGCCCCACCAGGCCGGTGGTCTGCCTGATCTCGGTCGAGTAATCGATCCCTTCGCGCTCCCAGCGCGCCTGCTGGTGCTGGAGGTGCACCAGGGCCATCAGCAGGAGCGAGCCGCCCAGAAACGCCCGCAGCCACTCGACGCCGGCGCCATGGCTGAACGCGCAGTTGGCCACGAGCGCGGTGCCGGCCGGTGCCAGAGCCAGGAGCGCGCTCTGGCGCCTGGCCACCAGCCAGCCTGCCCAGTACGCCGGCCACCAGAGGGCGATGGCGGCCAGCAGCAGGAGCACCAACGGGTCATGGCTGGCGCCGCCGCTGAGGCCAGCCTGCAGCCAGGCCCCCAACCGCCCGGCAAGCGCCTGGGCGCGCGCCCACCCGTCGGCGAGCAGCGGCACCAGGGGCCAATCGGCCGTCCAGGCGCCGTGCAGGCCCTTCCAGAGCCAGAGGGCGCTGCGCACCAGCTCGCGCCCGGCGGCTGCCGCGCTGGGCAGCAGGCGCCCCACCGTGGCCGCGCCCCACTCGATGCCGGTCAACAGCCCAAAGAGGCCCACCAGCCAGCCCGGCAGGGGCGTCAGCCCGGCCACAAAGCCCACCAACGTGGCCAGCAGCCCGACGCCGAGCAGGGCCTCGGCGCCGCCCAGCCAGCCGGCCGCCATCACCCCCAGCGGCAGGCAACTGACCGTGGCCAAGAGCAGGCCAACGACCAGGTAGCCGTGGGGCGGCTCGAGTTTTTTCAACCAGCGTGAGACCATCGGGCTTGTCCTACGAGGAGCTGAGGGAACTGAGGGGGCAGGCCCCCTCACTTCGTTCGATTGCCCAGTTCCTTCAGTTTCCTAGACCGGTGGCACGGCGATCACCCTCCCGGTGCTGAGCACTTTGTACGTGGGCCGCTGGCGGCGCCGCTGCACGAGCGGCCGGAACCGGTAGCCCTTGTCGATCACCTGCACGGCCACTCCACGCGCCGAGAGCAGGGCCAGCATGGCCTGTACGTTGCCCTGCCCGCCGAACGAGGTCGGGTCGAGCAGGAAGACGCCCGCCGCAATGCTGTGCTGCTGCAGCGCCACCAGGGCGGGCAGCCACTCGGGGTCGGTGGAGGGGGTGATCAACGTGGCCGCCAGGCTGTGGCCCAGAGCTGGCATGCTCTGGCCGATCAGCTCGCCAAAAGGCCGGCGGCCGGCCGGACGTGCCGCCGCCAGGCTGCGCAGAATCCGCCAGAGCTGCGCCTGGCCCCGCTGGGGCGCCAGGAGCGTGTACTCCCCGCTATCGCAGAGCAGCCCCACGGCCCGGTTCTGCCGCAACATGGCATCGGCCAGCGATGCAGCCAGGGTTATGCCGTACTCGACGGTGGAGAACTCGCCCTCGCCGGCCTGCACGGCCGCCTGGAGGTCGAGGAGGATCCAGAGGTCGCCGGCGGGCTCGCGGTCGTGGTCCTTGACGTAGAGTTCGCCGCGGCGCGCCGTAGTGGGCCAGTGGATGCGGGGGCTCGGGTCGCCGGGGGCGTAGGGGCGCACCGACGACACGCTGGGTGTGGCCTCGCGGGCGCGCAGGCTGGCCCGCAGGTGGCCGGGCGCAGCGCCGCGCGGCATATCCAAGGCCGGCAGGGCGGCGATCACCGGGTAGACCACGAAGACACTCTGTTCGCCCACCCGCAGCGAGACGGTGAAAAGGCCCAGCGGGTCCGACATGCGCACGTCGATGGGCCCCAGCATAAACACGCCGCGCCGGCGGCACTCGCCCTCCACCACCCAGCGTGTTGTGGAGTGGCCATCGGCCCCGGTGACGCGAGAGGAGGTATAGCCGGGCAGCGTGGAGTGGTCGCGGATCTCGGCCCAGAGCACGGGCAGCCACGAGGCGTTGCGCAGGGCAAAGCGCTCTTCGACCACGTCGCCGACCTGCGCCCAACCGTAGCGGCGCTCGCGCTCCAGGCTCACCTTGGTCGCCATCTCGCGCGCCCAGTAATAGCCAGCGGCCACGGCGCCCAC
>Ga0123519_10009605_pt1 | contig 14529 bp, 13 predicted proteins | sample YelNatPaOPRAMG02_FD_87396 | JGI IMG/M metagenome (GOLD analysis project Ga0123519, IMG submission 87396) | Hot spring microbial communities from Yellowstone National Park - Yellowstone National Park OP-RAMG-02 (version 2) | ecosystem: Environmental > Aquatic > Thermal springs > Hot (42-90C) ...
CAGGATGGCCGAGAGTTGGCTGCGGAAGGCTTCTTTCTCTTCCGCCGTCAAACCCAGTTTGGCCAGTTCCGCGATGTGTTCCACCTGGGCCAGGGTCAGTCTCGCGGACATGCTCTCTCCTCTAGAACCGTGGGGCTTCTCGGGGGGATTATAGCACCAGCCAGAGGGGCGGGCAAATGGCCGGGAGAGGGCCAGAGGAGCGTGGGGCTGGTCCTTGCCTGGTAAACTTACCCCGTCCTGGGCAGGGGCGATTGACGAATCGCCCCTGCCAGGGCTTTTGTGGAAGCCGTCAACGAATGGTCCAACGAATAAACGAATGGACCCAGCGCGGGCGCAAGCGGTTCGTTCGTTCCCCCACCCGTTGACGGCGTGGGCAGGCCACCGGTTCAAACCGAGGCTCAAGGGGCGGTGCGTGAATCGCTCCTGCCGAGTGTGAGGGGCATGTGCGGGAGGAAGCGCGCGTTTGACAAGGGGGCGCGAGGGCGTGTATCATTAGTTATGGAAGGCCCAAGTAGGCCAGGCGATCGCGGGCTGGCAGGGCCAGCCCGAGGAAAGTCCGAGCTCCACAGAGCACGGTGCTGGGTAACGCCCAGGCGGGGTGACCCGACGGAAAGTGCCACAGAAAAGAGACCGCCGGGGGCGCAGAGCGCCCTCGGTAAGGGTGAAAGGGTGGTGTAAGAGACCACCGGCAGCCGTGGTGACACGGCTGGCCAGGCAAACCCCACCGGGAGCAAGGCCAAGCAGGAGGCTCAGCGCCCGGCGCGCTGACAGGGCTGCTCGTCCTGCGTCCTCCGGGTAGGCCGCTAGAGGCGATGGGCAACCATCGCCCCAGAGAGATGATCGCCACCCCTCGCCCCGGGTGAGGGGGACAGAACTCGGCTTATCGGCCTACTTGGGCCTCTAAGGATGCGCCGGGGAACGAGGCGGCGCGCAAAGGGGAGGAACTGCATCGGAGGCACTTACGCGTTGACTGTCCGCAAGGGCCTGGTGCCCACGTGAGGGTCCTATCGGTTCTACAGCGCGCTGCACGTTGCAGCGCGATTTTTCATCCCTAACCTTAAAAGTTGGGAAACGGGCGCCCAGGGACTGGTCAAAAGGGCGAACTTGGTGTATAATGTGGGTGCTTGTGCCACAAAGTGGAGAAAAGTGGTGATCACCTCCCGAGGCGGGCCCCTGCAATACACCATGAGGAGTCGTCGCCGTCCATGTTCCTGGGCGAGTTTGAGCACACGATTGACGACAAGGGTCGCCTGATCATACCCGCGAAACTCCGTGCCGGCCTTGAGGAGGGCATGGTCATCACCCGCGGGCTGGACCCCTGCCTGTGGGTCTTCTCCCCCGAAGAGTGGGCTCCCCTGGCCGAGAGGATCAGCAGCCTCCCCCTGACCAACGCCGCGTTCCGGGACTTCGCGCGGCTGATGTTCTCCGGCGCGGCCGAGGCGGTTCCGGACGCCCAGGGGCGCGTGCTCATCCCCTCGTACCTCCGCAGGTACGCCCAGCTGGACGGCGATGTGGTCATCATCGGCCTGAACCGGCGGCTGGAGATCTGGAACCGCGACCTCTGGAACGAGCGCAAAGCCCGCATGGAAGCGGACGTGGACGGCATCGCGCAGCGGTTGTCGGACCTGAATGTGGGGATCTGAGGTGGAGGCACAAGGGAAGAGTGAGGCCGCGGAGCCCTCGGAAGAGGGGATGGGAGGGCATGCCCCGGTCCTCTTGGAGGAGGTGCTCCAGTACCTGGCGGTGGCCCCTGGCGGCCGGTACATAGATGCCACGGTGGGGGCCGGAGGCCACGCGGCGGCCATCCTGGAGGCTTCGGCCCCCGACGGGCGGCTCCTGGGCTTGGATGCCGACCCCGAGGCCGTCTCCCTTTCCCGGAAGCGCCTCGCCCAGTGGGGGGATCGGTGCGTCCTGGCCGTGGCCAACTTCCGCCACCTGGCCCGTGTGGCCGCAGAGCACGGCTTCGGGGAGGTGGACGGCGTGCTCCTGGACCTGGGGGTTTCGTCTGTGCAACTGGCCAGCCCCAAGAGGGGGTTCTCGTTCCAGTCCGAGGGGCCGTTGGACATGCGGTTTGACCCCCGCCAGGGCCCCTCGGCGGCGGACCTGGTGAACTGCCTCTCGGAGGAGGAACTGGCGGAGGTCCTCTGGCGGTATGGAGAGGAGCGGGCGGCCCGTCGCATCGCCCGGGCCATCGTGGCGCGCCGGCCCATCACTTGCACCAGGGAACTGGCGGAACTGGTGGCCGAAGTCGTGCCCCGGACGGGCAAGATCCACCCGGCCACCCGCACTTTCCAGGCCCTGCGCATCGCCGTGAACGACGAACTGGCAGCCCTGACCGAGGCCTTGCCCCAGGCGGTCCAGGTGTGCAGGCCGGGTGGACGGGTGGTGGTCATCTCGTTCCACTCGCTGGAGGACCGCCTGGTGAAGCGGTTCTTCCTGCGGGAGGCCCGGGACTGCCTCTGCCCGCCGGAACTGCCGGTGTGCCAGTGCGGCCATAAGGCGACCCTGCGGGTGCTCACGGCCAAGCCGGTGCGGCCGAGGCCGGAGGAAGTGCGGGCCAACCCCCGCAGCCGGAGCGCGAGGCTCCGGGCCGCCGAACGGCTGCCGTCCAGGGCCTGAAGTTCGTCTCTGGGAGGACATGGGGACATGGCAGAGAGGGCGCTTCCCCGCCGCAGGGCAGGGGCGGTTGAGCGGACTGGCGCGTGGCTTCGGGAGAGGGGCGGACTTTCCGTCTCCACCGTGCTGATGGCCATCGCCCTGATCACGGCTGTGGGCTCGTTCTACATCTACCTGGTGGGCTACGAGGCCCGCCTCCACCTGCAGGTCCAGGCCGCCCAGGAGGAGTCCCAAGCCCTGGTCTCGGAGATCACGGACCTGCGGAGGGAACTGGCAGAGGTGGAATCCTACATGTACGTGAAGCCGCTCCTGGCCCGCCAGGGGATGCGGGACCTGCGCCCCGAGGACTGCCGCTATTTCCTGTTGCTCCCGACGCAGGAGGGCGGGGGAGCGACCGCTCCAGCGCCAGGCGCGGGGGGCCGGTGAGGGTGTGCAGAGGGTAGGGAGAGGCATGGACCTGCCAGTGCAGGATGTGGAGGGTCTGGAGGCCCTTTCCCAGGCTCCGCCGAAGCGGGTGGAGCGAGGCGAGGAACTGGACCGCACCCAGATGGTCCGCAGGCTCTGGGGCGTGATCGCTTTCCTGGCCATCTTCAGCCTGGGGACGGTGGGGCAGTTGGTGCGGTGGCAGGCCCTCTCCCCCAGGCCGACGCTCCAGGAGGGCGTTGCGGCCCAGGCCGCGACCCTGCGAGGGACCATCCTGGACCGGGACGGCTATCCTCTGGCGATGGACGTCATCCTGTGGCGGGTGGCGGCTTGCCCGCGCGAAGTTCCGCCTTCGCAGGAGGAGGAGACAGCCCGCATCATCTCCGAGTTGACCGGGGTCCCTCAGGACCGGGTCCTGGCCAAACTGCGGGATAAGGGGGAGCCGTGGGTGTACCTGGCCTATGGGCAGGGCCATGCCGTCCGCCAGGCCATCGTGGAGTGGAAGGGGAAGCGGAAACTCATCGGCATCTACCTGGAGCCCCAGCCGCAGCGCGTCTACCCTGAGGGGGCATCCACGGCGCACGTGGTGGGGTTCGTCTCGGCGGGAGGGCGGCGGGAGGCCTTCTACGGCGTGGAGGGGTATTACGACGACCTCCTGAGGGGGAAGGACGCCCGGCTGGCCTCGCCAGGGCAGGTGAAGCCCCTGGACCTGCCCCCTGCGGCCCGGCCGTTCGTGCCTTCGGGGGCACCTTGCGACCTGGTCCTGACGCTGGATCGGGACATCCAGGCCATCGCCATTGAGGAACTGCAGATCGGTATTGAGGCCGCGGGCGCGGAAGGGGGGACCGTGGTGGTGATGGACCCGCGGACGGGGGAGGTGCTGGCCGACTTCTCCTGGCCGACCTTTGACCCGGCGAACTACGCCCAGTATGCGGGGAGCCCCCACTACGAGACGCTCCTCATTGACCCGGCCGTCTCGCAGCCTTACGAGCCGGGTTCTGTGGTCAAGATCCTCACCATGGCGGCAGGGCTGGACAGCGGAGCCGTCACGCCAGAGACGACGTACTTTGACAACGGTTGCACCGAGTACGGGGGACGGCCCATCTGCAACTCCAGCAACCGAGCGGCGGGATGGGTGGACATGTACCAGGTGCTGCCCCAGTCGCTGAACCTGGGGGCGGCCTTCATCAGCGACCGGCTGGGCCCGGATCGGTTCTACGCTTACCTAGCGCGGTTCGGGCTGGGGACCTTCACGGAGGTGGACCTGGAAGGGGAGCACCCAGGGGAGGTCCGGCGGCCTGGCGACCCCCAGTGGAGCAAGGTGGACCTGGCGACCAACTCCTACGGCCAGGGGATAGGGATCACACCTATCCAGTTGGCCTCGGCGGTCTCGGCGGTAGCCAACCGGGGCCTCCTGATGCGGCCCCATGTGGTGTCCAAGATCGTCCTGCCGGAGGGTATGGTAGAGATCGCCCCTGTGCCCGTGCGCCAGGTCATCCGGCCGGAGACAGCGGAGGTGCTGCGGGAGATGCTGGTGCGCTCGGTGGAGGAAGGGGCCATCCACGCCAAGGTGCCGGGGTACACCGTGGGGGGTAAGAGCGGCACGGCCGAGATCCCAACTCAGGCAGGGTACAAGGGCGGTGGTGTGATCGCATCCTTCGTGGGCTTTGGCCCGGCCCAGGACCCGCGGTTCGTCGTCCTGGTGAAAGTGGTGCGGCCTTCAGGACCGGAGGGGTGGGGGATGTACGTGGCGGCCCCCATCTTCCAGCGCATCATGGAGAGGCTTTTCGTCCACGCCGGCATTCCCCCTGACGGCGTGCGTCAGAACCTGGAATCGGAGTACCGGACCTGGCTGGAGAGGGGTTCAGCACCCCGTGGAGGAGGGGGGTGAGGTGATGCTGAGCCTGCACGACCTTCTGGAAGGCACTGTAGGTTCCCGGCCGGCCCCGGGAGGCTGGCCGGATGAAGCCTTGGCGGGGGTGTGGGTGGATTCGCGGTTGGTGAAGCCTGGAGGCGTCTTCGTCGCGCTGCGGGGGGAAACCCTGGACGGGCACGATTTTGTGGAGGATGCCTTTGCCCGAGGGGCGCGGGCAGCCCTGGTGGCGCGCTGGCCGGCCCTCTCGCGGCCCTTCCTCCGAGTGGAGGCCGGCGCGCCGCTCCCTGCGCCTACGGCGGAGGAGCGGAACTGGCCCGTCTGCATCCAGGTCCCTGATACGCTGCGGGCGCTCCAGGACCTGGCGGCCTACTGGCGGGCCCGCTTCCAGGTGCGGGTGGTGGGCATCACCGGGAGCGTCGGCAAGACGACGACCAAGGAACTGACCTACTCGGTCCTGCGGCGCCGTTACCGCACGTTGAGGAGCGAGGGGAACTACAACAACGAGATCGGCCTGCCCCTGACCCTGCTCCAGTTGGAGCCGCGCCACGAGCGGGTGGTCCTGGAGATGGGGATGTACCAGGTGGGGGAGATCGCGCGCTTGGCGGAGATCTCGCGGCCGGTGATCGGCGTGGTCACCAACGTGGGCCCCGTCCACTTGGAGCGTCTGGGGTCGCTGGAGCGGATCGCCCAGGCCAAAGCGGAACTGGTGGAAGCCCTGCCCCCGGAGGGCGTGGCCGTGCTCAACTACGACGACCCCCTGGTGCGGCCCATGGCCGACCGCACTGCGGCGCGCGCCTTCTTCTACGGGCTGACGCCTGAGGCAGACCTGTGGGCGGACCAGATCGCCAGTTTCGGCCTGGAAGGCATCCGCTTCCGCTTCCACTACCGGGGCGAGCGCATCCACGTGAAGGTCCCTCTGCTCGGCCGGCACAGCGTGCACACAGCCCTGCGCGCCGCCTCGGTGGGCCTGATAGAGGGCCTCACCTGGGAGGAGATCGTGAGCGGGCTCCAGGATGTCTCGGCCCAGTTGCGGCTGGTCTCGGTCCCTGGGCCCAACGGCTCCCGCATCCTGGACGACACCTACAACTCCAGCCCGGCCTCCTGCCTGGCGGCCCTCAACCTGCTGGAGGAACTGGATGGCCGCCGCATCGCCGTGCTGGGCGACATGCTGGAACTGGGGGAGTACGAGAGGGAGGGCCACTGCAAGGTGGGGCGACGTGCTGCCGATGTGGTGGACAAACTGATCACCGTGGGCCCCCGCGGGCGCATCATCGGGGAGGAGGCCCTGCGGTCGGGGATGGCCCCGGAGGACGTGGCCATCCTGGAGACCAACGAGGAGGCTATCCAGGTCCTGCGGGCGATGGTGCAGCCTGGGGACATCATCCTCGTCAAAGGCTCACGGGGGATGCGCATGGAGCAGATCGTCGCGGCTTTGGGGGAAGCCTGATGGCGTATTCGCTTGCGATCGGAACCCTTTCCTTCTTCTTGGCCGTCATCTGGGGACGGCCTCTCATCGCCTTCCTGAAGCGGCGGGGGATCGGCAAACACATCCGCATCAACGGCCCGGCCTCGCACCAATGGAAGACGGGGACGCCCACCATGGGCGGGCTGATGATCCTGATCCCTGTGCTGGTCATCACCGCGGTGCTGAACATCGTGAACCTCTGGGGGCGCACCCTCATCGGCCGGTCCATCCTGGTGCCGATGGGGGTGATGCTGGCCTTCGGCATCCTGGGGGGCGTGGACGACCTGAAGGGGGTGCTGGGCACGAACCGGGAGCAGGGGCTTCTGCCGGGGAGGAAACTCTTCTGGCAGGTGGGGATCGCTTTCCTCACCGCGCTGGCCCTGTACTTCGGGCTGGACCTGCACAGCGTGGCCCTGCCCGGGGTGCCCCAGAAGATCAACATCGGCCCCCTGTACATCCCCATCGCCATGCTCATCATCGTGGGGACCTCCAACGCGGTCAACCTCACCGATGGGCTGGACGGCCTGGCAGGGAGCATCGCCGCCCTCTCCTTCGCCTGCTACGGCGTCATCGCCTACCTCCAGGGGCAGGTGTACCTGGTGACCTTCTGCTTCACCGTGGTGGGCGCGCTGCTGGCGTTCCTGTGGTACAACGCCTACCCTGCGGAACTCTTCATGGGGGATACGGGGGCGCTGGCCTTGGGCGCCACCCTGGGCGTGGTAGCCCTGATGACCGGGCAGTGGCTCCTCCTGCCGGTGGTGGGGCTGGTCTTCGTGGCCGAGGCGCTTTCCGATATCCTCCAGGTGGCCTATTTCAAACTGACGGGAGGGAAGCGCCTCTTCAAGATGGCCCCCCTCCACCACCACTTTGAGCTGCTCGGGTGGTCGGAAACCCATGTGACCCAGCGGTTCTGGCTGGTGAGCGTGCTCTCGGGGATGCTGGGGATCGCCCTGGCGCTCATCTGACGTTTGGGTCTGGTTGCCTGGAGGCAAAGGGCAAGGTTCCGGAGGGCCGGACGGGCAAGCCAAAGAAGCGGAGGAAGCGCAAGCATGAGCGGATCGGTGGCCATCGTCGTGAGTCGGAATGCGGCTGACCCCGAGGGCGGGGAATCGCCGCGCGAACGGCTGGAAGCCGTGGTTGCCATGCTTCTGCAGGCGGAGCACCCTGTGGCCAAGGTCCTCTTCTACACCGAGGGCCTGAGTTGGGTGCTCAGGGATTCCAGCATCCTGCCCCAACTCATGGAACTGGAGGCCCGGGGCGTGGAACTCATCGTCTGCCGGGAGTGCGCGCGGGAGGGCGGGCTGAAGAACGACCTGGCCGTCGGGAGGCTGGAGAGCGACGACCGCATCCTGGAGTTGATGTGGAACGCCGAGCACGTGGTGGTGGTGTGAACGACTTGGAAGGCTTGCGGGTCACGGTCATCGGGTTGGCGCGCGAGGGCGTGGCCCTGGCCGAGTACCTGGCGCGCCACGGCGCGGCTGTCACGGCCAGCGACCTCAAGGGGGAGGCGGCCCTGCGCGAGGGCCTGGCGCGCCTCCGGCCCTGGCCCATCCGCTTCGTGCTGGGGGGCCATCCGCTGGACCTCCTGGAGACGGACCTCCTGTTCGTCAGCCCTGGGGTGCCGGGGGATATCCCGCTCCTCCAGGAGGCGCGGCGGCGGGGCGTTCCCCTGAGCACCGAGACGCGGCTCGTGTGCCAGAGGGCGCCGGGGCTCGTGGTGGGCATCACCGGCTCCAGCGGCAAGACCACGACGACGGCCCTCGTGGGGGAGATGCTGGCGGCCTCGGGCTTCCGCACCTGGGTGGGCGGCAACATCGGGCGGCCTCTGGTGGGGCACCTGGACGAGATGCAGCCTGGCGACCGCATCGTCATGGAACTTTCCAGTTTCCAACTGGAGTACTTCGCCCCCGTGGAGGCGGCCCGAGGCGGGGAGCCTGCCCTGGCTGCGGTGTGCCAGCCGGAGGGGGTCAGCCCCCCGGTGGCGGCCGTGTTGAACGTCACGCCCAACCACCTGGACCGCCACCCCAGCATGGAGGCCTACGTGGAGGCCAAGCGCCACATCTACCGGCACCAGGGGGCAGGCGGGGTGGTGGTCCTCTCGGCGGAGAACCCGGTCACGCGGCAAATGGCACAGGAATTGCAGGGTGAGGGGAGGCGCGTTGCGCTCTTCAGCGCGGAATCTGTGCTGGAGGAACCGGGAGCTTACCTGCGCCCGGACGGCTGGATCGTGTTGCGGACGGGGGAGGGCGACCTTCCGGTCTGCCTGGCGGGCGAGATGCGGCTTCTGGGGGGCCACAACCTGCGGAACGTCCTGGCCGCGTGCGCCATCTCCGCCCAGGCAGGCGCGGCACCGGAGGCCATGGCCCGCGTGATCCGCACCTTCCCCGGGGTGCCGCACCGGCTGGAGTTGGTCCGGGAGCGGGGGGGCGTGCGCTGGTACAACGACTCCATCGCCACGACGCCCGAGCGGACGTCGGCGGCGTTGCGGGCCTTTGATGTGCCCATCGTCCTCCTGGCTGGGGGGCGGGATAAGCACCTGCCCTGGGAGGAGATGGCCGCCCTGTGCTGGCAGAAAGTGCGGGCCCTGATCCTCTTCGGGGAGGCGGCGCCCCTCATTGAGGGGGTGGTGCGGAAGGTGGCGGCAGAGGAGCCGCACCTGGCGGCGCGGGAGATGCCCATCGTGCGCTGCACCACGTTGGACGAGGCGGTGCGGCGGGCAGCGGAGGTGGCGCAGCCGGGCGATGTGGTCCTCCTCTCGCCCGGGGGGACCAGTTTTGACGCCTACCGGGACTACGAGGAGCGGGGCGCGCACTTCCGGGCCCTGGTGCACGCCCTGGACGAGGGCTAGGCAGGAGCGGAGCATGAGAGCGAGGGCCGCTGCGTGGTTCCAATTTGATGCGCAGATGCTGGTCGCGGTGAGCGGCCTCCTGGCTATGGGGCTGCTCGCTGTGCACAGCGCCATGTACACCGAGACGACCTGGTTCGTCAAGCAGGTGGAGTGCATCGTGGCCGGGGCGCTGGCCATGGTCGTCATGGCGCGCATCCCGTACCGGTTCTGGCACCGGCGGTCCCTGGTGCTGATGGGGCTGGCCCTCGTTGGCCTGGGGGCCGTGTTGCTGGTGGGCCAGCGGCTCTTCGGCTCCAGCCGCCAGTTCGTCATAGGCGGCATCTCCATCCAGCCCTCGGAGTTCGCCAAACTGGCCGTGGTTGTCTACGTGGCCGACTGGCTCAGTTCCCGGGGCAAACAGATCCGCCAGATCAACTACGGGCTTGTGCCGTTCTCGGTGATCCTGGGGGTCGTGGCTGGGCTCATCCTGCAGGAACCGGACCTGAGCACGGCCATCGTCGTGGTGGCGACGGCCGGGGCCATGTTCTTCGTTGCGGGAGCGGAACTCCTCCAGATCGTCATCGCCGGGGGGCTGGGCGGACTGACCCTGCGCTTGGTGGCTTCCCAACTGGACTACGTGGCCCATCGCCTGGAGGAGTTCCAGGGGGTCTGGCGCAACCCCCTGGGGCCCGGCACCGATCAATCGCACATGAACTTGTACGCCTTGCGGTACGGTGGCCCTCTGGGGGTGGGGCTGGGCAAGGGGGTCTACAAGATCTCCCTGGCCCTGGCCCACAGCGACCAGATCTTGGCCGTCATCGGGGAGGAACTGGGCCTTCTGGGGACGCTGGTGGTGTTCTTGCTGGTGGCCTGGATGGCCTACCGGGGGTTTCGCATCGCGTTCCACGCGCCCGATGGGATGGGGATGCTCCTGGCCGCAGGCTGCACCACCTGGCTCACCCTGCAGGCGGCCATCCACTTCGGGGTCATCACGGCCCTCCTGCCGGCCACGGGGATGACCCTGCCTTTCGTCAGTGCTGGAGGGTCCAGCATGGTGGCCTGCATGGCCGCCGTGGGCCTCTTGAACAGCGTCTGGCGCGCGTGCGTGGAGGAAGGGACACTGGATGCGCCTGGTCGTCTCAGGCGGTGGGACTGGCGGGCACGTCTATCCGGCGCTGGCAGTCCTTGAGGAACTGCTGGCGCGGGGTGCGCTGAGCCGCGAGGATGTGCGGTACGTGGCGAGCCCCGGGGGCATGGAGGTGGACCTCGTCCGGCGGGCAGGGCTTCCGCTGGATCTGGCCCAGACCGGCCAGGTCCGGGGCCGGGCCCCGTGGGTGGTGGTGGGGAACGGGGTCCGCATGCTGGTCGGCGCGTGGCAGGTGTGGCGCTGGATGCGGGAGTTCCGCCCGGACGTGGTCCTGCTGACGGGCGGGTACGTGGGGGTGCCGGTCGCGCTGGCGGCGCGGGGGTGCCGGGTCCCGGTCTGCATCTACCTGCCGGACCTGGAGCCGGGCCTGGCCGTGCGGCTCCTGGCCAGGCTGGCCCACCGGGTGGCGGTGACGGCGGAGGAGGTGGTGCATTTCTTCCCGAAGGGGAAGGCCGTGGTGACCGGCTACCCGGTCCGGCGGGCCGTGGTGGAGGCCGAGCGGACTGCAGCCCGCCAGAGGTTGGTGCTGGTCCCCGATGCCTTGACCCTTTTGGTGACGGGGGGCAGCCGAGGCGCCCGCAGCATCAACTTGGCGGTGAGCGGGGCCGCGGAGAGGGTGCTGCGCCATTGGCAGGTGGTGCACATCACCGGCCCCTTGGATTACGAGGCGGTGCGGGCGGCGCGGGACGCGCTGGCTCCGGAACTGCAAGGTCGGTACCACGTGTACGCCTACCTGCACGAGGAGATGCCGGCGGCCCTGGCCGCGGCGGACCTGGTGGTGGCCCGGGCCGGGGCTTCGGTGCTGGGGGAGTTCCCAGTGCGAGGGCTGCCGGCCGTGCTGGTGCCCTATCCCTACGCTGGCCAGCACCAGGAGGTCAACGCGGCGTTCCTAGTGAGGCGCGGGGCCGCGGTGCGGGTCTCCGATGGGCGGCTGGCGGACGAACTCCCCGGCCTCCTGGAGCGGCTGGCAGAGGAGCCAGCCCGGCTCCAGGAGATGGCTGAGCGCTCGCGGGCGCTGGCCCGTCCGCAGGCGGCCTGGGCCGTGGCCCAGTGCCTGCTGGACCTTGCGGCGGGCAGCCCTTGGAGAGGGTGCGATGGGCGTGATCACGATTGATTATGATACGCTGGTGCTGGTGGCGGTGCTCCTCTTCGCCGGCATCGGCTTCTTCCGGGGGTGGCTCAGGGAGGGGGTGACCACCGTGGTCCTCTTGGTGCTGGTGGCCCTCCTGGCCAAGCCGGAACTGGCGGGGCCCATCATCGTGTACATCAACAAGTTGCTCAAACTCATCCTGGCTTTCCTGAAGGGGGGGCTCACGCTGGACCTGGAGAGCATCCTGAAGGCGTACAAGGAGATGGGGGATGTCTTCACGCCGGAGAACCCGTACCAGTTTCTCCTCTGGCTGACGGGCGTCGGCGTGGCCCTCTCGTACCTGGGCGGGAGGCTGGCCCTGGGTGCGGGCGACACCCTCACCCCTCTGAGCCACCTCTTGGGCGGGCTTCTGGGGGCTTTCAACGGCTTCATCGTCATCTCTCTGGTCAAGGAATACCTGATCAAGTACGTGCAGCACCTGCCCCAGCCCACGGCGCAGGTCTCGGCCCTGGCTGCTGGAGGGTTGGAGCCGGGGAAGGTGGCCATCGCCGTGAGCGCGGACGCCCAGGCGGCCGGGCTGCAGGGGTATGGGCTGTATGTGGCGGTTTTCCTGGGCCTCATCGTGGGGGCCCTGATCATCGGCAAGGTCGCGAACTGGGAGATGGGCAAGCGGTGATCCCGCGGCGCGTGCACCTGGTGGGCATCGGCGGTGCTGGGCTCTCCGGCATCGCCCGCATCCTGCGGGCCCGGGGGCACGAGGTCTCCGGGTCGGACCAGGCGGATTCGTCCGCGCTGCGGGAACTGGAGGCGGAAGGGGTGCGGGTCTTCCGGGGGCATGCCGCCAGCCAAGTGGGAGATGCGGACCTGGTCCTCATCTCCTCTGCCATCCCGCAAGATAACCCGGAGGTGGCGGAGGCCCGACGCCGGGGCGTGCCAGTGGTCAAGCGCTCCGAGGTGCTGGGGGACCTCATCGGGCCCCGACGCACGGTGGCGGTGGCCGGCACGCATGGCAAGACGACTACCACGGCCCTTATCGCCCTGACCCTCGTGGAGGCGGGGTGGGACCCCAGTTTCCTCGTGGGGGGCGTGGTGAGGGGGCTGGAGACCAACGCCCGGGCCGGCCAGGGCGAACACTTCGTCATAGAGGCCGATGAGTACGACCGCATGTTCCTGGCCTTGCGGCCGCAGGTCGCGGTGGTCACGCACCTGGAGTGGGACCACCCCGACTGCTACCGCAGCCCGGAGGCCATGGCCGGGGCCTTCCGGGAGTTTGTGGCGCGGGTGCCGGAGGAAGGGTGCTTCGTCGCCTGCGTGGACCACGAGGGGGTGCGGGGCCTTCTGGAGGCGCGGGCCGGTGGGATCGCCCTGGGGCAGGGGGTGCCCCTCCGGGAGGCGCGCACGGTTCCCTACGGCCTGGGCCCGCTGGCCGCGCTGCGGGCCGAGGAGGTGGTCGCCACAGAGGAGGGGAGCCAGTTCACGGCCTCGTGGATGGGCGAACCAGTGGGGCGGTTTGAGGTCCACGTCCCTGGGCGGCACAACGTGGCCAACGCGCTGGCAGCGGTGGCCGTGGCCGGGCGCCTGGGCGTCCCCTGGGAGGCGGTGCGGCGGGCTCTGGCCCGCTTCCGCGGGGTGGCGCGGCGGTGCGAACTCCTGGGGGTGGCCCAGGATGTGGTGGTGGTGGACGATTACGCCCACCATCCCACGGAGATCACGGCCACCCTGGAGGCGGTGCGGCAGGCCTACCCGGGGCGGAAGGTCTGGGCGGTGTTCCAGCCCCACACCTTCTCCCGGCTGGCGGCGCTTGCGGCGGAGTTTGCGGTGAGCCTGGCTGGGGCCGACGCGGTGGTGGTGTTGCCGGTCTTCCCGGCCAGGGAGCAGGGCGACCCGGTGGCCGCAGCGCAGGGTCTGGCCCGCGAGATCAGAGGGAGGGAGGTCGCCTTTGCCCTCTCGGTGGTCGCCGCCTCATTATACCAAAAAGAGCGGGTGCGGCCGGGAGAGGCCGTGGTGACGCTGAGCGCAGGGGATGGCAACCGCGTGGGGCGCCTGCTCCTGGCGGGGCTTGGGGCGGCCGGGGAGGTGCGGTGAGCCTGGACGTGCTGGAGCGGCGGCTGGCCGAGATGGGCCTCCGGCCGGTGCGGGACGAGAGGCTCTCCCGCCACACGACGTTCCGCATCGGGGGCCCGGCCGACCTGTGGACCGTAGTGGCCGACCCCGAGAGGCTGGCCGAGGCGGCTGGCACGGCCGAAGAGATGGGGGTGCCGGTGACCCTCTTGGGGGGCGGGAGCAACGTGTTGGTGTCGGACCGGGGCATCCGGGGCCTGGTGGTGCAGTTCCGTTCCCCCCTGGGGCAGCCCGAGGGGGGGCAAGGGGGCGTGGTCCGCGTGCTGTGCGGCGTGCCCTTGGCAGGCCTGGCCCGCTGGGCGGTGCAGAAGGGCCTTGAGGGGCTGGAGTGGGCCGTGGGCATCCCCGGGACGGTGGGCGGGGCGGTGCTGGGCAATGCCGGAGCCTACGGGGGGTGCATGGCCGACGTCCTGACGCAGGTGGAGGTTCTGGAGAGGGGCGGGGGGCGTCGCTGGGTGGAGCGGGGAGACCTGGCGATGGGCTACCGGACCAGCGCGTGGAAGGCCTCGCCCGTGCGGCCGGTGCTCCTCGCGGCGGAACTGCGGCTGCGGCCGGTCCCGGCGGAGTTGCTGCGGGATCGGGCCCAGCGCTACCAAGCCGAACGCAGGGCCCGCCAGCCCCGGGAGCCCAGCGCCGGGAGCGTGTTCCGCAACCCGGAGGGAGCCCCGGCTGGCCGCCTGATTGAAGAGGCGGGCCTCAAGGGGGTCCGCATCGGCGGGGCGATGGTCTCGCCCCTGCACGCGAACTATATCGTCAACGTGGGAGGGGCCTCGGCCCGGGATGTCTGGGCGTTGGTGGAGCACATCCAAGAGGTGGTCTGGGCGAGGTCTGGCATACATCTTGAACCCGAGATTGAGCGGCTGGGGGAATGGACATGAGAGCCGATCGGCTGCGGGTGGGCGTCCTCTTCGGCGGGCGCTCCGGAGAACACGAGGTGAGCATCCTCTCGGCCCGCGGCGTCAGG
>Ga0123519_10009606_pt1 | contig 14529 bp, 15 predicted proteins | sample YelNatPaOPRAMG02_FD_87396 | JGI IMG/M metagenome (GOLD analysis project Ga0123519, IMG submission 87396) | Hot spring microbial communities from Yellowstone National Park - Yellowstone National Park OP-RAMG-02 (version 2) | ecosystem: Environmental > Aquatic > Thermal springs > Hot (42-90C) ...
CTACAATAGTAAAAGAGTCCATGAGTCTTTGGGTTTTAAATCACCCTTAGACTACCTAATTGAGAAGGGAGGAATGTCTAAAAAGTCTGTGACCTGTACAAGGGACTTGACAAACATTAATAATTACCACATAATGGTAAAAAGTGGTGAAAAATGGTGAAAGGTGGCAAATGCTAGTTGGTCAATATAAAGCAAAAGTCAGTCCAAAAGGCAGGGTAGCTTTTCCTAAAAAATTTCGTGAGGAATTGGGTAACAATTTGATTATCACAGTGGGGTACGAAAATTCCCTTATGGTTGTATCTTCAGAAGAATGGCGTGCTTTGGTTGAACCTACTCTTAATAAAACCTTTGTTTGGGGTCCTGCAAGGGACACTAATCGGTTTTTGCTAGGAGAAGCAAGTGAAGTGACTCTCGATGAGCAAGGACGTTGTATTTTACCTCCATATTTAAGGGAGTATTCTAAAATCGGAAAAGAAGTTGTCTTTTTGGGTCTTCATAAATATGTGGAGATTTGGGATAAAGAAATTTGGGAATCTTACCAAAAGGAATTACACGCCAATATTGGAAAAATTGCAGAGCGATTAAGTCACGAAAGTGAAAATAAGTGAAAATTATCATACACCAGCACTTTTAAAAGAAACCTTAGAGTTTTTGGAAGTAAAACCGCAAGGAAAATACATTGATGCGACCTTAGGAGGTGGAGGTCATAGTGAAGAGATTGTCAAAAGAGGAGGATTGCTTTTGGGTCTAGATTTAGACCCAGAGGCAATTCAATATGCTAGCCAGAGATTAAAAAAGATTGCCTGCCCAGACCTTCCACCTCCTAAAATTATTCAAGCAAACTTTTCAGAAATTGCCAAAGTTGCCATTGAAAATGGTTTTACTGAAGTTGAGGGAATTTTGTTCGATCTTGGTGTTTCTAGCCATCAACTAGAAACACCCTCTCGGGGTTTTTCTTTTAATCAAGAAGGTATTTTAGATATGAGAATGAACCCACAAGGTCAGCAAGTAACCGCTAAAGATTTGGTTAACGGTCTAACTGAAAAAGAATTGGCAGAACTTTTTTGGAAGTTAGGAGAAGAAAAGTTTGCCAAAAGGTTTGCCCGAGCAATTTGCCAAGCAAGATTAAAACAACCGATACAGACGACCAATCAATTGGCTGAAATTATTTTGCGGGTAGCACCAAAAAGAGGAAGATTTGATCGAACCCATCCGGCAACTAGAGTGTTTCAAGCTCTAAGGATTGCTGTCAATGATGAGCTAAATAGTTTGCGTGAAGCCTTACCTGCGACTTTGGGACTTTTGAAAACAGGGGGACGATTGGTTATTCTGAGCTTTCATTCATTAGAAGACGGAATTGTCAAAAGATTTTTTTTAGAAAAAGAAAAGGAGGGAGTGTTAAAAATTTTAACCCCAAAACCAGTAGGGCCAAAAAAAGAAGAAATAGAACAAAACCCACGCGCTAGAAGCGCGAAGTTAAGAGCAGCTGAAAAAATATAAAATGAAAAAACTTATAATGCGAAGTATTATACGAAGTATAATCTTATCTATTATTTTTTTAGTCATTCAAGTAATTCTTTCAGTTAAGGTAGTTGTCTATGATAATTTATTATCAAATATAGAAGAAAAAATAACCTCCTTAGAGGAAGAAAACATATCAATAGAAGCCAAACTTGCTTCTTATACTTCTTGCAATAAAGTTTACGAAGAAAAAACAGAGAAGGAATTTTTTAAAATTTTTTCATTTGCAAACAAATCTCAAGAAACATTCTTCTTTGCTTTAAAACTTGAAAAATAGAATGGAAACAAGAATAAAATGGGTAATAATTTTTTTTATTTTTTCCTTTCTTTTAGTCTTTCTTAAACTTTTTTATTGGCAAGTCTTAAAACGACCTGCACTTCAAAGCTTAGCCGCTAATCAATATTTTTCCAATGTCAATTTAGATGCCCCTAGAGGAAAAATTTATAGTTCTGATGGATTCCCTCTGGTTTTAAATCAAAAAAAATTTGATCTTTTTTTAAATCTTGATAATCTGAAAATTACTGTTGACCAACTAAAAGAACAGCTTCTACCAATAATTGGAGAAGAAGAAAAAGAGAAATTTTTGCAAAAAATTGAATTGTTAAAGAAAAGTAAAAATATCAAGTGGTTTTCTTTGATGAAAAACTTAGATGAAGAAACAAAAACAAAAATAGAGAATTTGAAAATTAATGGTTTAGATTTTGAAGAAAAGGAAAGAAGATTCTATCCAGAAGGAAATCTTCTCTCGCACGTTTTAGGCTTTGTGGGCGAAAGTGAAAAAGGAACACCTCAAGGATACTTTGGAATAGAGGGATATTACGATAAAGAAATTAGCGGAAAACTTGGTATGAAAATTTTTGAAAAAGATGCTTTGGGAAGACCTGTTTTTATTGGTAACGAGTATTTCGAAAAACCTATTCCCGGAAGAAATTTAGTTTTAAATATAGATCGACCCCTCCAATTTTTAGTAGAAAAAAGACTGGCTGATGGAGTTAAACACTATCAAGCTAATTCTGGTTTGGTGGCTATTATTAATCCCCAAAATGGTGCAGTTATCGCAATGGCTGCCTATCCTGAATACGACCCAAGCACCTATTATCTTTCTGATCAAGAACTATTCCGTAATCCGATTATCTCTTCCTCTTTTGAGCCTGGTTCAATTTTTAAGGTTATTGTAATGGCTGCTGCTATTGATTCCGGACTAATAAGCAAAGACGATATCTGCACTGAATGTGGGGGTCCAAAAAAAATAGGAGAATATAGTATTAAAACTTGGAATGAAAAGTATTATCCCAATTCAACCATGACTGATATTTTAGTTCATTCGGACAACGTTGGTATGGTTTGGATAGCCGAGAAATTAGGAGCCAGCAAACTCTATTCTTATTTAAAGAAATTTGGAATAGGTGAAAAAACTGGAATTGATTTACAAGGAGAAATTTCCCCATATCTTCGTGATCCCAATAATTGGACAAGAATTGATTTGGCTACCATTTCCTTTGGTCAGGGAATAGCGGTAACTCCCATCCAAGTTTTAAACGCAGTTTCTGCAATTGCCAACGGCGGGAAAATTTACCAGCCGCAAGTTGTTCGTTCTATACTCTCCGATGATGAAGAATTAAAAATTTTACCAGTGGAAAAAAGTCAGCCTATTTCTTCTCAAACTGCCCGGATAGTTACTGAAATGATGGTGGAAGCAGTCGAAAAGGGTGAAGCCAAATGGGCTAAGCCAAAAAATTACCTGATTGCAGGGAAAACAGGCACTGCGCAAATTCCGATCTCGGGACATTACGACTCCGAAAAAACAATTGCTTCTTTTATTGGTTTTGCGCCTATAAATAAACCAAGATTTGTGATGTTAGTTTCTTTGCAAGAACCAAAAACTTCTACTTGGGGATCAGAAACAGCAGCTCCTTTGTGGTTTAAAATTGCCGAGGATATTTTCCAGTTGTGGAATATTCAACCCGACAAAAATTAGCCATCTTGTAGTATAATTTATTGTGTAAGTATTTTAATGATAAAAAATCATTTAATCTGCCAAAAAATTAAGAATTACCTTTATCATCTTCCAAGCGCGTTTTTGGCCTCACTCTATTATCAGTTTCCTGCTAAAAAACTGAAAGTGATTGGGGTAACTGGAACCGATGGTAAAACTACTACCTCTACTTTGATTTATGAAATTTTAAAAAAGTCAGGTAAAGAAGTTGCCCTTATTTCCACCGTAAGCGCGAAGATTAAGGATGAAGAAATAGATACAGGTTTCCATGTTACCTCCCCAGATCCTTGGCTATTGCAAAAGCTCATGAAAAAAATAAAGTCTTCCGGGATAGAATATGTGGTTTTGGAAGCTACCTCTCATGGACTTGACCAATTTAGATTTTTGGGGGTGAATTTTCTGGTAGGGGTGATAACGAATGTAACACATGAACACCTTGATTATCATCAAAATATAATTAATTACCTAAAAGCTAAAGCCACCCTTTTTAATAAAGTAAAATATGCTATTTTAAACAAGGATGATTTTTCTTTTGACTATTTGTTTAAAAAATTGAAAAACAAAAAAGGGGTAAAAATTATAACTTATGGACTGAATAATAAAGCGGATTTTACTCCTAAAAATTTCCATTTTTCTACTTCGCTTCCCGGAGAATATAATTTGTATAATTGTCTAGCTGCAATCGCCGTTACTTCTGCTTTAGGTATTAAAGAAGATATTATAAGGGAAGCAGTAAAGAACTTTCCCGGAGTAAAAGGCAGAATGGAGAAAATCGACGAGGGACAAAACTTTACTGTTTTTGTTGATTTTGCTCATACCCCCAATGCTTTAGAAAAAGTTTTAAAAACTCTTAAAGAACAAAAAAAGCAGGGAAAATTAATTGCTGTTTTTGGAGCCGCAGGCTTAAGAGATAAGAGCAAAAGACCTATAATGGGAGAAGTTGCTGGTAAATTGGCAGATTTTGTAGTAATTACTGCCGAAGATCCCAGAACAGAAAAGGTAGAAGATATTTGCCAACAAATTGCCGAAGGCTGTCAAAAAGTAAAAGCAAAATTTAAAATTATTCCTGACAGGCAAAAAGCTATAGATTTCGCTATTTGCGAGCTAGCCAAAGAAGGTGATATCATTGTAATTTGTGGTAAGGGTCATGAGCAATCAATGTGTTATGGAAACAAGGAATTTCCCTGGTCAGACCAGGAAGCAGTTAAAAAATCTTTAAAGAAAAAACAAAACAGAATATGAAGATTTTTTTTAGTGAATTTATTCCTGACTATTCTTCTTATTTTTTTCCCTATCAAGTATGGCTTTTAAAGGAAGAAAAAGAAGACCCCGAAAAAATCTACGAGAACGGTTTTCTCCCGATTAGAAGTTTGCCAAAAGTTTACTACCTCTCAAGAAGCCTTCGTGTTCAACTTAAGGAATTTGCTTTGTCTAGCGAAAATAAAAGGATCTTGAAAAAAACTGAATTTGTTTCAATGAAGTGTTTTGATCTTAAAAGTTTTCCCTATTCTGCTGGGATCCAAAAGTTTTGTAAAGAATATGCCACTCAAAGGCTTAAAGGTCAGCTTAGGTCTTCTTCTATTCGCGCTATTTTCCTTGGTGAAGTTTTTAATTATTTGCTGGTGTTTAAAGACCGGAGAAATCAAAAAAATATTGGATACGCTGTTTGTTTTAACGATGAGAATTTGCTTCATTATGCTCACGCTTTTTATGACCTAAATTATTTTTCTTGCAACTTAGGTGCAAGAATGATGTTAGAGGCAGTTATCTGGGCCCACCAAAACCAAAAAAAGTTTATTTATCTTGGAACTTGTTACGAAAGTGGAGCTTATTACAAAACAGAATTTAAAGGCGTAGAATTTTTTAATGGTTTTACTTGGAGCAAAAATAAAGAGGAATTAAAGTTTTTGCTTAATTTAGGACAAAAGGATACTAATTATGACGCCTATCTTTTCAAAAGAAAAGAATATTTAGAAAAGTTTTATGGTAATGATATATATACAATTTTGAATAACTTTGGTGTTCGAGTATATTTTTAGTTCATTATAAGTAAAAAATGAAAAAAGCCTATTTTATTGGAATAGCTGGCAAAGCAATGGGTTCTTTAGCGGCAGCTTTGAAAGATTACGGATGGGAAGTTCTTGGTTCGGACAAAGAAGAAGTATATCCGCCAGTGTCCGACTACCTCCAAGAAAAAAAGATAAAATATTTTAAAGGTTATTCTGCTAACCATCTTAATTTTAAACCGGATTTAATTATTGTTGGTAGAAGCGCCTTATTATCCGACCCCAAAAATCCCGAATATCAAAAGGCTCTCAAACTTGGTTGTCAGGTAGTTTCCTATCCAGAAGCTTTAGAAAAGTTGCTAATTAAAGAAAACTCAGTAGTAGTTGCGGGTACCTATGGGAAAAGTACTACCACTGCCTTGATCTCATGGATTTTATTCCAAGCTGGTAAAAACCCTTCTTTTTTAATTGGCGGCCTCCCTTTGAATTTTCCAAGCGGAGTAAACATTACCGATTCGGATTATTCTGTGGTTGAAGGAGATGAAACTCCGGCGCTTAAAAGTTCAGACCCGCCCAAGTTTATGTTTTATCATCCTAAATATCTTGTTTTAACCGCCACTACTTACGATCACCCGGAATTTTTTAAAAATCCGAAGGATTATCAAAACGCTTTTAAAAAACTAATTCAACTTTTACCAGAAAATGGAATCTTGTTTTTTGATCCGAAATTCACAGAAAAAGAACTCGTAAACTCTACCACTGCCAAAAAAGTTAGTTATTCTACAGAAACACAAAGTGCTGATTATTTTTTACTTGATTCTTACTATGAAGGAAACAATTTAAAACTAAAAATAGGTGGTAAAAATACTTTAGAAATAGAAACTTCTTTGATTGGAGAATACGCGAGGCAAAATATTTTAAGGGCAGTAGCAGTGTGTTCGGAATTAGGAGTTCAAGAAAAGATAATCAATGAAGCTGTTTCTTCTTTCAAGGGACTAAAAACTCATTTAGAATTTTTAGGCGAATTCAAGCAAAAGTATTTTTATTTAGATATCGCCCAGCATTTTTCTAAAGTCGAAGGCGTTTTACAATCTTTAAGAGAAAAATATCCCGATTCAAGGATAATTGCCGTTTTTGACCCCTCGGCTACTACTTTAAAGTATAAAAAAATATTACCTTATTACCGACAGTCTTTTCAAGAAGCCCAAGAAGTAATTGTGAGAAAAGTGCGTTTTCTTAGTTCTCTTTCTAAAGATCAAAGAATTTCCGGAAGCGAAATTGCTAAACTTTTTTCTCAAAAAGGAACCCATGTTATTTATGAACCACAAGATGAAAAAGTTTTTCAAAGGTTAATCGAGGGTACACAAAAAAATGACGTAGTTGTTTTTCTTTCATCAGGAGGATTAGAATTCCACTCGCTAATTGAGAAAGTTATAAAAGAAATGAAGAAGAAAAATGAATAAAAACATCCAAAAATTAATTAATTTTTTGGGCAAAGACAAAGTAAAAGAAAAGATACCTCTTTCAGATTTGACCACCTTCAAAATTGGTGGCCCTGCAGATTTTTTCTTTGAAGCTAAAAACAAAGAAGACTTACTAAAAGCGGTAAAACTAGCTAGGGAGTTTGCTGTACCTTACGTTATTATTGGTGGGGGATCTAACGTTTTGGTAAGCGATGAGGGTTTTCGTGGCTTAGTTATTAAAGCAAAAAACGAAAAGATAAAAATCCTTACTCAATTTGGAAATGAGGCAATAATTTACTCAGAGGCAGGTACAAGCTTATCAAAACTTTTGCGATTTCTTTCTCTAAATGAGCTGTCAGGATTAGAATTTATGGCAGGAATTCCAGGAACAGTAGGTGGAGCAATAAGGGGAAACGCAGGAGCATGGCAACAAGCAATTGGCGACAAAATAGTTGAGGTGGAAGTTTTAAAAGACAAAAGCCAAGTTGTTTTATATTCTGCTGAAGATTGCCAATTTTCCTATCGTAACAGTATTTTTAAAAAAAACAACCAAGATATAGTTCTTAGTGGGAAAATGAGATTTTTAAAATCTAGAAAGGAGTTAATTGAAAAAAAGACAGATGAATATTTATCAAAAAGAGCTTCTCAACCAAAAGAGCCATCTGCTGGTTGCGTCTTTATCAACCCCAAACCTCTTTCTGCGGGAGCGTTAATAGAAGAATGTGGTTTAAAAGGAGTTCAAATTGGTGGAGCAAAAATTTCAGAAAAACACGCTAATTTTATTGTCAATGTTGGAGGAGCAACTGCCAAAGATGTTATTAGTTTAATAAATTTAGTGAAAGCCAAAGTAAGAGAAAAATTTTCAATCGAATTAGAGGAAGAAATTGTAAAAATAGGAAATTTTAATTAAATTTTTTACATTTGTTAGAAAGGAGAAAAAATGACAGAACTGATTGCTAAAGGAGGAATTCCTCTTAAAGGAGAAGTAGAACTTTGTGGAGCTAAAAATTCCGGATTTAAATTAATGATAGCTGCTCTTTATTCTGATAAGCCCTGCCAAATTAAAAACTTTTCTAAAATTGGCGATATTTCGTCTACTGCTAAAATTATTGAAGAACTCGGAGGTAAAGTAAACACTAAAAATGATCAAATTTTGGAAGTTTCGGGAAAAAATATTTCAAAACAAAAATTTTCTATAGAAAACGGTAGGCTCTCAAGAGCTTCTACCTATTTTGTAGGCCCCCTTCTTTTTAGGCATGGAAAAGCAATTATTCCTATTCCCGGTGGGTGCAAAATAGGTAATCGTCCACTAGATCGACACCTCGAAGGATTGAAGGCTCTTGGGGCAAGTGTAGAAATTCAAAAAAATCAATTTGTAATTCAAGGTAAATTAAAAGGTGGCAGATATAAATTTCCGAAAAATACTCACGGAGGAACAGATGTCTTAGTTATTGCTGCTTCTTCTGCTTCTGGTACTACTATTTTAGAAAATGCAGCTGAAGAACCGGAAATAGATGACCTTATTGAATTTTTAAATAAAATGGGGGCCAAAATTGTTAGAGAAAAAGGTAGGATAATAAAAATTGAAGGAGTAAAAGAATTTCATCCAGCAGTTCATGAAGTCATGCCTGATAGAAACGAAGCTGTAACTTTTGGTTGTGCTGCTTTAGCCACCAAAGGTGATATTTATGTCAAAAAAGCCAATCCCAAAGTTCTTGAGGCATTTTTAGAAGCAGTATCCAAAATAGGAGGTAAATATGAAATTGACCCCAAAGGAATAAGGTTTTATTATCAAAAACCTTTACAACCTTCAAATATTGTTACCAGACCTTATCCTGGTTTTATGACAGACTGGATGTCGTTGTGGGTAGTTTTAATGACTCAAGCAAGGGGAATAAGTATTGTTCATGAAACAATTTTTGAAAATCGCTTTGTCTTTGTAAGTGAATTGAAAAAGATGGGAGCCAAAATTGAACTTTTTAATCCCATGGTTCCCAATCCTGATGAAATTTACAATTTTAACTTAGAAGATGACCGGCCAGAATACTTCCATGCTGCCAAGATTTTTGGCCCGACAAAATTGAAAGGAGCCAATTTAGAAATTACTGACCTTCGAGCAGGAGCTTCTCTAATTTTAGCCGCTCTTACTGCGGAAGGAGAAACTAAATTAACTGGAGTTGAGCATATAGACCGTGGATACGAAAATCTTGATAGCCGCCTTAAACATTTAGGCGCAAAAATCGAGAGAAAAGAGAGATGAAAGAAAAACTCCGTGTTGCTGTTTTGATGGGAGGAAAAAGCCCAGAGCATAGTATTTCTCTTTTGAGTGGTAGAGAGGTAATTAAAAATCTTAACAAAGATAAATATGAACCCTTGCCAATAGTTATCTCAAAGAAAGGTACTTGGTTATTGGCAGGAGAAAAAGAAATAAGCCCAGAAATTGTTGCCCAAAAAGCAGATGTAGTATTTATTGCCTTACATGGTCCATACGGTGAAGACGGGATTGTTCAAGGAATACTCGAATTTTACAAAGTTCCCTTTACTGGAAGTGGTTTGCTAGCCTCGGCTATTGGAATGAATAAACCAATTTTCCGTCAAATTATAAAAAATTTCGATATTGTTTCTCCAAATTTCTTTTTAGTTCAATTAGCCAAGAGTCAGACATTAAAAATGTTTAAAATAGATCGAGAATTATCTTTTTTTCAAGACTTTTCATTACCTTTTTTGTCCAAAAAATCCATTATTTTTAATTTTTTTAAAAAACATCTTTCTTTACCCCTGGTAATTAAACCTTCCTCTCAAGGTTCTAGTATCGGAGTTAGTCTAGTCAAAAAAGCGCGCCAGTTTTTTCCAGCAATTAAAAAGGCTTTTCGCTTTGGACCTATAATTATGGTTGAAGAATTTATTGACGGCACCGAAGTCACTTGCGCATTATTGGGAAATGACGAACCACTGGCTTTGCCCTTGGTGGAAATAGTTCCCAAAAGAAAATTTTTTGATTACCAAGCAAAATATCAACCTGGTTTGTCAGAAGAAATTGTTCCAGCCAGATTAAATAAACAAATTACCCAAAAAATACAAGAGATTGCAAAAAAAGTATATCAAGTAGTTGGTTGCCAAGGATTTGGAAGAGTAGATATGATAGTAAAAGATTCTCAACCATATGTTCTGGAAATAAATACCATTCCCGGATTAACTCCTAATTCCTTGTTCCCCAAAGCGGCTTTTGCTGCCAAAATTAGTTATTCAAAATTGCTTGATATTTTAATAAAATTAGCTTTAGAGAAAAGATGAAAATTATACCCAAGCAGTATTTTCACCAGATAAGAAGGTTTCTTGCAAAGGTTTGGCTGGAACTTAATCTTCAATTGATAATTATCGGAGTAACCGGAAGTTATGGAAAAACTAGCGCTGTTAGAGCTATTGCAGCAGTTCTTTCCTCAAAATACTCAACCAACAAAACAGATTTGAATTTAGATACTGTTTTTAACCTGCCTATTACTATTTTGAAAACTCGTCCATGGGATGAAGTTTTGGTTTTAGAGTACGGGATTGATCATTTAGGTGAGATGGATCAGCACATAAAACTTGTTAGACCAAAAATAGCGGTTTTAACAGGAATTACTCCGGTTCACACTGACCAGGAGCATTTGGGTTCATTAGAAAATTTAATTTCGGAAAAAAGAAAATTAGTTAACAGTCTGCCTAAGGATGGTTGGGCTGTTTTTAATTATGACGATATAAATGTTCGAAAAATAGGATTGAATTTTTCAGGAAAGAAGTTTTTTTACGGAAGAAACCCAAAAGCTGATGTAAACGCTCAATCAATTAAAATAAATCCAAAAGGAACGACATTTACCTTGTGTAGTGGTAAAGAGAAATATCAAATATTTACTCCGCTTCTCGGTTATCCTGCTATTTATTCGTGTTTAGTAGCTTGGATTGTAGGAAGGGAATTGGGAGTAGAAAAAGAAAAAATTATAGATTGTTTGGCTCACCTTTCTCCCCTACCTGGTCGATTCAGCTTTGAGGAAGGTCCTTTGGGAACTTTTTTAGTAAATGACAGTCTTAGGGCTAATTTAGCCTCAACTTTGGCCGGGTTGGAATCTTTTGCCTGTTTTCCCGGCAGAAAAATTTTAGTATTAGGAGAAATGGGTGAAATTGGTGATTTAGAAGAAAAAGCTCACCGTCAAGTAGGACAAATGGTCGCCAGATTAAAAATTGATAAAGTAGTCGGCGTAGGCCCTTTAACTAAATTTGTTTTAGAGGAGGCCTCCAAAACTCTAAAACAGGAAAACCTTTTTTGGGCTAAAAATGTGATCGAAGCTGCCGATATTCTTAAAAAAATTGTTAAAGAAAAAGATCTCTTGTATTTAAAGGCTTCAAGATTAAGACACCTTGAAAGAATTTTATTAATTTTGCAAGGGAAAAGAGTAAATTGTTCTTTAATTGTTTGCCATCGTTATACTCATTGTGCCAATTGTCCATTGTTAAATAAAGATATAAAATAGTAAAAGTATGATTTCGCTATATTTGGGTTTACTGATTTTTTCCTTTCTGGTAACTAGCATCTTGGTTGTTCCTTATATTAACCTTTTATATAAACTCAAATTTCAAAGAAAAGAACAAAAGACCCTTGACGTAGAAGGCAATCGGACAAAGATTTTTGACAAATTTCATAATATTAAAGCGGGAACACCTGTTGGTGGTGGACTTTTAATAATTACTGTGACTTTTTTTCTTTATTTAATTATTTTTCCTTTGGTTTCCTTTTTAGGAACTTACATAAAGTCTTCTTATCAATTAAAAGAAGAGCTTAATATCTTGTTTTTCACTTTTATTTCATTTGGTTTACTTGGACTTTATGACGACATCATGAAATTTTTTGGCTTCGAAAAAACTGGATTTTTTGGTCTTAGAATGAGGCATAAATTTCTTCTCCAATGGGCTTTGGCAATAATCATTAGTTTTCTTTTATACTTTAATCTAAAAATTGATATTGTCCATTTGCCCTTTTTGGGTTTAATAAAATTAAAAATTTTCTTTATTCCCATTTCTGCTTTTATCATCGTTACCTTTACCAACGCCTTTAACATTACTGACGGACTAGATGGCTTAGCCAGCGGGTTATTGGTAATTTTTCTTTTTGCGTTCTGGATTTTATCCCATTCTGTTTTAGACACACCTCTTTCTATTTTTATCGCTCTTTTATTGGGTAGCCTTATGGCTTTTTTATATTTTAACGTTTATCCAGCGAGAATTTTTCTTGGAGATGTTGGAGCCCTATCTTTTGGGGCAACTATGGCGGTAATTGGTTTACTTATTGGAAAACTTGCCGCTCTTTTTGTTATAGGAGGATTATTTTTAATTGAGGGGGCTACTAGTCTCATTCAGATTCTTTCAAAAAAGTTTTTAAAAAAGAAAGTTTTTTCAGTAGCTCCCTTCCATCTTTGGCTGCAAAATCAGGGGTGGGAAGAACCCAAGATTGTAATGAGGGCTTGGTTAGCAGGAATTATGTTAGCAATATTTGGTCTTTGGCTTTCTTATATTTATTGACAAATGCAAAAAGGGGAAATTAAGATAGAATTTTCATCTGCTTTAGATAACCTTTTTTTTCAATATACTCACCTTTCAATTGGAGGAAAGCAAATTCCCTGTCCTTATTGGATGAATCGTTTAAAAGCTGGTGTTTTAGGACCCTTTGGAGGAAAAGGAACTCCCCAACAAATTGTTCAAGCTACTCTTTCCGCTGCGCAGGAAGAAAAAATTGATCTTTCCAAACTTTCAACTGAAGAAATTCTCAAACTGATGTCCAAACATCATATAGGCGTGGATTGTTCCGGTTTTGTTTATTGGATGCTGGACGCCTTTGATAGGGAAAAAGGGGGAAACGGAATTGCCGATGACATTTTTTGCCCTGATCCTCCCTTAAAACCAACAAGAGCCAATGTGGCTACCCTCGCCAGTCCTCAGTCAGTTGTCCCTGTTGATCTCAAAGAAGTCAAGGTAGGAGATGTTTTGCTTCTAAATAAAGGAAGGCACATTGCCATTATTACTAGGGTTTTCCGGGAAGGAGAGATAATTAAAAAAATAGAGTATGCTCATAGTTCTTCCAAAACAGAAATTAAAGGAGTTCATAAAGCTACTGTCCAAATAAACAATCCCTCCCTGTCTTTAAAAGAACAAAAATGGGAAGAAAAAGACAAAAAAGGAAAATCTTATTCTAAAACAAATTTTTTTGGCGAAAAAGATGGTCTTTATCGTTTAAAAAGTTTTTTAAAATTTACTTCTCTTCCTCAAGAAGGGCAACCTGCGGAGGATCAGTGGAAATAATCTCTACTTCGGCTCCACAGACAGGGCATTCAAGAATGTCTCCCACTACTGCATCATCAGGGATTATAATTACCCCAGGATTATCAGGATCACAATTTGGATCTGGACACTGAACGCTTTTGTTCATTTTTTCCTCCTTAATAAGCTATAATATTAATTGCAAGTTAAAATATCTTATTAAATTTAATGGAAAAAAGCAATCTTCAGGTTTCTTTAATTAAAGATACCAGTCAAAAAGGAATTTGGCAATATTCTTATTACCTTTCTCCTCTTCCAGAAGAATTTAGAATAACCTTGAGTGAAGGCAACACTCCGGAAATAGAAATTGAGAAAGATGTTTATTTGAAAAGAGAAGACCAAAACCCCACTGGTTCGGTAAAAGATAGAGGAATGGCATATCTAATTAGTTGGGCAAAGTCAAAAGGAATAGTAAACTTAGCTCTTTCTTCGTCCGGAAATTCAGCTATTTCTGCCGCAGCTTACTGTCAGGTGGCAGGTATTAAATTAAATATCTTTGTTTCTGATAAAATTCAAACAGAAAAGCTAGAAAAAATTAAAAGTTTTGGCTTCCCTTGCTTTATTTCCCAAAGACCGGTGAGTGAGGCAATAAAGTTTGCCCAAAAAAACAAAGTTGTCAACCTCCGCCCTTCTATTCAACCGTTCGGGCCAGAAGGATACCAAACCTTAGCTTTTGAAATCGCTGAGAAATTCGGATTAATAGAGGATATTTTTTTGCCAGTTTCTAGCGGAGTAACCTTGGTTGGTTTGGCTAAAGGGTTTTTAAAGCTTGGTTTTTTACCCCGTCTTCATCTTTGTCAATCCGCTTTTTTTTGTCCTCTGGCTTCAATTTTTGATCATGATTTTCAGAAAGATTCAGTAAATCTCACAACTTCCTTGGTTGCCAGATCAGTTCCTCTAAAAAAAGAAATTTTGACGATAATTAAAGAGTCAAAAGGAGATGGCATAGTGGTGGAAAACACAAAAATAATGGAAGCATCAAGGATCTTTACCCAAAAAAATATTTTTACTTCATATGAGGGGGCCTTGGCTTTTGCCGCCTTTCTTAAAGCCAAAAAAATGGGGAAAAAATTAGGAAAAACAGTTTGTTTGTTAACAGGGAAAAAATATCCCCAAGGTAATAAAGTAAATGACCAATAATCTAAATTTGCTAAAAAAAATAAAGGACCCCATTTTTTATGTAAGTAATGA
>Ga0123519_10009607_pt1 | contig 14528 bp, 10 predicted proteins | sample YelNatPaOPRAMG02_FD_87396 | JGI IMG/M metagenome (GOLD analysis project Ga0123519, IMG submission 87396) | Hot spring microbial communities from Yellowstone National Park - Yellowstone National Park OP-RAMG-02 (version 2) | ecosystem: Environmental > Aquatic > Thermal springs > Hot (42-90C) ...
CGTGCCTCCGTCGGCCTCCTGCACGCGGCAGGAGGGTGAAGCGCGCGGGGGAGGGCTCTGGTGAGAATAGGAACTTCGGTGGCTGCATTGCTGTGCTGTCTTGCGTTGTTCATGGCGTCGGCCGGGCAGGGGGGGTCGGCGCGGGCTGCGGACGAGCCTGTGAATGCGCTCCTCCTGACAACGTCGTTTGAGAAGCCCGCTCCGGAATTGGAGGAAAAACTTGCTGCTCAATCCATCCGTCTTGTTTCGGCAAAGCTGTCGGCCCCTCTCAGCAGGGAATACCTCAGGCTTTTTCATGTTGTCGTGATTCCGGATTTCGAAGGCGCACAGACTCCGTTCTTTGTTCCGACGGATTTCGTCGTGAGATACTTCGACACCTTGCGGAATCTCGACACAGTGAGGGAATATGTGTCCGAGGGCGGCGGTTTACTGGTATCGCCGTGCATGAACGGCGCCGGTGCGGAGGTGGCGGAGGCTGTGGCCGCCCTGCTTGAGCCGATCGGGGCCGGAATCATGGCCGCGCAGGTCAGGGATGATGCGAACAACAATGCCGCTGCGGACGGCGGAAAAGGGGCCACATACGCCTGGACAACAAGGATTGAGAATCATCCGGCCGCCGGGGGCGCGGTGCGGCTGTGGTATCCGATCAACATGCTCCGCTGGGACGATGCATACGCTTGCGTTCCTCTGATGCTTGCGGACCGCGCCTGGCAGGCTGTCGTGCGCGGCATGCCCGGCAGTTTCGCAGCTCAGGGCCTGCAGTATGCCACATGGATACCGGTGGCCGGCGTTCGTGAGCCGGTGATCGCGGCGGTTCGCGAGTGCGGCAGGGGAAGGATTGCCCTGTGGGGAATTTCTCCTTTCTACACCTTCTGGGCGCCCTACGCGGAACCTCCGAACGGCTGGCTGGGAGAGTCCTGCACAGGACCGGTGGCTGGCATCTTCCTGGAGAAAGGGCAGAAGGGTGAGCCAAGCGACGGCCTGAAGATGATGACGGGGACATTGCGCTGGCTGGCCGAAACCTCGCGCAAGGCCGGCATGGGAGGCTATGATCCGGAACGCGCCGCTGCAATCAGACAGCCGCAGGCTTCGGCTCTTCCCGCATGGCTGGGAGAATGGAAAGAGGATAACGGGGCGCGTCCGATTCGGGTTCTGGTGGGGGCGCGTTCTTCGTTCAGCGACGGGATTGGATCGGTTGCCGAGCACGCCGCCGCAGCCCGCCGGGCCGGGTACGGCGTTCTGGTGATGACTGAGACTTTTGAGGCAATGGCTCCTTCCAATTGGCCGTCCTTCTGCGCGGCGTGCAGGGCGGCGTCAGATTCGGAGATGGTCGTCCTTCCCGGCGTTGACATAGCCGATGCATGGCAGAACAGGTTCCTGATTTTCGGCTCGACGGTTTATCCGGCCGATTTCATGCTCACGCCTGACCGGCGGGCGCTGGCTCAGCCTCAATATCTTTCGCTCGGTTTCGGCACGCACTTCACGGCCATACACAGACCATCCACCACGCCCATGCCCCATCATCTCCACAAGTTCTTTTCCGGTGTGTCAGTTTTCACCTACAGGGACGGCAGGCTTGCGGACAACGGCCTGCCTGCCTACGAATGGCACGTCAACAATGAGGGAGTGCCTGTTCCGCTGGTGGTTCACGAAATACGCGATCCCGCCATGATAGGGGTCGTCGCCACCTCCGGCGTGCATCAGCTGTACGTCTTTGCCGACACTGTCAGAAATGCCGCCTGGTACCTGAGAGCCGGGATGCAGCATTTCTGGGAGACTCCGTCGAAGTTTCTGGTTTCAGCGGGTCCGATGGTGCGATCGCTGCGATGGGGAAGAGTGGTTGCGGATGGCGCCGCGCTCCATTCGGGAGTTCCGGCGGATGGCGGTCTGGTGGCCGAGAGTCCGGTCCCGATCGAGAGGATCGAGCTTTTCAGCCACGGTTTCGTGGAGCGAAGATGGCGGCCGAATGCTCCGAGGGCCGAGGTCACGTGGCATCTTCCGTTTTCCCATGACAGATGGGCTTTCCTCGCGATCACGGATTCTTCGGGCCGCACCGCCGTGACGCCGGCGATCCGGGGAGGTCCAGCCGCGCGGTATTCATGGCGATGCAGCGACCGCCAGAACTTTTTCGGGTTTGCGGCCCAGTACACCGGCACCATCCTGCCGGACATAGACATTCACCTTCCTGCTCCCCTGACAGACGAAGGGCGCGGATTCTGGCCGCATCCCCGCGACACGCTGAGGGGGGAGAACTTGGCGCCGATGCTGGAGTTTCCATATACATCGCCCGCCGTCAGCATAACGGACGCATTTGTGGATCAGCGCTATCCTGAAGCCGTCTGGGAGGATGTTGCGTTCGACGCGAAGGCGGCCCATCCGGTCTCCCGCTCGCGAGTCTACGAGGCAAGGGTGCGGTACTTGGATTTCAACATCAGCGAGGATTACAGGCAGAAGGATCCTGAGCGCCCATTGATCATCAGGCGCGTCTCCATCCGTCTGCGCCGTCCGGTCGAGCCGGCCGGACCTGTTTTTCCTGTTTTCACTGCGGTCTCGCCGAAGCCTGAGTTCGGATACTGGGATGCGGCCCTTGGACATTTCGTAACCGGCAGAATCGAGAAGGGGTGGGCCGATATTCCGGCGGGCGGTTACGCTGACGATCTTGTCGCGCTCGGCCCGGCCCTTCGGGTGGATGAGCGCGGCCAGGTGGGGTTTGCGGCGCCGGCGCGGGGGGGAATTCCTTTTCCTGCCGGCCATGAGTGGAGCGCCGAGTACGTGAAGATTCCGCGTGGAAAAATGGGTGAATTTGCGGAGGCAATGGGCCTGACGGGCAAACCGCCGTACGACCTGCGCCTCAGCCAGGGCCGGATACTGTCGGCGTTTTTTGCGTTGAAGGCGCGGGCGGAAGACTGGGGCATTCGCGGAGATGTCCGGCCAGCCCAATCAATGCCGTGGACGCTTCCCCTTCTGATTGAAGGCATGAATCCCTGTTGGCCTGCAGCGGTTATCAGAGACGGGTCCATGGTGGAGTTCGGAGTGTTCGAAGGAACAGGCTTTGCCCGGCTGGACGCGACCAGGCCGGGCTGGTTCTATGCCGGACACATCGCGACTGCGGACGATCCGGCTGTCAGGCTCAGCATTGTTTCGTGGGACGCGGACAGGATCGAGATCGAGGCAAACAATGCGTCTGATGCAGAGGTCGAGACTGAGCTTGCGACGCCGCGCGGCATACCGGGCCGGTACCATTTGCAGCAGAAAATAAAGCTGGCGGCAGGAGAATGCCGGCGGTTCGTCTTTCCATCAGGTTCCTGAAACATTCCCGGCGGCCGGCTCTGCGCCGGCTTGTTCCGGCCCTGCGCCGCGCGCGAATTTGGGTTTGTTGCCGGCGATCACGATCGTGACTTCGCCGCGCACTTTGACATTGGAAAATTCGCGGGCGAGATCGGAGATGTATCCGCGCGAAACGCGCTCAAACTTCTTGGTCAGTTCGAGGCAGACGGCGGCGTGCCTGTCGCCGAGCGCCGAAAACGCTGCGCCGAGCGTTGCGCCGGGCCGCATTGGCGATTCATAGATGACAAGCGTATGCGGGCTGTCCCTCTCCTGTTCAAAGAATCTGCGCAGATGTCCCGCCTTGCGGGGGGGGTAGCCCTTGAAGGTGAAGCTGGACGTGGGCAGGCCCGACAGGACAAGCGCCACTTCAACGGCGCAGGCACCCGGTATGACGGTAAAAGGAACGCCGCGTTCGACCGCGAGCCTGACCAGTCTGTAACCGGGATCGCTTATTCCCGGGTATCCGCTGTCCGAGCACAGGGCGACGCTGCGGCCTTCCTGCAGAAGGCGTATGATCCTTTCTCCGACGATCTCCTCGTTGCCCTGACGGTATGAGATCATCGTTTTCGGCCCGGCGATCTGATGGCGCTCCAGAAGGAGCCTGGTCCGGCGCGTGTCCTCGCAGGCGATGATTTCGGACGAGGACAACGCCTGGATCGTCCGCCGGCTCACGTCGTCCAGGTTACCGATGGGTGTAGCCACTATGTACAACATGGCGCAGTTTCTCCGCCACGGTTTCCATGAGCCGGTCCAGCCCTTCTCCATTCAGCGCGGAGATTGGAACGGCGTCCGGATGCGCGGCTTTGAGGGCTTCGGCGTTCTGCGAAGTGCGGCCCCGATCCCATTTGTTCAGGACAAGCACGGATGGGACCGAAGCGGCGCCTATTTCCTCCAGCGTGCTTCGAACCACGCGAAGCTGGTCTTCGAATCTGGGATGAAATGAATCGGCGACCACGAGCAGGAGGTCGGCTGCGACCGCAACGTCAAGGGTGGAGCGGAACGAGGCGACCAGGCCGTGGGGCAGATTTCGGATGAATCCAACCGTGTCGGCCAGCAGCGCATCACTTCCGTCGGGGAGACGGATCATTCGCGTTTTGGTGTCAAGAGTCGCAAAAAGCCGGTCGTCAACATAGGCGTCGGCTGCAGCGAGCGCATTGAGGAGCGTGGATTTCCCCGCGTTGGTGTAGCCAACCAGGCAGATCAGAGGCCACCGCCGTTTGGAGCGCGCCATCTGCCTTCTCTTCCCGATGGCGTCCAGTTTCATTCTGAGGTCTGCTATCCGTCTGCGCATGGGATCCCTGCGCAGTTGGAAAGGGCTTTCGCCGGGCCCTTTCATTCCGATTCCACCCCGGAATCTTGCCTGCTTGACGGACACGGGTATCCGCGACACCAGGTACTCGAGCTGAGCCAGTTCCACCTGGATCTGTGCTTCGGCCGAGCGTGCGCGTCGGGCGAATATCTGAAGAATGAGTTCAACGCGATCAATGACCTTTATGCCCAGCGCCATGTCGAGATTGTTAACCTGAACCGGAGTGAGAGGGTTGTCGAATATGACAAGATTGGCGCCCGCTTCTCGGCAGGCCAATTGTATGTCGGCAAGCTTGCCGGCTCCGACATAGAATGGCGCGGTGGGTCTTTGCCTGCGCTGCGTGATTGAACCGACCACCTCGGCGCCTGCGGTGTCGGCCAGCCTGGCAAGTTCCTGAAGAGAGTCTTCGGCCTCGAGGGGATCCTGGCGCGGCGTTATTACCTGCACAAGAATAGCCCGCTCCCTGCTGTCCGCGGCGGTGTCGGTGGTCTTCTTCATCCCGTATTTCTTTTGAGTTCGAGTAGCGGCGTTCCCTTCTGCCAGTGAGGTTCGCGCCCTGCCGTTCGACCCGCATAGCGACTTAGCATCATGCTTTTCAGGCAGGTCAGGCAATTCGGCCATTTCCCAAGACCGCAATCCGGATTGAATGGCTGCAAAGTGCACACCACCTCTGGCTGGGCCTGGTCGCTTTCAGAATGCCGGTTTGTTTGCCGGAAGCAGCAGGGAATGTCGTGAAACATTTCATCCCGTCCATCGTCGCGGCAGACGCCGCACGGCCGTTTTCTTTCTGGCCCGGAACATTTCCCTGCGCAAGTCGCGCGGGCTCTTGATTTGCGGCATTTTGCGCCACTGTTCGAACTGCCTGAGAATGGAGGCATTGTGCATGGAGGAACATTCACGGCCGCCGCGCCACCGTTCTCTGGGAACGCTGTAGAGCCAGCATCGGTCTCCAAGATTCATGGGGCAGCCATGGCATTTGCGGACAGGCTTTATGTTGAGCTTCATCGAGGGGCCGGTAAAGGCGCTCAATGGGGCGAGCGACGGGAGTCGAACCCGCGACACTCAGATCCACAGTCTGATGCTCTAACCAACTGAGCTACGCTCGCCATCCGACCGTATTCATACAATCCCGGTTTTCCACAATCAACGCAAAACAGAAGGACGCCCTCAAAAGATGCGGGGGTTGGCGGCGTCGTTTGTGCTTGCCTGAGGCGGCAAGGGGTGAGACAGTCTTCGCGGATTTGCGTTTGAGGAATGGCCTGGTTGGTATGACACGTTTGAAGACAGGCCGTTCGAACGGTATTAACGGGGTTCGGCCGGCGCTGCAATGAGCGGGGACAAGGTCATACTGATCATAGACGATGATGCCGAGTTTGTTGAGTCGAACCGCGAGTTGCTTGAAGCGTACGGTTATGCGGTGCATTCAGCCGCAAACGGCACAGAGGGGCTTGCAAAGGCCAGACAGTTGCGTCCAGACCTCATCATCCTCGACGTGATGATGGCGACTCTCACGGAGGGATTCGACGTCGCAAGGCGCATTCCGGAGGCGCCTGAACTCCGCGACGTCAAGGTGGTTCTGATCACCGGAATGCGGGACGTTCTGAGATTCGGCCATGCGCTCGAACCCGACAAGACGTGGCTTCCTGTGGACAGGGTACTGGACAAGCCCATATCGCCTCCGCGTCTGCTTGCCGAAATAGAGCGGCTGCTCGGCGGTGAAGAGAAAAAGAACGACGATCCGACATCAGGGGTCAGAGGTTCTTGACGAAAATTATTTTGTCGTCGCCGGGAGCATAGAAATCAGGAATTCGCGCTGTTTCCCGGTAGCCTGAACGGAGGTAGAACACGCGGGTAGCCTCGTAATCCGCTCTGCCGGATGTTTCAACGACAGCGGTTCTGCCCCCGCGCTCCCTTATGCGCGACTCGGCGAATTCGATCATTGCCCTTCCTATTCCCTGCCTCTGTCTTTCACGGGCCACGGCAATCCAGTAAATGTCGTACGTGGAGACCGTGCATGGGGTGGGCCCGAAACATATCCATCCGACGACATCGCCCTGATCCTCGACCACGAATGACTGGTAGTCTCCGCCTGGCCCTTCCCTTATGGAGTCATCAAGGACCTCGCGCGCCACGCGCAGTTCATCTGCCCTGAAGAAAACCGGTTGAGTGAGCAGGGACAGAACCTGATCCCTGTCCGCGGCGGTCACATAACGGATATGCAGCTGGCCGTGGCGCTGCGACAGGCACAGTTTGCGTTCCATGGCTTCAGCCGGCAGAGAAGCCGGCAGCCGCTCGGCGGCGTTGTCAAGCAGCGCTCGGATGAACTGGTCGAATCCGATTCCTGCGGCTGAAAGGGCTGCAGCGAAACCGGCTGACGGCGAAATGTCGGGATTGGGGTTGACCTCCAGGACGTAAACACGTCTTTCTCCGGAACTCACCCTGAAATCCACCCTCGCGTAATCGCGGCAGCCGAGGGCCCGCCACGCTGCGAGGGCGGCGGTCCGTATTTCGCGCGCGAGACCGTCGTCAAGCGGCGCCGGCAGAATGCGGTTCGTGTGGCGGTATTCGAAGGAATCTGCAATCCATTTGGCCTTGTAGCCGACAATGCGCGGCCGTTCAGGGCCGAAGGCGGAAAAGTCTATCTCGGCGAGCGGCAGCACCTCCACGGTTTGTCCCATCTGGAGCAGGGAGACGTTGATCTCCCTGTCGCCCACCATGCGCTCCACTATTGCGGGCTGGCGCATATGTTCATGGATTCGTCGCACAGCAGATGCCAGAGCGGAGTCTCGGCCTCTGACCACAGAATCCTCGTCAATGCCCTCGCTCCCATCGCTGGCCGCCGGTTTCACGATCCACAATCCATCTCCGATGTCGGGAAGCGGGTCGCCGGGCCGCGCCAGGACAGCATCAGGGCAGGTCAGACCCGCTCCTGTCAGGATCTGCCGGGTGTTCCACTTGTCCTGGGCCATTATCTGGCATGGCGTGTCGCAGCCGGTGGTTTCGGCGCCCATTGCCCTGCAGACTGCCGGCACCAGAGCGTGGTCAATGAGCCGGTCGGAAAAGTTCTCCACGAGGTTGAAGGCGATGCGCGCTGAATGGCGGAACAGAACGCCGGGCAGTTCCTCAAGTTTGCCAAGGCCGACCGGCAGCGCCGGCATCCCCTGCCGCTGCAGTGATTCGCATACGGCGCGCACTTCCTCCATGACGCCGGCCTCGCTTTCGGCGAAACGGAATGTTCTGTCCTTCGATTGCGTGCCCGAAGGCGTGTTATAGAGCACCAGTATGGGGTCGGGGAGATTCGGCATTTGCAGCCTTTCGTTGCAGGGCGCTGGCCAGAATGGCGCCTATCAGATCGCGGTAGCTCATGCCGGCCTGAGTTGCGATCATCGGCAGGTCCGAATGGGTCGGGTGGAGCCCCGGCAGGGGATTCATCTCAAGGAACATCGGACGTCCGGCTTCATCGAGCCTGAAATCCGCCCTGCCTGCGTCTCTGCAGCCCAGCAGGCGGTAGGCCCTCAGCGCCAGGTCTTCCACTTGCGTCCGAAGACTGTCCTTCGGGGCTGGGCTGTACCGGACGAGATGTTCGCATTGTTCCTTGGTCTGGAGCGAATACACGCCTGCAAATGAACGGTCTGCGACGGAAATTTCCATGGTGCCTATGACCCGGGCGGAGGCGCCGGTGCCCAGAATGCCTACGGTGAATTCCCGGCCGGGGAGGAATTGCTCCACAATGACCGGTTGCCGGTATCTGCGCAAAAGGCTCTCGCAGACCCTCCGAAGATCAGCCCCTGAGCGGACTATGGAATCAGGTCCTGTTCCCTTGCCGGTGCCTTCTGCCAGCGGTTTGGCGAACGCCGGAAGGCGGATTTTCGCGGTTTCGATGTCGCGCGGTTCCTCCACCACTGCGAAGGGGGCTGTGGGTATGCCTTCAGAGAGCAGGATGCGCTTGGCAACGGCCTTGTCGAGAGTGACTGCGCATGCGAGAGGGTCTGAGAATGTGTAGGGCTGGCCGTACAGTTCCAGCATGGCCGGAACCTGCGCCTCGCGCGAGCGTCCGCGAAGGCCCTCGGCCACGTTGAAGACCAGATCCCAGCGGCGTCCCTGAACCAGAGCCGCGGCCAGGCGCCTGCCATGGCCGATTCGTTCAACGCCGAACCCGAGCGCGGCAATTGTCTCTTCGAGAGACCTGATGGTCTCCTCGGTGTCGAATTCGGCCACATCCTCTTCCGAAAGGCCCTCGGCTAGATATGCGTCGCGCAGGTCAAAAACCAGTCCGATGGTATTGGCCATGTTCGGCAATGCTCCGGTCAGGCGATCCCCTGCGTGGCCCCGTCCCGCGACAAGTCCGCCGGTTCGGGGTACACCGCCTGGCGTCCCTCGCCGTTGCGCAGCTTCGTATATGCGCGGGTTCGTTCAACCACGTAGTCAGGAATCAGCGGTATCTTGCCGGCGCCGCCTGGCGCATCCACCACGAACGCCGGGATCGCAAGGCCGCTTACTCTGGCGCGGAGATGTTCCATGATTTGGAGTCCGCGCTGAATCGGGGTGCGGAAATGCTCCACGCCCTTGACCAGGTCGCACTGGAACAGGTAGTACGGCCTGACGCGCATGCGGACGAGGGAGCGGAACAGATGTTCCATGGTAACCGGATCGTCGTTCACTCCCCGCAGCAGCACCGTCTGGTTGCCGAGCGGAATTCCGGCGTCAGCCAGCCTCGCGCATGCCGAGGCGGCTTCGCCGGTGATTTCCGCCGGGTGATTGAAGTGGGTGTTTATCCAGAGCGGGTGGTATCGGCGCAGCATGGCCGTCAGTTCCCGGGTTATGCGTTGCGGCAGCACGACCGGCGTTCGGGTCCCGATGCGGATGATTTCCACGCTTTCCACCGAACGAATGGACGCTATGATTTTCTCAAGGACAGGCGTGGGAAGGGTGAACGGATCGCCGCCTGATATTATCACGTCCCTTATCGCCGGATTTTTCTTCAGGTAGTCAACGATTTGCCCAAGCTCGTCCGCACCGATGGCCGATTCCCTTGTTCCGGCCACTCTTTTTCGCGTGCAGTGCCTGCAGTACATTGCACACATGGTTGTGGCCAGCACGAGGGCCCTGTCGTGGTATCTGTGGACAAGGCAGGGAACGGGCATCCTTTTCTCCTCCTCGAGGGGGTCGGAGGACAGGAAAGGAGGGTCGAAAAGTTCCTCGACTTGCGGAACGCTCATCGCGAAGACAGGATCTGTGCGATCGGGACGCCGGATGAGCGAGGCGTAGTGCGGCGTGATCGCCATGGGATATACCGAAGCGACGCGCGCAACATCCTGGGCCCGCGCGAGGCCGGGAAACCGTTTCAGAAGCTCCGGAACGCTCCGGATGCGGTTCTGTATCTGCCATCGCCAGTCGTTCCACAACGAGCGTGGAACGCCGTGGATGGAAGGCTCTTCGTATTTGCAGGGTGGAGTATCGCAGGTCTGCAGGCGTCTATCCGGAGGTTCGTCTGTTTCGACGACAACCTCCTTTCTCGAATTGTCTTGCATTTTTCTCCTGTTTGCCAGAGACAGGCCGCCCGGTCAGCCGGTTTGGCTCTGTCACGGGCGCATATATTAGCAGCCTGAAATAAACGTCAATAGGCAAAATGAGGGCTGAGTCGGCCGCGCGCGCAGATGCGAGTCGGCCGACAGGCCAGCCGGGCCGCTCCGCTTGCAGGACCAAGCCAGAAGCGGACTTGACCGGTGGCCTGCGTACAGCTATTATGAGCCCGACAATCTTGGTTAAGGAAGGGGAACAGTCATGGCTGATGCACAGATGAAGAACGCTTTTTTTCTCGGACTGGATTCCAGCACGCAGAGTCTGAAGGCCGTTCTGATTGACAGTTCTTTCCGCGTCCAGGGGGAAACCGCAGTGAACTTTGACAGGGATCTGCCCCGGTTCGGCACGGAGGGGGGGGTCCACCGGCATGCCGACGGCCTTACCGTCACTTCGCCGGCGTTGATGTGGGTGGCGGCGCTGGATTTGCTGCTGGACAGGATGAGGGACGGCAGGTGGCCTCTCAATCGCGTTGCGGCAGTGTCCGGATCCGGCCAGCAACACGGCAGCGTGTGGCTTGTGCGCGGCGCGAGGCAGGTGTTGAACAGGCTGGACCCGGGGCTGCCGCTCGAGAAGCAGCTTGAAGGGATTTTTGCGCTCAGGGATTCGCCTGTGTGGATGGATTCTAGCACGACCGCGGAATGCCGGGAGAGAGAGGAGAAGATGGGCGGCGCACAGCGCGTGGCTGACATCACAGGCTCGCGCGCGTACGAGCGGTTCACGGGAAACCAGATTGCGAAGATATTCAAGCGACAGCCTGATGTGTACGGGAAGACCGAGCGGATAGCTCTTGTCAGTTCATTCATGGCGTCACTGCTGACAGGCGATTATGCGCCGATTGACATGAGCGACGGCTCCGGAATGAACCTGCTCGATATCCGCCGGCGGGCGTGGGATAGGCTGGCCATGGATGTGACGTCCCCGAACCTGGCCGAGAAGCTCGGCGAGCCTTCTCCGAGCCATGCTGTTGTCGGGAGGATCCACGGTCGCTATGCGAAGGCGTATTCTTTTTCCCCCAACTGCTTTGTGATTGCGTTTTCCGGAGACAATCCGTGCAGCCTGGCCGGGCTCAGGCTGCAGAAGGTGAATGACGCGGCGATAAGCATGGGCACAAGCGACACGATGTTCGCCTCGATCGGGACTCCCAGACCCTCCGGAGAAGAGGGGCATATATTTGTCAACCCGGTTGATCCAGAGGCTTACATGGCGATGTTGTGCATAAAGAATGGTTCCCTCACCAGGGAATATGTACGCGATATGGCGGCGTCCGGTTCGTGGGATGAGTTCAATCGCAAGCTTGAGTCCACGCCGCCGGGGAACAATGGAAACATAGGCTTCTACATAAGGGAGCCGGAAATAACGCCGCCCATTCTGAAGACGGGCATATATCGGTTCGACGGGGCGGGAAGGAGCGTTGAGGCTTTTGACCCGGCGGCAGAAACGAGAGCGGTGGTGGAGGGACAGTTTCTGGCAATGCGCCTTCACGCCCGCAAAATAGGAATTTCGGCGGAGAAGATTCTGGCGACAGGAGGGGCATCGTCCAACAGGAGCATTCTGAAGGTTATGGCGGACGTATTCGGCGTTCCGGTCTATGTTGCGGAGCAGGCGAACTCGGCCGCTCTTGGCGCGGCGTGCCGCGCCTTTCACGGCTGGCTTTGCGCCATGAAGGGCTCTTTCGTGCCGTTTGCGGCTGCGATGGAGGGCGCTCCGGAGTTTCAAATGGCGTTCAGGCCGGAACCTGCCGCGCAGCGGACGTATGACGCGATGCTTGAACGCTACGAAGAGCTTGAAAAAAGAATACCGAAAAAGTAAAACATTTCTGCTCCTTCCGAAGGGGGAGGGAGGGATAGGGATGAGGAAAGGAGAAAGCGTAACGTCATGGAAATGGTCAGGTACGGAGGTTGGAAGAACAACGTAAGGCTGCTCAACAGGGATGTGGAACTGATTATCACCACGGACGTGGGGCCTCGCGTTATACGGTTCGGTTTCTTCAAGGACCGCAACATATTTGCTGAGTTCAAGGATCAGCTTGGCGGGACCAGGGAGAAGGAATGGATGATTCGCGGCGGGCATCGGTTCTGGATAGCTCCTGAAGAGAAGCCGAAGACTTATGAACTGGACAACAGTCCCGTGTCGGTCGAGCGCACGCGCGACGGGGTGCTGCTCACGCAGCCGACCGGCTCGATAAGCGGCGTCCAGAAGAGAATATCCATCGCGCTCGCCCGGAAGACGAACAATGTCAAGATAGTGCACACGCTGACGAACCGGCGGAAGAAGCCGATCACGCTTGCTCCCTGGGCTTTGACCGTGATGGCGCCAAAGGGCGTGGCGATCATTCCGCTTCCGAAGAAGATTCCCCATACCGAACAGCTCACCCACAATCAGGAGTGGAGCCTGTGGGGATACACTGATTTATCGGATCCCCGGTGGACATTCGGATCCAGATACATTTTTTTCAGGCAGGATCCGAAGCGCGGTCCCAACAAGCTTGGAATTGCCCAAAGGGAGGGATGGGCGGCCTATCTTCTGGACGACCTTCTCTTCATAAAGCGGTTCAAGTGGCTCGAAGGATGCCAGTATCCTGACGGGGGGGTGAACTTCGAGACATTCTCGAACGAAGACATGCTCGAGCTGGAGAGCCTCGGACCCATCGTGACGCTGGAGCACGGACAATCTGTGTCTCACGAGGAGCGTTGGTCTTTGCACAGGAACATGCCTCCGATCCGCACGGAGACGGATGTGGACAATCTGATAAGGCGGCTGGTCTAGCGCACCGCCGCCTGGGCATCCTTATTGCAGACTGGAAGGAGCGTATAAACATGGCGCAGCACAAGAGCTTGAAAGCGGCGAGCCGGATAGCGACAAGGCGAAACGTGCTCAAGCGTTTCGAGAGGGTGAATCTTTTGATCGCCCGTGGAAAGTGGAAAGAGGGGCAGAGAGGATTGGGGCTTCCAAAGACAAAGCCGGAATGACGGGCCGGCGATATGGCGACGCGGCGCGGTCTTTCCGGAGCAAGGAGCTGTCCTGCGGGTGCCTTCATTGCGTTCCATGGCTTTTGCAGCGTTGTCCCTGACGGCGCTGTTTCCGTGCGGCGCCTCTCCGGTGAGAGTCGTCGCGGACAGCGTGAATCTGAGGGCCGGCGCGGGTGTGGATTACGAAGTCGTGGGACAGGTGTCGCGTGGAGATGTTCTTGATGCCCTCGGCGCTGAAGGCGAATGGATTCAGGTTCGGCCGCCGACGGGCATGTGCCTGTGGGTATACGCGCAGCTTGTCAGGGATTCCGTCGCCGCCGCAAGGGTCATGGTCAGATCCGGCCCAGGGATCAACTATCGGGTGACTGGTGTCCTTCAGAAGGGCGATCCCGTGACCGTCGTTGGCGCTTCGGCCGGGGGCGACTGGCTGAAAATCGAAGCCCCGACCGGCTGCGCTCTTTGGGTGAACTCCAGGTATGTTGAGACAGTGAAACAGTCGCCTGATTCTCCTCCGCGGTCGGAGCCCCCTCCGCAGGAGTCCGCGGAATCTGGCGGCGGTCATGCTCAGGAAAGGCCCCTGCAGGCTCCGTTGTCAAAGGATGAGAGCCGCAGCGGTTCTGTGACGGCCGAGGATGCGGTGTTCCGGATACCGAAGGAACTGGCGGGCCTCAAGCTGGCGCCAGGCAGCGAGCAGGGAGTGCGCGTCGAGGTGGATGGAATTCTCGGTCCGTCGGGTATATCGTGGCCGCGGCCTGCAAAATGGAGGCTTGTGAAGACCGACCGCCGCGGCCACATGGTGTCCGCCTGGTATCTCGCGGGCCAGGAGGAGCGGCTTGCTTCATTGCGCGGGCGCGTTTTGATTGTCAGCGGGCGCAAATACACGGTGGTTGGGGCGGCCCATCCGGTTGTTGTCGTTGAGCAGATTGTGCCGCGCGACTGACATCCTGCGATCAGTACGCAGGCACGAATGCGGATCGCCTGATCTACCGGTCCACTGTCGGAATGCTTTCCAGCTTTTTCCTGACTTCCTCCAGCACGAAAGACGGGGTTGACGCGCCGGCGGAGAGCCCGACCGTCCGGAGACCTGAGAACTCCGCTGCCGCGACATCATCTGCGGTGCGGACATGGAAGGCCGGCTTCAGTTCTCTTGCGATTTCGACAAGGCGCAGCGTGTTGGCGCTGTGAGGGTCCCCGACGATCACAAATGCGTCAACTTCTGGAGCCATTTCGAACAGTTCCTCCTGCCGCCGTCTGGTGGATCGGCATATCGTGTCGATGATTGCGCTGTCCGGGAATCTTGCGAGAACCGAAGCTGCGATTCTGTCGAACGAGCGCGGGAA
>Ga0123519_10009609_pt1 | contig 14527 bp, 12 predicted proteins | sample YelNatPaOPRAMG02_FD_87396 | JGI IMG/M metagenome (GOLD analysis project Ga0123519, IMG submission 87396) | Hot spring microbial communities from Yellowstone National Park - Yellowstone National Park OP-RAMG-02 (version 2) | ecosystem: Environmental > Aquatic > Thermal springs > Hot (42-90C) ...
CACTGGTAAACCATATAAAGTCATAATCCCCAAATTATAAAATCGGGCAATCCTTTATTTATTGTAGGGCAACCTCTTTAGGGTTGCATCTCTTTTTTCGCAAGGCTAAAGCCTTGCCCTACATATTTGCTGGGAAAAGAGACCAAAAGGTTCTTGGTTGTGAAATAAGGAGCCTATTCAGAAGCCTAAGGAATGGGCTAGTCCCAAGCCTAACCATAATTCTAACCTCAAGCCTATCCATCTGCTTAACCCCAAGCCCAGCCATTGGCATACGCTTTGGTCTTGCCTTTAGCCAAACATCTTGCCTATCTTTTACCTACTTGCTCGGCTAACATAATCCGCCTTAGGCGGACTACCCTCTATACCGCTTCCGACTCGGTATAGGGGCTAGCCCCACCCTAGCCCCTAATGATTGGTCAAGAAGACCTTTAGGCTGAAAAATCAATGACTTAGATAATCTGCCTCAGGCGGATTAGAAAAATTAAAGAATAATCCCTAAAATCCGCCTTAGGCGGATTAGAAATTTTAAAGTGACTTTAGAAATCTTAAAGAAAAATTGAGAAAAATTTTAGAAATTTTAAAATTCCTAAGATAACCGTGAACCGTGACCGTGAAAGGAGCACGGGCAACGGATAACGGACAACGGATAACAGATTACCGGCGAATCACCGGTGACTGCCTATTATTCGATTGGGGTTAAAGGAACAGGTGCGTTTGAGTTAAATCGGTTTTTCGAAGACCCGATAGCGCTTATAAACTTCACCACCCAATTCACGGTCAAAATCGTTGATTAACCGATTGTCCTCTAAGTTCCAGGAGAGTTCACACCACTCATAACCATACTTCCGAGCAAAATTTTCTGTCTCGTAGAAAAGTAATACGGGTAAGCCAAGTCGCCGATACTCTTCCTTGAATCCGAAGATGAGAGAGCGAACCCCTTTTATCCGCTTTCGGTAATAAAGGAATTTAACGATGCCGAAAAGTCCTATTTTGCCATTGAGATGTTTTAGCACTTGGTTATAGTCGGGCAGGGTTATTGATAAGCCAGCAGGTTTTTGGTCGTAAAAGGCAAAAAGAACCATTTCCGGTTGGGCAAAACTTTTAAGATTATTGGCTAAGTAATTCATCTCATTATCGGTCATTGGCGAGAAACCCCAATTCTTTTGCCAGGATTCATTGTAAAGTTCTCGGATTATCGCCATTTCCGATTTTAGATTTTTCATATTCACTGGTCGGACCGCAATCCTTGGATTCTGTTTAAGTTTTTCGGCAAGATTTCGCAGCCGTTCGGGCATCGGGGTTGAGGCGTATTTAATAAAGGCTAAGAGGTCTTTTGCCTTTTTAAAACCATAACCTTCAGCCAATTTGAGGTAGTAGGGCGGGTTATAGGGCATCATCAAGACCGGTGGACGGTCAAAACCTTCTAACAAAAATCCCCACTCGTCATTAGAGGATGGACTCATTGGTCCGCGCAAAACCGTCATCCCTTTACTCTTAACCCAATTCGCACAGGCATCAAACAAACCATTTGCAACCTCCTGATTGTCTTCGCATTCAAAAAAGCCAAACGAACCGAGTTTTTCGTTCCAAAGTTTATTATAATTGTCATCAATCTGGGCACTGATTCTACCGACTAACTCGCCATCTTTATAGGCAAGAAACAGGGTGCCACACGCATGTTCCCAAAATGGATGGTGCTTTTGGTCAAGCAACTTTGCTACTTCCCGCCTCAAAGGTGGAACCCAGTTTTTATCATTAGCGTATATGCGCCAAGGGAAATTAATAAAAACTTGAAGTTGGCTTTTCGTCTTTACTTCAATAATTTTTAATGCCATAGTCCAATAATCGAGGGGCAAGCCTCAATTCTCCCCATTTGAATCAGTCTAAGACGGATAAGAATAGGGAGTTTGATGGACAAAGTCCCTCAAATATTTAACCTTAAGATTTTATCCGCCTGAGGCGGGTTGTCAAGAAGTGAGTTTGGCGTCAAAATATTTTTTAAATACACAGATAAGATGACCGGCGAAGCGGGTCTGCTCTTTGCTCATCGGTTTGGGTAAATTTTTTGCCGGTATGCTTTTTGGTATTTTCTCTTGACGCTCAAGTCTTGACTTGGTATAATCCTTAATTGATGGGTAAATTAATCTTTTCCACTTCTGGATTAAGGGGAGTTGTCAATGAATCCGCCCCGGGCGGATTAACCCCGGAATTGGTGACTGAAATTTGTGTCGGTTTCGGTTCGTTTATCGGTGGTGGTAAGGTAGCAGTAGGCAGAGACCTTCGCCTTTCCAGCGAAATGTTATACCAGGCTTGCACGGCTGGATTGCTTTCTGCTGGCTGTGAAGTTATCAATTTAGGGGTTTGTCCAACCCCAACGGTATTGCTTAATGTCAAACAACTATCATTGGCTGGTGGAATTGTTATTACTGCCAGCCACAACCCAGAAAATTGGAACGGTCTTAAGTTTGTCTCAAAAGAGGGGATTTTTTTAACGGCTGAAGAACTGAAAGAATTTAAACAGTTATTGAAAAAGAAAAATTTCAAACGAGTGAGTCACGAGGAAATAAAGAGTATCTTGGACGAACCGACTGCAATTGAAAATCATATTAAGAAAATTCTGCGCTCGGAATACTTTCGCGATATCCAGGTGAAGAAATTGGTTGTCGGTATTGACGCTTGTAATGGGGCAGCACAAGCTGCGGTCACCTCGTTATTGCAAGCATTAGGTTTGACACCAGTTCATTTTTTTGGTGATGCGGAAAAACCGGGTAAATTTCCCCGGCAACCCGAACCAAGTGCCGATAACCTTACAGGTTTGGCTAATTTTGTGAAAGAAAAAAGGTTGGACTTTGGGATTGGTTTTGACCCGGATGGTGACCGCGTTTCGTTTGTGGATGAAACCGGATTAGCCTTAGGTGAAGAGGCGACATTGCTTTTGGCACTTTCTTTTATTTTGCCCAAAAAGGCTGGTCCGGTAGTGGTTAACCTTTCAACCACCCAGGCGGTTGATGAGATTGCAAAAAGATTTTCGGTCCCGGTCTATCGGACCAAAGTTGGTGAAGCAGCGGTTGTCGCAAAAATGAAAGAGGTGCAGGGAGTGATTGGTGGCGAAGGTAATGGTGGAGTTATTTTGCCTGAAATCAATTTTACCCGGGATGGAATTACCGCAACCGCCATTTTAATCCATCTGCTCTCCGAGCAAGATAAACCGTTGTCCCAGATTGCCCAAACGATCCCGAAGTATTATATCCAAAAGGCGACTTTATCCTTACCAGCCAAAGAATTTTTAAATAAAAAATCAAAATTGAAAAAAGGTTTTGCCCCGGCGCAGTTTAACACCGAAGATGGACTTTTGATAATTGGTAAAGACTTTCGGGTTCATATCCGACCTTCCAACACCGAACCAATTATCCGGGTTATTGCCGAGTCAAGATTGCCCGATTACACGCTAAGTTTAATAACTAAAGTAAAAGAAATTTTAACTAAAGATTAAGATGTGTGGGATTGTTGGTTATATCGGTGAGAAAGATATTGATGATATCATTCTAACTGGTTTAGACCGATTGGAGTATCGTGGTTATGATTCCTGTGGCATTGCGACAGTAAATAATGGCGAACTGAAATTAACCAAAGTTGCTGGTCGATTACAAAAACTAAAGAGTTTGTTACAAACAAACCCATTAGGCGGAAGGGTTGGGATTGGTCATACCCGTTGGGCAACGCACGGTATCCCTAATGAAATCAATGCCCATCCTCAGTTCGACTGTGCGAAAAAGATTGCGGTGGTTCACAATGGTATTATTGAAAATTATCAAGCCTTGCGCCAATGGTTAGCGAGCCGGGGGCATAAATTTGTTTCGGAAACGGATACCGAAGTAATTCCCCATCTAATTGAGGAGTATTATCACAAAGACTTGGTTTCTGCCGTTCGACATGCGTTAGGATTAGTGGAAGGAACTTACGGATTAGCCATAATTTCCAATTTGGAACCGGATAAGTTAATTGTCGCACGCAAAGGCAGTCCACTTATTTTAGGCCATTGCCCAAATAATGAGTTCATCGTGGCTTCGGATGCTTGTGCAATTATTAATTGGACGAGGAAAGTGAGTTACTTAGAAGACGGCGAAATTGCGGTAATGACTCCAACGGGTTATACGGTCACCAATCTCTTAGATGAGAAAGTGGAAAAGGAAACCGTAGAGGTATTATTAGATTTAGAGGAGATTGAAAAAGGTGGTTTTCCGCATTTTATGCTCAAGGAGATTTTTGAACAACCGGAAACGATTGAAAATGCGATGCGGGGGCGGGTCTTAGCCCAAACTGGCCAAGTTCGATTGGGTGGTCTGGAAACCGAAATTAAAATTAACTCCGAACAAATGAAGGCACAAGAATTTTTAGCGGGCATTGAACGGATTATTATTTCGGCTTGTGGCACATCTTGGCATGCGGCGTTGATTGGTGAACATCTCTTAGAAGGATTGGCAAAAATACCAACCGAAGTTGAATATGCCTCAGAACTCCGCTACCGAACAATCTTAGCAACACCCAAGACCGGATTTTTAGTGATTAGTCAATCCGGCGAAACCGCTGATACCTTAGCCGTAACCAGGAAAGCCAAAGAATTAGGATTTGTTGTTTTGGGGATTGTCAATGTCGTTGGTTCAACAATCGCTCGGGAGTCTTCGGCTGGCATCTATCTTCATGCCGGAGCCGAAATCGGAGTTGCCTCAACTAAGGCATTCACTTCTCAAGTCGTTGTGCTGGTGCTTTTAAGTTTATTTTTAGCCCAAAAGCGTAATAGCCTGGAGAAGAGTATTATCATTGAAATCCTTGCCGCATTAAAAATGATTCCGGAAAAAGTGAAAAAGATTTTAAATAATAATTCAGAAATCCAACGAATTGCGAAGCGTTATTATCAATTCAATAACTTTCTTTATTTAGGGCGCGGAGTTAATTTTCCGGTCGCCTTAGAAGGTGCCTTGAAGTTAAAAGAGATTTCTTATATTCATGCCGAAGGTTACCCCGCGGCTGAGATGAAACACGGTCCAATCGCCTTAATTGATAAGAATATGCCGGTGGTAGTTTTGGCGACTGATACCGATGATTTGATTTACCAAAAGGTGGTCAGCAATATTGAAGAGGTGCGGGCGCGGGGTGGTAAGATTATCGCTATTGCCACGGAAGGGAATGAGGCAATAAAAGATTTGGTTGAAGAGGTAATTTATGTGCCACGAACTAACGATTACCTATCGCCGCTTTTAAATGTTATTCCATTGCAACTCTTGGCTTATTATATTGCGGTTTTTCGGGGTTGTGATGTGGACAAGCCAAGAAATTTGGCGAAAAGTGTTACGGTGGAGTGATTGCTCGGATCCGCCTAAGGCGGATTAGTCCGTTGTCTCCGCCTCAGGCGGTTTATTGGGAACGAATAAAATCTTTTATTTTGCTTAATACTCGATCGGGGTCTTGGGGTGTTAGATAAAGAGGCTTGCCATTGGTTCGCCTTAAAACCAAAGCGTTATTGAGCCGAACACAAGGGGTCGTACCAGTTGAATTAACCTTGAAGACAAAATTCTTCTGATGCACCTCATAGCCGTTAAGTTCCTGCCAAGGGAAAAACCGATGCCAAATCCCAAACTTAATATCAATCCCAGTTCGGTCTAAACAATATCTTGTTGAACCAAGAGCAAAGAGAGTTAAGATTGTATATAATAGGGCTAATGCGGCACAGCAAATTATAAGCACCGGACCGACAATTGGAATTTTACCAATGAAAAAAAATTCCCAATGGAAGAGCAAGCAATGCTAAGAATAAAACCGAACCGACAATAATTATTAGAAAAAATGAAGGAACCGGCCGATCAACAAATTTTTCGTTCTCCATTGTCTCGTAATTAAAACTTATAGCCAATTTTGCGCAAGAATGCCTTACGTTCTTGTTTGTCCCTTTCCGTTTCTATGCCTTTTGGTTTTTCACCGTCAATCACTCCCAAGATACCTCTACCCATTTCGGTCTCAGCGATGATTACTTCCACCGGATTAGCGGTAGCGCAATAAATATTACAGACTTCGTAGACATCTTTGATTGCCTTTAGGACATTGATTGGATAGGCGTTGCGGATAATAATAATAAACGAATGTCCACAACCAATATTAATACCATTTTCCGCCGCAAGATTTACTAATTCGGTATCGTTGCCATCAGCCCGAACTAAACAGGGACCGGAGGATTCACAGAAACCGATGCCGAATTTAATATTTGGTACTGAATTAATCAGGGCTTCGTAGAGGTCTTCAACGGTTTTAATAAAATGGGATTGACCAAGGATGATATTGGTATCATCCGGTCGTTTAATCTTTACGGTTTTTATATCGATAGCCATATTTGAATTTTATGCTAAATTGGCTATTTGTCAACTTTACCAATGGGCTTTGCCCTTTGATTGCGTTGCGCGTTTTCCCATCATTTTTCAGTACTTGACTTAGTGACTTTTTTCACTATAATGAATTATGGCAAAAACTTTAAAACCGATACCAATACCAAAAGGAGTAACTGTTACCTTTGCGAACTCTAAGTTTACGGTCAAAGGACCCTTAGGTTCTTTAGAACTACCGGTGTCGCCAAACATAAAGATTACAACTAATGAGAACCAAATTAATGTTGAAAAGACGGATAATGTTGCACCGGCAATTGTTGGAACCACCAGGGCTTTAATTCGGTCAATGCTTGAAGGTGTAACCAAAGGTTATGAGAAGATTTTAGAGGTCCGGGGTGTTGGTTACAAGGCACAAAAAACCAAGGACGGTGTTCAATTGACCTTGGGTTTTTCTCATCCAGTTCATATCAAACCACCCCCAGGAATTACCTTTGAGGTCAAAAATGTTCCGAACCCTGAAGACCCCAAGACTCTAATTACCGAAATAATTATAAAAGGGATTGATAAACAGTTGGTCGGGACAACCGCGGCTCAAATTAGAAGCATTTCACCGCCTGATGTTTATCACGGCAAAGGGATTCGTTATGCAGGCGAATATGTCCGTAAGAAGGCGGGTAAACGAGCAGCCGTTGCTCAGACCTAAATAAAAGGCAGTCAATCCACCTCAGGCGAAATTAAATAAAAAATTAAAAACCAAAAATAAAAGAGACATTGTGTTTTTTATATTTTATTTTTAATTTTTGGTTTTATAGAATGAATTTTTTACTTTTCCCCTCGTCCCTATTATCTAATTACTGTCTTATTAATACGGCTAAGATAGACCAAGCGTCGGATAATATCCGTCTTTGGTAGCCGAATTTCTCTTATTGCTGATTTCAAGGAAAACCGCGTAAGGACTCGCTTTGCCTCTTCAACTTCAGTAAAAGCGGTTTTTGATTTGTAGAAGATAATTTTCCCTTGCGGCGCAAGGAGATGGTAACACAGTGGCACAATCTTTTTGATTTTGCCTAAAAGCCGAATTAAAATAATATCACATTTGAGGTCAGTAATATTTTCTGCCCGCTCAGCATAAACTGTTACATCCTTGAAATTCAATTCTTCAACACAAAGCCTTAAAAATGCTGCCTTTTTTTGAATGGATTCAACTAAAAAGAGAATAATATCATCCCGCATAATCTTTAAAGGGATTCCTGGTAGACCAGCACCCGAACCCAAATCGCAAACCTTGGCTTTGGTCGGAATATCGTTTAAGACTAATAATGAATCAACAAAATGAAAACTGATTAGCCGTTCGGTATCTTTTCTTGAGACTAAATTGATTTTATTGTTCCATTGTAGGAGTAATTGGTAATATTTTTGAAATTTGGTTAACTGTTCAGTTGTAAGATTACGACCTAAATCAAGGACTTGCCTTGTGAAATTTTGCCAATTTCCATCCCCCATTTTTCTTTAACCGCAAGTGTTTGAAAGCATCCGCCTTTGGCGGACAAAGCGAGACGAAATGCAGGGGAAAATTGATAAGTAAAAAGAACCGCGACTTGGGCCTATCATCTTTTCTCTGTCTAATCAGTGCGGTCTTTAAGGTAGATATTTGTTTCTAAGAACTGATGATATTCGGTCCACTTGACACCTTTATTTTTCTCTTGCACCTCCCGAAACATCATCACTCGGGCATCCGTGTAGTCTAAGATATGAAGTAAAAAAGCCTCAACAAATTTTGGTGTCTTGGGTGAACCAAATTCTAAATGGCCATGGTGGGTTAAAATCATATGGAGTAATACCCTTTTAAGTTCTGCCGGAAAATCCTTGATTTCATTAATCTTTGCACTCACCATTTCATAACCCATTACGATATGACCCAATAATCTTCCTTCAAAAGTATGGTCAATCACCTTATCGTAAATATACTCTTTAATCTTGCCCACATCATGGAGGATAATCCCGGCGACCAATAGGGAATAATCAACTTCCGGATAAACTTTGGCAATTTCTTTAGAAAGTCTTAGCATATAAATAGTATGTTCCAATAATCCACCTAAATAGGCGTGATGGACCGAAGCCGCACCGGGCGCGGTCTTAAATTGTTCGACAAATTCTTTATCGTCAAAGAAATTTTCCATCAATTTTAAAAGATAAGGATTGGTAATTTGAGCGAAATATCCCTTCAACTCGGCAAGCATTTCATCCGGATTAAAACGGCTGGTGGGTAAGAAGTCAACTTTGTCAATCTCTTCAATCGGAACCGGTTTCAATTCTTTAACGGCAATTTCGGTCACGCCCGAATATTCTCGCACCGAACCTGCGATACGAACAAATTGTCTGGGTATTGATGACTCTATGTAATCTTCCACATTGTTCCAGATTTTGCCTTCAATTGAACCGGTCTTGTCGGTCAATAAAAGAATTAAAAATGATCCGCCGTCACGCCGGTCTCGAATCTCCCGACCTAAAAGATAAAATACATCTTCAACCGATTGACCGGCTTTTAAATCCTTAACAAATTGTTTTTTCATTTAAAACACACAGATTAGTCCGCCTCAGGCGGAATAATCTGTGCCCATCTGCGATTGCTCACAGAGCAAACGATAAGGTGAACCGATGGACTCTGCCTAAAGCCAACATCGGTGTAAAGGCGTAATCTAACTGATAAGACAAGACCTTTACTCCTAAGCCCAAAGAAAAACCACCAAAGATATCCGAACCGCCGCCCGTTTTCAAATCAGAACCAAATGAATTATAACCGGTCCTTGCCGCCAAGAAAGAAGTTAACCAGTACTCAACCCCGGCACGAATCCCGAATCGGCTATAAAGTGGTTTGGTTAAATCCAAGTTGAGGTTAAGACTATTAGTTGAATAATTAAGACCCGCCCCAAAATCCAAAGGCAGTTTGTCTTTTTCGGCGCGAAATGGTTTAAAAACCATCCCGATATTTCTTATTGCAATTCCGAAATGGAGTCCTTCAATCGGCAAGAGAAAACTACCGCCGATATTCGCTCCGGCGCCAACAGTAAAAAAAGTATCAATTTTGCCATAAAGTCCTTTCAATCCTAAACCGAGTGCAACCGGTTCAGTCAAGAGATAACCAAATGCAAAATCAAAATTGAAATAACCAACGCTGAAAGTTCCTTGTTCATTCCCAACCGCATCGGTCCGTTTCATTGCGCCACTATTTAAATAGGTAAGACCAATTCCAACTCCCTTATCATCCAACGGCTTGGCATAACTTAGTGAACCCAATTGGACTCCGGCCAAATAATTCATATAAGTTGTGCCCAATCTTGATTCTTCCATATCAACCAAACCAGCCGGATTAAAGAAAAATCCAAAGGCGTCACCGGCATCGGCAATCGTTGCATTCCCCATTGCGGCGGGTCGGGCGGGCACAGTGATATTTAATAAATCAAAGCCGGCCGTTCCAACATTTGGGTCGCGACCAATAAGGGTTAATAAAAGGATAATATTTAACATAGAAATAGTTTAATAAAACCCCTTGCCTTGTCAAGCGTTGACAATTGACCGATTATTGGTATCATTGAAATTCGATGACTGATGAATTAGCCAAAGAACGCACAATAAAACTGAATAAAATAGAAAAGATGCGCTCGTTAGGGATTTGCCCCTACCCCTATAGGTTTGAACGAACCCATGAGACAATTGCCGTCATTAACGATTTTGAGCGACTTGCAACCACTAAGAATAATGTCCGATTGGCGGGTCGGTTGGTTGCTAAACGGGAGCACGGCAAGACAGTTTTTGGTCATATTGCGGACGGTCAAGGAAAAATTCAAATCTATCTGCGTCAGGATTTCTTGGGCGAGCGGTTTTCGCTCTTAGATTTATTGGATATTGGTGATTTTATTGGTGTGGAGGGCGAGGTATTTAAGACCAAGACCGGTGAAATAACTATCTTAGTGAAATCTTATGAATTTTTAGGTAAGGCATTACGCCCGATGCCCGAAAAGTGGCATGGTTTAAAAGATGTTGAAACCCGCTACCGTGCCCGGTATTTGGACCTAATCGCCAACCCAATTGTGAAACAAATCTTTTTGACCCGCACGAAGATTATTAATCTTATTCGGCAGTTCTTAAACGAGCGGGGCTTTGTGGAGGTAGAAACACCAATCTTACAACCCATTTACGGCGGGGCAGCCGCCAAGCCTTTCCAGACTTTTTATAATGCCTTGGACCAAAATATGTTTTTAAGAATTTCCGATGAACTTTATTTAAAGCGGTTAATCATCGGCGGAATTGAGAAGGTCTATGAAATTGGCAAGGATTTTCGCAACGAGGGGCTTTCACCACTGCATAATCCGGAATTTACCCAAGTTGAAGTTTACGAGGCTTATGCTGATTACAATGATATGATGCGATTGGTTTCGGAGTTATTTAAATATATTGCCCTGAATTTATTCGGCACGACCACAATTACTTACCAAGGAAAAAGTCTTGATTTGGGTAGACCTTGGCGTTGTTTGAAGTTTGTTGATGCGCTAAAGGAGAAATTAGGCGAAGACCCACTGAGTCATTCCTTGGCGTCACTAAAAAAACTTGGTCTTAAGTTTGGTATTGAGACCGAAGGAGTTGTCTCAATGGGTAAGATGTTAGATAAACTCTTTTCTAAACTTGTTCAAGATGAGATTATTGAGCCAACCTTTGTTTGTGACTATCCCCGAATTACCACACCCTTAGCCAAGACCCATCGGACTAATCCGGAATTGGTGGAAAGGTTTGAACCAGTTATTTGTGGGATTGAATTGGGCAATGCCTTTTCCGAGGCAACCGACCCGGTTGAACAACGCAAGCGGTTTGAAGAGCAAATAAGACTCCAGGAGGAGTATGCGACCTTGGATGAAGACTTTATTACTGCATTGGAATACGGTATGCCGCCGTGCGGTGGCTTGGGTTTAGGCATTGACCGAATGGTAATGCTATTCACTAACACAGCATCAATCCGCGAAGTAATTTTATTCCCTTCGCTGCGCAATCCCGAATCGCCCGCCCAAAGTGTTTGAACTATTCATTGCCCGACGCTATCTTTTATCCCGCAGTGGTAAGTTTTTATCCGCAACATCAATAATCTCAATCAGTGGGGTTTTTGTTGGGGTTTCGGCAATCCTAATTGTGCTATCGGTCTTAAACGGATTTCACAAGGAATTACGCGATAGAATCTTGGGGATAACTCCCCATATTGTTATCACTAAGTATTCCTATGAGCCGATTAGGCTTTCTGACTCATTAATCAATAAGATTCAAGCCCAGGTGAAGAATTTCGCCCCGTTCATTTATACCAAGACGATAATAAGAGCGCGCGACCAGAGTGATGGAATTGTGATTCGGGGTATTGACCCAGAAAAAGAAAAAAAGGTCACCGACATCGCCCGGATGATTGTTGCCGGTGAATTCAATTTTCAAAATCAGGGTATTGTCTTGGGTTTGGATTTAGCCCGCGCCTTAGGCGTTACAGTCGGTGATGAGGTTACTATCATCTCACCTTTTGCTACCCAAGCCACACCATTCGGAATGATTCCCAAGAGTCAAAAATTCATTGTGCGCGGGATATTTGATTCTGGGATGTATGAACATAATGCGACTTTGGTCTATTTTGACCTAAAAGAACTCCAACAATTCTTAGGAATGGGTGAAGTCGTAACCGGAATTGAGGCAAGGATTGATAATATTTATAATGCGGCTAAGGTTGCGCAGGAACTGACTTTAAGTCTTGGTTTCCCCTACCGGGCGCAAGACTGGATAATGATGAACCGAAATCTCTTCACCGCCCTGCGCCTGGAAAAGATTGTTACCTTTATTGTCTTGGTCCTAATCGTCTTGGTCGCTGCCTTCAATATTATTGCGATGCTTATAACAATGGTCTTACGCAAGACAAAAGAGATCGGTATCCTTAAGGCGATGGGCACAAAACCAAAAAGCATTGTTAAAATCTTTATCGGGGTTGGACTCTTAATCGGGGTGATTGGAACAGCCTTGGGCGGACTATTTGGCTTTATCGCCTCTTTCCTTTTGAATAAATACCAATTCATCCATTTGCCCGGCGATGTCTATTTTATTAAGAACCTACCGGTTGAGATGCAACTTTCCGATTTTTTATTGGTTGTCTTTGCCTCACTTCTAATCTCACTCTTAGCCACAATCTATCCGGCTTATAAGGCTTCAAAGTTGGTGCCGGTTGAGGCGATTCGTTATGAGTAACGGAAAAGTCCCAGTAATTCAGGCTTTGGGCATCCAAAAGACCTTTGAACTTGGACCAGAACGATTAGAGGTCCTAAAGGGTATCGATTTAACTATTCATCCGGGCGAGATGATTGGACTCTTAGGACCGTCGGGTTCAGGCAAAAGCACCTTGCTGAACATTTTGGGTGGTCTTGACCGTCCAACCAGTGGACAAGTGATCTTAGATTCTACCCAACTTTCTACTCTTTCCGATAACGAATTATCCGAGATTCGTAATAAGAAGATTGGCTTTGTCTTTCAATTCCATCACTTATTACCGGAGTTTAATGTCTTAGAGAATACGATAATGCCGTTATTGATTCGTGGAATACCAAAGCGCGAGGCACAAGCCAAGGGGATGAAAATATTAACCGATATTGAATTCACCCATCGCCTAAAACACAAGCCAACGCTTCTTTCTGGTGGCGAAAAACAGAAGGTCGCGGTCGCGCGGGCGCTGGTCGGCGACCCCTTAATTATCTTAGCCGATGAGCCAACCGGTAACCTTGACCGTAACTCATCCGAAATGTTATTGGCTTTATTAAAGAAACTTAACCAAGACAAAGGGATTACGATGTTGATTGTTACCCATAACGAAATGGTTGCAAATTTCGTTAATAAACATTATTATTTAAGGGATGGAAGATTACAAGAAACCAAAAATGAAGGTCTGTGATATCTGCCATAAGAATGAAGCCTCAATTACCGTAACTCGGGTGGATAAAGATGGTAAGACTACCGAAATGCATCTCTGCCATCAGTGTGCGACCCAAAAAGGAATTGGCGAGGCAGTAAAACCCCATATCTCGGTAATTGAAATCTTAGCCGAATTAAAAGAGAAGATTAAAGACGAAGACCGGAAACTATTTTGCCCGAACTGCAAAATATCTTATGCTGATTTTAAACGGTTTGGCCGGTTAGGTTGTGCGGTTTGTTACGAGGCGTTTGCCGAACGACTTTTACCGTTAATTAAAAAGATGCACGGCAGTACCAAGCATATTGGTCGAAAACCCAGTATGGGTAGAAAAGATGCAAAAATCAAATTTGAAGTGAAGCAATTAAGGGACGAGTTAAAAAAAGCAATTGCGGCGGAAGACTATGAAAGGGCAGCCCAAATTCGTGACCAAATAAGACAAGCCGAAACCGAAGGTGATTAGAATGGTGGCAAAGTGGCTTAAAAGCGAAGGACCCGAGTCCGATATTGTTATCTCCAATCGGATTCGATTGGCAAGAAATTTAAAGGGATTCCCCTTTGCAATGAAGGCGACCAAAACCGACCAAGAGAAGATTTTAGGAATGGTGAGTTATGCCTTGGAAGATTTAAATCTAATGAAAACCGGTCAGTTTTTAACGAATCAAGAACTGACCCCGTTAATCCTTCAAGGTTTATTAGAAAGACATCTGGTTTCCCCTGATTTTGTGGCAAGTAAACAGAAGCATGCGGTCTTTATCAATAACGAAGAGACACTGAGTTTAATGATTAATGAAGAGGACCATATTCGCTATCAAGTTTTACAAGCCGGCTTGGATTTTGAGTTGAGTTTTTACGAACTCCAGGATTTTGATGAACAATTGGAACAGGAATTAGAATTTGCTTATTCTAAGGAATTAGGATTTTTAACCGCCTGTCCGAGCAATGTTGGCACCGGGATGCGAGCATCGGTCTTGATTCATCTGCCGGGCTTGGTTCTGACCAAGGAGATTGAAAAGGTCTTAAGGGGCATTCTTCAGATTGGCTTGACCGTGCGTGGCTTATATGGCGAAGGAACCGAAACCAAAGGCAACCTCTTTCAAATCTCCAATCAACAGAGTTTAGGTCGGACAGAATTGGAGATTATTGAAATTATTAAAAAAGCGGTGGA
>Ga0123519_10009610_pt1 | contig 14525 bp, 13 predicted proteins | sample YelNatPaOPRAMG02_FD_87396 | JGI IMG/M metagenome (GOLD analysis project Ga0123519, IMG submission 87396) | Hot spring microbial communities from Yellowstone National Park - Yellowstone National Park OP-RAMG-02 (version 2) | ecosystem: Environmental > Aquatic > Thermal springs > Hot (42-90C) ...
AGGTAATCCTTTTTCCTAAAACCCAAAAGGCGTATTGCCCCTTAACTGAGGCACCTTCAGAAGTAGAAGAGAGACAATTAAAGGAATTAAATTTAACCCTAAAGAAACCCAAAATTTAAAAAGGAGGTAGCCATTTAGTAAAAATATATTTGGCATTAAAGGAAGATGGTAAACGATACACGCTAAACGATACATATTTTTCCCAAGTGAAAGGAGGAAGCATGAAAAAGGAAATTTGGCTTTTAGGGGGGATATTGGTTCTTTCTTTAATTTGTGCAGGTTGCAGTGTGCGAACTTATCCTTTAACCCGTGACCGCGTAGACCAAGATTTAAGTTTAGGTAACCGTGGTTATCTTAAAGGTACTGCTCCCCAGGAAACTAAATCGCGAAAAACTACCCGCACAACCCAAGTCTTAGAGATAGAATTAGGGCATCCGGCAGAAGTTAAAAAGACTCCGAAAGCAGCTGCTTTAGCAGCGCCTATAATGGAAGAGGAACCACTACCTCAGACTTATGCTTCTGTACCCGTCTCAGTTGAAGAAAAACCAGTTTCGGCGCCCATAACTTTTAAGCAATATAAGGTAGAAAAAGGAGATACGCTTCAGAAGATTTCCCAAAAATTTTATGGCACAACCAAAAGGTGGTATAAGATTTATGAGGCAAATAAAGATATTTTAAAGAGTCCAGATAAACTTTATCCTGGACAGATAATTAATATCCCTTTAGAAGGCGGGCAAGAAAGACCATTAAAATAATTCTAAAAATTATGGAAAAAATAATTAAAATAGAAAATCAGAGCCAGATTCAAACTCTCTTTGGCCTCCACGATGAAAACATTCGAAGAATTGAAAAAGAGTATAAGGTTAAAATAAACTTAAGAGGTGAGCATCTTAAGATAAATGGTTCAAGTCGGAATATCCAAAAGGCAATAGAGTTAATTACCTATCTTCTGGGAGCAATCCAAAAGGGAAATTCTCAAATTGGAGAACTTATCCTCCAGTATTTGGCAAAGAATTTAAAAAAAACACGCAATTCTCTCATAAAACCGGTTGAATTTAATTTAATCTCAACCTCTTTAGGTGGCAAGCAGATTGGACCGAAGACAAAAGGGCAAATAGAATATGTAGAAGCAATTAAAGAATATGATATTGTCTTTGGCATTGGTCCAGCAGGAACGGGAAAGACCTATTTAGCTATGGCTTCAGCAGTAGAGGCTTTAAGAAAACAAGAGGTCAGGCGTATCATCTTAACCCGTCCGGCAATCGAGGCAGGTGAATCATTGGGGTTTTTACCGGGAGATATGTATGAGAAGATTTCTCCTTATCTAAGGCCGCTTTATGATGCTTTATACGATATGATGGATGCAGAAAGAATTGAGAAATATTTAGAGACCGGAATTATTGAGGTTGCGCCTTTAGCCTATATGCGGGGAAGAACTTTAAACGATGCATTTATTATTTTAGATGAAGCCCAGAATTGTACCGCCGAGCAGATGAAGATGTTTTTAACACGTTTAGGTTTTGACTCTAAAGCCGTAATTACTGGAGATATCACTCAAAGTGACTTACCTGGAGGAAAACCAATTGGCCTTCTTCAAACTCAAGAGATTCTAAAAGATATCGAAGGAATAAAATTTGTTTATTTAAGTGGTGCGGATGTGGTTAGACACCCGATTGTCCAGAAGATAATCCAGGCCTATGATAAAGCCAGCCTTAAGCCATAAAATAAAAATTATTTTTTGGGCTATTTTACTTTTTTTAATCAGCCACTTTCTTTTAAAAATAAGTTTATTAATTCCCCTTACTTTATTTTCACTTTGGTTTTATTTAAAAATAAAAAATATAAAACACAATCTTTTATATTTAGGTTTACTTTATAGTCTTATCTTTACCAGTAGTTATTTTATTTTAAAAAATAATTTAGCATTTTATTATCTTCCTTTTGCGACTTTACCAATTTTAACTACTATATTATTTAATTCTTTAGAAATAACCTTATTGATCTCTTTAGCAGCAGCAGTTTCTTTGGCTTCTTTAGCAAATAATAGTCTTTCTTTAGCGATATTATTTTCTACTACAGGAATTTTATCAGCGGTTCTGGCGCGGGATATCCGTCGGCGAAGCGAAATTATAAAAGTAGGTATAATTATTGGTTTTTATCAGGCAATTTTTGTATTTATAATCGAAAAAAATAGTTTTTTAGAATCTTTTAAATATTTAATCAATGGTTTTGTCTGTAGTCTTATTGTTTTGGGGGTTCAGCCATTTTTTGAAATTATTTTTAAAACGATTACTAATATCAGTTTATTGGAATTGGCGGATTTTAATCATCCTCTGCTTCAACGCATGATTTTAGAGGCGCCCGGTACATATCATCATAGTTTAGTAGTGGGCAATTTATCTGAGGCTGCTTCTCGGTCGGTTGGCGCAAACGCCTTGCTTGCTCGCGTCGGAGCTTATTATCATGATATTGGAAAAATTGAAAAAGCCAGTTATTTTAGCGAAAATCAAAGTATTCAAGAAAACAAACACCAAAACCTTTCTCCTTCAATAAGCAAGATGGTAATTATGAATCATGTTAAAGAAGGCGTGGATTTAGCCAGAAGATATAAACTTAATCCTCGCATCATTGATTTTATTTTAGAGCATCATGGCACAAGCTTGGTTTATTATTTTTATCGTCGGGCTTTAGAAAATTTAGAAGAGGACCAGGTAATTAAAGAAGATGGTTTTCGCTATCCTGGGCCGAAACCAAATACAAAAGAGACTGCGATTGTATTATTAGCAGATTCGGTAGAGGCAGCAACCCGTGCTTTGGGTAATCCGGATCACGAAAAGATTAGAGAAGTCGTCTATAAAATTATCAATAATAAATTTATTGATGGACAACTTGATGAATGCGATTTAACTTTAAAAGATTTAGAGAAGATTGCTAAAGTATTTATTCATATATTAACGGGTATTTACCACAGTCGCATAACCTATCCCGGATAAACGTTCCTCTTTAAAATAGCACTTCGGGAGTAAAAGTCAAAGTTCATTTATTAATCTAAAATTTTTAAACATGAAAGTAAATATAAAAAATCTGCAAGATAAACTTAAACTTAAGATACCAAAAATAAAAAAAACAGTTAAACGGATTTTTAAATTAAGTGGAATAAAAAGAAAAGGAGAGCTTACCATTTGTCTGGTAGATGATAAACAGATAAAGGAACTGAATCTTTTGTATTTAGGTAGATATAGTCCTACCGATGTTCTCTCTTTTAATCTTACTGGAAATAATCAAGAATTTTTGGCAGATATAATAATTTCAGTTGAAACTGCTATGCGTAACGCCAAAATTTTTAAAAAAGCTCTTTTAGATGAACTAAATTTGTATATTATCCATGGGATATTACATCTTTTTGGTTATGATGATAAAACTCCCAAAGAAAAAAAGATTATGCAAGCAAAAACAAATTCTATTCTTAAAAATCTTTAAACTAAAAAAGAATGCCCATCCATAAAACTGAAGCGATTATTTTAAACAAATACGATTTTGGAGAAACTTCGCTAATTGTTAATTTTTATACCAAAGATTTTGGTAAAATTAACGGGATTTTAAAAGGGGTAAAGCAAGACCCTAAGAAATTTTTAAGTACCTTAGAACCATTTTCTTATAACGAAATTATCTTTTATAAAAAAAGAAATTCTAATTTACATCTAGTTACCCAGGTAGAGTTAAAGGATAATTTTGATTTAATAAGAAATGATATTTCTCGCCTAAACTCTGCCGCAATAATAATTGATTTATTAAATAACCTTATGGCTCCAGAAGATAAAAATGAAGCAGTCTTTAATCTTAGTCTCGATGCACTTAAGGAATTAGCGATAAGTCAAAATCACAATCTAGAAAAAATTATCCTTATTTTTAAAATTAAGTTATTAGACCTTTCGGGTTTTAAACCACATTTAGATTCCTGTGTCTGTTGTAATAGTAAGATATTATCTGAGGCAAGGTTTAGCGTAGCTTTAGGAGGTTTGCTTTGTTTAAAATGTATACGTAAAGATTTAAGTAGCCGACCAATTTTTAGAGGTACAGTTGCCTCAATATTACATATTGAAAAAAATGATTTTAAAAATAATTTAAATTTAGGAATGAATATCCAGATTAAAAAAGAACTTATTCTTGTCATTAATTCATTTTTAAAGTTTCATTTAGAAAAAGAACTTAAGTCGCAGAAATTGTTAAATAAAAACCTTTAAGTTAGCAGAAACCCTCAATTTAAGGAGGTTAATATGAAAATAGTTATTGTTGGACCAGGAGCAATAGGAAGTTTATTTAGCGCCTTCTTAGCTAAATCTGGCGCAGAACTTTGGCTTCTGGATAAGGATAAAGAACGCGCCCATAAGATTAATCAACAGGGAATAATTATAGAAGGAATTTCTGGAAATTGGCAGGCAGCAGTAAAAGTAACTGTTGAGATAAATGAAATTGGCAGTGCAGATTTAATAATTATTTGTGTTAAATCCTATGACACTAAAGAAGCAATTCTTAAGGTTAAACCTTTGATAGGAGAGGATACTTTAGTGCTTACTTTACAAAATGGTTTAGGAAATATTGAAATTATTAGTGAGGTAATCGGGCAAGATAAAGTAATTGGAGGGGTGACTAATCAAGGAGCAACTCTTTTAGATGTGGGACATATCCGTCATGCAGGTAAAGGCGAAACCGTGATTGGGCGAATTGACGGAAAAATTTCTGCCCAATTAAGGTCGATTCGGGAAGTTTTTAATAAAGTAGGTTTAGAGACAAGAATTTCGCGTGATATCAAGGGGCTTTTATGGTCAAAATTAATTATTAATGTAGGGATAAATGCTTTAACTGCGATTACCCGACTAAATAATGGTCGTTTAATTGAGTTTGCGGGGACGCGCAAGATTTTAAATGCAGCCGTAATGGAGGCAGTAAAAATTGCCAAAAGAAAAAGGATTAAACTTATTTATGATGACCCTTTAGCCAAAGTAGAAGCAGTTTGTGAAGCAACTTCTTTAAATATCTCATCAATGCTACAGGATGTCTTAAAGAAGAAACGCACAGAAATTGATTTTATTAATGGAGTAATTGTGCGTCAGGGACAGGAACTGGGAATTCCTACACCGGTAAATTCTGTTTTAACTGATTTGGTAAAGACAATTGAGTCAACTTATGAATTAAGTAGACAAAATCTTTAAAAGATGAAGAACTTTGAGATTGCCGATAAATTTCGGCAGATGGCTAAAATTTTAGAAATAAAAGGGGATAACCCTTTTCGGATTCGTGCTTATGAGAAGGCAGCCCAAAATATTGAAAGCATAACTGAAGATATCACTAACTACATTAAAGAGGATAAACTTACTACTATTCCGGGAATCGGTAAGGATTTGGCAGAGAAGATAGAAGAGATTGTTAAGACCGGTACATTTAAGGCTTTACAAGATTTGCAGAAGACTATCCCAGAAGGATTATTAGATTTATTAAACATTCCTTCGGTTGGACCAAAGACCGCTAAATTATTATATGAAAAACTAAAAATAAAAAATATTTCTGATTTAGAAAAGGCAATTGCAAAAAATAAATTAGAGGGGCTTTTTGGGATAAAAGAAAAGACCATTGAAAATATTTCTAAAGGTATCCAGTTACTCAAAAGAGAAAAAGAAAGGATGTATCTAGCCCAGGCCCAGATGATTGCTCAGGAGTTTTTAGATGCCCTTAAGAAACTTCCGGAAGTAAAGAATATTTCTGTTGCAGGAAGTTTAAGAAGACAGAAAGAGACAGTACGCGATATCGATATTTTAGTTCTTTCTAAATCTGCGCAAAAAGTGATGGATGCTTTTGTAAGTGTTCCTTCAGTAAAAGAAGTGATTGCGCAAGGCGAAACCAAATCTTCTTTGCGCACAAAAGAGGATATCCAAGTAGACTGTCGGGTAGTAGAAGAGAAATCTTATGGAGCAGCGCTCTTATATTTTACCGGCTCAAAAAATTTTAATATTCATTTAAGGACTTTAGCCCAGAAAAGAGGTCTTAAAATTAATGAATACGGTGTCTTTTCTTCTTCAAAAAGTGGCGAAAAATATTTAGCCGGAAGAACCGAAGAAGAGATATTTAAATTATTAAAAATGAGTTTTATTCCTGCGGAATTAAGAGAAGATACCGGAGAAATAGAACTCGCTCAGGAATTTAAATTACCAAAATTAGTAGAATTAAAAGATATAAAGGCAGATTTACATATACATTCTAAATATTCAGATGGAGCAAATACCATTGAAGAGATTGCTTTAGCCTGCCAGAAGAGAGGATATCAATATATTGCTATTACTGATCATTCCCAAAGTTTAAAGGTTGCGGGTGGCTTAAGTATTAAAGATTTAATTATAAAAAAGAAGGAGATAGAAAAGATAAATCAAAAATTTAAAGATTTTTACATCTTATATGGAACAGAAGTAGATACAGATTCAGATGGAAATTTGGATTATCCGGATAAGGTATTAAAGGAGTTTGATTTAGTGATTGCGGCGATTCATACCGGTTTTAAACAGTCTTCGCAGCAACTTACTAAAAGAATTATCCGCGCCTGTCAAAATAAATATGTGCATATCATTGCCCATCCCACAGGACGGCTTTTTGGAGTACGCGATGCTTATACAATTGATTTTGAGCAGATATTAAAAGTAGCCAAAGAGACCAATACCTGCTTAGAGATTAATGCTTTTCCCCAAAGACTTGACTTAAATGATCTAAATTGTCGCCGGGCAAAAGAAAAAGGGGTAAAATTAGCCATTGGTACCGATAGTCATAGCCTTGAGCAATTAGAAGCAATAAAATTTGGTCTTTCGGTTGCCCGCAGAGGTTGGCTTTCGCGTAATGACATAATTAATACTTTAGGGGTAAATGCGCTATTAAAGACGATAAAAAATAATGCTAAAATTAAATCCTAAATCCCAATATCTAAATTCTAAACAAATTCTAAACTTATTGCTTAGAATATCGAGATTTAGAATTTGGGATTTGTTTAGGATTTCGGATTTAGGATTTATCATTTTATTCTGTTTTATTTTTGTAACCGGCTGCCAGAATCAAGCACTTTATAAAGACAGTCGTGTAATGATGGGGACTTTTGTAGAAGTGATTTCTTCCGATAAAAAAGCAGCCCCTATAGTATTTAAGGAAATAAAAAGGATTGAGGATTTATTAAGTAAATATAAAGAAAATAGTGAAATTTCAAGACTCAATAAAGAAAAAGAACTTCGGGTAAGTCCGGAAACATTTTATCTCTTAGAAAAGGCAAAAGAGTTTTGGGAATTAACCGAAGGCGCCTTTGATATTACAGTAGGCAGTTTATTAGATTTATGGGGTTTTACAGAGAGAAATTATGTTATTCCTTCAGAAAAAGAAATTAAAGAGACTTTAGAAGCCGTAGGAATGGAAAAAATTATCTTGCAGAAAGAGACTAATTTGGTAAAATTTAAAAATTCAAACACAAAAATTGATTTAGGAGGCATAGCTAAAGGTTATGCTATTGATTGCGCTGTAAAGAAGTTAAAAGAAGAGGCAATTAAAGATTGCTTAATTAATGCAGGTGGTGATATATATTGTTTAGGAACTAAATTTGGTTCTTTTTGGAAAGTAGCGATAAAAGATCCGCGCAAAAATGGAATTATTGATTATATAGAATTAAAAGATAAAGCCATAGCTACCTCAGGAGATTACGAACAATATTTTATAAAAGATAAAAAACGCTACAGCCACATTTTTAATCCTAAAACCGGCTATCCAACAGATTCAGCAATAATATCCGTAACGGTAATTGCTCCTGACTGCTTAACTGCTGATGCTTTAGCTACCGCCAGTTTTGTTTTAGGTAAAGATAAAACTGAGGCATTAATAAAAAAAATTAAGGGTGTAGAAATTAGGATTATTGAAGAAAAAGATGTACAAAATAATTAAGAAAGAAGTCTTAGCTAAAGGAATAAAAAGGATTACGGTTGAGGCAGAGCAGATTGCCAAAAAAGCTTCTGCGGGGCAATTTGTGGTTATCTTAATTGATGAGAAAGGAGAGCGTTTTCCTTTGACTTTGTCTAATTGGGATAGAGAAAAAGGAACAATTGATTTAGTATTTCAGGAAGTAGGTTATAGTACGCGTAAATTAGGTAAACTTTCTGTGGGTGATAAAATTGCCCATATTTTAGGTCCCTTAGGCCATCCGACAGAAGTAAAAAAAATAGGTAAAGTCATCTGTATTGGCGCAGGAGTAGGGATTGCCGAAATTTATCCGGTTTCAAAAGCATTTAAGGCAGCAGGCAATCCGGTAATCGTAATTATTGGAAGTCGCTCTAAAGATTTATTGATTTTGGAAAAAGAAATAAAAGGGATTGCTGATGAGTTATACATTACTACTGATGATGGTTCTTATGGTAAAAAAGGTTTTGTTACTGATATCTTAAAAGAAATTTTAGAGCAGCAAAAAGAATCCCTTCCATCCTTAGTTTACGCTATTGGTCCGGTTTTGATGATGCAAAAAGTATCCCAGTTAACCAAAAAATATAATCTTAAGACGATAGTGAGCTTAAATCCGATTATGCTTGATGCTACCGGTATGTGCGGCGCCTGCCGTTGCCGGGTAGAAGGAAAGACTGTATTTGCTTGTGTCGATGGTCCTGATTTTGATGGACATTTAGTAGATTTTGCAGAATTACAAAAGCGTTTAAATTTATTTAAAGAAAAAGAGGAAATGATCAATGAGAAATTCCCTGCGTAAAGGTATTGATGTAGTGGCTTTATTTTTGCCTGAGATTAAGGAGTTTATTAATAAACGAGATTTTAACGGATTAAAAACATTTTTAAAAAATATAAACTCTGTAGATTTGGCTGAAGGTTGGCGACATTTAGAGCCTACAGAAAAAATTATTGTTTTCAGATTATTAGGGACAAAGAAGGCAGTAGAAGTATTTGAGAATTTAAAAATCGATGAACAAAAATATGTCTTAGATAATTTAGAGGCCGCAGAAATAAGTGAAATTATTGCCACTATGGCACCTGATGAAAGAGCGGATCTTTTTAAAGAATTACCTAAAAGGGTTTCTAAAAAATTATTTACTTTGGTCAGCAAAGAAAAGGTGCAGGATTTAAAGAAACTTTTAGTTTATAAAGAAGGCACAGCCGGCAGTTTAATGACTACGGAATTTGTCAAATTAAAAAAAGAGATGACTGCGCGCCAGGCAATCCTTTCTATTCAGGAGAACTTACGCGCCGAATACCGCGAAAATATCTATTCGGTTTTTGTCACCGATGAAAATCATAAGCTCATTGGTACGATTTCATTACAGGATTTATTAAAAGCGCCTCCGGATATTCTGATTAAAGAGATTATGTCCAGTGCCGAATTTATCAAGATAGATGTAGATATGGATATTAAAGAAGTAGCAAATTGGTTTAAAAAATACGATTTATTAGATGCTCCGGTAGTAGATAAAGAAAATACGCTTTTAGGTATCATTACCGTAGATGATATTGTGCAGATAATTGAAAAAGAAGCTACCAGAGATATTTATGAGATTGGTAAAATGTCAGCCAAAGGCGGAGAAATTATTAGTTATGCGCATGCTACGGTTGGCGACCTTGTCAAAAGACGCGCCGGTTGGCTAGTCCTTCTTTTAATTTTTGATTTTTTAACCGGTACAGTATTAAAGAGTTTTGAAAATACTTTAAGTACAGTAGTGGCCTTAACTTTTTTTATTCCTATGCTTTTAGATACAGGCGGTAATGCTGGTGCGCAGACTTCCATTACCATTATCCGGGGTTTAGCTACCGGAGACGTTAATTTTAAGAATGTCTTTAAGGTCATCAAATTAGAATTTTTAACCGCTATGCTTATGGGATTGATTGTGGGGGTAGTGGCTTTTGCAAGAGCCTTACTTTTACAAAGAGATTTTATTTTAGCAGTAGTGGTGGGAGTGACCATGCTTTTGATTGCTATACTTGCCATTGCTACGGGCATATTTTTACCGCTTCTTTCTAAAAAAGTCGGGCTTGACCCCGCAGTTTTGGCAGGTCCAATTACTACCAGCGTAGTAGATGTATTAGGTTTAATTATTTATTTTAAAGTAGCCCAAATTTTTATTCCAGTATTAAGATTTTAAGATGCGCCAAAATGTCCCGCAGCAGAGTCCTGAAAAACGCATTAAAAATTTTTCCGAAGTCGCCTTAGGTTTTACTGATGAACAGGCAAAAAAGGAAGCAGAACGCTGTCTAAATTGTAAAGACCCTGCTTGTGTTAAAGGCTGTCCGGTAGGAATCGATATTCCTGCTTTTATCAAATTAATTAAAGCAGGAAAAAGAAAAGAAGCCTTGGCTAAAATAAAAGAAAAGAATAATCTTCCGGCAATTTGTGGCCGGGTCTGTCCCCAAGAAGACCAGTGCGAGAAATTATGCGTTTTAAATAAAAAGAATAACCCCATAAATATCGGAGCTTTAGAAAGATATGCTGCCGATTATGACAACGCACAACGCATAACGCATAACGCAAAACGCACAACGCATAACGCACAACGCAATACGCAAATCGCGGTAATTGGTTCAGGTCCTGCAGGACTTACTTGCGCAGGAGATTTAGCAAAGATGGGCTATTCCGTAACTCTTTTTGAATCCTTACATTTAGCAGGAGGAGTACTCATCTATGGAATCCCTGAATTTCGGCTCCCCAAAAAAATTGTTTATCAAGAAGTAGAGTATATTAAAAGTTTGGGAGTAAAGATACAACTTGATACCTTAATTGGCCGCACTTACACTTTAGAAGATTTATTTTCTTGCCCGAGCGGGATCCTGTCAAAGCCGGGAAATTTAGGTTTTAAAGCAATTTTTATTGCTACAGGTGCAGGGCTTCCTCAATTTTTAGGCATTGAAGGAGAGAATTTAAATCGGGTCTATTCTGCTAATGAATTTTTAACCCGCATAAATCTGATGCAAGCATATAAATTTCCTGAATATGCTACTCCGGTTAATGTTGGTAAGAAGGTAGTAGTAATCGGGGGAGGAAACGTTGCCTTAGATTGCGCGCGGGTTGCCCGGCGTTTAGGAAAAGAAGTAATTTTAGTTTATCGTCGTACCGAAGCTGAGATGCCCGGGCGTCAAGAGGAAATAGAAAATGCTAAAAAAGAAGGGGTAATCTTTAATTTTTTAACTCAACCAGTAAAAATTTTAGGCGATGAAGCCGGTTATGTAAAAGCTCTAGAGTGTATTAAAATGCAGTTAGGTTCACCTGATGAATCTGGAAGAAGAAGGCCTCTTTCCATAAAAGATTCTAATTTTATCTTAGAAGTAGATACTGTAATTGTTGCGATTGGTCAGCGTCCTAATCCTTTATTGGCAAAAGTCACACCCGAACTTAAAACTAATCCTGATGGTACAATTTGGGTAGATGAGAATTTAATGACTTCTATTAAAGGTGTCTTTGCCGGTGGAGATATTATTACTGGAGCAGATACGGTAATTTCTGCGATGGGCGCAGGTAAAAAAGCAGCAGTAATGATAGATAGATATATTAAAAATGTTAAATCCTAAATCCGAAATTCTAAATTCTAAACAAATCCAAATTTTTAAAATCAAAATGACCAAAAATTAAGGGAGAGAATAAAATGGAACAGAAAAAAATCACTATTCAGGATATTTTGTCATTAAAGAACCGACGTAAACTTACCATGCTTACTGCTTATGATTATCCTTTGGCTACTTTAATTGATCGAGCAGGAATTGATTTAATTTTAGTCGGTGATTCGGTGGCAAATGTGGTATTAGGACTTGAGTCTACTACCCAGGTGGGAATGCTTGAGATGCTCCATCATGCCAAGGCAGTTAGTCGCGCTGTAAAACGTGCTTTAGTAATTGGAGATATGCCTTATGAATCTTACCAAATTAATCCGGAAAAATCCGTAGAGAATGCACGGCGTTTTATGGAAGAGGCAAAATGTGATGCGGTAAAATTAGAATGGTTTGAACGATGTCCAGGAGTAACCGAAGCAATCATCAAAGCAAAGATTCCGGTGATGGGCCATATTGGGCTTACTCCTCAGACCGCGGATAAATTAGGTGGTTTTAAAGTGCAAGGAAAGGATGCCGAAGTAGCTGGGCGTCTGATTGAACAGGCAGTACTCCTTGAAAAATTAGGCTGTTTTTCGCTGGTTTTAGAATGTGTTCCGGATAGAATTGCTCAGATAATTACTCAAAAACTTAAAATCCCGACGATTGGAATCGGCGCAGGTCCTTATTGTGATGGACAGGTTTTGGTAACTTATGATTTATTAGGATTATTTGAACGCTTTACTCCTAAATTTGTGAAAAAATATATTAATCTTTCGGCTTTGATTTTAAAGGCGCTTCAAGAATATAAAAAAGAAGTCGAAGCGGGGTTATTTCCCGGCCCAGAACATTGCTTTAGCATAAAAGATGAGGAATTAAAAAAGATAAAATTTAAATAATGAAAGAAAAAAATAAAAAAATAATTTTAATTTTTATTTTTTTGGCTTTTGCTTTTATTTATATTGCAAAATTTTGTAGTCAGGCAATCTTAAGACTTTATGTAGTAAGCGGTATTGGCACCTGCCAAGAGCTTCCGGTCTTATGCCTTGTCCCGAAAGAAGAACTTACTTATCAGGAAGATAAAAATTATCTAAAGCAACTAATCTTTTATGATTTATCAGGGATAAAAATTTCTCTTCCGCGCCAGTTTACCTTAATTAAAGAAAAAATAAAGCGCACATATTATAAAAAACACAAAAGCCAATATAAAGATAATGTAATTTATCTACTTCATCAACCCGCAGGATTTTTTATGGGATTATTTTCACATCTTAAAAAATTGGGGATAAAAGATGATTATGAATTTGTTCAGCACCTAATGCAGGCTAATTTAAATGAGCTTAAAAATCTTAATGATCTTTTTTTTCTGGTTAATAAAAGTATCTTTACCCCGGATTTAGGAGACCAAAAAAATTTAAAGATGTTTAAATTTAATTTAATGAATAAGAAAGGATTTCTGCTTTATAATTTTACTGATTCAGGCAATTATTTTGATGCCAATCTATTTACCCAAAATGGAGATTTTTTTAAGATTTATATTCGGGATAAATCCAAAATTTTAGATTTAAATAAGGCCTTAGCAATTATTTTAAGTGTAGAGATTAAAACTAAATCTTGACTTTAAAGATAATTTAAGTTAAAAATAAAAGACAATGAATAATAATTTAAATTTAATGGACAAAATCGTTTCTTTATGTAAGCGCCGGGGATTTATCTTTTTATCTTCTGAGATTTATGGAGGTTTAAGCAATACTTGGGATTACGGTCCTTATGGCGTAGAATTAAAAAATAATTTAAAACGCCTCTGGTGGAGGACAGTGGTTCAGGAAAGAGACGATATCTTTGGAATGGATGCCAGTATCTTAATGCATCCTAAAGTCTGGGAAGCGTCTGGACACGTACAGAACTTTTTTGATTTAAAAAGTGATTGTAAAAACTGTAAAAAACGTTTTAAAACCCAGGAGCTTAAAGATAAAAATATCTGTCCTGAATGCGGGGGAGAGTTAACCGAAAGCCGTCCCTTTAACTTAATGTTTAAAACTTATCAAGGCCCCTTAGAAGAAGCGGCAAATTTAATCTATCTTCGTCCCGAAACTGCCCAAGGAATGTTTGTAAATTTTTTAAATATTTTAGACACAAAACATCCCAAGCTTCCCTTTGGTTTAGCCCAGATCGGCAAAGCCTTTCGCAATGAAATCACTCCTGGTAATTTTACTTTTAGAACCCGGGAATTTGAACAGATGGAGATTGAATATTTTGTAGAACCTAAAGAAGCGGATAAATTTTATAATTATTGGGTTGAAGAAAGATTTAATTGGTATATAAAATTAGGCATAAGAAAAGAGAACTTAAGAAAGCGTCCACACGCTAAAACAGAATTAGCGCACTATGCTTTGGCTTGCACAGATATTGAGTATAATTTTCCTTTTGGCTGGTCAGAATTAGAAGGAATTGCTAATCGCGCTGATTTTGATTTAAGAGAGCACGCAAGATTCAGCGCTAAGGATTTAAGGTATTTTGATGAGATAAAAAAAGAGAGATTCTTTCCTTATATTATTGAGCCTTCAGGAGGAGTAGATAGGGCTGTACTTGCATTTTTAGTAGATGCTTATAATGAGGAAAAAGTTAAAGATGATATCCGGGTAGTTTTAAAACTTAATAAGGATTTAGCGCCGACAAAAGTAGCGGTACTTCCCCTTTTAAAGAATCGGCCAGAAATTGTCGAATTAGCCAAAAAAATCGCACAAGATTTAAAGAAAAGTTTCTTTACCGTTTATGATGATACCGCAGCCATTGGAAAACTTTATCGTAGACAAGATGAAATAGGCACTCCCTTTTGTGTAACCGTAGATGTAGAATCTTTAAGTGATAAGAAGGTAACTGTAAGAGATAGGGATACGATGTTACAGGAAAGAATTGGAATAGATAATTTA
>Ga0123519_10009612_pt1 | contig 14524 bp, 10 predicted proteins | sample YelNatPaOPRAMG02_FD_87396 | JGI IMG/M metagenome (GOLD analysis project Ga0123519, IMG submission 87396) | Hot spring microbial communities from Yellowstone National Park - Yellowstone National Park OP-RAMG-02 (version 2) | ecosystem: Environmental > Aquatic > Thermal springs > Hot (42-90C) ...
TGGTACGTCCACAGCGACGAACCTTACGATAAGGCTGGGGGCTACGCGGCGCAGGGCAAGGGGGCTTATTTTATCCGCTCCATCCGGGGATCGTTTACGAATGTCATCGGCCTGCCCCTTTGCGAAACATTGGACGTTTTAAAAAATTTGGGACTCATCCATTTCGGTTGATCTTTATGCCGGCCGATATCATCGCAAACATTCAAACCCTTCGAGAAAGAATCGCCGCGGCGGCCCGCAGAGTCGGCCGCCCCGCCGATTCCGTCAAACTGCTTGCCGTCACCAAAACCGTTTTACCGGCGGCCATTCGGACGGCTATGGAAGCGGGCGTCACGGACTTCGGCGAAAACTATGTTCAGGAAGCCCGCGAAAAAATCCCGGTTCTGGGAAACAACGCTCGCTGGCATATGATCGGCCATCTGCAAACCAACAAGGCCAAGTACGCCGTCCAGCTGTTTGATTGGATTCATTCGGTGGACCGTCTGGAACTGGCGGTGGAATTAAACAGAATGCTGGAAAAAACCGGCAGAGCAATGAATATCCTGATCGAAGTCAACGTCAGCGGCGAGGAAACAAAAAACGGCGTACCGGCGGACAGGGCCTTGGATCTTATCAAAAGCATCGCGCCTCTGAAGCATCTGTGCGTGAAAGGCCTGATGACGATGGCGCCTTATTCGGACAATCCGGAAAACGCCCGCCCCTGTTTTGCCGCGTTGAGAAAGCTTCAACAGGACATCCTCCGAGAAGACATTGACGGCGTAGAGATGACGGAACTCTCCATGGGCATGACCGACGATTTCGAAGTGGCCATTGAGGAAGGAGCCACCATCGTCCGAATTGGTAGGGCGATTTTCGGCGAACGCCGTTATTGAAAAAACTCACCGGCCGCTGTTTGAGCGGCAGAGGCCCCGGCGTTAATTGACGAAATTATGCTTTGGTTTTTTATAGATTTTCAGGCAGGCATCCACCACATGAGGATCGTATTTTTCTCCGCGAAACATTGTGATCTCCTGGATAGCCGCATCCAGTCCTAACGCCGGCCGGTAGGGCCGGTAAGAGGCCATCGCGTCAATCACATCCGCCACGCCGATGATGCGGGCTTCTATAGCGATTGCATCCCCTTTCAATCCACGCGGATATCCGGTTCCGTTCATTCTTTCGTGATGTTGATAAATGACTTCCGCCACGGGGTAGGGGAACTCGATATTCACGAGAATATCATTGGCCACCTTGCAGTGATTTTTGATGATTTCTTTTTCGAGGTTGGTGAGCGCGCTGGGCTTGGTCAAGATCTCCGACGGCACGGATATTTTCCCGATGTCATGAAGCGTCGCCGCAATATGAATCAGCGCGATCTGGTCCTCCGACAGGTTCATCTCTTTGGCAATCTTACAGGAAAGTTTCGCCACCTGCTCCTCATGTCCCGATGTGTAAGGATCTCTGGTTTCCACAATCTTGGACAGGGTCTTCACGATACCGTCCAAGATAATCTGCGACTTTCGGTAACTTTCCTGCAGTTTTTCCGTCTGAATCAGCAAATCGTGTGTTTTTTCCTGAGCTCTTTTTTCCAAACTTCGGTTCAATTCCAGCAATTCCTCGTTTTTGATTTTAATCAATTCCACAAGTTTTTTGTTTTCCTGGAGCACTTCCACTTTGGAAACCGCCTGCCGGATATGGAGGAGAATCTCTTCTTCGTGCCATGGTTTGGTAAAATAAAGATGGACGCCGCCTTTGTTGATGGCGTCAATGATGGAATCGGAATCGGCGTAACCGGTCAGCAGAATGCGGACGGACTCCGGAGAAAGTTCCTTCGCCTGCGCGAAGAACTGAACGCCGCTCATCTCCGGCATTCTCTGGTCGGAAATAATCAGCGAATAGGGTTTTTTTGCCGTGCGCAGCTTATTCAAACCATCGAAGCCGTTGTTGACCGTGTGAACGTCATAATCTTCATCGGCGAGAATGCGTCGAAACGCGTTGAGAATGGCGTCTTCGTCATCAACGACCAAGATCGCATGCCTGGGTTTGAGATGTTCAGTCAGGGCCTAATCCTTCCCGACAAACGCTGTCATTCTAATTTCATTCGTGCCGCCTTTTAAGCATACTCCTTGCGCTCTGTCAAGCGTTTGTTTTCTTTTTTGAAATCTCTTTCACATTTTCCCCGTGTTTTGTTTTCTCCGGCCGCCAACGAAAAATCTCAGAAATCAACAACGACTTTTTTCAAAAACCGTCCGGTGACGGAATTTTCGTTTCGCGCCACGTCTTCAACCGTCCCCTGCGCCACAATTCGGCCGCCGCCCTCGCCGCCTTCGGGGCCGAGATCAATCACATAATCGGCGCATTTAATCACGTCCAGGTTATGTTCGATCACCACCAGCGTATTGCCCCGATCCACCAGCCTCATAAGGACCTCCAGCAGCTTTTGAATATCCGCGAAATGCAGACCGATGGTGGGCTCATCCAAAATGTAAAGCGTGTCGCGACTGGATTTTTTCCCCAATTCGCGGGCCAGTTTGATGCGCTGGGCCTCGCCGCCGGAAAGCGTCGTGGCCGGCTGCCCCAAATGAATGTAGTCCAGACCGACGTCGCTGAGCAATTGCAGGTGATGCCGTATCGGAGGAATGTTGGTGAAGAAATCCAGCGCCTGCTGAACCGTCATATCGAGCACATCGGCGATGCTCTTGTCCTTGTATTTGATGTCGAGCGTGTCCTGATTGAACCGTTGGCCGTGGCAAACATCACAGGTCACGTACACGTCGGGCAGAAAATGCATTTCGATTTTAATCAGGCCGTTTCCTTCGCACGCTTCGCACCGGCCGCCTTTGACGTTGAAGCTGAACCGCCCCGGCTTGTAGCCCCGCATCCGCGATTCGGGAAGATTGGTGAACAAATCGCGGATAAAAGAAAAGACCCCCGTGTAGGTGACCGGATTGGACCGGGGCGTCCGCCCGATAGGCTGCTGGTTGATCATGATCACCTTCTCGATGCCGCCCAAATCAACGACCTTTCGGATTTTGCCCATCGGGCCGTTGTATTGATGCAGGCGCCGCGCCAGCACCTTATAGAGGGTTTCAATGACCATGGTGCTTTTCCCGGATCCGGAAACGCCGGTGACCGCCGTGAAAAGCCCGACCGGAATTTGGATGTCGATATTCTTCAGGTTGTTTTCCGTGGCGCCTTCCAGAATAATGTACCGGCCGGCGGGCTCCCTTTTCCGCGTGGGCATTTCAATTCTGTCCTTCCCCGATAAATACCGGCCGGTGAGGGACGTCTCGCTTCGCAGAATCTCCCGCGGCGTTCCCTGAAAGACAACTTCTCCGCCTTCCATTCCGGCGCCCGGCCCCATGTCCACGACATAATCGCTGGCAAGAATCATGTCCGCGTCATGCTCCACGACCAGCACGGTGTTGCCCATGTCCCGCAACGTTTTTAAGGTGTCAATCAAGCGGAGATTATCCCGCTGGTGCAATCCGATGGTCGGCTCGTCCAAAACATACAAAACGCCCATGAGGCCCGACCCGATTTGCGTGGCCAGGCGGATGCGCTGGCTCTCCCCCCCTGACAAGGTGGAGGTTGATCTTTCCAGAGAGAGATAATCCATCCCGACATTCAGCAGAAACTTCAGGCGGCTTTTGATCTCCCGGATGATTCGATCCGTGATTTCTCTTTCCTGCGGCGACAGGGGGAGTTGCTCGAAGAAATCGAAACATTCCCGGATGGAGAGCCGGCAGAGATCATAGATGTTTTTCCCGCCGACGAAAACCGAAAGCGATTCTTTTTTCAAACGGGCGCCGCGGCACGTCTCGCAGGCGCTCAAATCAATGTAACGCATCAGGTCGTTGCGGACGGCGGCGGAAGCCGTTTCCCGCCAGCGCCGCTCCAGTTGTTTGATCACGCCCTCGAACGGCCGGTAGGCGAAATATCTTTTGTTGCCGCGGTCGTGATAGAATTTGACGGTCTCTTCGCCGGAGCCATAAAGCAAAACCCTCTGCACCCGCTGGGGCAATTTGTTAAAAGGCGTGTTGACATCGAAACCATAATGGGAGCTCAAAGCGTCCAGAAGATTGAAGAAGTAAACGGAGTGGCGTCCCGCCCACGGCGCGATGGCGCCCTCCCGCAGCGACAAACCGGGGTCGGGCACCACCAGGTATTCGGCAAAGCGCATGCAGGAGCCCAGGCCGTTACAGTCCGGGCAGGCGCCGTAAGGACTGTTGAAGGAAAACATCCGCGGCGCGAGGGCGGGCAGACTGACGCCGCATTCGACGCAGGCATATTTTTCGCTGAACAAGATCTCCCGGCCGTCATGGAAGACGATGCGGATCAGCCCGTCGGAGCGGCCGGAGGCGATTTCCAGCGAATCCCGCAGGCGCTTCCGGATTCCGTCCTTTAACACGAGTCGGTCCACCACCAGATCGATGTCATGCCGTTTATTCTTTTCGAGGGGGATGTCATCGGACAAATCACGCAGTTCCCCGTCAACGCGGACGCGCACGAAGCCTTCCTTCTGCAGTTTTTTCAATTCCTTTTGGAATTCTCCTTTTTTGCCGCGCACCAGCGGAGACAACACGCTGAAGGCGGTCCCCGGCGGCCAAGACAGGATGCTCTCCAAAATGCCGTCAATCGTCTGCGATTGGATTTCACGCCCGCAAACCGGACAATGACACACGCCGATCGCCGCATACAAGAGACGGAAATAGTCGTAGATTTCGGTGACGGTGCCGACGGTGGAGCGCGGATTGTGGCTGGCGGTGCGCTGCTCAATGGCGATGGCCGGAGACAGCCCTTCAATGGATTCCACATTCGGCTTATCCATCTGGCCGATGAACTGGCGCGCATAAGTGGACAGGGATTCCACGTACCGCCGCTGACCTTCGGCGTAAATGGTATCGAAGGCCAGCGAAGACTTGCCAGAGCCGCTCACCCCCGTGATCACCACGAATTGGTCCCGCGGAATGTCCAAGTGAATGTGTTTTAGATTATGCTGGGCGGCCCCCCGGATTTTGATCGCGTTCATTTTTTTTACAGTTTGATTTCAATGTGCGATTTGGACCGCACGGAAGCAATCCATTCTTCAAATTTGCTTTCGAGCTTCTCATCTTCGATTTTCGCCCTGATTTCCTCGCGAACCGCGGCGATCGGTTTTAAGCCGGCGCCTCTTTTATCCACCACTTGGATAATGTAAACGCCCATCTCGGAGACAATCACGGGGCTGACTTCGCCGACCGGCAAGCTGAAGGCGACCGCTTCCACTTCCGGGATGATCACGCCTTTTTCGATGAAACCCACATCGCCGCCTTGATTGGCGGCCGGTCCTTTGGAATATCTCGCCACGAGCAGATCAAACGGTTCCCCCTTGAGGATTCGGGTCCGCAGTGCTTCGGCTTCGTGTTTGACTTTTTCTTTCGCATTTTTGTCTGCGTTCTCGGGGAAAGGAAGCATCAGCTGCTTGATTCTCACGCTTTCTTTGCCCTCGTATTCACTGCGGTGTTTGTTGTAATAGGCGCCGATTTCCTCCTCCTTGACGATGACCTTCTCCTTGACCTCGCGCCGCAAAATCCGCATGCGGATCAGCTGCGACCGGATATCTTTTTTCACCGAGTCCAGAGATCCGCCTTCGCGGGCGATTTTTTTCAGAAAATCCTGCATACTGATTTTCTGCCTGTCCAGCATGTCCTGAAGAACATTCATCACGTCCTCATCCTTGACGGTGGCGCTGACGCCTGTTTTTTTCGCCTCCTGTTCGATGAGGATATTGTCGATCATCCGTTGCAGGAAAGCCTCCCGCGTCTGCCGGATGAACTGTTCCTTGTCCTGGCCCGGATAAGTCTTTTCAATGTTCTTCAGATAAGGCTCAAACGCCGTATTGAACTCGTAAAGCGTGATGACGTCATCGTTCACGACGGCGACGATTTTGTCCAAAACTTCGGCCGCGACCGGCGGCGACAAAAAAAGCAACACACAACCGATTCCCAAAACCCGTTTCAAAATTTTCACCTTGTTCCTCCTTGCAGGGCTACTTGTTCGGCGCGCCGAACATCCGCTTTTCGTATCTTTTAATCACCGCTTTTTTCTTCAGGGCCTCCAGCCAGACATTGAAAGCATCGTCTTCCTTCTGCATCCGTAGATCCGCCAGAACATCCTGTCGCGCTTCCTGAAAGCTTCTTGAACGGGCCGGCTGGTTTTCCACCACCTTGAAGATGTGATACCCGTAAGAACTCTTCACAATCGGACTGACGGTATTCACCTTCATCTTGAAAATGGTCCGATCCAGAGGTTCAGGCATCATCCATCGGGTCACAAATCCCAAGTCTCCCCCTTGCTTGGCTTCCGGCGCGATGGAAACCTCCGCCGCCACCTTCGCAAAATCTTCCCCCGCTTCCAGCCTCCGCCGGGCCGCTTCGGCCGACGCCATATCCCTCACCACGATTTGCAATACCCTGACCCGCGCCTCTGTTTTATAGTCATCCCGGTGACGGTTGTAGTAATCCTCCGCCTCGGCATCCGATATCGCGATTTTCGAATTGACGTCCGTCTCCACGAGTTTCTGAAGCAGCATTTCTTTCCGGAGCTGTTCTTTCCAGCTTTCGAAGTCGACTTTCTGCCGCTGAAAAAGATTCGTAAAATCTTCGCCGTAATCCCGCTTCATTTCCTCGATTTTATTCTCCAGCGCTTGATCGCTCACCGTGAGATGGAGCTCCTGCGCGCGCGAAAGCATGACTTTTTCGGCGATCATCCCGTCCAGCACTTCTTCCTCGAAGTGCCTTCGGTTTTCCGGCTGATTTAAAACCTCCTCGGGCACCAGATTTTCTTTCCGCTCCACCTCCCGCCGAAAATCATCCAAATAAATCTTCGAACCGTTCACGACGGCCACATAAGGTTTGGAAAGAAAATCAAATCGCTCGCAGGAAATCAAAAAACAGAAGGCCGCCAGGACAAAAAAACATTCCCTGACCCGGCGAGAACCCCGCGGAAAAATAAAACACGAATGATGTCGCGAATCGTTTTTCAACTTCATCCTCACAGGTTCTTATATCCTGCTTAAGAAGAATGAGCAAGCATCTTTAACAACCTATCCGCCTCGGCTAAAATCTCGTCTCCGGTGAGGGAGGGCGCCGGATAATACAATCTGAAATCGGGCGTGAAACGCCATCCTTTATTTTTCCCGCGCAAAAGAGCAATCATTTTCCCGGGCTCCACCGGAGAATCTTCCCGGAAGCCGATATAAAGATATTTTCCGTCGTAACCCATCTTTCGAACCCGAAACGGTTTGACACGGTTTCTCAGCTTGATCACCTTCAACAAATTGTCCACCAGGGACGGCGGCTCTCCGTAACAATCCCTCAACGCTTCGCGAATTCGGAAAATTTCCTCGTCATTCTGAGCCAGGGCTATTCTTTTATACCACACCAGCCGCTGATGAACGTCCGGCACGTACTCCTCCGGGATATAGGCGGAAAAGCCGAGTTGGATTTCCGGCAGAGGTTCTTCCTCCTCGATCTTTTCGCCTTTGATTTCCCGGATCGTCTTTTCCATCAGCTCCGTGTAGAGTTCATACCCCACGGCGGAAATGTGCCCCGATTGCGATACGCCCAAAAGATTGCCGCCGCCGCGGATTTCCAAATCGTTATAAGCGATGCGGAAACCGGAGCCGGGCTCCGACAATTCTTTAATAACCTGGAGCCTTTTCATCGCTTCGCGCGAAAGCATGGCGCCCTTGGGGAGCAAAAGATACGCGAAGGCCTCCTGATTGGAACGTCCCACGCGGCCCCGAATCTGATAGAGCTGCGCCAAGCCGAACTTTTCCGCCCGATTGATGATGATCGTGTTGGCCGTAGGAATGTCAAGGCCGGAACCGATAATGGTCGTGCAGACCAGCACGTCGCATTCCTGACGGATGAATGCGGCCATGGCCTTTTCAATGTCCGCCGGTCTCATCTGGCCGTGAACAATCCCCACACGGGCCTGCGGGACGAGTTTTTGCACCAGCCGGGCCATCGCGTAGATGGAACGCACCCGGTCATGAACGAAAAACACCTGCCCCCGGCGCGACAGCTCATTTTCGATGGCCGATCGAATCGCCTCCTCGCTGAATTCCAGGACATACGTCTTGACGGCCGTCCGGTCCTCCGGCGGCGTGTTGATGACGGACAAATCCCGGATGCCGACCAAAGAAAGATGCAGCGTGCGCGGAATGGGCGTCGCCGAAAGCGTGAGCACATCGACCAGCGTGCGCATCTTTTTGAGCTTTTCCTTGTGGGAAACGCCGAAACGCTGTTCCTCGTCAATAATCACCAAGCCCAGTTCCCTGAAGACCACATCCTTCTGCAAAAGCCGGTGCGTCCCCACGACGATGTCCACCCTCTGGCTCGCCAGGTCCTGCAGAATTTTCTTTTGTTCGGCGGCGCTTTTAAAACGGTTCAGCACCTCGACCCGCACGGGGAAGTCTCGAAACCGGCGGGCAAAGGTCTGGTAATGTTGTTCGGCGAGAATGGTCGTGGGAACTAAAACGGCGACTTGTTTGCCGTCCATCACGGCACGGAAAGCCGCGCGGATGGCCACCTCCGTCTTGCCGAATCCGGCGTCGCCGCAAACCAGTCTGTCCATGGGCTTGATGGCGTCCATATCCTGATGAACGTCTTCGATGGCTTTCAACTGATCCGGCGTCTCCTCAAACTCAAACGTCGAACAGAATTCCTCATAAATTCCGTCCGGCGGCGCGTAAGGTTTTCTTTCCAGAACTTCACGGGCCGCATAGACGGCAACCAGTTCCTCGGCGTATTCGCGCACCGATCGTCTCACCCGCTCCTTCGCCGCTTCCCATGATGTTCCACCCATCTTGTCCACTTTCGGCACGTAGCCGTCCGGCCCCACGTAACGCTGAATCCGATCCAGCGCGTTGACCGGAATATAGAGCTTGTCGGCGTCAGCGTACTCAATCGCCAGAAAGTCGTTTTCAATATTCCCGACCGAGATTTTCTTCAAGCCGCGATAAATGCCGATGCCGAAATCCTTATGCACGACAAAATCGCCCTCTTTCAATTCGCCGAAGGATTTGAGAAAATATCCTTCCCGGAACGGCCGACTCCGCCGACGGGGGGCCTTCTTGACAAAAATGTCTTCCTCGCTCAGGAAAACAAGCTTCATGGCCGGGAAAATAAAACCGGAGCCGATTTCCCCTTCCAGCAGAAACACCTGCGTTCCGTCGCCGTTCTGATTTATTTGTTCCCAGAGGTCCTCCTTCCCCTGCAAGATGAAAGAAGACAACCCCTTGGCCTCCAAAAGATGTTTCATTCTCTGGAGAGCTTCGGGCGTGGAACAGCAAAGAAAAATCATCATTCGCCGGGCGAGGCTCTCCCGGATCCAGTCGGCCGCCCAGCGCAGATGCGCTTCTTCCCGAATCTCTCCGGGGCGCAGTTCTCCCGCAAAGAGATATCGCTGCGTCTCCAGACGAACCGCGGCGGCTCCCTTTGGATGGTCCGAATCCAGAAAATCAAGGGAAATCGACTTCTTGCCTTCCATCAGACGGGCCACGGTTTCGGTATCCCAATAGGTCGTTTCCTTTTCCAGATAAAACTTGCCGCTGTTCTTCGTTTTGAAAAGGAGCTTGTCTAAGCGCCCGTGGACGTTCTCCATCGCCTGATGGACGCGGTGATACCCATCCAAAACAATCAAGGTATCGCCGGGCAAATAATCAAACAGCGAGGATAATTTGTCTGTGGAAAGTCCGCCGGCGTTATTATAGGTTTCGTAAAAAAGAGGCAAAAAAAGAGGATTCACGAAACCGGTCAGATTCTGGTTCAGCGTCTCCACAAACCGGTTGCGGGTTTCACGGGAAATCGACAGCTCATCAGCGCGGCGGCGGACATTGCGCACGGCCCGCTCAAGGGTGGATGAATTGATAAGGATTTCACGCGCCGGCGACAGGACAAAAGCCCCGATCTCATCCACCGAACGCTGGGAGCCGGGATCAAAGCGGCGGATCGATTCCACCTCATCCCCCGACATTTCGAGGCGCAGCGGAAGTTTTTCCGCGGGCGGGAAAACATCCACGATGTTGCCGCGGAAACTGAATTCGCCTTTTTCCTCGACCAAACCGATCTGCCGATAACCCGCGCTCATCAGCCGTTCACCGAAACGATCGCGGTCGATGACATCCTTGACCGAAACGATGCTGAGAGACTGCGTGAACACATCCAGCGGCATGACCTTCTGCATCAGCGCCTGAACGGAAGCGACGACAACGGCCTTCGGTCCGACCTGGAGTTCGGCCAGAACTTCCAGCCGCGCCAGTTCCTCTTCCCGCTGCAGGGCGAACATGTCCACGGTCAGAAAGTCCAGCGCCGGATAATGAAGCACCGCTTCGTTTCCCAGAAAAACTTTCAGATCGCGCGCAAACGCCGCGGCATCCTTTTCTTCCGCGCAAACAACCAGCAGGGGTCTATCCACCCCCCCATATAGCACCGACACGGCAAAGGCTCCCGCCGATCCCTGCAACCCGCCGATACTCAGATGCACCGCTCCGTCACGGATTTGCCGGATGATGTCTTCAAAGGGCTCAAAGCCTTTGATGATTTTTTGCGTAACGATCCTGCGCACGGTCAATCCTTTCAACTTGATTTTCGCATTTTCCCAACACCAAAAACCATTCTGGGGACCAAAGACGCTTTGCATCCAGAATGGGACGGAATCGTCGGGTTTTGATTTTTGTAAACCGCTTCGACGGATAATTCAAATGAAATTTGTCTTCCGGTCGCCCTTTGAAATTTCAGCGTTTTCCCGTATTGACAAGCGGCGCATCTCTGATAAACTGCCGACCCATCAACGATCGGAGAAGCGATGATGATTTCCGTGGAAAAAGCGCTCACAACAATTCTTAGGCATTTCCGGCCTCTCGGTTTAGAAAGCGTCCGTCTTCTGGACGCCCCCGGCAGGGTCATCGGCGAAAACGTCGCCGCGCCGCGCAACATTCCTTCGGCGGCCAATTCCGCGATGGACGGCTACGCCGTCCGCCATGCCGATGTCAGGCAAGCAAACAAAAACAACCCTGTCGCCTTGAAAATCATCGAACAGATCCCGGCGGGAAAAATCGCCCGGAAGAAGATCCGCCGCGGGGAGGCCGCCCGCATCATGACCGGCGCGGTGATTCCGAAAGGCGCCGACACGGTCATCCGCCAAGAAGACACAAAAAAAGACGGCCAAACCGTCTTCATTTACGCCGCGGGCCGGAAAGTCGACAATATCCGCTTCGCCGGCGAAGATGTGCGCAAAGGAGAAGCGGTCATCAAAAAGGGAGCGATTTTGCGGCCGGCGCATATCGGAATGCTCGCCGCGCTGGGCCGGTCATCCGTCAGCGTTTACCGGAAACCGCGCGTGGCGATTCTGTCCACCGGCGACGAGCTCGTCGATATCCAAACCAATCCCGGCCCGGGACAAATCGTCAACAGCAACAGCTATTCCCTGGCGGCGCAGGTGCTGGAATGCGGCGCGGTGCCGCTGATGCTGGGCATCGCCCGGGACAAAAAATCCGAACTGGAGAAAAAATTCAGACAGGCCCTCCGCGCCGACGTGATCATCTCCTCCGGCGGCGTTTCCGTGGGCGATTTCGACTTTGTCAAAACCGTCATGGGAGAAATCGGCAACACCATGCATTTCTGGCAGGTAGCCATGCGACCGGGCAAACCGCTGGCGTTCGGCGCCATCAAGGGCGTTGCGCTGTTCGGCCTACCCGGCAATCCGGTCTCCGCGATGGTTTCCTTTGAACAATTCGTGCGGCCGTCCCTTTTGAAAATGCTGGGGCATCAAAAGATCTTCCGCCAAACGATTCAAGCCGTCTGCGAAGACGACTTCACGAAAAAAGCGGGGTTTCGGCATTTCATCCGCGCCGTGATCCGGAGAGAAAACGGCCGGTATGTCGCCGCCGTCACCGGCGATCAAGGATCGGGCATTTTGAAATCGATGGTTGCCGCCAACGGCCTGATTGTCATGGGAGAAGACCAGACCCGAATCAAAAAGGGCGATTGGGTGACGGTTCAGCTGCTGAATGATTCTCTGTCCTGGTCGGAGCGCCTGCAACTGTAAGCCTTTCGCCTGCATTGTCTGTTGACATGTTGGAATTTTGCGGATAAATGGACAAGCGGAAGTGCCAAGGTCGCTGGTGGGCCTCCCGGACTTCAAATCCGGTGCGGGGCGCTAAAACCGTCCCGGGTGGGTTCGATTCCCATGCACTTCCGCCAATTTTTTTAATATCAATAAATCAATTTTTAAAAAGCGTGCCGATAAACTGGCAAGTCAAGAAAAATAAAAAATCTTATCGTTGGACAAAGGGTTGCCGACAGCAAAGGGCAAGAAAATTTTGAAAGATAACCAGCTCCCGGAAAGCGATTGTCGGTTAGTCCCCAAATTCATACACTCTTTCAAACAGGATTCATTGACTTATGCTTTCTTCCCCATGGAAAAATTTCCTTCGATATGCCAGCTTGGCCTCGGTGCGCAGTAACCACAAAATGCCAATTTGAATCAATAGAGGATTATACAAAGCATCGGGGAAAAACCGGCGGGTCTATGATCGTCACTTATTTATGAACAGGACATTGACAATAAAAGAGCTTTGGGGTGCCTTCTTTAGACTTGGGTTAACAGCCTTTGGAGGTCCCGCAATGGTTGCAAATATCAGAGAACTTTCCACCGAACAAAATCCATGGCTTAATGAAAATGATTTTAAAAACGGTGTCGCCCTTTGCCAGTCCATACCGGGCGCTACGGCCATGCAGATGGCCGCTTATGTCGGGCTTAAGGTTCGGGGAATAGCGGGAGCCTTGGCCGCCTATATTGGTTTTGGATTGCCGGCTTTTATTTTTATGTTGCTTCTGTCCGTCATCTATGCCCAATTTAACAACCTTCCCAAGTTCACCTCTTTGTTTAATGGCCTTCAGGTAATCGTAATTGCAATCATTTTTAACGCAACATATTTATTCGGAAAGGACGTCGTAAACAATTACAAAAAAATTCTCATTGCTCTTTTAGCCGCCATTTCATTTTGGTTCGGTGTCAGCCCTTTTATGATTATTATTGCGGCGGGCATCCTCGGGATGTCGCTCTTAGAAGCAACCCCTTCAAGCATCGCCGTTACTTCTGAAACCAAAGAAATACCTTGGAACGCCAAGCAAATCACAGGTCTCTTGGCCGCTTTTCTTTCCTGCTTTACCATGCTCTATTTTCTGAACTCTATTCTTTTTAATTTAGCGGTCGTCATGCTCAAAATAGATTTCTTTGCCTTCGGAGGAGGATTTGCATCTCTTCCCCTTATGCTTCACGAAATTGTCAATCATAGAGGATGGCTGGACAGTAAGACATTTATGGACGGCATAGCTCTCGGTCAGATAACACCCGGCCCCATTGTCATTACGGCCGCCTTTGTAGGATATATGGTTTATGGGTTCCTCGGTGCGTTTGTGGCAACGATAGCCATATTTACACCTTCATTCTTTATGGTGGTAACCGTCGCACCGTTCTTTGATCGGCTGAAAAATTCAATATATTTTATGAAAGCCATAGAGGGAATCTTCGCTTCTTTCGTAGGGCTATTGCTATATGTTTGTATCAAATTCACAATAGTCGTTCCATGGGATTTCATAAGGATTCTGTTATGCATTGCTGCCTTCATCGCTTTACTTCGCAAAATCAATATCCTTTATATAGTCCCCATTGGGGCTGCGATTTCCGTATTCGTTTTGTGAGATGAACTCATTCAATCGCTCAGAAGGCCGTTCTCACTTCTGAGGATTGACTACTTCTGTGGAACTGCGGTTGAAAGCATTGTCAAGGCAAGACTCAATTGAACACCACCGGCAAAGAATAAATAATTTTCTTTTTTATGGCTCTTCTGACTTTTTATTAGAGAGTCTCCAGGCCAAGACGTAACGGCTGGACCAGTCCATGATGGTGACCAGATAACAGAATTCCCTGGACATGGGAATATAGGTGATATCCGCACTCCAGACCTGATTGGCCCGGGTCATTTGAAGATCCCACAAAAGATACAAATATTTCCATGACTTAGATTCATCCACGAGAGCTTCGGCTTCACATACAGGGCTTCAATGCCCATCCGTCGCATCAGACGACGAACTTTGTCACGGCCCGCCTTGTAGCCCCTTGACCATAGCTCATGACGGATGTTTCGGCTCCCGTAAAACGGATACAACAAATGAATCTCATCGATCTGCCGCATCAGTTCTATCTCCTCTTGGCTCCCCGGCACAAGTTTATGATAAAACGTGGAACGGTTTACATCCAGTATCTCGCATGGCCTTGTGATCGGCAAGGATTCCTTTTTGCCAATCATCTCTTGGCGCTCGCACCGTCTATGCGACCGAGCGCGTTTGATAAAAAATCGTTCTCCATCGATAGCTGCCCGATTTTGGCGTGAAGATCTTTTACATCGGGGGCAATTTCCACCGTCTTGCCTTTGTTGAATACCTCTTCACTGCTTTTTCCACTCCATAATCTGGTTGGGGTGTACTTGGAA
>Ga0123519_10009615_pt1 | contig 14523 bp, 12 predicted proteins | sample YelNatPaOPRAMG02_FD_87396 | JGI IMG/M metagenome (GOLD analysis project Ga0123519, IMG submission 87396) | Hot spring microbial communities from Yellowstone National Park - Yellowstone National Park OP-RAMG-02 (version 2) | ecosystem: Environmental > Aquatic > Thermal springs > Hot (42-90C) ...
GCTTTGGGGCGCCCACGCCAGCCGCAAAAAAGGCGTCGCAATAGCCCCCAGCCATATCGTTTGCAGCCCCCAAACTACCAGGGCCGCGTAGCCGATGCCCAGGACCACCCCCACCAGACCACCCGTAGCGGCTACTAGCAGTCCTTCAGCCACGAGCACTCGCATGGCCTGGCGCCGCGTGAAGCCGATGGCCAGAAGGATGCCCAACTCGCGGGCACGCTGGACAACTCCCAGGCGAAACAAAAGCACCACCAGCATTCCCGACGAGACCAGCAGGAAAAAGCTGAAGCCGAGGAACAGGAACTCGAAGTCGGTGGTGCCGGCCGAGGCCGCCAACCCTTGCTTCTTCACAGGCTGAAACACTAAACCCATCCGTGTGGGATCGAGCGCCAACCGCCGGGCTAGCTTCTCGGCGGTCCAGCCGGGCAGGGGAGCGACCCGGAGCGAGGTAACTTGGCCGAATCGGCTGCCCCAAAGTTTTTGACCGGTGGCCAGCGATACGAAAGCCTTCGGCGTGCCCCGGTAGCGATTCCAGTACGCCTCGTCCTTGACCCGCACGCGGGTGGCGTCGAAAGGAAACGGCGGATCCCACGAGGCTATGCTCCGGCGGTCGGTCAACCCCGGAACTTCCGGGGTAAACGCGGGATCGGCCGCCGCCCCTTGCAAGGCCACGATGGCCGCCAGGCGGAATTCCGCCCATCGCTGCCGCACCACTCCGCCGGTGCTTTCTGGCTCGAAGTATGCCACCTGAATGCGGTCGCCCGGCTTGGCTTGGAGGTCTTCGGCCGCCCAACTGTTCAGTGCAATCTCGTCGTGGGCCAGGGGTGGAATCGGTTTTCCATCGACACCGCACATGGGGCCCAGTGGCGGCTCGGCTGCAAAATCCACTGCCGCAATGGTCGAGTATGGTATCGTATGCTTGCCTAGCGCAAGGGTTATAGCCAGGTATACGAAGGCCGGCTGGACGCGGAAATCACCTAATGCGGCCAGGGCGCGGCGGATTTCGCGCTCTGCGGCCGGGTCCAGCACAAGGCGGTCCGAGGTGATGTTGATGTAACCTTGGCCGGCCGGTTCGATCCGCAACCCATAGTCTTCCGGCAGGGGGCGCCAAAGAGGCGGCCCCATGCCTGGCCGCTGCGGCGCTAAGCCGGGGGCTGTGCTGGCAGGCCCAGAAGTATCGCTTGCGGCTTCGCCTCGTGGGGTGCCAGCCCGAGTTGTTTCCGAACTGCCATTTTCTGCCGCCTCGGCCAGCTTAGTGCCCGCCGCCAGAATGGCATTGACCCGGCCGGGCTCCCCCAAGCGGTCCTGAAGCCACCCAAGGTCCACATAGGCATTGCGGGGCTCGCGCTGGCTGGCCTCCAGGGCGAACCGGCCGACACCCTCCGTGCCAATCACCTCGCGCACCACCGCGCGCTGGGTGAGCACCGTATCGGTGCGCCGCCCCAAAGCGCTTTCTGCAGGTATGGCGCTGGGACGCGGCAAGCGTAAAAGCAGTTCGTCTCCCTCGGCCACGCCCAGATCGTCGGCCAGGACGCGGTTGAGCACGATCTGGCGATCGCCGGGGCGATGGCTCGCCCCCGCGTTCCAAAACGCCCAAAAGCGTTGGTCGCACCCGATGAGGTTCACTTGGTTGGCGCGGCGTGGGGGCCTTGGCCCTGCGGTTTCCAGGCTCACGCGCAGAAGGATGACTGGTGCGGCGGTCCCGGCAGGCCCCGCGGTGGCGGACGCCGCCTCGGCCAGTTCCCCGCGAAAAAACCGGTCGGCGACCAGCGCCTCGTCAATCCGGCCCAGACGCTCGTACGTTACGCGCCGGAGACTCGCCCGCATCGAATCGCCCACCACCAAAGCCCCGACCACCACGGCGGTGGCCACCGCCACCCCGCAGGCAGCCGCCCCTTGAATCCGGCGGTGATACCACAGCGACGCCAGGACAAGGCGGAGCGCGCTCATCGTTCCACCAGGCGGCCATCATCGAGTTCGTACTGGCGGCCCATCCGCGCAGCCAGCGCCGGGCTATGGGTTACCACCAACAGCATGGCGTTTTGTTCCTGAGTGACTTCCAAGAGGAGGTCAGCCACCCGGGCCGCCGTGGAGCGGTCCAGGTTTCCCGTGGGCTCGTCGGCCAGCACCAGAAGCGGCCGGTTTACCAGAGCCCGCGCCAGGGCGGCCCGCTGCCGTTCGCCCCCCGAGAGTTCGGCGGGGCGGTGTTGGAGCCGATCGGCCAGGCCCACGCGGGCCAAAAGCTGTTGCGCCCGGGTCACGTCTTCCGGCGCCGTCCGGCCGGCGGCCACTGTCGGCACCAGCACGTTTTCCAGCACCGTGCACTGGGGCAGCAAGTAATGTTCCTGGAACACAAAGCCGATCTTCTGGCGGCGGAACGCGGCCAGGTCAGGCTCCGACAAGCCGGCCGGATCCTGTCCATCGAGCAGCACCCGGCCCGAGGTGGCTGGCTCCAGTGTCCCCACGATGCTCAACAGGGTGCTCTTTCCCGACCCGCTGGGGCCCATGATGGCGGCCGTCTGGCCCGACTCCAGCACCAGCGATACCCCCCGCAGCACCCGCAGAGGTTCGCCTCGCGTGGGATACTCTTTGCACACCTCTTCGACCACCAGCGAACTCATGGGCCCGCCTGCGTGGAAAGATACAAGGCCAACCCCATCTGGCCGATCTGGTCGAGTTGCTCTTCCAGCCAGTCCACGTGCTGATCCTCTTCCTTGAGGATGCGTTCCAGAAGGTCGCGCGTCACCGCGTCGCGGACCTCGTCGGCCAGGCGGATCGCCTCGTTGTACTGCCGGACGGCGCCCAGTTCTGCTTCCAGGTCGGCCCGAAGCTGCTTTTCCACATCCGGTCCGATGTGGATGGCATTGAGGCGGCTGACTGTCGGCGGGGATTCCAGAAAAATGATCCGGGCGATAAGCGCCTCGGCATGTTTCATTTCCTGGATGGCCCGCTTCTCGATCGCATCGTGCAACCGGTCGTAGCCCCAGTTGGCGCACATCTCGCTGTGCACGATGTACTGATTGATGGCCGTCAGTTCTTCGGCCAACAGTTCGTCGAGCTTCTGGATGAGTTGAGGATTGCCTTTCACGATCCGCCTCCTCGGTAACGCAGGATGGGAAGTGCACGCCGCCTACGCGCACGGCTCGGATCGCCGGCAGCGCGCTGTAAACACCTGGAGTATTGACCCGGCGGTTTGCCGGGCCGTCCGATGCCGATGCCCGCTTGGACAAAGGCTGACCGAGCCTGCCAACGTACCTGCCAGAATAGGCAAGCGCTGGCGGTGGGTCAATGGGCGGCGGCCGACAGAAGCGACTCGCCCCCTAGCCCGTAAAAGGTGTACTCGGCATCGGGGACCGCATCGCCCCAACCGCCCCCAAACCCCCCTTGCGGGTCTTCGCACTGGGCGATAAACCGTCGTGCAGCCTGGGCATCAATCTGAGCGAGCACGCCCAGGTCCCCAAGGGCCGCCAAGGCGGTGAACGTGCTCAACAGATCGGCCAAGGGAATCCGGGCGTGGGCGCGAAACCCGCCTTCGGCATTCTGCATGGTCAAAAGGAATCGGGCAGCGCTTTGGGCACACGCCGTGTCGCACGCATCCAAGACACGCAATACCGCCACGGCCGCTGCCGTGGGGTTGGTGCCCCCGTGACGCATAGCATCGAGTTCGACAAACCCCCCGTCGGGCCGCTGCCGCGATCGGATCAGACCTGCCACCTGCTGTGGCGCTGCAATGGGCATCTCCAGCAGTTCCAGCGACACCACCGCCAGGAATGTGCCGTAGGTGCTACTGGTTGAACTGTCGGCCGTCTTGGCGTAACCCCCGTCCGGGCGGCGCAGGGCTTCCAGGCTTTCCCACAGCCATCGGCGAATGTCCGCCGCCGTGCCCAAAACATGGGCACCGGTCATCGCCTCCAAAAGCCCGACCGCGAAGACCACCGAAACCAGGTCCACCAGTGCCAGCGGCCGTCCAATCTGTTGCCGAAGGTAACGGGCAGCCCGATGGGCTACGGTGTCGGTCAAGCTTCCCGCCAAAGCCAGGGCCCGCAGGGCAAAACTGGTGTAATAGGGATTGCTGGGCCCCTGGCGGCCGGAAAATCCTCCATCGGCATTTTGGAGGCCGACCAGGAACGCGGCATGACGCTGACGCCGCGACGGATCCATGGCGGACAGCCCAGCTAAAAGGCGCTTGGTCAGTTCCGTAAGATAGGCCAATGGCACGACTCCTCGTGAACCCGGGGGAAGACACGCGAATCTGGAAAACTCGTCGGCGGCGCGACCTCCCGGGGCTACGGCGGGCGGGGGTCCCGAACCAGCGCCGCACGCCGCCGGCGGCCGGTTCGGGAGAGGCTACGGGTTCGACATCGCAGTAGTACAGGCAATTCGTCGGTACAGGGTGCGGATCTGTTCAGCCATGTTCGCTGCGTGGTACTGGCGGTGCACGACCTCTTGTGCCTGCCGGGCATAGGCGGCAGCCAAGGCAGGGTTTTCCAGCAATCGAGCCACGTTCCGTGCCAGATCAACAACATCATGGGCCCGAAACAAGAGGCCGCCGCCCGTTTGGGCAAGCAGCTCGGGAAATGCGCCCTGATCGGCCGCCACGACCGGCACGCCGTTGGCCCAGGCTTCCAGGGCTGGCAAGCCACGGGCTTCGGGCTGGATCGACGGCAGGCAAAGCACGTCCAGCGACTGAAGGAATGCGATCTTCTGGCGGCGATCCGCCGCGCCAAGGTAGCGGTATTGGTGGGTCAATCGCCGCTCGGCCAGCCATCGCTCGATGTTCGCCAGGTACGTCCGCTCCGCCGGTCCCAAGTAACCGGCGGCAACCAGTTCGACCTGGTCGCCGAAGCGGTCGCGGAGTATATCCAGAGCCTCAACCAGCAGATGCACCCCTTTTTCGGGCGCGATGCGGCCCAGATAGCCGATCCGCCGCCGCTCCGAAGGCTGGCGGGGATACGGCAGCGCGCTTCCGGGCGGCAGGTGGCCGGCCAGGTTCAACCCCGGCGGCACCACCGTGATCCGCTCCGGCGGGAGGTTTAGATATTCGGCCATTCGGCCGGCGTAGTGCCTGGAGGGCGCGACGAGGCCATCCAGTTCCGCCGCGTGCTGGCAGAGCTGCTGGCGGGCCTGAGCGCTATAGGGTTCGGGGAGTTGCGAGACGAAGAGGTCTTCGCCGGCCAGCCCCGCCACCACGGGCACGTGCAATTGGCGGCGAATGGCACTTCCCAGGCCGGCCAGGAGCGCGGTCGAAAGATGTACCACCTCGGGTTGCACGTTCTCTTTCAGCCAGCGCACGGCGGTTTGCACCACGCTGCGCTGCGGGCCCTGGTCGCCGCGGAGCATGGCGACAGTCAGCGGTCCCAGTTTTGCCGGCGCCGTGGCCGCTGCCCGTTCGCCGATCCATCGCAACAATCGAGGGCTGTCGAGCCAGTGCATGAAGATGGGGGGCATCCACCGGCACACGCCGACGCGCTGGTGGAGGTACACGTTCAGCCCGCCGAGGACCACATGCTCCAGGCTGAGGTCGTCTTCGTCGGTTCGGAGCGGCGTGTAAGCCGGCACCAGGAACACGTCCTCCCCGGCATCGCGCAGGGCAGCGGCCAAGGTGTTTCCCTGAAGGCACTGTCCGCAATACATGCCCCCTGCACCGGCAGTAATCAACGCGATTCGCATGGCGAGTGGAAACGGCAAAGGGGAACGGCTACCGCCGGCCTGGCACCCGGCAGCCGTAGCGCCGGGCCGACACAGACAACTTCAGGCGAGGACGGCATCGGCCAAATAATGCAAGAGCCGTACCAGCGGGGGCGAACTGGCATCTTCGGCGATCGCATGGGCTCGCCGCCGGTGTTTTTCGACCAAGGCGAGGGCCTGGTCGAATACGCCGGCCTGCTGGTACAGCGCGCCGATAGCCGCCAGCGGCGGCCGATCGCCCTCGTCGCCGTTGGCCAACAGGCGTTGGAGTTCGTTCCGATGGCTGGGGGCGAGATTCTGCATAGCCAGCGAGGCCAGGATGGTGGGCCGGCTGCCGGGTCGATCCGCGGTGGCAGCTTGGCCCCGGGGGGTTTTCCAGCGCCAGTCATCCAGATCGTCGAGGATTTGGTAGGCCACGCCCAAGTGGCGGCTGAAGCGTGCAGCCAGCGCCCGCAGTTCCGGAGGGCTGTGGGCCAGGCGGAGGCCGGCCCAAAGGGCCGCCTCGAACGCCGGGGCAGTCTTCAGTGCGTAGATCCGCAGTACCTCCAGCGGCGGCAGAGAGAACTGAGGTGCTGCCCGCCAGCTCAGTTCCGCCCCCTGGCCTTCGCACAAGCGGAGATGGGCTTCGGCCAGGGTGGCCAGCACGTCGCTGACGGCGGCCGCTCCCAGTGCCGCCTGCTGGCCCGCCACCAGCCGATACCCCAACCCGATCAGGTAGTCGCCCACGTTGATCGCGGTAGCCGCTCCATGCTGCCGATGCAGCGCCGGCTGCCCGTAACGCTCGCTATCATCGTCCTCGATGTCGTCGTGGACCAGCGAGGCCTTGTGGAAGACTTCGATGGCTACAGCCACTCGCCGCACGCTGTCGGGGATTTGGGTCGCGTCCACGCCGCTTTGGGCTTGATAGGCCGCCAGAGTGATGAAAGGCCGGAAGTGTTTGCCGCCGCGGAGCAGGAAATCCCAGGCCAACGTTTCAGTGGCCGCCAGGGGATCCAGCGCCAGCCCGGCAGCGGCAGGCCCTGACTGCCCAACGGCGACCGGGGCCCGCCGGCACAGCGGGCGTAGCAGCCGGGCCAACTCTTCCGCCTCGAACAGGCGCGAAGCGGCACGCAACAGCGGCAAAAACTGCGGCACCAATGCGCCCCCCGGCCGATACGGCGTCGCAATCATCTCCGCAACCCACTCCACGTCGATCGCGGTGTTGCGGCAGCCGTTGGTCAAAAGCGGTACGGCCATACAGGGGATGCCCACCTGGAGCACCTTCTCCAGGGCCTTTTCCAGCGAGTTGAGACAGGCGGCGCCGAGGATGGCATCCGCCTCCCCTTGCACCACCATCTTCAGCACGATCGGCGAGCCTTCCGCAATCAGCACCCGGTAGCCCAAGGCTTCGGCTTGGCGCTTCAATTCGTTCAGTTGGCAGGCCCCGCACGATCGGCATATCAGGCCCAGCGCATCGTACTGGGCCGGGCACGTCTCGGCCTTGCGCAGGCAATGCGGCAACAAAAGCAGGCGCCGATCAAAGGGAACCGCCTCCACCCGTTGCCGCCAATATGCCGAGGCAAAGGCCACCATGCTGAACCCAAGATAGCACTCGGGGAGTGCGAGTTCGGCCAGAATAGCGCGGCCGTGGTTTTCCAACGTGATGCGGCCCAGGGGGCGACCGGGTTCCAGACCACTGGCTCGCCGGGCGGCACAGGCCCGGATCCGCTGGCGGTCTTGCCACAACTCGGGAATGCACTTGATGCCGGTGGTCTCGCCCACCAACAGTGTGTAGGTCTGCCCGGCGGGCCATCCCGCGGCATCGGGGCCAGGAGGTAGGGGTGCGCTAGCCAAGGGGAGTTGCCTCGTTCGCCTGTATTGCCCCGCAAGCGCGTCCAAGCGCCGAAACCACAAAGATCTGCGGATACAGTTTCTCATCATACCAAAGCCGGGCAAAGTATAAACCGATGGGCGAACTCTGGCGATAGCGCCCGGTTTCCACTGCGTCCACCAGCCACGCAAGCCCCCGGGCCAACGCCGCTTCGACCGCAGGCTCCGCCGGTGCCGCCAGGAGGGCCTCGATTGCCAACGCCGTTTCTTCGACACTGGACACCTGTCCGCCAAGCCCCCCCGCCCTCGTTAAACCGCCCCCCCAACCGCCATCTTGTCCTTGCTGCGCCACCAGAAACCGCACCCCGCGCTGTGCTGGCGGGCTGGCCATCCGCTCTAAATCGCGCAGCGCATGGAGTACCCGCGACGTGCCGTATACATAGTTTTGTTCATCCACTGAGTATTGATTTCCGAACCACAAGGGTACCCAACTGCCATCCGGCCGCTGCTGCCGCACAAGGAAAGCGAGACCCCGGCCGAGGGCCCGATCCATGCGTTGACCCAGTGGCCCCCACTCGGCCGCCGCTTGCCGCCACGCCCACAAGGCCCGCAGGGCGTGGGCGGTCAAATCCACGCCGCTGCGGTCGAAGGGCAAGGCCCCCCAGCCTCGACAAAACGTGGGGATGCCCCCATCGCGGTTCTGCAAGCCCAGTAACCAGGCAATTCCTTGCTGGGCAGCTTCGTCGATGCGGCGGATAGGTGAGTCCGCCGCATCGCCATTGCCACCCTTGCCCCTCTTATCCGAGCCGGCCCCCAGGGCCGAGCGGATGGCGGCCAGAGCCAAAAGGGCGCCGGCCGTGTCGTCGGCATCTGGCACCGCCCCCGAAAGGTCGCTCCACCCCCAACCCCCTGGCCGAGCTTCCGTAAAGGGATGCACGTGGCGGTGCTGGCAGGCTAATAGCCAGTCTAGCGACACCCATTGGGCCACGGGCTGGCCCGCCCCAGCCAACGCACCAACCGCCAAGGTGGTTACCCAAGTGGCCAAGTTGGTGTCGATGGGCCAGGAACCATCGCTCCGCACCGAATTGAGCAGAAAGGTTACTCCGCGTCGCCCCACCGGATGATCGGCTCGTCCCGTGGCTGCCAAGCTCATCACCACGAAGCTGGTCAGCGGCACCGCTTCGAGGAACCCGCCGCTGGCGGGCTGCATCCGCTCGGCCACCTCCAGCGTCCGCCGCAGCAGGCGGTCTCGCACCCCGCGGATAAAGGGATTGCGCGGCGGGCCATGAAGGTGTCGCACCTGCCCGATGGCCACCAGCGCCGGAATCGCATAACTCACCACCGGAATGCGGAGAAGCCCCAAGAGCCGGCGGGGCAGACATGCCAGTTCGAAGGGCAGGCGCGGAACCTGATCCCACGACACCACTCCCGCCAGGGCGCAATTGGCCAAGATGGGCACGGCAAAAGTCTTGTCCTTGCCGTAACGCCGCTGCAGTCCCGCGACGCCCCCTTGGGCGTGGATGTAACGATCGGCCCGCGCCAACCGGTCTCGGTGTCTCTCGGCCACGCCGGCCAGGTGCATGGCGGCCTTCGCGAGCATCGTGGTGGCGATGTTCGAGGGGCTTTGGGGTGTATCGCCCCAGCCACCGTCAGCATTCTGCGTCGCGGCCAGCCAGGCCACGCCGGAATCGATCCGCGATTCCAGCACGTTCCGGTCGACGCTGCCGGCAGCCCCCGCGTGGCGAAGGACCACGGCCAGGGCGCTCACCGCCGTGGCCGTCGCCAACGCCGAACTCGATAGCTCCCCCACCCAATATCCGTTAGGATGCCGTTGGGCCAGCAGAACCTCACAGGCGATTTTGAAAGCTGCGCAAAGTCGGTCGCTATCCACGCCCCGCATGGCGGCCTCGTCAGGGAGCGGGTTGAGCGTACGATTGCCAATCGACTACCGAACCATCGCTGTGCAGGGACATGCCCCGCAACATCTCGGCAGGGACGCCCGGCAAGAGCACCTGCACCGATCCGTCGCACACCAGCACGTTAATGCCGCCCGCATGGGCCGATGAGGGCCCTTGCCCAGGTGCGGTGCCCTGGCCTCCCACGGCAGCATCCAGGGGCAGGTCGCGGGGTTCTGTCCAGCGCACACGGGCCCCTACGACTTCCACCACTACCAGCGTGTTCGAAGCGCCGTCGCGGATGTCGGCCAACGACACCGACTCATTCGGTCGGCCACCCACGGTCCCCGGCCCCACCAGCATCAGATAGTTCGTCTCCCCCGGTACCGAAGCCGCCGGACAGCAATACACGCCGGGTACCCGGGCCACCAAGGCCGAGTTGCTCGGGCTGTTCCACGGTTGCGCTTTGTCGTACTGGCTGTAGAGGAACTGTTCGCCGAGGAAGGGCAAGATCAGCACGCGCCAACTGTGCATCGGCCGGCCCCGGCCATCGGTGGTCACAGCGGGCGGGAATGCCCCGTAAACCCTGGGGTAGCTGTATAAGGCCGCGCCGATGCGCCGGAGGTTGGCAGCACACTCCACCTGCCGGGCATCGCGGGTCCCGCGGGGGCCTGCGGCCAGCAGATAGGCAAGCAATCCCAGCATGGCCGCCCCGGCAGCTAGGACCAGGGAAAACAACGCCACGGCCGCGCCCGCCGAGGGGCTGCGCCACCCGGGACCTCCCGGCGCCCGGAGGCTCGGGATGGCCACCAGCCGGCCACACCGCGCGCACGGGCCGGATTGGCCGGCATATCGGTCGGCCACCAATGTCTCCAGGCCACAATGCGGACATGCGAACCAGAACGGCATGGTTCACCCTGCGCGGTAGGCCCGCACCCTATCCATCACGCGATTGACGGTCGCGATATCCGGCGCCCCCGTTACCCGGTAGAAGACCCCGCCGCACAGCCGCCGAGCCTCCAGGGCCTGCACAAATCGCGGAAAATCGACCTGCACCACGAGCGGCACATCGCCCGTGCGGGCGCGAAGTTCCGCCAGGACCTCGAAGGCCGGCGCATACCCGCGGTCGTCCCCCAGATACATGGCCTTCAAGCCACGCAACGTGCGCACCGCTTCCAGCAGGTGCCGGCCATTGCCGTGAATGTGCAGCACCCCGCCATCATAACGCGAGAATATGCGTTCCACCGGCTCGCGCCCCCACTGTTCGAAGCAGGCCACCGAGGTCATGTGAAACGGGTCCACGCTTTCCGACACGATGCGCCCCGGTATCCACTGCACCATGTTGCTGAACGTGCCGCCAGCCAGGCCCGGCACACGCGCGAAGAACTCGTCCTGCACCGCCACGTTGATCTCATAAGCCAGCGCAATGGCCCGCCGCACCATTTCGGGCCGCTCCGAAAGGGCCAAATACGTGTTCGTCGCTCCCACCAACTCGAACACGAAGTTCAGGCCATCGATCAGGATGAAGTGGCTGATGCCGAATTTTCCCTCAGCCGCGCGCACAAATACCGCAAGCTGGCGCCGATAGCGATCGAACCACGGGTGGCTCAGGTCCAGACGCAAGCGGTCGAACTGGTTCCAGTCGGACAAGAGGGGGGCCACCATCGAGGAAATCCACCCGTTTTCAGGATGGGCCAAGAACTGGACCTTGCCTCCCAACATGCCGCCATAAAGCCCCTGGTCCATTTCGCTCAAGTAGGCCGAAGGGATCGAGTCGTCTTCCAGCGCGGCCCTCTCGGCCAGGTATCGATCCCAGAACCTGACTCGCTCGTGCGGATCGGGATAGTCGCAAAAGCCGTGGGGGTATTGCCGGCCGAAGTCGGCCAAGGCGCCCGAAGGCACCTCGAAACTTGCGAAAATACGGTCCGGTGCCTGCCGCGCAAACAGTAAGCGCAGCCGCTCGAGCACTTCGGCGGCGTGGGGTTTATAGGCCAGGCCGTCCATCGCCCTCAGGAGGCCCCTTCCATCATCCGGTCGAACTCTTCGACCGCCACCGCCGGAGCCGTCGTGAACCCGATGCCGGTCATCTTCGCCAGGCCGACCGAGGCCTTCATGGCCTCAGCGGTCCCGGGAAAGTCCACCACCAGCACCAGGTCGTGCTCGCCCAGCGTGGCGTACATCGCCTGGACCTGGCCGCCGAGCTTTTGGATCATCTCGACGGCCTGCCGGGTCCGCTGGCTGCTGATCGCCTGAAGTGCCCCGGGCGAGTACTTGCCAAACATCAAAAACGTGCTCATCCTATATCCCTCCGACCAGGCACGGCAAGCGCCCCGTGCGGTCGAAGCGGCGAAGGCATAGCACCGGCGGAACAAGAGCCGCCGCGGCTTGGCCGCCTTGACGTTCAATGTACGGGGCCGACTTGCCCGGTTAACGTTTTTCATTGTGTGCGGGTTGGGTCCTGGCCGCAACCCCTGGCTTCGGCAGCCCCCGCCCCGTATGATGGTAACCGCTTGGGGCAGGCTGCGCATGGCGTGGTCCGAGAACCCGAAAGGAAAGATGGTCATGGCAAGGTACGAGGGAATCAGGCGGCGCGAATTTCTTCAGATGGGTGCTGCGGCGGCTGGTGCGGCCCTGGTGGGGGCCGGGATCTCGCCAGCGCCGGCCGCGGAAAAGGTCCGCTGTAGCTCGCCAACCGCGGCCCGACTGGGTTGGCGCGTAGGGGTGGCGCAATACACCTTCCGCCGATTCAGCCTTTTCGAAATGCTGGATATGCTGGTGCAGTTGGGGGTCGAATACGTCGAACTGGGCTTTTTCCTGCCGCTAGACAAGGCCCGGCCCAATTTGCAATCCAACCAGAAACTCCCGCCAGCGGTGCGTAAGGAACTCAAGCAGCGTCTGGCCGATCGCGGGCTGGCCATGTCGGGCTTCTATGCGGACCTCAAGGCCGATCAAGACGAGGCCCGGCAGATCTTCGAGTTCTGCAAAGAGATGGGTGCCGGCACGGTCATTGCCGAGCCGCCGCCCGAGGCCTTCGACATGATCGAAAAGCTGTGCGACGAGTACGGCATCGACGTGGCCATCCACAACCATCCCGAATCGCCGCACTCGCGCTATTGGCGCCCGGAGAATGTGCTGGCCGTATGCAAGGGCCGCAGCAAGCGGATCGGGGCCTGCTGCGACACCGGCCATTGGGTCCGCTCGGGGCTTGATCCTGTCGAATGCCTCAAAAAGCTCGAAGGCCGCATCCGTGGCTTCCACCTCAAAGACGTGGCCGAAAAAGGCAACCGCCAGTCCCGCGATGTCCCCTTGGGGCAAGGAGCTGGCAACTACGCAGCGGTCATGGCCGAAATCAAGCGGCAAGGCTATCGGGGGGTAACGGCCATCGAGTATGAGCACGACTCTCCGGAGCTGATGGGCGACGTGGCCAAGTGCGTGGCATTCTTGGAAAAGATGGCCAAGAAGCTGAGCACGTAGAGCGGGTGGAGCAGACCCGGCGGACTTCAATCGCTTGGCGGCGTGGGTGGCTGGGGGCGATGTTTGTGGCCGGGCCTAGGCATCCGGGGTGCCGCCGGCGCGGGGCCTGCCAGGTCCTCCTCCTGCGCCGCCGGTTTGGGAGTGTTGCATGCGATTGGTAACCTATGAAAGTCCCACCGGCCCGCGCGTAGCCGGGCTGCGCGATGGGCGGCTCGTCGATTTGAACCAGGCGGATCCCCGCGTGCCGCATTGCGTCAAACGGTTGCTGGCATCGGGTTTGGAAGGGCTTGCCCGGGCGGCGGCCGCGTTGGCTGAGGGGCCGGCCATGGCGCTGGACGAGGTGCGGCTGTTGCCGCCGGTCCCCCGTCCCGAAAAAGTGATCTGCGTGGGGCTGAACTACGCCGATCACGCCAAGGAGGGCGGCATGCCCGTGCCCAGCGAGCCGGTGATTTTCGCCAAATTCCCTACAGCCGTGGCCGCCCATGGCCAACCGATCGTGCTTCCTCGCCTCAGTGCCGAAGTGGATTACGAAGCCGAGTTGGTGCTGGTGATTGGCCAGGGCGGCCGGGCTATTCCGGTCCAGCAGGCTCGCCAGCACATCGCCGCGTATTGCTGCGGCAACGATGTTTCGGCACGCGATTGGCAACTTCGGAAACCGGGGGGCCAATGGCTGCTGGGCAAATCGTTCGATACCTTCGCCCCGTTCGGACCGGCCCTGGTGACCGCCGATGAAGTACCCGACCCCCACGTCCTGGGGATCAAACTGCGGCTCAACGGCCAAGTGATGCAGGATTCCAACACCTCGCAGTTCATCTTTTCCTGCGAAAGGCTGGTGTCTTACGTCTCGATGGTATGCACCTTGTCGCCCGGGGACCTCATCTTCACCGGAACCCCATCGGGAGTGGGGTTCGCCCGAAAGCCGCCGGTCTTTCTCCGCCCCGGCGACGTGGTGGAGGTGGAGATCCAGGGGCTCGGCGTGCTCCGCAACCCCGTCGTAGCCGAGCAAGGGTAACGCCCCAAGCCCATGGCGGCATCCCACCTGCGGCAAAGCTATAGTTCAAAAGGGGACACTGCGCACCGTCTGAAGTTCGGACTGGAAACTCGCAACAGCCCCGAGGCCATGAACCAGCGCAAGGCGTTTTCGCTCGTCGAAATCGTCGTGGTGGTGATGATCCTGGGCATCCTGGCGGCTATTGCCATGCCCCAGGTTCGACGGCTGACGGTCCGCGCGGATGAGACTTCGGTGGAATACTCGGCCAAGGTGGTTCGCGACGCCATTGAAATGTACACCACCGTCAACCAGGGCCGGCTCCCGGGCGACGCGGGCACACCCGAGGATTTCCTGGATGACCTTCGCCCCTTCGTGCGGACCTTTCCCACCAATACGATCATGAAGTCCAGTGCGGTGCGGGTGCAGACCACAGGCAAGCCGTTGAGCGAATCGCTTGGCGGGAGCGAAGGCTGGCTGTACGACAACCAGACCGGCGAGTTCATCGCCAATCTGCCGAAGGCGCCGCCGGGCCCGACTGCCTCGCCGGTCGAGGGCGTACTGCCGATGACGCCTTAGCCTGGCCGGCGACTTGCAGAATGCCCGCCAGCCCAGGCCCAGTACGGCTACCGCGGGGGCTTCTTGTAGCGATACTCCAAGAAATCGCCC